>OFRD01000058.1_pt1 | contig 36639 bp, 35 predicted proteins | sample 1543041 | NCBI WGS metagenome assembly OFRD01 (sample SAMN07774234, study PRJEB24372) | wastewater metagenome | isolation source: Exp Tend CN 100WW | collected 2016-02
CAGCACATGCCGCCCACCGAAGGAGCAAACCGCAGCCCGCTGCGCCAGAGTGATGGTGCGGTTAGCCCGGCGAATCTCTCAGGTACCACGGACAGCGGGGGCCAACCATGGCCTAGGTCATGGCGTGTGCCCGTCGTTTGACTGTCCAGGAATGCACCATGAATCTCCCGTCGGATGAATTGCTTAAGACCGCCTTGCACGACTTGCATCTGGCTCTGGGCGCCCGCATGGTGCCGTTTGCCGGCTACAGCATGCCGGTGCAATACCCGGCCGGTCTGCTGGCAGAACACCACCACACCCGCCAGGCTGCCAGCCTGTTTGACGTGTCGCACATGGGCCAGTTGCGTCTGGTCGGCCCGGATGCTGGCGCCGCGTTCGAGAGCCTGATGCCGGTGGACGTGATCGACCTGGGCGTCAACAAGCAGCGCTACGGCCTGCTGCTCAACGATGACGGCGGCATCATTGACGACCTGATGTTCGTGAACCGCGACTACGCCAACGGCGGCGACATTTTTGTGATCGTCAACGGCGCCTGCAAGGTGGGTGACATCGCCCACATCCAGGCCAAAATTGGCAACCGCTGCCAGGTCATCCCGATGCCCGAGCGCGCGCTGCTGGCGCTGCAAGGCCCACAAGCCATCACCGCCATGCAACGCCTGTGCCCCGGCATTGAAAAGCTGGTCTTCATGACCGGCGGCCAGTTTGATGTGGCCTGCGGCACTGAAACGGTGCCCTGCTTCATCACCCGCAGCGGCTACACCGGCGAAGACGGTTTTGAAATTTCGGTGCTGGCCACCCAGGCGCAAACCTTGGCCCAGACCCTGCTGGCGCAGCCCGAAGTCAAGCCAATCGGCCTGGGTGCGCGCAACTCGCTGCGCCTGGAAGCCGGTTTGTGCCTGTATGGCAACGACATCGACACCAGCACCACCCCGGTTGAAGCCGGTTTGAACTGGGCCATGCAAAAGGTGCGTCGCGCCGACGGTGCCCGCGTCGGCGGCTTCCCCGGCGCTACAAAAATACTAGCGCAACTCGCAGGCGGGACGGGGGCTCCCCCCCGAAAACGTGTCGGACTGATGGCGCTGGAGCGCATTCCCGTGCGCGACCACACCGAGCTGCAAGACCTGAACGGCCAGCGCATTGGCGAAGTCACCAGCGGCCTGCTCGGCCCCACGATCGACCAGCCGGTGGCGATGGGCTACGTGGCGCCCGAGTTCGCGGTGCTGGGCACCAAGGTCAACGCCCTCGTGCGCGGCAAGCCGGTGCCGATGCAGGTGGTGGCCATGCCGTTTGTGCCGACCAACTACTTCCGCGGTTAATTTTTCAGTTAACAATTGCAAGCCGTCTCTGCGAGGCCGCAGGCCGTGGCAGTCCAGGAAGTCATGGATTGCCGCGCTACGCTCGCAATGACGACTATTTTCAGCAGCCAAGTTTCTTTTAAATCACTTTTTCAGGACATCACCATGACCATCAAATACACCCCTGACCACGAATGGCTCAACATTGACGGCGACACCGCTGTTGTCGGCATCACCCACCACGCGCAAGATGCGCTGGGCGACGTGGTGTTTGTTGATCTGCCTGAAGTGGGCAAAACCTTTGCCATCAAGGAAATCGCTGGCGTGGTCGAATCGGTCAAGGCTGCGGCTGACGTTTACATGCCCGTCACCGGCGAAGTCACCGAGGTGAACGAAGCCCTGCGCGACGACCCCTCGCTGGCCAACTCCGACCCGCTGGGTGCCGGCTGGTTCTTCAAGGTCAAACTGAGCAACCCCGCCGAACTGGACGCCCTGATGGACGAAACCAGCTACACCAGCTTCTCGGCCAACGCCTGACCACAGGAGCGGGCCCTCGTCCCGCTCCGGCTGAGCCTGTCGTCGCCCTTTCCCACCCACTTGTTTCGCTCGCCCTTCGACAGGCTCTGGGCGCGCAGTTTGTGAGTCTCCCATGTTGATGCAATCCCCTCTCCCCTTGGTCGAACTTGAAAACACGGCCGAATTCCTGGCCCGCCACATTGGCATTGAGGCCGCTGACGAGGCCCTGATGCTCCAGGTCATCGGCTCCAGTTCACGCCGCGAGCTGATCGACGGCATCGTGCCGCGCGCCATCGCGCGCCGCACCGTCATGGACATCCCCGCCGCGCTGACCGAGGCCGCCGCGCTGGCCGAGCTGAAGGCGATTGCATCCAAGAACCATGTATTCAAAAGCTACATCGGCCAGGGTTATTACGACACCCACACGCCGGGCGTGATTCTGCGCAACATTCTGGAGAACCCCGCCTGGTACACCGCCTACACGCCTTACCAGGCCGAGATCAGCCAGGGCCGCCTGGAAGCGCTGGTGAATTTCCAGACCATGGTGGCGGATCTGACCGGCATGCCCATGGCCAACGCCTCGATGCTGGACGAAGCCACCGCCGCCGCCGAAGCCATGACGCTGGCCGCACGCGTGGGCAAGTCCAAATCGACCACGTTTTTTGTCGACGACCAGGTGCTGCCGCAAACGCTGGAAGTGATTCAGACCCGCGCCAAGCCGCTGGGCATCAGCGTCAAGGTGTGCAGCGGCGACGCGGCGCTGGCAGAAGACAGCTTTGCCGTCTTGTTGCAATACCCTGGTTTGAGCGGCGTGATCCGCGATGACCGCGACTGGATTGCGGCCTACAAAGCCAAGGGCGGTGTGGTCATCATGGCCGCCGACCTGCTGGCCCTGACCCTGCTGACGCCGCCGGGTGAAATGGGCGCCGACATTGCGATCGGCACGACCCAGCGTTTTGGCATGCCCCTGTGCAATGGCGGCCCGCACGCCGCCTACATGGCCTGCCGTGACGAGTTCAAGCGCTCCATGCCCGGCCGCCTGGTCGGCGTGAGTGTCGACGTGCATGGCAACCCCACCTACCGGCTGGCGCTGCAAACCCGCGAGCAGCACATTCGCCGCGAAAAAGCCACCTCCAACATCTGCACCGCGCAGGTCTTGCCCGCCGTGGTGGCCAGCATGTACGCCGTCTACCACGGGCCCAAAGGCCTGCAGCGCATTGCCCAGCGCGTGGCGGCTTTCACCGCCGTACTGGCACGGGGCCTGCAGGACATGGGCTACACCCTGGCCAACAGCAGCGCTTTTGACACGCTCACCATCGAGACCGATGATGCTACTGATTTGATAGCTGCTCGCGCCCTGTCGGCGGGGGCCAACCTGCGATTGGTCTCTGCAACCCGCCTGAGCGTCTCGCTGGACGAAACCACCACGCGTGACGATGTCGCGCAACTCTGGGCCTTCTTTGCCAAAGACGGCCATGCGCTGCCCACGGTGGCGGCCTTCGAGCCAGGCGTGGAAGCGCTGATTCCTGCCGCCTTGCGCCGTGGCAGTGACTACCTCACGCACCCGGTGTTCAACACCCACCACTCCGAGACCGGCATGCTGCGCTACATCCGCCGCCTGAGCGACAAGGATCTGGCGCTGGACCGCAGCATGATCCCGCTGGGCAGCTGCACCATGAAGCTCAACGCCACCAGCGAGATGATCCCCATCACCTGGCCCGAGTTTGCCCGCATCCACCCCTTTGCCCCGCGCAGCCAGTCGCTCGGCTACCTGGAGCTGGACAAGCAATTGCGCGCCTGGCTGTGCCAGGCCACCGGTTACGCCGGTATCAGCCTGCAGCCCAACGCCGGTTCGCAGGGCGAATACGCCGGTCTGCTGGCCATCAAGGGCTTTCATGAGGCCCACGGCCAGGGCCACCGCAACATCTGCCTGATTCCCTCCAGCGCGCACGGCACCAACCCGGCCAGCGCGCAAATGGTCGGCATGACCGTGGTGGTGACCGCCTGCGACGCCAAGGGCAACGTGGACATGGCCGACCTGCAGGCCAAGTGCGAGCAGCACAGCGCCAAGCTGGCCGCCGTGATGATCACCTACCCCAGCACGCACGGTGTGTTCGAGACCCAGGTCAAAGAACTCTGCGCCATGGTGCATGCGCACGGTGGCCGTGTCTACGTCGACGGCGCCAACATGAACGCGCTGGTCGGCGTGGCCGCCCCCGGCGAGTTTGGCGGTGACGTGAGCCACCTGAACCTGCACAAAACCTTCTGCATCCCGCACGGCGGCGGCGGCCCCGGTGTCGGCCCGGTGTGCGTGGTGGCCGATCTGGTGCCTTACCTGCCCGGCCATGTGAGCGGCGGTGTGCCCAGCCACGGCGTGGGCGCGGTCTCGGCGGCGCCTTTGGGCAACGCGGCGGTACTGCCGATCAGCTGGATGTACTGCCGCATGATGGGCCCGGACGGCCTGCAAGCCGCCACCGAAGTCGCCATTCTGAGCGCCAACTACATCAGCGCGCGCCTGAAAGATCACTACCCGACGCTGTACGCCAGCGCCAACGGCCACGTCGCGCACGAATGCATTCTGGACGTTCGCCCGCTGAAAGAAAGCAGCGGTGGTGTCAATGGCGTCTCGGCTGAAGACGTGGCGAAACGCCTGATGGACTACGGCTTTCACGCCCCCACGCTGAGCTTCCCGGTGCCCGGCACGCTGATGGTGGAGCCGACCGAGAGCGAAACGCTGGACGAGCTGGACCGCTTCATCAACGCCATGATCGCCATCCGGGGCGAGATTGCCAAGGTGGAGAGCGGTGAGTGGCCGCAGGACAACAACCCGCTCAAGAACGCGCCGCACACGGCCGCGTCCTTGATGGGTGCGGAGTGGGATCGCCCTTATTCGCGCGAAGTCGGCGCCTTCCCGCTGGCCAGCCTCAAGCAGGTCAAGTACTGGCCGCCGGTGGGCCGGGTCGACAACGTCTATGGCGACCGCAACCTGTTCTGCTCCTGCGTGCCGGTCAGCGACTACCAGTAAAAATGCCTTGTGATGCCGGTACTGAACCGGCATGCACGTGACGTCAAAAGGGCGTCCCGGCCACACCACCGGGACGCCCTTTTTGACATGGGCGACTCGCGCCAGGTCAAAAAATATCAAACGCCGCGCGGGCGCTGGCTGGTGGGCATGCCTGCAGCGGCAAACCACTGGTCAATCACCTCGGGCTCATACAGGGTGCGCAGCGCCATGTAGGCCACTTCGGCCTCGGGGTAGCGGCGGCGCAAAAAGTTGAGCCATTGCTTGAGCCGCCCGGCCTGCTGGCGCCGCTCCAGCCGGGCGCAGACCAGGTACCAGAAGTCGGCAATCAGCGGCAGCAACGTGGGCCAGCTCACCACGGGCGGCAGCAGCACGCCACTAGTTGGTGCCGCCGCCTCCACCGACCAACCGGCAGTGGTCGCGGCCCGGATCGCCAGCGCCAGCCCCGGGTCGGTGACGATGCCCCGGCCCAGCATCAAACTCTGGCAGCCCGACACCTCGCGGCAGCGCAAGGCGTCCTGCACCGTCCAGATCTCGCCATTGGCCACCAGCGGCAGGCGCACGGCGGCGCGAATGTCGGCAATGCGCTCCCAGTAGGCGGGTGGGCGGTAGGCGTCGGCCTTGGTGCGGGCATGCACCACCAGCTCGCTGGCGCCCCCGGCCTCAATCGCCAGCGCGCACTCGACCGCACGGGAGTCGTCGTTAAAGCCGAGACGCATCTTGGCCGACACCGGCAGATGGGCGGGTACGGCACGGCGCACGGCGGCCACAATTTGCAAGAGCAGTTCAGGCTCGTCCAGCAAGGCGGCGCCGCCACCATGGCGGTTCACCACTTTGGCCGGGCAGCCAAAATTCAGGTCAATGCCTTCAGGCCCCAGGGCGGCCAGACTGGCGGCGTTTTCAGCCAGGCACACCGGATCCGAGCCGAGCAACTGCGCGCGCACCGGCACCCCGGCCAAGGTGCGCCCGCCGTTGAGCAGTTCCGGCATCACGCGCAGAAAGACCCGATCCGGCAACAGGGTGTGGGTGATGCGGATGAACTCGGACACGCAACGATCCACACCGCCGACACGGGTCAGGATGTCACGCAGCACAAAGTCCAGCAAGCCCTCCATGGGCGCAAGAAGAATAGTCATGAAAAGCAGAAAAAAACACTAAAAGACGGGAGTCAGACAGGTTTGAGTTCGATCAATGTTTCGTTTGTTGAAGGGCATAAGCTGGGGTTTCATCAACCCCAAAAAGGGAAACCATGTCGCACTATCACGCAGTTGTCTGGCTCGATCACTCTGAAGCCCATGTCATGCATATCACGGCAGACGATGTGGAAAAACTCCTGGTTCAGCCCGCCAAGCCCCACCAACATTTACATGCAAAGCGTGGTCAGACGGGCACTGGACGCCTGGCTGAAGACCAAACCTATTATCACGACATCGTCGAGGCGCTGAAAGGCGCGCAGGAGATTCTGGTAGTCGGCCCGGCCCAAGCCAAATTGCAGCTCATCAAGCATATGTATGCCCACGACCACGGGACGGCCGAGAAAGTGCTTGGCGTGGAAACAGTGGATCATCCCAGCGACGCCCAGCTGGTGGCCTACGCCCGCAAGTACTTCGTGGCCAGAGACCGGATGCAGACCTAAGTCGCTGCCGCCTGGCCGACCAGACCGGCCAGCAGCTCACTGGATTCATCCAGCCGACCCGCCAGGATGCGGGCAATGTTGCGGTAGATCACATGCGCACTGTCGGGATGGGCATCAATCAGCTCCCGGTAGAAGCGCATGAGCACGGTGTCGCGCGTCGCGCGCACTGTGGCGGATCGCAGGTGGTGGCCGACCAGCGCCATCTCGCCAAAACAGTGACCGGCGTTGAGCCGCACCAGTTCCACGGCTTTGCCGTTCCTGAGTTTCTCGACCAGCACTTCACCGCTCATCAGCACGAAAAATGAATCGCCAATATCGCGTTCGTTGAACACGGCCTCGCCCGCCTTGACCGAAAAGTATTCGGCCACCGCCAGCGTGCTCATCAAACGGTCGGATGACATGCCGCTGAAAATCGGCACTTTTTGTTTGATTTTTTCAATGATGGCAGGCTCCAGCTTGAAGCGGCTCACTGGCGCAATCACTTCGGCCCGCACATTTTCGGCAAACATCTGGACAAGGGCTGGATCAACTTTCATGGGGCTCATGGTACACCGCTTGCTGAGCGCCGCCCAACGCCAAAAACAGCTCTGCTTTTGATAGCAACAAACCCTTACAGAACGAGGGCCAGGGGCCTATTTCACCTATGCAACAGGCGCAACATGCGCTGCCCCCCAGCCACACCGGCCAGCACCAGTGCGCCCGCAAAAATACCAACAACAGCGTCCAGACCCAGGGCCAATACCGGCTGCAGGGACAGGCCTGCGCTCAAGCTCAAGGGCGCCAGCACATGGTGTGCACCGGGCAGGCCGTGCGTCAAAATGCCGCCACCAACCAGGAACATGGCCGCCGTACCGGCGACCGACAGGCTTTTCATGAGGTAAGGCGCCGCCTTCAGCACGCCCCGCCCGACACGGCGTTGCAACCGAAGCACGGCACTCTGGCCTTCTTTCTGGCTGAGGTAGAGCCCGGCATCGTCGAGCTTGACGATGCCGGCCACCAGGCCATAAACCCCCGCCGTCATCACCACGGCAATACCGCTCAACACCGTCACTTGCGTGATGAAGGGGCTGGCCTGCACCGTGCCCAGTGTGATGGCAATGATTTCGGCCGACAGAATGAAGTCGGTGCGCACCGCGCCCGTGATTTTTTCCTGCTCCAGCGCCACCAGGTCGATCGAGGGATCGGCCAGCGCCTGCACCAGCTGGGCATGGTGCGCCGCGTCGTCCGAGCCGCTGTGCAAGAACTTGTGCGCCAGTTTCTCGAAGCCCTCAAAACACAAAAAAGCCCCACCCAGCATCAACAGCGGCGTCACCGCCCACGGGATCAGGGCACTGATGACCAGGGCGGACGGCACCAGAATGGCTTTATTGACAAACGAGCCCTTGCACACCGCCCACACCACCGGCAATTCACGCTCGGCCTTGACACCCGCCACTTGCTGCGCGTTCAGCGCCAGGTCATCGCCCAGCACACCAGCGGTTTTTTTGGCGGCCACCTGGGCCAGCACCGACACGTCGTCCAGGATGGTGGCAATGTCGTCAATCAGTGCAAGCAGGCTACTGGCCATGGGATGAGGCTTTCAAGAGGTAAAAAGGGGCATTCGCCTTAACCGGGCTGAATCAGCTCAGGTCGCGTTTCATCCGGATCTCTTCCACCTTGACCGCGCCAAAGGCCACGGTTTTGATGGTGGTCATTTCACGCTTGAAGCCGGCCAGATCGTGGAAACGCAGGGCACGTTCGTTGCCCAGCGGCACCCAGAGCGTGACTTTGGTGCAGCCTTCGTCAAGCAAACCATCGCGGGTGGCATCCCACAGCGCCAGGCCCACGCCTTGGCCCCAGTGCGAGGGTGCGGCGTAGATCGCCCAGATTTCACCGGTGGTGTTGGGCGTGCCCTTGTCGCGCGAGCGGTCAAAACCGACAAAGCCGACGACGGTTTCGCCCTCAACGGCGACATAGACCTGGGGCTCGTTGAATTCGATCGCTTCGCGCCAGTAAGCCTGGCTTTTTTCAATCGACACGGCGGGCATCTTCTCGCCGGGCACGACGCTTTTAAAGGCCGCCTGGCTGGCGCTGGCATGGATTTCGGCAATGGCCTTGGCATCGCGCACAGTGGCGGGACGAACATCGAGGATGGACGGAATGGACATGAAAAAGGCTTGGGAGAGCAAGCGAATAAAAATGGGAGCTAGATTGTCGCCGCAATAGCCCGCCCGCCCCCGGCGGGGTCAGCCGCCATAACTGCCCCATGAATTTCAGCCGCCCCGCACTCTCTCTGCTGATCAGTGCGGTGCTGGTGCGGAGATAATCAACTATTCCGGCCTCAATTCGACTGGCTGGACATGTAACTTAGGAGCTCAAAATGGCAAAAGGTCAACAAAGCAACAAGATGGTGAAAAAGCCAAAAAAAGACACCGCACCACCGAAACCGGTATCGCCTGACGCGGTGCGACCCACCGTAACCACCGTGGTAGCCCCACGCGGCAAACTGAAAAACGCCCCCACCCGCTAAGCACCTGCCACGTGTAACCGGATGCCCTCTGGTTTGCAGTCCACCACGGGAAACGATGGCATCCATGCGAAGTCTGTTCAAGCGTAAGCAGCCACCCCGGCCCCAGCGTCTCCTCGGCCTTCGCTCGAATACCCGCCCGCAGCGGGTGCTTGCGCGGGATCTGCGCACTTACCAGACTGAACTGGAAATACAAAACCAGGCGCTGCGCTACAGCCAGGCCGAGGCCGAGGGCGCATCCGAGCGCTTTGTCACGCTTTTCTCCAACGTGCCACAGGCCTTGATGGTGGTCGATGAACAAGGGCTGGTGCTGGAGAGCAATGCCATGGCCTTGCGTCTTTTTCGCCCTCTTGAAAACGATCCCCCGCTGAATTTTTTATTTCCCCTGGTGAGCCCTGAACAGGCTGACAGGGTTAGCAGCGCTTTCACTCAAGCCAAAACAACGGGAACCTGCGAAACCTCCGAAGTCCAGTTCTCCTGCGGTTCCAGCGGGGTTTTCACGGGCGACCTGCATATCGCGCGCATTGAAAATATGCAGGATGAGCTGGCGCACTTTATTTGCGCCATCATTGACCAAGGCCCCCTGCTGACCCAGCGGCGAGCCTTACAGATCAGTGCCAACGCGCTGCAAGAACGCAATGAAGAACTCCATCTCAGCAAGAACCGGCTGGCGTCGATCATCAACGCATCACTTGATGCGATTATTTGCATCGACCAGGAACACCGCATCACCATCTTCAACCCGACAGCGGCCGCCCTGTTCCAGTGCCCCCCAGCCGAGGCGCTGGGCTGCGAGCTGGCCCGTTTTCTGCCGGAGGCGGTGCCAGCGCTGCTTTATGCCCAGCTGACCACCCATGCCCAGCTGGGTGAAATGACCGGCCTCACCGCCAGTGGTGCGGCCGTTGCCATGGAGGTCAGTGTGTCGTTTGAACATCACCCGGACGGTGACACCACCACCATTTTTGCCCGCGACCTGAGCGCCCGCAAGAAAATCGAGGCACAACGCAACGCACTGGAGTCCCAGCTGCGGGAGTCGCAAAAAATGCAGGCCATCGGAACCATGGCCGGTGGGATTGCACACGATTTCAACAATATCATCAGCGCCATTCTTGGCAATGTCGAACTGGCCCAACAGGACGCGGGGGCCGCATCGCCGGCACTGGTCAGTCTCAATGAAATCGACAAGGCGGGACGGCGGGCACGCGACCTGGTACGACAAATCCTCACCTTCAGCCGCAATGAATCGCCCAAACGAGTTCCAACTCAATTGGCCGATGTGGTGCAGGAAACCGTGCATTTGCTCAAAGTGACCCTGCCGCCCCTGATTGAAATGCGGGTGCGCCTTACCCCTGGCACACCACTGGTGCTGGCCGATGCCACCCAGGTTGAACAAGCCCTGCTCAACCTGTGCACCAACGCCATACAAGCCATTGGCACACAGCGGGGCACCGTCAGTATCGAGCTGGGGTACGAGCTGCAAAGAAACCCCGATCAGGTCGAGCGCCGGGGGCGCGCACATGGGCCCCACATCAAGCTGGTGGTGAGTGACACTGGCAGCGGCATCGCTGCAGAAACGCTGGCGCGTATTTTTGAACCGTTCTTCACCACCAAACCGGTCGGACAGGGAACGGGCCTGGGTCTGGCCGTTGTGCACGGCATCATGCGCACCCACTTGGGCTCGGTTGACGTCCAAAGCACCCCGGATAGCGGTAGCGTTTTCACCCTTTACTTTCCCGCCAGCGAGACAGCGGCTTTGCAGCCCCCGATCGAGGCGCCAAAGCCGAAAGTCGTCAATGGCATGGGGCAGCGCATCATGTATGTTGACGACGATGAAGCTTTGATTTTTTTGGTCAACCGTGCGCTCACGCGCAAAGGCTTTGTAGTCACCACCTTCAGCGACCCCCGCCAGGCGGTGGCCGCCTTGCGCGCCAGCCCGCTTGACTTTGACCTGCTGGTGACCGACTACAACATGCCGGGCTACTCGGGCGTGGAGCTTTTGCGGCAGGCCCGCTTGATCCGGGCCACGCTGCCGGTGGCGCTGGCATCCGGCTACGTTACGCCCGAAATTGAAAAAAGTGCACTGGCTGAAGGTGCTCGCGCCTTGATCCACAAACCCAATGATGTCAATGAGATGTGTGAAACCCTGCAACGTCTGCTGCAGTCCAGCGATGAACCTAGCTGAACTGACCGTGCTGTACGCCGACGCGGCCTTGCTGGTGCTGGACAAGCCCGCTGGCCTGCTGTCAGTGCCGGGGCGCGGCGAAGACAAACAAGACTGCCTGAGTGCGCGGGCGCAACGCCTTTACCCGGATGCGCTGATCGTGCACCGCCTGGACATGGCGACCTCGGGCCTGATGGTGCTGGCGCGGGGCATTGAGGCCCAGCGCAGCTTGAACGCCGCCTTTGCCGAGCGCCGGGTGAGCAAACGCTACATCGCCGTGGTGGACGGGGTTCTGGCACCGCCGCCTGAAGACTGGGGCCTGATCGACTTGCCCATCATTGTGGACTGGCCCAACCGGCCCCGCCGCATGATTGACCACCAGCTCGGTAAACCCAGCACGACCCGCTGGCGCGTAGTGCCACAGCATGCACCCATGGCAACGACCCGGGTCGAACTCGAACCCGTCACGGGGCGATCACACCAGTTGCGCGTACATCTATTGGCCTTGGGACACCCCATACTCGGAGATGCGCTGTACGGTAGCCCGCGCGTGCAGGCCCTGGCGGAGCGGCTGTTGTTGCACGCCTGCACGCTGGAGTTGCCGCATCCCGTCACCGGGGAAGCCATGCGCTTTGTTAGCACTGAAAGTTTTTAATAAACGCCTTTGGACAGTACCATGACCCAACATCTCTACATCCTGACTGGCGCCTCACGTGGCATGGGGCTGGCCATGGCAGAACAACTGTTGTCTGCCGATCATTTTTTGCTCTGCATTTCTCGCACGACCAATGAAGCACTCGCTGAGCGTGCGGCTGCCATGACCAGCCCACTGGAACAATGGTCGCTGGATCTGGAGCGCAGCACGGCCGCCGCAACCCGGCTGGCAACATGGCTGACAAATTGCCAAACGGATTCATGGGCCAGTGCCACCCTGATCAACAATGCGGGGGTGATTCCCCGCATTGCCCCCCTGAGCGCCTCCGACCCGGCAGACCTGGCGCGTGCATTGCGGGTTGGACTGGAAGCTCCTTTGCTGCTGACGGCCGCATTTTTACGGGCCACAGAACAATGGAACGGTTCTCGCAAGGTGCTCAACATTTCGTCTGGACTGGGGCGCCGGGCCATGGCATCCCAAGCGGGCTATTGCGCCACCAAGGCCGGACTGGATCACTTCACACGTTGCCTTGCTCTGGATGAGGCACTGAAACCCCATGGCGCAAAGGTCTGTTCTCTGGCACCCGGCGTGATCGATACCGCCATGCAGCAGCAGTTGCGCGGTGCGGACGCAGCAGAGTTTCCAGATCGGAAAAACTTTGTCGACCTCAAGGAAAACGGGCAACTCAAATCCCCGGCGGATGCGGCACGCCGTGTGCTGGCCTACCTGGCACGCCCCGACTTTGGCAGCAACCCGATTGGCGATGTGCGCGACTGATCACTGACCATGCCACCTCACAAGTCATGGGGACTGGGGGCCAAGCTGGCCCTGATCGGAGCGCCCTTTCTGCTCCTTGCCTTGCTGTCAACGGCGGCCACACTGTGGGTGTCGTGGCAATTGGAAGGCGGTGCTGCGGCGGTGAATGAAGCGGGCCGCATGCGGATGCAGTCTTACCGGATGGCCTTATCGATTGGAACGGGCGAGAGCGGCGCTTTGGCCGAACAAGTCAAGGAATTTGACAAGAGTCTGGCCGCCTTGCGCAACGGCGACCCCGAGCGACCGCTGTTTGTCCCCTGGGACAAGGCCGTCAGTACACGATTCATAACGGTCGAGCAAGACTGGCGGCACTTTCGCGCCCTCTGGATTGATGGCAAGCCATCCGTGCAGCTTCATTTACGCGACCAGACGGTCACGTTTGCTTCACACATAGACGACTTGGTAACCGCTATTGAGTCACATATGTCCCACTGGACGACCATGCTGCACATGCTGCAGCTGTCCATGTTCGCCATGGCCATACTGGGCGCAACGGTTTTGATTTACACCGGAAATCTCTTTGTGATGGGTCCGATTGGCCAACTCAAGCACGCCATTAAAAAGATCCAGTCTGGCGATTTTGACGCCCGCGTAGAACAAGTCACCAGCGATGAGTTTGGAACACTGGCTGAAGGATTCAACGGCATGGCTGAACACCTGCAATCCATGTACCGCAACTTGGAGCGCAAAGTCACAGAAAAAACAGCGGAACTTGAAGAAAAACATGAACGGCTGGAAAATCTCTACGAGGTCACCGCCTTGGTCGCGAAAGCGACTTCGCTGGACGAGTTGGCACAAGGTTTCACCAAAAACATCACCCGAATTTCCCGTGCAGATGGTGTTGCGTTGCGCTGGTCGGATCAGACCAACCAGCGCTACCTGATGCTGGCGGCCGAAGGCCTGCCGAGCGCCATGGTTGAGGCAGAACGCTGCCTCGACAAAGGCGACTGCCATTGCGGCACAGCCTCCCCCTTGACGGGATTGCGCGTTATTCCGATCCATGAGTTGAAAAATACATCACTGAAACACTGCACCAAGGCTGGCTTTGAAACGGTCGTCAGTATCCCCGTGTACCTGCATGACAAATTGATGGGCGAAATTGACCTTTTCTTTCGCACTCACGTCAACCCGTCACTGGCAGAACGCTCCCTGCTGGAAGCGCTCAGCAGCCACCTGGCCGGGGCCATAGAAAACCTGCGGCTCAATGCGCTGGAAAAAGAAGCGGCCGTCTCCCAGGAGCGGCACCTACTGGCGGGAGAGTTACATGACTCCATCGCCCAATCTCTGGCCTTTCTCAAGATTCAAGTGCAGCTGATGCGCGATGCGGTGCAGTCCGGCGATTCAGTTGAGATCAGAAATATTCTCGAAGAAATTGATCTGGGCGTGCGCGAAAGCTATGCCGATGTACGCGAATTGCTGCTGCACTTTCGCACCCGCACCAACACGGAAGACATTGAACCCGCTCTGGCGACGACACTGCGAAAATTTGAACACCAAAGTGGCATCAAGGCGATTTTGACAATGCAGGGGCAAGGCATGCCCCTGTTGCCAGACTTGCAGATACAAGTGCTGCACATCGTGCAAGAGGCCTTGTCCAACGTCCGCAAACACGCCCGTGCCTCGCAAGTGTGGCTTGATGTGCAACAACAACCGGAGTGGCGTTTCAAAGTAAGTGACAATGGCATCGGTTTCATTGAGAACGATGAACAACTCGATGAAACACATGTAGGACTTCGCATCATGACGGAGCGGGCCCAACGAATCGGCGCTGGACTCAAGGTAATTTCAACACCTGGCCATGGAAGCGCCATCATCCTTACCCTGCCGCAACCTGCCCACCCCCTGTCCACGGCGTCGAATGTCACGCGTGAATCATCAATTACCCTCGCATGACCCATCGAACGAAAGCAGTCAATTCCACGCCCATCCGCATTCTGGTTGTTGACGATCACACCCTGTTTCGACGGGGTTTAACGGCTCTATTGGCACGTGACCCTCGCTTATGTGTCATTGGTGATGCGGCAGATGCAGGGCAAGCGCAGCGAAAGGCGCAGGAGCTGCAACCTGACTTTATCCTGCTCGACAACCACTTGCCTGGGGTTAACGGCGTGGAGGCTTTACCCGCGTTGATTGAGGTGGCACCCAACGCCAAAATTTTGATGCTGACGGTCAGCGAAGACGAAAACGATCTCGCTGCTGCTTTACGCAGCGGCGCCAGCGGCTACCTGCTAAAAACAATGGAAGGTGATGACTTGACTGCAGCCATCCTGCGCGCCATGCAGGGAGAAAGTGTCGTTGCCACTGAAATGACGAGCAAGTTAGTAGCCGCCTACCGAGATGCAACCAAGGGAACACCGGCATCCATTGCGGTAAGCACCAATCCCGCAATGGCAAGCCTGTCACCGCGCGAACTCGATATCTTGCGCGGCATCGTTCGGGGCGCCAGCAACAAGGAAATTGGGCGCGAGCATGGCATCGCCGAAACCACCGTCAAAATTCACGTGCAACACGTATTGCGAAAACTCGATGTCAGCTCCCGTGTACATGCAGCAGTTAAAGCAACCGAGCACGGCCTACTTTGATCCAACGCAAATTCTCAAAAGAAAAGCGTCGACATACCTCTTCGGAACTATACCAACGGAAAACCGGGTAGTTCCATTTGCCGAGCCCCCCCCTCCTTCAGAGGGATGCCGCTTTAGGTCAGTTCACCCTAAAGTTAAGCCATGTCAAAAATTAACCACTTTAAACACTTCATGCTCTGGTTCGAAGAGTCAGCGAGCACAGTTTAAAAAATGAGAATGAACATCGAGAAATTCGATATAACAAGTTACTTGTCAGCACTCCACATGTTCAGCGGTTTATCGACGCCAGAGCGTGAAAATATAGCCAAAGAATGCACGATACAACGCCTGGCTCGCGGCGCGATGATTTTCCGGGCTGGCGATGAATGTGAAGAATTCCACATCATCGTGACAGGACAAGCCAAGCTCTATATCACATCACCTTCCGGTCAAGAAAAAATCATTGAACTGATCGGGCCTGGTCACAGCTTTGCAGAAGCCATGATGTTTATAGAAAAGCCTCATACGCTCAATGCACAAACATTGAGCGACACCATGCTGCTGAGCATTACCAAACAAGCCGTATTTGGCGAAATAGCCCGAGACCCACGCTTCTCAATGCAAATGCTCGCCGGAATTTCACGTCGACTGCATGAACTGCAACGGGACGTGGAGGGGTACACCTTGCATAGTGGAATGCGACGACTCATCGGCTACTTACTGCGGGATTTCGATGAAAAAACAACCCATAACATGGGTGCACTCACGGTATCCCTGCCGGTCAGCAAGGCAACCATCGCCTCAAGACTATCACTGACACCTGAGTATTTCTCCCGTGTATTGCACGAACTCGAATCTGAACGACTGATCGAAATTGACAAGCGGGAGATTCATATTTTTGACGTCCCTCGCCTTGTCAGCTACGGATCGCACTGATAAGTCCACGCAAATAGGAGGGCTATTTACGATGCCTTTAGCGCGTCTGGGCCAAACCAGCTCTCAATCTAAAACTTAAATTGAAACAATTCTTAACCCGGTTCAAGGACGAACCTCCTGCCAGCCAGTACGCTATGACGCGTTACACACTTCAGGAGTTCAACAAAATGAATCAGGTTAAAGCCAGTGGGTTCACCAAACAAATGGCCCGCAATATGTTTTACGGTGGTTCCGTATTTTTCATATTCGTGTTTGCCGCCCTCGTATTTGACAGCGAGCAAAAAATACCAAAACGATCCAATTCCGAGGCCATCACTGAATCAGTGATCAACGGCAAAAAACTTTGGGAAACACGCAATTGCATTGGCTGCCACACGCTGCTGGGTGAAGGCGCGTATTTCGCACCTGAACTGGGCAATGTATACAAACGTCGTGGCGGCGAATTCATCAAGGCATGGATTGCCTCGCAACCCACCCACATCCCGGGACGTCGTCAAATGCCGCAATTTAACTTCACGGAAAAGCAGCTGGACGACATGGTGGAGTTCTTGCGCTGGACGAACAACATAAACACCGAAAACTGGCCACCAAACATTGAAGGTTGAACGTTGACAAGCGTCTAAACGAACAAGGTAACTTAAATGCAAGCGATAACACTCAAGTACAAATCACAAGCTGTTGCGAAGTATTACTTCGTCGCGGCCCTGATTCTTTTTACGGCCCAAATCGTATTTGGCATCACATTAGGTCTGCAATACGTCATCGGCGACCTGCTTTTTCCCTATATCCCTTTCAATCAAGCGCGGATGGTTCACACCAATCTGCTGATTGTCTGGTTGCTCTTCGGTTTCATGGGATCTGCCTACTACCTCGTACCTGAAGAATCTGAAACAGAGTTGTACAGCACCAAGCTGGCCATGGTGCTGTTCTGGGTCTTTCTGACTGCAGGCGCGCTCACCATCGTGGGCTACCTCGTTGTGCCCTACGCCAAACTGGCGGAACTAACGGGCAACGAATTACTGGCAACCATGGGACGAGAGTTTCTGGAGCAGCCCTTACCGACCAAGGTCGGTATTGTGATCGTTGCACTGGGCTTCCTGTTCAATATCAGTATGACCGTGCTCAAAGGTCGTAAAACCAGCATCTCGCTGGTGCTGCTGATGGGCCTGTGGGGCTTGGCGCTGATGTTCCTGTTCAGCTTCGTCAATCCAGACAATCTGGTTCGCGACAAAATGTACTGGTGGTTTGTGGTTCACTTGTGGGTTGAAGGTACCTGGGAACTGATTCTCGGCTCTTTGCTGGCCTTCGTTCTAATTAAAACCACTGGCGTTGACCGTGAAGTTATTGACAAATGGTTGTACGTCATCATTGCAATGGCTTTGATCACCGGCATTTTGGGTACCGGTCACCACTTCTTCTTCATCGGTATGCCTGGCTACTGGAAGTGGGTTGGCAGCATTTTCTCTGCCATGGAACCTATTCCATTCTTCATGATGACTGTGTTTGCATTCAACATGGTTCAACGCCGCCGTCTGAATCACCCGAACCAAGCTGCATTGTTGTGGGCTGTTGGCTGCTCCGTGGTTGGATTCTTGGGTGCTGGTCTGTGGGGCTTCATGCACACACTGAGCCCAGTCAACTACTACACACACGGTACACAAATCACTGCCGCACACGGCCACCTGGCGTTTTACGGCGCGTACGTTATGGTCGTTCTGGCCATGATCAGCTATGCTATGCCAACACTGCGCGGCCGTGAAGCCAATAGCCGCCGTGCACAGAACTTTGAAATGTGGGCATTCTGGATCATGACCATTGGTATGGCTGTCATGGTGCTGGCTCTGACTGGCGCAGGCATTCTGCAAGTTTGGCTGCAACGCATGCCGACAGAAAATGCAATGTCATTTATGGCGACGCAAGACCAGCTTACATTCTTCTACTGGTTGCGTATGGTGGGTGGTGTGATGTTCCTGTCTGGACTGATTACCCATCTTTTCAGCTTCTTCGCCAAACCAGGCGCAAATGAAGATACTTCCGGCATGCTGCCGAAACGGGCTTAACAGGTTATAAAGGATGATGCAGATGGCAACTATTCCGTTCTACGCAAAGCAAGGAAGCGAATGCGACCTCTTTGAGCATGCTTGGAAAAAGCAGTTGCCACTGCTCATCAAAGGCCCTACTGGTTGCGGAAAAACCCGCTTTGTCGAACACATGGCCGCCCGCCTGGGGCGGCCCCTCATTACGGTGTCGTGCCATGACGATCTCAGCGCCGCTGATCTGGTCGGGCGATTTTTGATTGGCAACGGCAATACCGTCTGGTCTGACGGCCCACTCGCCCGAGCAGTGCGCAGTGGCGCTATTTGCTACCTTGACGAAGTGGTTGAGGCACGCAAAGACACGACGGTTGTCCTGCACCCACTGGCGGATGACCGGCGCATACTGCCGATCGAACGCACTGGCGAACAACTGGTGGCACCGCCTGAATTCATGCTGGTGATTTCCTACAACCCTGGTTACCAAAATTTGCTCAAGGGTCTCAAACCCAGTACGAGACAACGCTTTGTCGCATTGAGCATGAACTATCCGGCTCCTGAGGTCGAGCTGGCGATTGTTCAGACGGAAACAGGCATCTCGACCCAGAGTGCCATGCAATTGGTGCAACTGGCAAAATCTTTCCGCTGCCTGACCGAGTTTGATCTGGAGGAAACCGCCAGCACCCGCCTGCTCGTTTCGGCCGGGCGCTTAGTAGCCTCTGGTTTATCACTCCGGGTAGCCTGCCAAGCGGCCATTATTGACGCTCTTACGGACGACATCGCAACGGCTGACGCCTTGTGTGAGGTGGTTCGCGCTTTGGTTGGCGATGCCCCCTAACTTATCACTAGTGACAGTGCATTTAACAAAATCAGTCCGAAAAAAGATAAGCCCTGGACAACTTCAAAAATTTCGCAATGCCGCGCAGGCCGGGTTCTTCCTTCTATTCGTTCTAGCCCCGGCCCTGAATTTGCTGCGCTTCGACCTGAATGAAACACAGCTGTGGTTTCTCGGAATGCGCTGGTCACTGGGAATCGATGCCTTTACCCACGGAGAAATCACAGCGACACAAGCGGGCCTCAGTATTTTGCTGCGTGCATTTCTACCCGCTATTGTGTTCATCGCCGTGTTTCTGGGAATCGCCTATCGCTACGGCCGACTGTACTGCGGCTGGCTATGCCCTCATTTCTCTGCGGTTGAAACCCTCAATAACTTATTGCATCGTGCCTGCGGCAAACTCAGCCTTTGGGATCGCAGCAAGACACCCCGTGCGAATGTCAAACCCAATCCCCGCTGGTGGCCCCTCTTTGCCGTCAGCTGCGCGTTAATGGGCTTCCTTTGGGCCATTACGTTCCTCACCTATTTACTGCCGCCAGCGATGATATGGAGTGGCTTGATCCACGGCACACTCACCCCGAATCAGACGCGCTTCATTGTGATCGGAAGCGCGGTATTCACTGCAGAATTTGCTTTTGCCCGGCATTTATTTTGCCGCTTCGGCTGTGCCGTAGGCTTATTTCAAAGCTTGGCCTGGATGGCCAACCCACGTGGCATGGTGGTTGCATTTGCGCGTGAACGCGCACGCGACTGCAGAACCTGCGACCAGCCAAGAGGCTCGGCTTGCGACAATGTTTGTCCGATGCGACTGAACCCTCGAAATATCAAGCGCATGATGTTCTCCTGTGTTCAGTGCGGTCAGTGTCTATCCGCTTGCGATACGTCACAGCAGGCGCAAGCACGTAAACCGACCCTGGAGTGGCAAATCGGTGCTGATGCCTTACGCGAAACTCTTCGCCAGCGGAACAGAGAAAATACGGAGCGTTCCTGATGGAAGAAATGGTAGGCCGCTGGTGGCATAACGCAGTCACTCGTCTGGCCCAACGCGGTAGTCCAGCAGCGACTATTGATCTCAAAGAGATTCAGAAATCGATTGGCATCCTGTTTCGTGCAGCCGGTGGCTCTGCAGCGCTGCGACTGGCGCCTGCCTCCGAACAACGCAATGGTGGCCCGAGAAGTTGGCTACAACGAGTAGCAGGCACGGGAACCCGAGCCGATACGGCCCGACTTGAACCCGATGTACTCGCACTGCCCGCCTCACTGTCTGTCTTTGATGACAAGAACCTGAACCGCGACCTGTACCTTTGGCTTGCAATTCAATCTGCTTTTTTTAAACATACCGGAAACTGGGTTTCCGACAATTGCAGCGCAAGCCTGCGGGGGTTGCAACAATTCCCCGGCTTTGCCCCAAGATACAAAAATCTGCTGAGCGCACATCTTTCGCAGCGCACCCACCCCTCCCTTTTGCGCGGTACAGCCGCGTTGGCAGAGGCGGCTATTCAGGCCGCACTCCAGGGAGACAACCTGAACACCAGCCTACTGACGGCATCTGAGGTTTCACCCGTGTGGTTGTGGGTCGGCGCGGGCGACACCTTGGCTTGCAGTACCACACGAAGCGCGGGCTCGGAAGATGCGCCAGATCCTGCACGCGCCAACTCGGCGGAGGACAAACAACGTCGCCGCACCCAACGCACGCAGGAAGGTCAAGAACGCAACGCCATGGTGCTGCCATTTAGAGGCGAAGCCTTGATGTCGTGGAATGAATTGGTGCGCGTCAACCGCAGCACCGATGACGAAGACGATGGCAATGCAGTCTCAGCGGCCAACGACATGGACAAGCTGTCATTGGCACCCGACGGGCAAACACTGGCATCACGCGTCAAATTTGACCTGGACTTGCCCAGTGCGAGTGCCGACGACTTACCGCTGGGGCCTGGACTTCGCCTTCCTGAGTGGGATTACCGACGCGGCATCCTGCAGCAAGATCATTGTGCGGTGCAGGCCATGGAGGTGCGAAAAGGCGCTCCATTCATACCATCGGCAAGCCTCCGATTGACGGCTCGACGTGTGAGCCGACGCCTGGAAACACTGCGCGACGCACCCCGCCCGCAGCACGGTCAAGACAGCGGGGACTCCATTGACATTGATGCCTGGGTTCGTTTTAGCGCAGACCAAATCGGCCATAGTATTCTGCGCAGCGATACGCCACCAGTCTATATACGCCACGCCCGAAGTGACCGCAGTCTCGCCACCTTATTATTGGCTGATTTATCACTCTCAACCGACGCCTATGCAACACCACATGCCAAGGTTATTGATGTCATTCGCGATGCCTTGTTTGTTTTCGGGGAGGCATTAAACGCCGTTGGCGATCCATTTGCCATGTGGGGGTTCAGCTCAGTACGCCGCCACCATGTCAGGCTTCAGCATCTGAAAAGTTTTGATGAACCCTGGAGTGAGACAAGCCGTGCGCGAGTAGGTGCCATTCGGCCCGGTTATTACACCCGCATGGGGGCTGCCATACGCCACGCCACACTTCAGCTTTCTGTGCGACCGGAGCGCCGTCGTCTGCTCATGTTGTTGACGGACGGAAAACCCAATGACTTGGATATTTACGAAGGTCGCTACGGCATTGAGGACACCCGCCAAGCCATTCACGAAGCGCATGCTGCTGGCCTGTCACCCTTTTGCGTCACCATTGATGAGTCTGGTCATGACTACCTTCCGCTGCTGTTTGGCCAACGCGGCTATGCACTGGTGCACCGACCAGAAGATTTGGTCAATCGACTCACGCAGGCTTGGGCGACACTGGCTCGGTAAATAATAGCTAATCCAGAATTAGCGGGCCCTACAACTCAAACAATGTTGGTACGCTAGCCAACGTTACCCGTCAACTTCAAATCACCGAAGGCAAAAAAATGAAAATGGACGTCGAACACTTTGACATGCCGCGGTACCTGTCGGTATTACCCATGTTCAGCGATCTCTCACAGCCAGAGCGGGATCGCATCGCCGAAGGCTCTCAATTGCGGCGTCTGGCTCGTGGCGACATGGTTTTCCGTGCTGGTGAACCATGCGAAGCATTCCACGTGGTGGTACTGGGGCAAGTCAAACTCTACGTGGCATCCCCCTCCGGCCAAGAAAAAATTATTGAACTGGTAGGCCCCGGCAATAGCTTCGCAGAAGCCATGATGTTTCTTGAAAAACCCTACTTCCTGAATGCCCAATCGCTTGTTGAAACCCTGCTAGTCAGCGTGAGCAAGCAAGCCGTTTTCAGCGAAATTGAACGGGATCCTCGTTTCTCAATGCATATGCTCGGCGGCATATCCCGTCGCTTACACGGATTGATTCGGGATGTAGAAGGCTATGCATTACACAGCGGAATGCAGCGACTCATTGGCTACTTGCTGCGGGATGTTCAGGGTGAAAATGCTGCCACGATCGGCATCGTCACCGTGTCCTTACCCGTCAGCAAGGCAACGATTGCTTCACGTCTGTCGCTGACCCCTGAATATTTCTCTCGTGTACTGCACGAACTGGAAGCAGAAAAACTAATCGAAATAGACAAGCGCGAGATCCGTATTCTTGACGTCCAGCGACTCGCAAGCTACGGCTCACACTGAGCCAACAGCCATTTCAAAATCCGTTGCCTAGATCCATCAGGCAATCTTGCACCACCCGGCTACGAAATTCAGCACTTCCCAGGCCATCAGGTTCGTTGCAATTGCGAACAAACCTGATGGCCTAGTATGTATTACTGCTTAACAGCCGTAATATCACCCGCTGCACCCAGACCCAAGGTGTAGCCTAAAGACACATGATGGAAGCGCCCGCCGGCATGATCTCCGTGGATGGCAATGCCAAAAGGAATGGCCTTGCCTTCGCCAGGATTCTTGCGAGTAAACGTGACGGTGTAAGTATCGCCACTCTTTGAGCCCTCAGCTTTGGCACCCAGCGTGCCCCCCTCCATCTTGCGCTCAGTGGTCACCGTGCCATCAGCCACCTTGGCCCCCTTGGCGCTCTTCCATTGCATCAATTCATAGGTACCCTCTTTGGCGTACTTGGTTTTCTTCTCATCCGCGCCAGGCATGGTTCGAGCGTCTACGTGACAAGCAGCCCAGCAACCCACTTGTGCGGACTGAGGTACCTTGGCATCCGGAAACATCACGGTGGCCTTGACATCGTTCTCTTTATCGCTCTTGTCGGCACCACCTGCAGGCACCTTGAATGTCAAGCGAATGTAGAGATTACTCGCATCGTAAGCTGCCTGAACGCCAACAGGGTAAATCATGGTCGCTGGCGCACCTTTTGGTTCCATCTCCTTGTCGGCAAGGCGTTTGAAATTAAAGTTCAACGTACCTTTTTCCTCATGACACCCGACGCAGGTTTCACCTTTTTTCAGGCCCGCCGTACCACTGTGATCGGATTTCTTACCAACCCACTCGATTGGCGTTACGCCAGGATGAAACACATTGACATCACGTTTAGGAACCTTTGCCCAATCAGGCGCAGCAAAAGCGACCTGAGAACCCATTGCCAGCAACGTGCCCAACAGAAGCGTAGAAACAGTTGTATTTTTCATTTGAGATAGTCCTTTTAACTTTAAACAGATGCTCGAATTCAATCTTTAAATGCACAAATAGCGAAGTTACTCATCCTCGTCCTTCATGCCCTTTGGCTTTTGGTGCGCGATTCCTTTATGACAATCGATACAGGTCTTTTTCTCTTCCTGTGCGATCTTGTGCATCTTGGCGCCACGCAATTTTTGTTTTTCAGTATCCATACCATCAAAACTATGGCAGTTACGACATTCACGTGAATCGACCGCCTTCATTCGAGCCCATTCATTCTCAGCCAGCCGAAGACGGTTTGCCTCAAACTTTTCTTTGGTATCGATCGTTCCCATCAGCTTGCCCCAGATTTCGGCACTGGCCTTGATCTTGCGGATCATCTTGTGTGACCAATCCTTGGGCACATGACAATCTGAACAAACAGCACGGACGCCCGTACGATTACTGTAGTGAATAGTCTTCTTATATTCCTGATACACGTTGTCATGCATCTCGTGGCAGGAAGTGCAAAACTCCAATGTATTGGTCGCTTCCATCGCAGTATTAAAGCCACCCCAGAAAAATACTCCGGTAAAAAAACCAATCGACAGCAAGGCGATCAACGAATATTTTGCGCTGGGCTTCTTAAGAGCGGCCCACAGACTAGCAATTTTTGATGCCATCAAAACTCTCCAAACTTCATTCAAACTCAATAGACAGAGGGGCTTGCGCCCCTCTGTTTCTGCTTCAGATCACAAACATCTCTCAATAGATGTCGTGCTGCGTATTGAACACATTGAACTTGCCGGTTGGCGTGACGATCTTCGGATCAGTAATCACCTTCTTCAGAGTCAAGGTCTTGTCGTCATACACAACAATGGCAGACTGATCGGCCTTGCCGCCCCACAAGGAAATCCAAACTTCAGTGCCATCCGCGCTGTACTCAGGATGAACTGCACGGCGAGTTGCCTTGGTTTCAGGCAGGCCGGAGTCCTTCGCCACGTTAATCGTCTTCAGCGGTTTGGAAAGATCCGACATGTTCCACACCGACACGGACTCGGCCAGCTCTTTATCTGAGTTTTGTGGCGAATCAGCCCAGAAGTGAGTTGACTTTGGATGGGTTTTGACGAACAGATTACCTGGAACGTGTTTAATTTCTTGCACAACCTTCCAGTTGAAACCCTTGTACTGCGCGAACTTCTTATTTTCAGAAGGTGTGCTGATCAAGGTCACAACATCCGCACCCAAGTGCCCGGTGGCCCAAACAGGTCCGAACTTGGGGTGAACGAAGTTTGCGCCACGACCTGGATGCGGGATCTTGGCAACATCTACCAAGGCCGCCAACTTGCCGGTCTTCAAGTCCACTGCCGCAATTTTATTGGACGCATTCGCAGCCACCATGAAATAGCGTTTGGATGCATCAAAGCCGCCATCGTGCAGGAACTTAGCGGAGCCAATGGTGGTGCTCTTCAAATTTTCAATATCCGAGTAGTCCACCAACAAGATCTGTCCGGTTTCCTTGATATTGACCACCCACTCCGGCTTGACTTCAGAGGCAGAGATAGATGCCACACGTGGTTCAGGATGGTATTCATTGTCAACCGTCATGCCGCGTGTAGAAACGATTTTCAGCGGCTTGAGGGTATCGCCTTCCATGATGACAAATTGTGGTGGCCAGTAATCACCAGCGATCGCGTATTTATCTTCAAAACCTTTGAACTTGGAAGTATCTACCGAGCGCGCGTCAAAACCAATCTTGACCTCTGCCACCACCGCTGGTTTTTCCATCCACAAGTCAATTAAAGACAAGCGTCCGTCGCGACCAATCACATAGATATAACGACCCGACTTGGACATACGAGAAATATGCACCGCGTAGCCGGTCTTGACAACACTGCGAATTTCTTTGGTATCTCCGTCAATCAGCGCCACTTCGCCGGTGTCACGCAGAGTCACCGAGAAGAAGTTCTTCAGGTTGAACTTGTTCATTTGCTTGGTGGGGCGATCCTTGACCGGCACAATCACCTTCCAGGAATCCATCGTATCCTTGAAGCTGTACTCGGGCGGCACATCAGGCGTGTTCTGGATGTACTTTGCCATCAAAGACAACTCTTCTTTGGTCAAAATATCGTCAAAGTTAACCATACCGCCATCGGTACCGTAACCAATGATCTTCTCGAGTCGGGATTGTCCCAAAGTGAGTGTACCGCCTTCGGTTTTGGTTCCATCCTTGGCGGTCTTGGTCCAATGGGGTTCCAGATTTTTGCCTGTAGCACCTTTGCGCAGCACGCCATGACAACCAGCGCAACGCTCAAAGTAAATCTTTTTGGCAGTCTCTTTCTCGGCCACGCTCATGAACGGGGCTTCGGGACTTTTTTCTTGCGCTGTTGCAGAAATTGCCATACCTGTCAGTAAAACTACCGCCGCAACGCTGGAAAGACGTGGGATTTTCATGTTTTCTTAATCTGTGTTATCTCGCAGCCAAACCACCTTATGGGTGAACATCTAGGCTCGTCGACGGCTGCAACTATTCGATTTGAGCGAAATCATTGTCCGCTGCACCCCAAGGATTCGTCCTTAACTTAAGTTAAGAGATCGAAATCTTTAACAGATAAATTCAAACTACGAAACACCGTCAATTTAAACCTTTCCTGGATCAGGGCTTGGCGCCTGGACTTGAAGATCAGAGGCCCAACTTGCTCAAAAATTAGCTTAAGCTAATTTAACCAAAGTCAATTTAGAGGAATAAAAGTTCGCTATGTCGTAAGATCGGCTTTCCCATTTACCCCTGAATCCAACCCTTGAAAACTGCGCCAACACTCTCTTTTTCCAAGCTTGGCTGCAACCGTGGTGGACGACAACTCTTTCGTCAAATTGACTGCACTTTAGACGCTGGACAATGGCTTTACGTCGCAGGCGCCAATGGCGTTGGTAAAACAAGTTTGCTGCGCATGCTCTGCGGCCTTGCCCCCATCGAATCGGGGGAAATCTACTGGAATGACATTCCCATTCATGCCCAACCCGAGGCCTATCGCCAAGACCTATGCTACCTGGGACACCTCAATGCACTCCAGGAGTCCATGACGGTTAATGAAAACCTCGCGTTTGGCGCAGCGTTAGGAGGATTCAGTTCAGACACGGCGCAAACAAAGGACGTACTGACACGCTTTGGCGTGGGCGGCCGGGGTCAACAACTGGCCAAACATCTGTCGCAAGGACAAAAACGGCGCGTCGCCTTGGCGCGACTGGCCTTGAGCCAAGCCCGACTGTGGGTGCTTGACGAGCCTTTTGTTGCCATGGACGAAACCGGAATAAATATGCTGACAGACCTGATCGCTACCCACTTATCACACGGCGGACTGGCCGTTTTGACCAGCCACCAGCATGTGACCATCGGCAGCATCCCCGCCCAAGTACTGGAGTTAAGGACATGAAGACACCCGAGCTAAAACAGCTGGGACTGTCATCGGTTCTTCTGGCGGTGCTGCGGCGCGAAGTGGCGCTGGCGCTGCGCCAAAAGGGTGAAGTATTGACACCTTTGGTATTTTTTATTGTGATCGCCAGCCTGTTTCCGCTGGGCATTGGGCCTGAATCGGCATTGCTGCTGCGCATGGCGCCTGGCGTCTTGTGGGTGAGCGCCTTACTGGCAGCCATGCTCTCCCTGCAGCGCATGTTTGCCATGGATTACGCGGATGGCTCCCTGGAGCAAATGGCGCTATCGGCTACGCCACTGGGTTTACTGGTCACCGCCAAGGCCTTGTCGCATTTTCTTCTATCGGGCCTGCCGTTGGTGCTGGTGGCGCCCGTTCTCGGTTTGCAATTTGGCCTGGATGGTCGGGCGCTAGGCATCTTGATGCTCTCTTTACTACTTGGTACCCCGACATTGAGCCTGATTGGTGGCATTGGGGCGGCACTGACCTTGGGCGTACGCGGGGCAGGGGTATTACTGTCTTTATTAATCTTGCCACTGTATATTCCCGTGCTGATATTCGGTGCGGGCGCCGTAGAAGCCGATGCAGCCGGTTTGGGTGCCAGCGGCCATCTGTCTCTACTTGCGGCACTCTTGGTTCTGTCAGCATTCTTTGCCCCCCTGGCGACCTCCACCGCTTTAAGAATTTCTCTGGAATGAAAACACGCGTGACTCACTGGTTTAAATTTTCTTCGCCTCAAAATTTCTATTACCTGGCGGGCCGCTGGTGGCCCTGGTTTGCCACACTGGCCACTGTGCTGCTGGCAGTAGGTTTGTGGATTTCATTCTTCATCGCGCCTACCGATGCCCAGCAGGGTCAAGGCTATCGAATCATTTTTGTGCATGTGCCTGCCTCACAAATGTCGATGTTCATTTATATCGTCATGGCGGCTTGGGCTGGCTTGGGTCTAGCCTTCAATACCCGACTCTCGGGCATGATGGCCTCAGCCCTCGCCCCCACTGGTGCGTTGTTTGCGTTTCTTTCTCTGGTCACCGGTGCCTTATGGGGCAAGCCCATGTGGGGCGCTTGGTGGGTGTGGGATGCCCGTCTTACCTCGGAGCTGATTTTGCTGTTTCTGTACCTGGGTTTTCTTGCCCTGCAGTCAAGCATTGACGACCCGCGCCGCGCCGACAAGGCTTGTGCCGTGCTGGCCCTCGTGGGCGTGGTCAATGTTCCTATTATTTATTTCTCGGTCAAGTGGTGGAATACGCTGCACCAAGGGGCCTCTGTTTCTTTAACCGCCGCGCCGTCCATGGCAGCCACCATGCTGTGGGGCATGTTGATCATGGTTCTTGCCTTTTGGATGTATGCCATTGCAATCGCACTGGCGCGAGTGCGCAACATCATCCTTGATCGTGAACGTCATACAGAGTGGGTTAAACATGCAGTGGAATAGTGTTTCAGAGTTTTTTGCAATGGGCGGCTACGCCTTTTACGTTTGGGGCAGCTTCGGCCTGACCGCTTTGGTCATGCTCGGTGAGTCGTTGCTGATTCGTCGCCAGCGCGCGGAACTTCTCAGCCAACTTCGTAACGAACTGATTTCCGAAAGAACTTCTTCATGAAACCTCGTCAAAAACGGGCCGCCATCATTGCGGGCGGCGTGGCCACCTTGGCTTTGGCAGCCTATTTCGTCCTGAATGCGTTTGAAAGCAATCTGGTATTTTTCTTCACCCCCAGCCAGATTGCATCAGGCGAAGCACCCCAGAACCGAACTTTTCGAGTGGGTGGCATGGTCAGGGAAGGCTCCGTCAAGCGGGACAACCTGACAGTGGCCTTTGTGGTGACGGACTCCGCCAAGGATGTGGGGGTCTCCTACACCGGTATCCTGCCGGATCTTTTCCGCGAGGGCAAGGGCGTCGTGGCGCAGGGAAAACTAGGCGCAGATGGCAAGTTTGTCGCCACCGAAGTGCTGGCCAAGCATGATGAAAACTACATGCCGCCTGAAGCCCAGCACGCCATGGATCAGGCCAAAGCCCAGCAAACTATTAAAACGCTCAAGTAAGACATAAGCCATGATTCCTGAAATTGGTCATTTTTCGTTGATTCTCGCCCTGCTGGTGGCGCTGGCAATGGGCGTCGTGAGCGTCGTAGGCGGACAACAAGGACGCGGCGACTGGATGGCTCTGGCGCGTCCCGGCGCACAGGCACTATGGTTGTTGACCGCCTTCTCGTTTGGTTGCTTAACCTACGCTTTTTATACGAATGACTTTTCGGTGTCGTATGTAGCGCAACACTCCAACTCCAAGCTGCCGGGCATCTACCGCATCGCTGGCGTCTGGGGAGGGCATGAGGGCTCTCTTCTCCTGTGGTTGATGATGCTGAGCTCCTGGATGCTGGCGGTGTCCATTTTTTCCCGCCAGTTACCCGATGCCATGGTGTCGCGCGTACTGGGTATTTTGGGCCTTGTTGCGGTCGGTTTTCTTTTGTTCATGCTGGTCACATCCAACCCATTCCTGCGCTTGAGCGATATCCCAGAAGATGGCCGGGACTTGAATCCGCTACTACAAGACCCTGGCTTGGTGTTTCATCCGCCCATGCTTTACATGGGTTATGTCGGCATGGCCGTGCCATTTGCCTTTGCGATTGCCGCCTTGCTCAATGGCCGGCTCGACGCTGCGTGGGCTCGTTGGTCGCGGCCTTGGGCTACCGCCGCCTGGATTTTCCTGACCTTGGGCATTGCGCTGGGTTCGTGGTGGGCTTATTACGAGCTAGGCTGGGGCGGCTGGTGGTTTTGGGACCCGGTCGAAAACGCCTCCTTCTTGCCGTGGCTGGTAGGGACCGCGCTGATCCATTCATTGGCGGTCACTGAGAAGCGCGGACTGTTCCGCAACTGGACTATTGTGCTCGCCATCACCGCCTTTTCACTGAGTCTGCTGGGTACTTTCCTCGTGCGCTCCGGTGTACTGACTTCGGTACATGCATTTGCCACGGATCCCAAGCGCGGCGTGTTCATCTTGCTATTCCTGTCGGTGGTAGTGGGTGGGTCACTGACACTGTTCGCCATGCGCGCCAGCAAGGTGCGCTCGGGTGGTTCGTTCGCACTGGTGTCACGTGAGACCTTTTTGCTGGTCAATAACGTGTTACTCGCCACGGCTGCGGCCAGCGTGTTGCTGGGCACCTTGTACCCCTTGATTGTGGACGCCCTGAATCTGGGCAAGCTATCTGTGGGCCCCCCCTACTTCAATGCCGTTTTTGTACCGATTATGGTGCCGGTGCTGTTGTTCATGGTGATCGGATCTTTTGCGCGCTGGAAAAACGACAGCGTTGCCGAACTCACAAAAAAGCTGCGCCCTGTCGCCATCCTCTCGGTGCTACTGGGATGTTCTGCACCGCTACTGGCGGGGGTTTGGTCTGCGCTAGCAGCATTGGGCTTGACGCTAGGATTCTGGATCATTCTGTCGTCCCTACTTCAAATCTACCGCCAGGTTAGAGACACCGTCAACTGGAAATCCACGCCGGTGTCGTTCTGGGGCATGCATGTGGCACACATTGGGATTGCCGTGTGTGTGATTGGCATCACCATGGTCAAGGGCTACGAGACAGAAAAAGACGTGCGCATGGTCATTGGCGACACCGTTTCCGTTGGCGGCTACACCTTTCGCCTAACGGGCATTCGCACCGAAGCGGGCCCAAACTACAACGCCGACGTGGGCGACGTCGAACTGAGCCGTGGCAGCCAGGTTTTAAAAACCTTGCACCCCGAAAAACGAACCTATTTCTCCTCCACCATGCCCATGACAGAAGCGGCGATTGACACCAATTTGACACGCGACGTGTATGTATCCCTGGGTGAGCGCCTCGAAGGTGGCAACAGTCCGGCCTGGGCGATGCGGGTTTACCACAAACCCTTCATCACCTGGATCTGGGGTGGCTGCCTGCTGATGGCCTTGGGCGGTGCGATGGCCGCACTGGATCGGCGCTATCGCCGGAAAGTAACGGCAGCAGCGACTATCGACAGCAATGTGGTTTCCGCATGAAAAAAACGCTGATCCCACTTGCTATTTTCATCGTACTGGTGGTGTTTCTGGCCATTGGGCTGACCCGCGATCCACGCGAAATCCCATCGCCGCTGATCGGCAAGCCTGCGCCTCAGTTCACGGCACCCCTGCTGCACACACCTGGTGAGCAGTTTTCAGCGAAAGACATGCTGGGTAAAGTGTGGCTACTCAACACCTGGGCTTCCTGGTGTGTCGCCTGTCGCCAGGAGCACCCGATCTTGGTCGCGTTTGCCAAGACCAAAACACTGCCCGTCGTTGGTCTGGATTACAAAGACAAAGATGAAGAAGGCTTGAAATGGCTGGCCCGTTACGGCAACCCTTACGATCTCTCCATCACCGACCGGGACGGGCGCATCGGCATTGACTTCGGCGTGTACGGCGTGCCAGAAACCTTTCTGATTGATAAAGCAGGCGTGATTCGCTACAAGCAGATTGGCCCGGTAACAGAAGAAGCCTTAAGAGACAAAATCCTGCCGCTGATACGGGAGTTGCAAAAATGAAATACCTGCTGGCACTTTTCCTGGCGCTTCAACTGGCGCCCATGTCCTATGCCGGTGAGGCCACCCCGCTGGCTGAAGATCCGGTGGTCGAGCAGCGGCTGATTGTCATTTCAGAAGAACTGCGCTGCCTGGTCTGCCAGAACGAATCGCTGGCCGGCTCACGGGCCGATCTGGCCATGGATTTGCGCCGTGAAATCCGCACTCTCATCCGAGACGGCAAGAGCGATCCAGAAATCAGGGATTACTTGGTCAGCCGTTATGGCGACTTTGTTCTCTACCGCCCCCCAGTCAAACCGCTCACCTGGGCGCTCTGGTTTGGCCCTTTCCTATTGCTGATCGGTGCCGTGATCGTATTGGTGCGCTTGGTGCGGCGTAGCCAGCGCAGTGCTGCACCAGCGGCACTCGACCCGATCCAACGCGCCAAAGCGCAGTCTCTCCTCCAAGATCCGGAACTTCCCTCATGACTGTTTTTTATTTAATCGCAGCGCTGTTGACGCTGCTGGTGGTGGCGTGGGTTGTGCGCCCGCTGCTGCGTCCCGCACCGCAAGCGGGTGTATCAAGTCAGCGACTGAACGCGGCGATCTACCGCGAGCAACTGCAAACGCTGGAGCGCGACCTGGCACGCGGCACCATCAGTGCTTCTGACTATGAAGCCACGCGCGACGAATTACAGTTGCGCCTGCTGGACGACACCGAAGCACCTGCCCCGACGGCACCCAGTCACGCCTCCTTTTTCTGGACTGCGCGGCGCACCGCCGCAACCATTGCAGTACTGCTGCCGCTCGGAGCGGCGGGCTTATATGGCTGGCTGGGCCAGCCGGGCGCCATTGACCCGGCTGCGACGCAAAAGGTAAATAACGAAAAAGTTGAGCAGATGGTGGAGACACTGGCCAAACGCCTGAATGCCAATCCAAACGATCCGCAGGGCTGGGCCATGCTGGCGCGCTCCTACAAGGTCATGGGGCGCCTTGACGAAGCCGAGCAAGCCTTTATAAAGGCTGCCGACAAAGTTAACACCGATCCCGATTTACTGGTCGAGTATGCTGATTTATTGGCCGCGCGCGCCGACAGCAACCTCGAAGGGCGCCCCCTCGAACTGATCAACAAGGCACTGGCCCTGAACCCGCAGCACCCGATGGGCTTGATGATGTCGGGCGTGGCAGCCTATGCCCGCTCTGACTTTGCTGGTGCAGAAGCACAATGGAAGAAGCTGCTGCCACTGCTGGAGTCTGACTCACCAGACGCCCAGCAAATCGAAGCCTACATTACCGATGCACGGGCGAAGGCCAAGAAACCCCCAGCACCACGGTCGGTGGGCGGATTGGCGTCCGGCACTGACACAGGCAAGCTCCCCCCGGTTAGCGAAGCTGCGGCGAGCCCCATGACCGCTGAAAAAATCAACCAAATGGTTGACCGCCTGGCAGAGCGTCTCAAGGCAAACCCAGAGGATCACGCAGGATGGGCGCGGCTGGCTCGTGCCTACAAGGTACAGAGTCGTTTACCCGAAGCGGAGCAAGCCTACATCAAGGCCGGGAAACTGGTCGAAGAGAACCCTGATTTACTGACGCAATACGCTGATGTGCTTGCCATGCGGGCAGGCAATAACCTCGAAGGTCGTCCGCTGACCTTGGTGAACAAGGCGCTTGCTTTGAACCCCAAACACCCCACCGCCCTGATGATGGCCGGTTCTGCCGCCTTCCGCCGCAGCGACTACGCCCAAGCCATCGACCATTGGGAAAAAGTTCTCACCGTGCTAGAGCCCGGGTCTTCTGATGCAACGCAGGTGACGGCAGAAATCGCTGCGGCACGCGCCAAGGGTGGGCCAGGCCTGCAGCTCAAGGTAAAGCCATAAAAACGACTGGCATAAGTCGGCAATAATCGCATCCATGCAAACGCTGCGACACACTCAACACCTTGCCCGCCTGGCACTGGCATGGTTCGTGTTGTCGCTCGGCGTTGCGACAGCGGCGCCAATGCTGCAGACGCAAGACTACATCATGGTCTGCAGCAGCAGCGGCATGTACCAGCTCATGCTCGATGGCGATGAGATCAATGACCAGGGCGCCACAAACCGTCCCGGCCCTGCGCTGAAATGCCCGCTGTGCATGTCACTGGATGCACCACCTGATCTGATGGGTCTAGCCCGTCAGCCTCTGGCGATGCTGACGGCACCCGCCTTCACGCAGGCACGGGCAACGACACCCATGGCAACCTTATGCGCTGCGCCCTTGCCAGCGCGCGGCCCGCCGGGCCACCTGACCCACTCCTGACTCCTATTTTTATAGCATGCTACGCCCATTCCACGAGGGCTAGCGGGGTATTTAGCCTTCCAAGACGGCCCAGCAAGCCATCTTTAGCTGCTACCCCAAAAACGGACAACACGCCCATCATCGCGTGTACATAGCAAATGAATTACTTTTAAGTTTGATCTTTATCAAACCGCATTGCATCGTCCAAAAATAACTAATTTAGATCAAGTCGCTTTTCAAACCACCTTCCTAGAATCTTCACGTTATCCGCCCCGGCTGAAACCAGCTCGACGACCTATTGCCGCCGACTGTGACATGAGTGGCATTAACGTAACCCAACTAGGAGAAATGCGAATGAAGAGATTGAGCAAACTGGCCGTCTCGCTGATTGCTGCAGGCATGGGCCTGGCTACCACAGCGGCATGGTCGGCAGATGCGCTGCAAGACGTCATGAAACAGCGCGGACTGAGCCAACAAGACTTGCTGGCTGCGGCCAAAACCTATGTCCCTACAGGCAAGCGCGATGAGTTCTACGCTTTCAGCTCTGGGGGTCAATCCGGTCAGGTCATCGTCTACGCTATTCCTTCGATGCGCATTTTGAAGTACATCGGCGTGTTCACCCCCGAACCTTGGCAGGGTTATGGCTTTGATGAAAGTTCAAAAGCGGTTCTCAAGCAAGGCCGTATCGACGGTAAAGACATCACTTGGGGCGACACCCACCACCCCGCCATTTCCGAAACCAATGGCGAGTACGACGGTCAGTTTTTGTTTATCAACGACAAGGCCAATCCACGCCTGGCCGTGATCGATCTGCGCGACTTTGAAACCAAGCAAATCGTTGTCAATCCGATTTTCAAGTCTGAACACGGCGGCGCCTTTGTCACCCCAAATTCAGAATACGTGATTGAGGCAGCCCAGTACGCCACGCCGCTGGAGAACAAGAAGTTCTACCCGCTTGAAGAGTTCAACGAAAAATACCGCGGCGGCATCACTTACTGGAAGTTTGACCGCAAAGAAGGCCGCATCCAGCCAGAGAAATCGTTCTCCCTGGAACTGCCGCCCTATTCGCAAGATTTGTCGGATGCAGGCAAAGGACCGTCCGAGGGTTGGTCATTCACCAACTCATTCTGCTCAGAACGCTACGTAGGTGGTATCGAAAAAGGTCGTCCGCCTTATGAGGCAGGCTGCTCGGCCAAAGACACTGATTACATGCACGTAATCAACTGGAAAAAAGCCGCTGAACTCGTCGCTGCGGGTAAAGGCAAAAAGATCAATGGCCATGATGTCTTGATGATGGAAACTGCCATCAAAGAAGGCATTCTGTTCCTGATCCCCGAGCCAAAATCACCCCACGGTGTTGACGTAACCCCGGACGGCACCAAGATCATCGTTGCAGGCAAGCTCGACACCCATGTGTCGGTTTACAGCTTTGAGAAGATCCAGGCGGCCATCAAAGCCGGCAAGTTCGAATCCAAAGATCCGTATGGCATCCCGGTGATTGCCATGAAAGACGCCCTGCACACCCAGGTATCCCTTGGTCTGGGCCCATTGCACACACAATACGACAGCAAGACCTGCGTTGCTTACACCTCGCTCTATGTTGATTCGCAAGTGGCAAAGTGGAACTACTGCGAAGGCAAAGTGCTTGACAAAGTCAGCGTCCATTACAACATCGGTCACTTGATGACCATGGAAGGTGACTCCACCAAACCCGCTGGCAAGTACTTGGTCGCATTGAACAAATTGGCGATTGACCGCTTCCTGCCCGTCGGTCCGCTGCATCCGCAGAATCACCAGTTGATTGACATCAGTGGCGACAAGATGCAGCTGCTGTATGACATGCCACTGCCTCTGGGTGAACCGCATTACGCAGTCAGCATCGCCGCCAACAAGCTGAAACCAGCAGTGCGTTACGTCGGCACAGACAGCCGCACCGACAAGGCCCACCCCGGTGCAGTCAAGGCCGGTGAAGAACATACAGTGAAGAAGGGCAACAAGGTTGAGGTGTTCGGCACCCTGATCCGCTCACACATCACACCGGAAACCATCGAAGTCGAAGTCGGCGACGAAGTCACCGTCAACCTGACCAACCTTGAGCGCGCTCAGGACGAGACCCACGGCTTTACCGTCAGCACCTTCAACGTGCATGCATCGGTTGAGCCAGGCAAGACCGTCTCTGTCAAGTTCAAGGCTGACAAGGAAGGCGTCTATCCGTACTACTGCACAGAATTCTGCTCGGCACTTCACCTTGAAATGCAAGGTTACCTGCTGGTCAAGCCCAAGGGCTGGAAAGCCGGCAAGGCCACTCTGGCGGCGCAAAACTACACCGAAGCTGACTACAAAGCAACAGTCAAGAAAGTGGCCGACACCCAGGCCATCATTGATTCGGTCGTGGCCTACATCACCAGCGTGAACTACAAAGACTTCCCGGAAGTCGTGGCCATGGTGGATGATGCGTTTGACCAACTGGGTAAAACCAAGGACATCAAGATCAAGCACGAAGCGGCTGCCGCCAAGAAGGATTGGGAAAATGCCAATCTGTGGGCTGAACAGGTTTGGCAATACCAGGTCAAGACTGCTGACCTCGGTTTGCGGGCCAAGACTTTCCTTGAGCAAAACGGTGCCAAGAAGGTTAAATAAACTCATCTGAGTTAAGCAAAATCGGGGGGTCGATCTAGTCGACTCCCCGAAGTTTTTTAAAATAGGTAAAACCATGAAGATAAAATTGTTTTTAGTTACGGCACTGGCCACGCTAGCATCCACAGCCGCGCTAGCCGATGGCGCCGCGCTGTACGCAGAAAAAACCTGTATTGCCTGCCATGGCAAAGAAGGTAAAAAGCCACTGCTGGGCGCCTACCCCAAGCTGGCTGGTCAAAATCCAGCGTACATTGAGCAGCAGA
>OFRD01000059.1_pt1 | contig 36599 bp, 47 predicted proteins | sample 1543041 | NCBI WGS metagenome assembly OFRD01 (sample SAMN07774234, study PRJEB24372) | wastewater metagenome | isolation source: Exp Tend CN 100WW | collected 2016-02
CTCTGATTGCCACCCACCTGACCACCAGCACCAACATAGAGGTTAGCAGCAGATACTTTAGTTCCATCAGCAAGAGTTCTACGTGAGAGAGGAATATCAAGAGTAGCAAGACCACCACCAAATACACCACCACTTACATAGTTAGGAGTAGAGGTTAGTGTTACATAAGGACGAGCAGACACAGCATACTGATTACCCAGTTCTACTGCCCTTAGACGACCTTGAAGTGTTACACCAGACTCATATACACGATTACCCAATGGTGTTACACCTGGATAGTTAGCAGCATTACCGGCAAAGGCAATACCACCATAGTTACCAACACTCAGATTACGACGTTGTGTCGCAGTTACAGCAGCAACTTCAAGTTTAGTTACACGATTACTTACAGCACCAATCTGAGCACGTAGAGCAGCAGCAAGTTTGGCATCTGCTTGTGTATAGAATTGAGTGATGTTATCCAGACAATGATTTGTCAGAGCAATAACCTCACTGCGAGTTGCATCAGCAGCAGGCTTAAGAGTGCCGTTAGGATAACCAACAAGACATCCATATCGTGAATTAAGATTTTGAATTGCCTGATATGCCCAGTCAGTGGGTTGTACATCAGAGAAGGATGCTGGAGCAGCAAATACTGGTGCGGCAGTTAATACAACGGCACCAGCAAGAAATGAACGAATAACCATAAAAATTTTTTGATGTGAAATGTTAAGAGACTTACAGGTGTCTCATTACCTATTTATTTTAGCATTGGGTGGATTCCCTGTCAACTCTCTGGTGGGGGTTGTGCGGCAGAATTTTCGGTTATCCGACCCAGGTATGGATCATAGTTCATGTAATCCTTGATGTCAATACCTGCTCCATTCTGTTCCCAAAAGTTTGTAAGGGCATTATAGTTTCCACGATGAAAAGCATCAATATGTTCTGGGTGAATTGAAGAACCCAATTCAATCCTATAAAGAAGTAAAGGAATACTATAGGTATTACCAGAATTATAAATCAAATCGTCCGCAACTGGACGGGGCTTACATCCATTATCAAGTTTATATTTTTCACCTCTTGTGTGAAACTTCAATAGTTTTTCGGCATGATGACGATTAATCAAATAACATGCTGTGGAAAAATCATTTACAAATCTCTTATGAAGTTTGACGTGAATATCACCAGTACAGATAATTGCGATTTGAACCACATCCCAATCATAAGGCAGATTTGCATAAAAATCATTCCAGGTAAAGTTCCAGAATCTTACCAAATCTAAATTACAATCATCTTCCATAATCACTGCATAAGGACTCTCGGAAGTTTCCATCCAGTGTTTGATTGCCTTGAGATGAGAAGTAGTACATCCAATCTCACCAGAAGTCATCATGTCGGGGTATTTGCCCTTAATAATGTCACTTAAATCATCCTCACGTCCATCATAGGCAGAAATGCGTTCATAGTTTTCAATCTCCCAATATTTAAATTGGGATTCCATATATTGTTTCCTCTCTGGTTGACCATCAAGATTTAAGTAATATATTGGACCAATTCCTTTTAGTTTATATGTAGATTTATTATTATCCAATAAACTACTCATAAATCAATCCAAAAAACTTCTTCGCAAGGAGTACCCCATACAATTCTATCATCACATTTGGATTTTACAAGATCGTCTATAACATAAACTTTATAATTAAGGTTTAACAAATCACAACACAAACGATATTGCTGACTTTCTTCTATAATATCAGTGTCTTTTTTATATGACACGTAGTGAAAACAAAATGGGAGATTTCGTTCGTTCTTATTTACAAACCAATCAATTAAAAATCTAGCATGTTCATTATTAAAATTATCAGTTGTTAGTCCAAGATTATATTCTAAACCAAGTTTTTTTGCACATGCAGCAAAAGAACGATTGTCTCTTGGTAAACAAGGTCCACCATACCCATATCCAAATTTTAGATACTTAGAACCAACACGAGTATCATCACCAATTGCTTTAAGAACTTTTGGAATCTCACACTCACGACCACTTAAAGCCATGACTTCACCTACCATATTGGCATAAGTAATCTTGGTTGTCAGAAAGCAATTAACTGCCAACTTCACAAGTTCAGCAGCAGTTGTACTCATAGTATGAACTTTGGGTTCATTTAGTTGTATCTTGGTATAAATTTCTTTAATAACATCAAGATGCTTCCCTTCTCCACCAACCAAAACCATATCAGCATATTGAAGATCTTTGATGATAGATCCTTGTGCGATAAACTCTGGGTTGTAATATACATCAACACCATAAGCATTTAGTTGTTCTTGGAACATTTCACAATCACCGGGATTTGTAGTGCATCCAACAACAAATGTTTTTCCATTAATTGGAAATTGACAATTTTGAAAATCTTTCACTACTTGCCAAACGGCACTCACATCATAACTTCCATCTGATAGTGATGGTGTTGGAACAAGTGTGTAGACAATATCACACTGTTTAATGACTTCCACGTTATCAAGAGTTGCCACAAAGTTCTTTGCATCATCAAGCATCTCTGCAACTCGTGGTTCGTTTGTAGTGATGATACGATTATTCAATCCGATGACATAATCATCACGACAATCAGAAACAATCACTTCATATCCTGCATTTTCCATAAGAAGTGCAAGGCAGATGCCAAGTCTTCCGGCGCCTATAAGTCCTATTTTCATAATTTAAATGTGGGGATAGGGTTCATTTTATGACTGTTCATATTAGAAAATTTCAGAAGAGGTTCTAGTCCAGGACCCTCTCCTGTTTCCATTGCTCGTTCTAGTTCCTCATATGTAGCACCAATCTGATCCTCATCAGTTCGTCCATCATCCCAGAGACCGTCTGTGGGTGGAGCATCAATAATTGATTGATCTACACCAAGATGTTTTCCAAGTTCCCATACTTCAGTTTTATAAAGATCTGCAATAGGAGCAATATCAACTCCACCGTCACCATATTTAGTATAGAATCCTACACCATAATCTTCAACTTTATTACCGGTACCAACAACAATACCACCAACGGTTCCGGCAATTTGATACAAAGTCACCATGCGAAAACGAGATTTTGTGTTTGCATTAGCAAGTTTATTATTAGTATATTTTGAACCATCGGTCCACCAATTTAAACTATGAATAAACTTATCATAAACACCAGAAAGATCCACACGAATTCGGGTGACATTATTATATTTTTCTTCTAATACTTTTGTGTGGGCATCAGAAAGTTTATCACCATCAATCTTTGATAGAAGTGGCATTGATAAAACATAAGTTTTCAATCCAGTTTCCGCACAGAGAGTAGAAACTACAGCAGAGTCTATGCCTCCAGAGACTCCAACAACAAGTGATTCAATATTATTTTTAATAGTATAGTTTTTAATCCAACTTACTATTTTCGTTTTTAACTCGTGATAATCAGTAATTCGGTTCATAATACAATCCAATTAGAACAATAAAGGTCTTTAATATCTTTGTCTCTATATGCAGGACCAAACCACATACGAGGAGCAATCACTTTTTTGTTGGGATTTGCGATAAGCCATGCACCCCACCAACTCATAGAACTATTGGCAATTATAGCATGAGAACACAAAGACATCAAACATAAGTCTGTATATGGAGTATAAGACCCATCTGAATATTTGTCAACAGGTTCTGAAATTAAAAATCTATCACCAGAAAAAAACTCTTGTTCCTTTACCCAATCCACAGAATCAGAAAATACAATTACTGGTTGATCATCATCAAACTCTGCAAGTGCTCTCTCATAATATTCAATTGGTTGAACTGGATGCTGATCTCCGCATTGAGTATAAGACCATTTAAATCCACGAGGGTCTGTAAGATTAGGGTCTCCACGACGAACATGGAGCATAATAGATTCTCCTTCAACAGACTCAATCATCTCTTTGCATGGATCTAAATGCTCATCATGAAAAGTAAAGTCTTTGCGAATTTCATCAGAAATGTGTTGAAAGTATTTTTCTGTTTGAAAAAATCCATGAAGACTTACATTATCTGGACATTGTTCAAATAGTTCTTCAGAGAAATGAAAGTGTGGTTCTTGTACATATTGAAACTCTTTAACATCTTCATTTATTTGTGATGCTAACTTAAAGCATTCATGAAGACTATAGTTCTCAATACCTTTTCTTTCTGATGGAGGAATACACCATTCATATCCATGATGTGCGGCAATACCACGCAGAGCCGCATACTCAAACATCTGATTACCAAGTCTTCCCAAACTTCCTAAATGATTAAATGCTAACATATTTTTTTAAATATTGTTGATTTGAATAGTACTCAATTAATTGTTCTTTATTCATTGTTTTAATTTTTTCCCACTCTTCCATATTTGAAAGCATGTGTGGATTACTGAACCAAGAGTTTTCTCCTCTTGTATGTTCTAAATGATATACGTAGTCATTAATACGTCCAACATTATATCCCAAAGTCGTAAATCTGTAAAACCTTTCTTTATCTTCTGGAGAATATGCCTTAAAGTTTTCATTTTCCAGTCCACCATCAATATAAACTTGACGATTAAAAAACTGGACCCAACCAAAATCAGAAGTATGTAGGTTAGAGACTTCATCGAGATATTCATAATTTGAAGTTTCCAAAAACTTAGATACTACTTCATCAGTTGCATTAATTTGTTTTTGATAAACTCCTTGTCCATATGGATATACTACATCATGAGTATGATAAAGAATAGACCGATATGCTTCAAGGTATGAGTTTAGTGGTAATAGAACATCACAATCATAATTTACAACTATTTCTGTCTTTGCCCCCATAATCATTTCATTCAAAACTTTTTGCCTGTGAAAAAGAGGTTCTTCACTTTTTTCAAAAACATGCTTAACGTCAATATCACAATCAAGAATATCTTCTAAAACTGGAAGGGCATCTTTTTCAAATACCGATTCAAAATCTACTTCCTTTATAATGATATTTGTATCAAAATTTTCTAACAGAAATGCTGTCGTTGTAATAACATTACGCAACCTATCTTGAGATTCAATACGAATTGGAATAATAAATGTTGCTTCTGATAAATCAATTTTCATCGGGATACTTTTTTGTTTTAAGGAAATCAAAATGTTTTGATTGAATTTTCTGAAGTTCTTGTTTATTAACTAACCATTGCTTACCATTAGGAGCAGAACAAACTGCATTGTAGTCAACTCCAGAAGCACTCATTCTACCATCGTGTTCACGATTAGCAATCAGAACATCAGAAATAATCATTGGCATTCCATATTCTACTCTCATTCTATGATACAGTTCTGTATCAATTAAAAGTTTCAACTTCTCATCCATATACATTTTTGCTTCATTTAATATAGCAATGCATGATGGACTACCAAGATAATTATTACCCTCTAACGTCATATCTGCCCAAAAAGGAACACAATTTCTGTGAGTTTCTACACCATTTGTAGTATGTGTAAATCCATGAAATAACCACTTACACTCAGTTTTATCAAAAGTATTTTTAATTTTCTCAAGTGCTCTGTCACTAACAAAGATATCGTCTTGATAAATTAGTTTAATAATTCTACCTTCTGCATTTTCTAAAGCACAGTTGGTATTGGATGCCTGAAATCCTCTACCGTTTGGATTTTGAATATAAGTGATTTGAAAATCATAATTACATTCTCTACAAAAATTCATGATTTCAGTATCTTTACTGTGATCTGAAATTACAACATCAAAGTCCTGAAAGGTTTGTGTTGATAAAGATTTGAATAACTCATTCAAATACTTTACACCTTCACCTTTATATTCATAGGTTGGAATACACACAGAAATTTCAGACATCTAGATATTTCCACCTATCAATAAAAATATCAGTTGGATCTTCTCCATCAGGACCAAACCACAATTTTGGTCCAATTACATTATTATGCCCTGCTAACCAAGCCCCCCACCAAGAGAAAGTAGAATTGGCAATGATTTGATACTGGCACATACTCATCATGCACATATCAGTGATGTTATCACCACCTTCAGAAATTAAAAATCTATCATCATTAAAAAATTCTTGTTGGTTACACCACTTTGAATCATCAGAAAATACAAGAACTGGCAATTCTTTATCAAACTTAGACAATGCCTCTTCATAATAAGTCAAGGAAAGCACTGGATGATATGTTGGTTTAATAAGATGATCTGTTCTGCGAACATGTAAAGAAATTGCGTTGCCTTCAGGAACAATACTATCAAAAATTTGTTTGCACATATTCCAAACGTCATCTCTCCAAATAAAATCTTGACGAATCTCAGATTCAATATGTGAAAAATATTTTTCTGACTGAAAATAACCATAAAGGTTGATATTATCAGGACAATGTTTTACTAAATCTTTATCATACCTAAAAGAACTTTCTTGCTTGTAAGGAGCATCTAAAAGATTAACATGTTTCACACTAGGCAAATTAAATGCCATGAAGAGTTTATGTTGATTTTCTTCGTCAGTAAATTCGTCATCTGAAGCAGGTCCTGAAGGAATGCACCACTCATATCCACGAGCAGCAGCAATGCCTTTAGTTGCTGCATATTGGAACATTTGATTTCCAAATCGTCCGTTTTTTCCTAGATGATTATGTCCAATCATGATAATTCAACTCCTGGGGGTAATCTATAATGGAATCCAAATGGGGTAATCCCTTCACACTCTGGTAATCTTGTTTCTTGGGAAAACTTTACAGCAACTTCAACTGGAGCAAACTTACACCCTTGCTCAACATATATGTGTTTGTTGTGAACACATACGTTTCCATCACCATGATAATTTACGACTCCTGGTGGCATCCAATAAAAGTCACTGTTGTTTATTTCCCAAGGAACTTCAACTTTATTTGGGACATCTAAAAGTTTTTTGCTCATTAAACAAAATCCACCATTACCAACTCTTTGATGATCACCAAAAGGGTCAATATATGCATCTTCAACTAATGCCCAAGGAGCACCAATATAATCATATTCTAACCAAGTATTATCCCATTTTTCCGGGAATAACACAAATCCATCAGACTGAATCAGAAGGCAATGTGTAGTTTGAATATGATTACCTACATGATACACCCAGTAATAATTGTAATCATCATAGTTTTTAACCTCCATAACAGGTTCTTCTAAGATGATTCCATCTGGTTCCAGTCTAGAACGATATTCTTCAATCTGTTCTTTGGAAGTAACTAATTTAACAGCACCATAATTTATACCATTCATACTGGTATAAAGTGCTGTGATAGTCTCATCTATTTTTGGAGTATTGTCAAAAGCAAATAGAGTTACATCAGGCAAATTTATCACTTTTTAAATCCCCAAAAATACAAATCACAATGATTTTCTTCCACTACAAATTCATAAGAAGAAAATATTTCATCAATATCAATTGCATCACGAACGTCTTTCTCTGTTACATTCTTATAATATTCAGTTTGCCAACCTTCTTGTTTTGCACTTGGCATAACTGTCCATGTTGGATCTTTTTCTAACATCTCTTCTTGCTGTGAAGATAATCCATGAACAGGTCTTCCAGTGGTAGCACATGCAAACAACATAAATCCACCACTCTTTAACATTCTAACTGCATTCTGCAAACTTTCTTTGTAATAAGGATTGTGTTCCCAACACTCACTAGAAACAATTACATCAAATGATTCATCTGGTGCATCATATTTCTGCGCTTCACAAACAATATCAACTCCTGGACCTTCTTCAATATCCAATCCTAAAACTGTAGAATTTTCAAATAGATATGAATTTGTCCCATTTAAATCATATGAACCAATATCTAAAACTTTTTTATTAACAAAAGTTTCTGGAAATCTTTTTTGAACTGTTTCAAAATAATCACGTTGTTCTTTATGTGCCATTATGTTCTCCAATTTAAAGATAAAAGAATTTTACTATTTAACATTTATAAATCATCTTCATAAATGTTGGAAGTTTTTTTATACTCTTCCCATTCTACTCTACATTCGTCAGGTGTAAAGAGGTTACCTGACCTATCCATGTAGTGACTTGGATAACTATATATGCTGCATCCAAGAGACCACCATCCTTGAGAAAGATTGTGATGGAACCAGTATTTTGGAGCAATACAATATTCTAAAGTTTCACTTGTCCAAAGTGGAAAACAAGCAAAAGTAGAAGTAGAACATATTACGTTTCTTGCATTTTTGATAGCAACATAATCCCAAGCAACATCTTCATGATAAGCTGGATATTCTGGGAGCATTTGATTAGCTGTATTTACATCGTCAGTAATAATACAAAACTCCATATTTGGATTATACTCAAGCATTCTTTGAATTGCATTATCCCAGTACTTGCGGGGAACAAATCCACCAACATTACCAACCATATCCCCACCACGAAAATTCATCACACAAATGTTTTTATCATTTGTGTCCATGTGTTCGTATTCTTCTTTGATTTTCAACCAATCTTTAACTAAGTCAAGTCCATCTCCAAAATATTCTTCAGATTGTAAATTACCATATATTATAGTATTATCTGATATTGACAATAATTTTTTATCTGTTAATCGTATATCAGTTCTAAGTTGAGAATCTGTCCATGCACCATGCCGATATTCATCATAACGTGCCAATCCATCAGGAACTTTTTTTCCATAATCAAGATTCATAAAGTAAAATCCTTTTTTGTTTACTCTAGAATCTCCAGCATTACGAAGTCCACTAATACCAAAATCATATCCAAGTTTATGAGATAACATTCTAGTTGTCACATAACAAAATAATTGGTTACCAAGACCTTGCCCATGAATAAATTCAGTTGCTAACATATATTTTAAAATCCTCCAAATACAAAAGGATCTTCACCCAAATTCTCTTCCATATGATGGTGTGAATTATCCACTTTACCAAATCTTGCTTGAAGACATATTTTTTCAAACCAATGAGGGAGACTCAAGTGAATTAAATCTATAGATTGGGATCTAATAAAAAGTTCTTCATTTTTAAGTAATAAATTTTCAGTAACTTCAGAGTAATCATTCACAAATAGAACAGGATAGTCTTTAAAAAGAACTTCAAGATATGGATGATGCTTCATTACAGGAACTCTTCTCATATAAAGAACTTCCCAATTGCGATGACAATCAATAGCATTTCCTCTTGGGCACAATACAAATTGATGATTTCTCAATCCAAGAAGAAACTCATCATAATTTACTCTCTGATTATCAACAGATGCCCATTCTCTATTCATAAACATTTGCTTCGTCCCTTCCCTATCTGTATGAGATTTTTCATTATAACTTACATACAAAAGTTTTTTTGCGTGATGGGGATAATTATTTTTCATTACAAATTTTAAATATTCATCACGATTATCATTTGGATGCATTTTTCTTTGTACACCATAAGGAGATGGAATTACTTTTTTACCGTGACTAATTGCATTAACTGCAACAATTGATAGAACATTGTTAGGAATTAAATCAAAAATATAATCATCTATTGGAGTATCTTCAAGATTAGTGAAAATAATGAACTTCATTTCAGGAAAATTTGAACAAAGTTTAAGAAGATCACTCTTCTCCATTAAAGATTCTACAATTGGACGATCAGCATCTTTAACTTCAACAATATGTCTTTTATATAAACGAATATTATCGATAAACAATGTCATATAATCACGACTTTTCTTTATATCAAACAATTTACTGACAAACTCTATATTTGTAAGATTTGCATCTTTCATAAAAGACGTATAGATATTTCCCCACTGTCCCCCCTGATCTCCAAAAGAGTAATCACACAATCTTGCTAATGCAACACCTTCAATCAATTCCATGGTTTAATAAATTTTGAATATTTTTCTTGATTATTTTGAATATACTCAGGATAAGTATCGTCAATAGGAATTGTTTGTAACATTCCACGATTTAAGGGATCAATTCCTTGTTCTATTTTTTCTTCGGCATTGCCAACTACATCTGGAGTATTGCATTCAGTATGCTCATATGATTTCATTTTCAATCTAAAGTTGTCTGCTGTTCCAAAACAGCTCCAATGCCATCCAGCACTTTCAATTCTATAAGCATTTTTGTGGTCTTGACGATGTTGATCTATATTAGTTTGTTTAAGATATTTCCAAGAACATATTCTAGATCCCATCCAATTTTCTTCGGACAAATAATTTAATTTATAATAAAAAGATCTACAAAGAGCAACATAATGATTCTGAGAATCAAACCAAGATAAATCTTGCAACACATAAGGATTAATAATTTCATCAGCATCACTGGTGATGATTATATCTTCATCTTTTGCACCTGCCTTTTCTATACCAAAAGCACTGTTATTTCGATTAAAGATTGCTCTTTGAAATCTGATTGGCAAATTTATAAATGGAGTTCCGTAAGGATCCAAATCTTTATATGCAACATGATATTTTGTTTTTTCCAACAGGTGATCAAAATTATTTGGAATTTCTTCAGTCACATAATGAATAATTTTATTGTTCCACTTAGAAAATCTATCCTTGTTCTCTTGATAATAAAGAGGTTTCTCATTACCACTTACGGTAAATGGAGATTCAGTAAGAACAAAGTAATCTACAACATCATTCAAGATGTTGAGACGCATTTCCAACAATTCCAGTTCATTGAAAAAAATAAACGAATCAAATACTTTCATGTTTCACTCCTTAATATAAAAGGCATCACCCCAGTCACCATGCCATGCTTCAGCAACTTTGATCAATCCAAAATTTTGTAAGTATGTGGTCAGATCTTCAATCATAGCACACTTTTTATAAACTTCAGCACGGTTTACTTCAGTATAAACATAATCAATAGTTTTTAGTGTTTGGGATCCACCCTTCAAGACTTCCAATTCATATCCCTGTACATCCATATTTAAAAAATTGTAAGGGTGAGGATATCCAATCTCCTCATCAAGTGTAGAGACATCAACCATAAACTTTTCACTAAACACAATGTCTGGGTAGTCCACAACCAATCCAGGTTCCAGGAGAGAACCAGTTAATCCAGTTGGATCAGATATAATCTCTGCTTCACCAACAAAATTTCCAAGTGCTTTGTTCACCAGAGTGGGTCTCATGCCAACACGCTCTGCCTTAGCAGCAAGTTGATCGAAGCAATGTTTTTGTGGTTCAAAAATAATAAGATTATCAATACCTTGATAATCCTCAATTTCATCCCCAATATGCCCACCAACATGAATGACACCTTTAATATCAACGTTATGTTCTTTCCTCAATCGATTAAAGTCTAATAACATTTTAGAATAACCTCACTAAATTCCACATCTTCATTTAAAAATTGTTTCCACATATGTTCACCAATTACTAAAGGATCAATCCACCAATCTTCATAGGGATTGCCTTCATTTTTTATATTTTTAACAACTCTTTGATATCCAAGAGATGACAATATTTGCCAATGTTCTATTTGAACGTCTTGTCCACCTGCATATAAATCTGTTTCAAAAGTAATTACGGAAAATCTATAGTCTTCAAGGGGGAGTTTTTTCAAACATTCTAAAGTAATTTGTGGTGGATCACAATCCAACTGCAAGTAATCAATTTGTTTTGGATACTTTCTTTCATCAAAGAGACTTTTGTAATCAAACTTTGTAGCATCAGCACAAATGCATTTATTTTTTCTTATAGTATTAAAGTAATCTACTTTATCACTTTCAATTTCAAAAGAAACTCCTGACCAATCATATTGAGACTCAAGAAGATATGAATTGTTAATTACTCTAGGTTTATCAGCACCTATCTCAACATAAACACCATTTCTTTTTCCATCAAGGACAGAAAGAACAAACATGTCCTGCATTGATTGAGAATAATTATTTTCAATATTTTCAGATCCAGAAAACTTAAACTTTAAGTTTTCATAATCATTTTTAAAATATCTTCTTGAGTTTGGATATTGTCCTTCGTAATCAATCATTTCCAATAATCGTAAATATCTTTTGTAATTTCATATTCCATAGTTTTCACTTTTCTATTGGGTTGTTTCATTGCCCAAACAAACATAGATTCTATTAACTCTTCAAGTTTGGTATCATCTTTAAATTTAAGCAAGTTTTTTGCTTTATCATGATTACAATATGCATGTTTTACTTCATGCCTTGGTTCTCCGTGTTCAATAGGAACTTCATATCCATATTTTTTACCAATTTCCTGAACAGTTTTAGCAACTTCATTTAAGGTAAAATATTTATCTGCACCAATATTAAAGATTTCATTATCATAATCGGTCAGTAGTTTATCAAACGGTTCCATGTAGTATTTGATGTCAGAGAAAGCACGAGTCTGTTCCCCATCACCATAAACTAAAATAGGTTGTCTATTTATTGTTTTGCGAATAAAAATACCAATCACATTTCGATAACGATCCCAAATATTTTGATAGATACCAAGAACATTATGAGGGCGAACAATATTATAACGAAGACCAAATTGTTGATGGGCAAGTTTTAAATCACACTCTACAGCATACTTAGCAATCCCATATGGATCAACTGGTTGAGGTTTTTTATCTTCTGTAAATGGAGGTTCTTGTTCTCCATATACAGCCATACTAGAAGTGAAGATAAACTTGGTATTATAATTAATACATTCATTAATCAAATTAGCAGAACAAATAAGATTATTCCTATAATTAAAATTACGAATAAATGGAGACAATCCCTCTGCAGCATAAGCAGCAAAGTGAAGAAGGATCTCCGGTTTATGTTCTTCAAATATTTCAATCACTTTTTTTCTTCTTTCTAGATCAAATTTTACAAAAGTAAAATTTTCTGACTTAGGAAGAAATGCTTTATATCCTCCAGATAGATCATCAATACCAATAACTTCATGTCCGTTATTAAGTAAGTGTCTTGTATAATTTGCACCCAACAAACCTGCACACCCAGTTACAAATATTTTCATCTGTAATTCAAAATAAATTTTCTTTGTTCTTCACTATTTTTCCAACTACACGGAAAAACTGGAAGATAATTTTCCAATTCCATTACATGAACTTTGACATCTGTATTAAACAGCATACTATAATTTAAATGTTCAGTCAATAGCAAATCAGTGGTATATAAATTTTGAATTATATGCGAGCACAATGCTGCAGCCATTGCAAATGTTCCAACTCCAGATAAAGCAAGATTTTTGGCACTCATAAGAGTTGCAAAATCGTCTTCAACCGTAGAAGATTGAATTTTAACTTTATCAATTTTCATAAGTTCATGAACAATTGGATTTTCCCTATCAGGTTCTGTAATAAGAATACACTTTTCAAAAGATTCAATAAGATTCAAATAGTAAATTAAAGGATTTGGAATATAGTTTGTTGGTGGATTGAATATCCTATGATAGTTGTCACCACTTCTCAAATGCATAACTATCGTATTATCATCAAGTGCATCTTTATTTGGAACTTTTAGATTTGGAAAAATATACTTTCTACATACTTTTTGCATATTACTATATGCATGTTCTTTAGAAATTCCTATTTCATTACCACCTTCAAGAATACCTTTTTCACAATGAACTAAAGGTTCCCAACAATAAAATCTACCAGAATATTCTTGAGAATCCTCTTGTCCAAAATCTAGAGCAAAATTTCCAATAATACTATGTTCTAATTTTTGAGTGAAAGCATCTTGTTTCTGTTCAGCAAACATTATACAATTTGCAACTTGCTGAATATTATTACCTAACCTACCACTCCAATGAGAAACTGAACATGTCATGGATTAATTACTAAATCGTTTTGAATATTTTCAATGTCTTGATTCCAATCAACAAAGTTTGGATTATTTCTGTTGAAGTGCAAGTCATTTAACCAGTTACGAATTTCAAATACCTCTTTCCAATCAACGTTACTCTTAAATTTTTCAATTGCAGCAAGAGTTTTAACTTGAACGAACGTCATACCATAACTTGGAGTGTGATGCTCAAGTCGAATGTTTTCATCTTCATACTGAGTCATTTCTCTGACACTTTTCGGAAGTCCAAAGAAATCATTGATGGCAACATCAATTGATTGCCATTGCTTACCACCGATAACATCGCCAGTTGTATGAGTCCAATGAGAGTCATGGAAAATGAAATACCCACCCTCTTTTAAATGATTACTCCAAAAATAAAGTTCTGCCAAAACTTGCTCACGAGTATGAATAGTATCTACAAAAATAATATCAAAAGGATCTTCATCCCAATTTTTTCCTAGAGTTACACTATCTGCCTGATAGCACATGTAATTACTATTGACAAATCTAGCACCATTTTTTTCAAATCCATCAAACATCAAATCACAACCACAAACTTGATTGTTATTTTTCTCTGTTTCAATAGACATGATAGCAGAAGATGCTCCCAAACGAACACCAAGATCTATAAATCTTGCATTTTTAAACGTGCGAACTAAATCAGCAAGAATCCATGCGTTAGAACCCAAGTCACAATGAGGTTCATTAATAAAATTTTTAAGTGCGTTTAAATCAGTATCCATAATTTTTTTTCATCTCCGTAAATACTTTTGTAATGCCAGTTTCTAAATTTGTTTTTGGCAACCACCACCCATGAATGTAATTGTTTGCTTCATTTCTCTTATCTAATTGAATATTATCTTTTGCAACTCCGGGTTTAATTCTTACATCATATTTTCCAATTTTATTAAATTGCCCTTGAATCATTGCAGCAACATCTTTAATTGAATCATTACGAAATGATGTTACATGGAGAGGATCTGTTGGTTTAAAATCTGAATAACATTCCATGATTGTTTCCAGTGCTTCACAACAATCTTCTGCATAAAGAAATTGTCGTTCCTCTGTGCCGTCAGTCATCATTTCAAAAGGTCCTTCCTCAAATCCTTTACGAATAAAATCCGTGATTACATGAGATTTTTCACGATCATTTTCTACACCATAAACATTCCAAAATTTTACCGTCAACCCATTAAGAGTTTGAGTATAAAGTTCTCCAACTCTCTTTAAAACACCATATGGAGAATAACTCATGTTACTCATTTGAGATGATGCAAAGACGAATGGTTTACGATATTCCTTTAACCACTGAAAGACATTTGCCATCAATCTAGTATTATTATTAATAAAATCATAAGTATGTTGATATTTTTTCAGGTAACGAGAACCACCAACATCAAAGGCAAGAAAGAATACAAAATCAGAAATGCGAATATCATGTTGAAGTTTTGGATTTGGAATATTTGTAAGATCTTGGTCTTCTCCGTTTACAACATCAAACTCAGTAACCTCGTGCCCTTTTTCACGAAGATATTCAGTTAAATAAGATCCAATTTGACCTTCAGATCCAAGAACGAGTATTTTCATTTATTAATTTGCTCCTTGACCCATTCATAAGTTTTACGAATACCTTCTTCAAGTGTCTGAGAATAATCCCAACCAAGTTCTTTACGAATCAGATCATTGTTAGAGTTGCGTCCACGAACACCGAGAGGAGCATCTAGGATATATTCTTTATCAACAAACTTACCAGCAACCTTTGCAGCAGTCTCTACAAGTTGATTGATAGTTACCATTTCCTCTGAACCAATATTGACTGGTCCAATAAAATCAGATTCCATCAAACGACGAGTTGCCTCAATACATTCATCAATATAGAGGAATGAACGAGTTTGTTTTCCATCACCCCAGACTTCAATAGTTCCACCTTCTTTTGGAAGATATGCTACCTTACGACAAATTGCTGCTGGAGACTTTTCTCTACCACCTTCCCAGGTTCCTTCAGGACCAAAAATATTATGATACCTGCACACACGAACAGGTATACCATAATTACGGTGATAGGCAAAATATAATCTTTCAGAAAAGAGTTTTTCCCATCCGTATTCTGAGTCTGGTGCAGCAGGATATGCTGATTCTTCACGACAATCAGGGTTATCTGGGTCTAGTTGATTATGTTCTGGATACATACAAGCTGAACTACTGTAGAACACCTTAGTGGTATTCACTCCACATTGTTCATTCAATTCCTTAATGGCACGAAGAACATTTAGATTAATTGATGCAGAGTTTTGCATCACATCAGCATCATGCTCTCCTGTGAAAATGTATCCTGCTCCACCCATATCAGCAGCAAACTGATAAACTTCATCAAATGGCAAAACATATCTTGAAGGAACAAAATTATAAAAGTTTCCTAGATATCCTTTAAATTGAACTACACGTTCGGTGAAGTAAAAATCAGTAAGATCTCCTTGAATAAATTCATTTGCTTCCGTAGGAGAAAACTCTGGTCTCTTTAAATCTACACCACGAACCCAATAACCTTCGGATCGTAGTCTTTTAACCATATGACTTCCAATAAAACCACCTGCACCAAGTACAAGTGCAGTTTTTTGATGTTCACTCATAAACTAATGAATAATGTTTGTATTATTTATTATAACAAAAAAAGAGAGTTTAGACAACTCTCTTTCGGGTCTTATTTGACTCCACCAGTGCTTTTAAAGTCTTTCCGTGACTAAGTATAATGCCGATAAGCAGGAACACCATCAGGATCCAACCATTTGGCATACTCAATGTCTTCCATGGCAGTACAGCACTGCATAGAGTTATCAAAAAGATAAATGTCATACCAGTGTTTGGTATATTCATTCTTCTTTTGCATTCTATAATCAGTCAATCCATTAATCTCAAGAATACCAGCATCAACGAAACGGTATCCTTCCCGTTCAAAAATAACTTTTTTCATATCACTCCAACAGTTTCAAGATCCTGAGCAATACATTCAATCAGAATATCATAATTATCTAATGGATCTTCAGAAAAAATCACTCCTTCATTTTGATAATAACGACGAACTTTTTTGTAAAGTTTTGGATTCTTTACATCAAGAAAGATTTCACCATTTACGGCAGAACGAAGTGTGTTAACTTCTTTTTTGAACTTTAAAACGACTGACATTGTAATGATTGTTGACTCTGATATTATAGGGTGAATTGAATTGGAAGTCAAGAGAGACAGTTTTAAAAATGTCTCATGCTCCTTGTCGGGATCGAACCGACCTCAACCGAATTATGAGTTCGGTGCATTCACCAGATTGCTAAAGAAGCATAGAATAATCTTCATATGGAACAATTGCTAATGTCCCATACTCACCGTCAATCAAAAATGATTGTTGACTCTAATATTATAGGGTGAATTGAATTGGAAGTCAAGTGGTTGATGAGTTCTCATCTTTCCAAACCTTTTCCATCGGATCCGCACCAGTTCTTAGGATTTCACAAGCCCTTTTATAATACATATTGTTAGTATTTCCTGACTCTTCCATTACATCCTTTACTCTTTTCCAATTTTCCCGAGTCTGGTTGTCCATAAACACGAAAATAAATGTTTTTATATTTATAAACGGAAAGAGTGAGATTCGAACTCACGGAGGCTTTCACCTCGACAGTTTTCAAGACTGTTGCCTTAAACCACTCGGCCATCTTTCCTTATCGTATCTCAAAGTCCAGTTTACGAACCTTACGATTTCTTCTTTCTTCTTGAAATTGCAAATCTTCTCTGGTAAGAACTGCTGATTTTGAGACTTCTTTTATTGAGTTTAGCATAACAACCTTACTTAGGTCAAGTGCCGTGATTTTATCACCACAAACAGTTGCCATATTCGGACAACCACAACAACTTGTTTGTGTTGGATGACTTTTTAATTCCGTATTACAAAGTTTGCAACGTACTTCAATCATTTAATTTCTCCATTATTCTAAAAAGGATCTTAACATCCAAACAAATTTACCGTGTGTTTCTGTGATACTCTGAACTAAATTTGAAGTTGCATATTGCCTTTGACTATCTGCCTCTTCCGATATATCAGTAAGTATATCAATTATTTTTTTATTATCATCACGTAGTTCTGAAACCATTTCTATAGCACCAATTAAACTATTTGCCTCTTTAATCATAGATACTTCAACTGCTCTAGTTAAAGTACTAACTGGTTTCATACCCAAATATCTCATATGTTCTGTAAGAGTATCAATCTCTTCAAACATTGTATTATACTGCTCTCCAAATAATGTGTGAAATTGGTGAAAATCAGGTCCCACTACATCCCAATGATATACCCAAGTCTTTTGAAAAAGAACAAAGAGTGATGCCTGAGCATCACTTAATTGTTTAAATAGTTTTTCCATTATCCTATTTTTAGATATTTATAATGAGAAACTCCACAACCTGGATTCGAACCAGGGACCAAGTGATTAACAGTCACCGACTCTACCGCTGAGCTATTGTGGAATAAATTATCCCAAAAAGGGAAAGCGAAATAGCGGATTCGAACCGCTGACGTTCTGCTTGGAAGGCAGACATTCTACCGCTGAATTAATTTCGCATAAAGTAATCATAAATTATTTCATTGTGTTTGTCAAGAGCCCTCGAACGGATTTGAACCGATGACCTTCGCTTTACAAAAGCGTTGCTCTACCACTGAGCTACAAGGGCATAGAAAAGGGGCACGAGTGCCCCCTTGAGATTCGTCAGAGTTCTATACCAAAGAAGGTACAGAAGTCCTCGAAAATGCAACAATTTTGTTTGCGTTTGTTTGTTTGTTCCGTCAACAGATAAAACCTTTATACCCCGTCGAAACCTTGGCATCCCCGTGCAATGGAGATGAGCGGAGTCGAACCGCTGTCCGAAGCATCAGAATTCTTATCCTCTTGAACATCAATATTTATAGCACGATTTATGAGATGGTGTCAAGTATCGGCGTGGCGGGATTCGAACCCGCACTGTATCGATTTTAAGTCGATTGCCTACTGCCAGTTGGGCTACACACCGAAACGTCCCGAGCTGGATTCGAACCAGCGACCCACATCTTAGAAGGATGTTGCACTAATCCGCTGTGCTATCGGGACATAAATCCATCATATCACTGCTTCGGGCACGAGTCAATCCAGGGGGCACATAACCTGATTTCCCCTCCCAGTGATTGACATTCATCAGTATAGCACACGGATTTGTCTATTGGGTATTCGATATACCTTTGTTCGTATTTCTTATCATACTCGGAAATAATCCGATTATACTCTGGATTTACGGCATCGATTGCCCTGTTCACATCTCCTTTGATTCTACGATCTAAAAGAATTGGATCAGTAATAATCCAATCATTCAAAGGTTTTCCTGGTATTTTTCTTTGAATTTGATCCACAATATCGTAAATTTGTTCTTCGGGAATATGAGTACACTGCGATATTCCCGTTACAACAGAAGTGAATATGACTCCTATAATCGCATATCTAAAAATATTTGATTTCTTTTTACCAAATTGGAAATCAAATTTCATAGACAATCAAGATGCCTTTGCTTCCTTACGGGCATTCTTCTCTTCGGTGATTTCTGTTCTTCTTTCCTTTACAGCTTTAGCAACTTCTTGAAGTGCTTTACGAGCACGAGTTCCTGCAGCATTATTTCCTGCAACAAACTTATCATCCTCATCTTTCCATGCATCTACGGCATCCAAAAGTTTTTGTATTGTTTCTGACATTTTTTATAAAAAGTGATTACATTTATATATAAAACAAAAAAAGTGGGGAGAACCCTCCCCACCAATCAATTTAGGTATCAAGTACCATCTTGTTAGCATAACGATATGCATAATCGGTGCGAGCACCGTGGTGCCCCCATCGTATCCATCTTGAGGCAAGACCCATATAACTGTCAATGGATCTTCCAGGGGTCTTCATTCCCCTCTCAATCATCTTCCAGTCACTCTCATTCAACATATAGTTGAGTTGAGTATCAAGTGAAGATGCACTACCACCAAGACGGGCAGCATGATTTCCTAAACCATTATATCGTGAAGAATCTGTCCACTGAATCAATCCATATCCTCCACTCCCACAAGACTCATATTTTATTCTTGCACCACCTTCACAAATATTGGGAACAAATCCAGATTCCTGTTTTATGTTTCCCATAATGGTGGCAAGGGCATTCTTATCTTTGATTCCTTGTTTTTGTAAGAAATTCAAAGCATAAGTTTCTGTTTGATTACACCCCTTACATATCCAAATCTTTTCTTTATTTTCGACCTTCGTTTCTGTAATGTTTAGTTTTTCAGATTTGGTGTCTTTCTGATTCGAGAAGTCTTGAACAGTAAGTTCTAAACTTTCTTTCTCAGGAACTGGTGGATCACTCACTGGTAAGAGTAGTGGTGATGAAAACGCAGTTAAAACTGAAAGGAGTGTAATTGTTGAAAATAGCATTAAGTTTAATAGAATTCGGCATCCGTATAGAAGAGGGGTATACCACCTCTCTCGAAGGGCATCTTCCACGGCTCTAGGTTGTCACGTCAAAATCTCATAATAAAAAAGCAATCTTTTTAAGGATTGCTTAAGCATTATATTTTATTATTTAGGTTTTGTCAAGAATCTGGTTTACCGAACATCAATTTCCTGATCTCCAAAGGTACTATCATCTTCCAGGCAAATATAAGAAATCTCATCTTGACCCTCAAGATCTAACCATTCCTCAAATTCACCTGCGATGGCACGGGCAGTATCATAATCCTCTGCTGTTCGAATTCGTTCAATTGCCCAGTCACGAACCTGCACGATGGGTTCAATCTGTGTTTCCATAATAATCTTTTCGGAAGTATCGAGAGAGGATATTGCTATTATACCAGGCTGGTGTTCCGTCGTCAAGGGATTCTGTGAGGACGTTGTTGATAAAGAGTTGTCTTGTTTCTTCGAAATTTGTTTTTCCCTTTGTTCTGTGAAGTGAAAGAATATTTCTTGTAAAGTTTTCTTTACCAAATTTCTGAATGTCTTCTTTAAGTTCCGGACAGGATCCATAATACTTCTTCCAATCTGACTCTGATTTTACTTTTCTATTTTTTCCTTTTGGTGTTCGGAATTGCCAAAAATACTTTCTACCAATATAACTCCGATGATTGAGAGTATTTCGTATAAGATATACAAACCCGTAATAATCTTGGATCTGATCTGAGTCAAATATTTTCTCTTCATAAATCCAAGGATTATCGTAATTACACCCTATACTCATCAATAATGTTAAGAACTTCGTCCAAATATTTATGAGCCAGAACCTTGGGATTCGTAATAAGTTGATTTACTTGATCTTCATATAACTTATGTTTTAATTTCAATACACGAACTTTGAGTTCGTCTTTACTCATTTCATTTCTTGGCATAAAAAAGGGGAGTGTTGATTACTCCCCTATCTATACTTGATATTAAAGTTTGAAACCGCTAAATGTGTCTTTTTTCACATCTTGTCTGATTCCACCAACCACATAACTTTCAACTTCCGTTTCCTGGGGTGCGACCTGGAGACCTTTAGAGGAAATCCAGTGCTGAGTCCAAGGAAGTGGGTTATTGTTTGCTGCGATATCATATTGTGGTTTTAATCCTATTGCCTTGAGTCTGCGATTCGCAATCCACTCAACATATTGCTGAAGAAGTTTATCGTTTAATCCAATCATACTACCATCCTTGAAAAGATAGTCAGCCCATCTTTTCTCTTCGTTGACGGCACGATCAAACATTGCATAAACCCACTCTTCTTCTTCCTTTGCAATCTGTTGCATTTCGGGATCATCCCCTTCTCTCCACTTATTCATAATATTTTGAGTAAGTGCTAGATGTTGATTTTCGTCTCTTGCGATAAGGCTAATGATTTTAGCTGATCCTTCCATAAGCTTAAGTTCGCCAAAGGCGAAACTACAAGCAAAACTAACGTAAAACCGAATTCCCTCAAGAATGTTAACATTTGCAATTGCTCTGTACAACTTTCTTTTGACATCATTGAGTGTATCTTTTGCGAGAGGAACGTTTTCAAGTTGATACATCCATTGATCGGATGATCCATAATTCTGTGCTGCGGTTATGAAATCATCATATGATTCTGTAACACTCTTAGCGCGTTCAAGAATGCGCTCATCAGTAATAATTGTATCAAACACTTCAGATGGATCTGAGTATATGTTTTTGATTATGTACGTATAAGAACGACTATGAATCATCTCCATGAACTCCCAGACAGTCATACATGCTTCCAGTTCCGGTAAAGAACAATATGGAAGAAATGCTAATCCGGGACCACGACCCTGTACACTATCTAGCATAATTTGGTACTTCAAATTAGATGTGTAGATATGTTTTTGTTCGTCTCTTAACGTTTGATAATCACCTCGATCTTTTTGCAAGGAAACCTCTTCAGGTCTCCAAAAATACCCTAGTTGCTGAGTTGTTAACTTATCAAAGATTGGATACTTATAAGAATCATAACGTTGAATTCCCAAAGGTTTTCCAAAAAACATTGGTTGTTTTTTGTTGTTGACTTGTTCTGTATTGAAAACAGTCATGCCTTTGACTTGCATCTTGTTCTCCGTGGAAGAAACTTTAGATTGTACAAGATTCACACTCTCCCTCCTCTACTTTGCTTAACTCATGAATTAGGTCATTTAAACTGGGTTTCTTTTCTTCTATCACTTCATCAGTTTTAATGTCATAGGTATTCTGATAGTAAGAAGTTTTCCACCCATACTTGTATGTAGTCAGAAAATCATTTGCCATTATTGAAACTGGAACTTCATTGTCTGAATAATTTTCTGGATTATAAGACCAGTTTCCAGAGATGGCCTGATCAAAGAATTTCTGCATCATCGCAACAATTTTAATATATCCATCATTACTTTTCATATCCCAGAGCAACGTATAATTATTTTTAAGTGTTGCGTATTGGGGAACAATTTGTTTCAGTGGACCCTTCTTGGATTTCTTGATGGACAGAAATCCCCGAGGAGGTTCGATACCATTAGTTGCGTTAGATACCACAGAACTGCTCTCGGAGGGCATCTGTGCGGACAGTGTGGAGTGTCTGAGACCGTGTTTCAGAATCGATGCTCTGAGTCCTTCCCAATCGTGCTGAAGTTTGACTGAAGAGATTTCATCCACATCTTTCTTATAGGTATCAATCGGGAGTAGACCTTGAGAATACTTGGTGCGTCCAAAAGATTCACAATGCCCCTTTTCTTGAGCAATCTTATTTGATGCCTTGAGAAGAAAATATTGAAAGGATTCTGAAAGTCCGTGAACCGCATCCCATGCTCCTTGAGAGTCGTATTTGAACCCCAGTTTGGCAAGATAGTGTGCCAGACCAATATAACCGATTCCAAGAGATCTCCGTGCCTTTGTGGCAATTTCTGCTGCCAGTACAGGATACTTTTGATAGTCTATCAGTTCTTCGAGAGCACGAACAGAAAGTTCACAAAGTTCTTCGAGTTCATCATCGGACTTGACTTTACCAACATTAATGGCAGAAAGAATACACAGTGCGATTTCTCCTGTTGTCTCATCAATATGCTGAATCGGAACTGTTGGTAATGTGATTTCTTGACAAAGATTACTCATCTCAATCTTATCCTTAAAAGAACTATGAGTATTACAATGGTCTATATTCATAATATAGATTCTACCCGTTTCTGCTCTTTCTTTGAGAAGATTGAGAATAAGTTCTTGTGCCTTAATCTTTTTTGACGGAACAGACGAATCATTTTCGTATTGAACGTATAAATCGTCAAACCTGTTTGTTCCGAAAGAATCATATAGTCCAGGTACATCGTGCGGGGAGAAAAGCGTAATCTCACCATCTTGAATAAATCTTTCATAAAATATTCTACTAATCTGAATTGAATAATCTAACTTACGAACACGATTGTCTTCTGTTCCTTTGTTATTTTTGAGAACTAATATATCATTTATTTCTTGGTGCCAGATTGGAAAGTGGACAGTAGCACTTCCACCACGAATCCCGTTTTGTGTACAGCACCTAACAGTTGACTCAAACTTTTTGAGGAATGGGATAACACCTGTATGCTGAACTTCTCCACCTCGGATTTTACTGTTGATGCCACGGATTCTGCCTGCGTTGATACCGATACCAGCCCTTTGTGAGACATACCTGCCAATAGCCATATCACTGCTAAAGATACTATCGAGGGAGTCATCAACATCAACCAGAACACAAGATGCAAATTGACGAAGGGGGGTTCTGACCCCTGCCATGATTGGTGTCGGAATGTTGATTCTGTGTCTTGAGATTGCGTCATAATACCTCTTGACGTATGAAAGTCTGGTTTCTTTGGGATATTCCGCAAATATTGTGAGTGCGATCATAACGTACATAAACTGTGGAGTCTCATATACTCCACCACCACTACGATCCTGTACAAGATACTTATCAACTACCTGACGCAATCCTGCGTAGGTAAACAGATAATCACGATCATGACGAATAAATGAATTTACAGCATCAATATCTTCCTTGGAGTATTTATTGTAAATATCAGAATCATAAACTTCTGAGGAAACGCAGTCCATAATATGTTTCTCAAGATGTGGAAGTTCCTGCATCTTTCCATAAAGTTGCTTACGAATTGAAAATAGAAGCAGACGAGCAGCAACAAATTGATAGTTCGGATGTTCTAAATCAATCAAATCTGATGCAGAACGAATCAGAATCTCCTGAATTTCTGAAGTTGTAATGCCATCATAAAACTGAATTCCAGACTGTATCTCAACTTGTGATGCAGAAACCCCTGCAAGACCCTTACATGCCTCATCAACCATTAAATGCATCTTATCAAGATCTATTTGCTCAACGTGACCACTTCTTTTTTTAACCTTAAGACCGTTACTCATATTTTTTTCCAGGTAGTAAATTTAAGTGTTGCTTCTAATCCTACATATGTATTTGATTCAATCATTTCCTTAACGTTGTGTCCAGAAAGAATCATATCATTAATATCTTTTTCCTGAATATTATTGGGCCAGATTACAACTTTTTCTCCACGATCAATACACTTTGAGATTCTTGAGTGAATTTCAGAATTTCGTGGTTCATTATCATAGATCCACACAGGATCGCAAATCCCCCACTTACTAATATCACCATCAGCTCCGCACAGAGCAATCGCATTTGAAAGGAATGTGGAATCAAACGGTCCTTCAGTAACGTAAACAGTTTCGTCTTTTTTAACATCATCAAGTCCATAAATTTTTGGTGCATCTTCGTGGAGCATTACAGTAATATATTTAATCTTATTAATACCCAGTGATCTTCCCTGAAATCCAATTAAGTTCTTTTCATAAAACATAGGAATGATGATTCTTGGTTCATCATACTTCGTATCATCAAAGGTTTTTTTAAGAGAATTTGTCCATTTCTTAAACTTTTCGGCATAATAAAACTTATCTGGATTTAATTTTCTACCTTGTAAGTATCCAGATGCACTTGAGTTTTCAGATGCTCTTGGTAAATCTATCTTTGATTTGAATTCAGGAGTCTTAAATTCAAATTTAGGTTCTTCAACCACAAAATTTTTACCGGTGTGTCCTTCCTTAAACTTCTCAAAAGAATATTGTTTATGAATCTCTATATCAATTTGTTTTAGAAAATTGCTAAAAGAGATGTTGATACCACAATTGTGACACTTGAAGTTTGTATTATTTTTGACCTGATACAGATACCCTCGTGCCTTACTTTTGTTTTTTTGAGAATCTCCACAAATAGGACAACGAAAGTTATAAAGATTATTCTTAACTCTTTTAAACTTCTGAAAACGAGCAGAAATCAGATTGATGTATTTTACATCAATAAAATCCATAATAAAAAGATAATCATTAATATCAGTATAACAGATTATCAAATCTTGTCAAGACATAGACTTGTAATGATTGCAGTCCACTTGACAATTGAATTAGTAAGTTTTTGAAGTGAATAGATTGTCGTTTTCTTTTGAGTTTTCATTGGCCTGAAATAATGCCAACACTCTTTTATTTATTTTATACGAGTCTGTTCTATACGACGATGATCTTCCATTCCGCTTGGAGTAAACCAACCAGATGCCAAACTTGCGAAAAGTGCTACTAATACTGTTAGAACTGCTCCGGTACCAACAGTCATCCATTTGATTTTTGAAATTTCACCAACTTGATCTTCCAAACCATCAATTCTATCTGATGTTTTTTTATGTTCTTTTTGATTTTCTTCTTTAAGGTTATCAAGCATTTTGAGAATTAAATCATCGGTTCTTTGACCATATTCAATCTTTTCATCGTGAACTGCAAGCATTTTAATCACATTCGTATTAACTTCACTCATTTTTTGAATCGCATCATCAAGTTTATTGACTATATTTGCAAAGTCAGCAAACTTTTGTTCTAATACGGCAACTTTTACGATTTCTTCTGACATTTTTTTAAGAGCAAAGTTAATATGTTAGATAAGGAGCACTTTGCAAATATTAATTATCATCTGTGACTATTTATTCTTTAAATAATCCAACCAAGGTTTTCTCTTTCCCTTAAAAAACTTCTTTGGTTTCATTGTGGGATCAAATCCGGCAACCGGTCCTTGTGGATTTGCAGATCCACTAAATCCACCTTGAGAACCTGGAGCATTTGCTACCATATTTTCTCTAATAATAGAAATTATTCTATTCAGTGCCTTTTTTTCCATTATAGATTTTGTAAAGTTCTTCTAGACAATCTAAATCAACCTGAATATTATGAATATCTGATTTTGGATACTCTGGAAGTTTTCCAAGAAAAATAATAAAACTTTTAATAGGAGACCAAAGTTCTTTTTCAATTTTGAAAAATAACATTGGTGTTGTTGCCTCACCAAAAATATTATAAAGAATAATGAAATGATTTAGAAGAAGATGAATTTTTAGTTCATCTCCATTCTTATACTTTCGCAGCAACCTTTTAATATATTTAAAATGATTTAAATCTTTATCAAAATCTTCTTTTGTTACTGCCTGTGGGTTTTCATAATTTTTAACTGCAAAGAGAAGAAAATTATCACTATTCAATTCATTAAAAATCATATATCACATTGCGGGTGGATAGTCAGTATTTCCAGTAGTAATACCTGACATCGCAACAAGAACTTCACTCTTAACTCTAATATTACCTTCATTATCTCTATAAGTTGTAACTCCAACCCAACCGGCATGAGATAGTTTAAACTTTGTTGATATTGCTGCTTCTGTTCCGGCATCCTCAACACCAATCACAGAAGTTTCATGACCACCAGTGACTCTAGAGAATGTGATGACTGCTGCCGTTGCAATTCCAGCAGAAATGGTAGATGCAAGTGAAACACTAGTGACACCAACTGTTGAAACTATTCTAGTATTGGCACCACTCACAAATGTGTCTCCCGCAATAACACCAGTTAAAGAATTGACAAAAACTATATTTGTTCCAATACCAGCATTTGTTGTTGCTGCAGAAACTAATACTGTGATAGTTTCAGTATCTCCACCACCGGATTGATTTAGATGACTATCAAGAACTGCAAATTTTGGAGATTCACTAACCTGAAACTGCACTCCAGAAATTGCTGCTCCACTCAGTCCTGCGGTTGATGCGATTGATAATTGAGTTGTGCTTGCAATTCCAACAATTACAGCATCTCCAAGGTGATTATTAAATGCTGCTCCAAATCTAATTACATCACCAGTTTTAGCAGCACCAACGTTTCCAAAGGTAGTTCCACTACCAGTTACAACAAGAGTGCTATAATCTAAAGATACTGTTCCACCAGAACCGACATTATCATTGTTTCCCCAGAGTGCCATTCTTTTTACCTATAATTCGTTAATCTAAAAAGTATTTATAAAAAAAGAGACCTCGTTAATTTGAGAGTCTCTTTATTTTTTTGCAATAATCATCAAGACATTTCTGACAAATTGATAAACACTATTTGCCTTTATGTTTTGATTTTGCCCAATGTATTCTGATAGGGAGAATAACAGTCCAAAGGCAACTGTGAATCCCCAATTTGTGAGAAAGCAAGTAATCACTTACAGTTCTTCAGAAGAGCAACTCTTACAGTAGAGGCAATTACATTATCAATGTCATTGTCTGTGGTGCTTACATAACGGTCAATCAAATCTACAACCAGTTTCTTTACTTGGCAGGAATTGAGAAACTGAAACAAAATTGGCTTAATTAGATTTACTACGTTTGCCATTTTAAAAATCCTATTACAACAATTCTATTTAGAGATTTTACCTAATTTTAACTAATGATCACTCATCCCAATCTTTATCAGATGTTCTTACACGAGATCCACCACTACCAGAAAGACTATTGGTATCAGTTTGTGGATTTGCGTATTTTGGATTGTATGTATTTGCATTAGGACGTTTCTTTTTTTCTTGTGATTTTTTTTCATAAATCTGCTCACCTTCTGGTTGATAAGATGCTTCTAAAGGAAGTTTTCCAGACTTCTGCATTTGAAGTTTTTGACGATCAATTTGCTGCTTTTTTTGCTGAATCATTTTTAGGTTAGCAATCTTAGACTTGTCCAGAAGTTCTGTTTTTTTGTCTACCATAGAATTTACTGGTTCTGTGGTGGGTTCAGGAAGCATTTGTTCCGAAACTTTCTTTTCTGGAAGTCCTTTATGCTTGGTCTTTGCAAAATCCTTTGATTGTTTCGTAGTCATTCCTGCAGCTGCAGATGCAACTTCTGGTGATGGTGCTTTCATTTCACCACTCTTTGTTGCATAAACCATACCCATAAAACGTTGTTGGGCTTTGCTTAGTGACTTTTCATCAATCTGCATTTGCTCATTCTGAATAGAACCAATCAGATCGTCAAGTTTAGATTTTTTTCTTTTTGGTGCTGGTTTTGCCTTTGCTTTTGGTGATGGTTTTGGTGCTGGTTTTGCCTTTGCTTTTGGTGTTGATGCACTTCCTTCCCAAGGATCAGAAACTGGTTGTGCTGGTTTTGCCTTCTTTTGAGTGGGTGGGGTATAAGAACCACTACTTACTCTTTCCTTGGTTCCCGCACCTGCACCACGATATGTTGATGCAGATCTAGGTTTTGTCTGTGCAGGACTTGGAGTAGTGTCTCCACCTTCCATTTTACGAGCAACACCTAGAGCACCCTTTGCGACCTTTCTTGCTCCTGTTGCGACTGCTTGTTTTGCCGACTTCTTAAGGTTAGAAAGATATTTTTTTGCTGTTCCTAAAAGTCCTTGCTTTTTCTTTTCTGTGGTCGGAGTATCGTGCCCAAAAGTAACCTTTGCTTCTGTTAGGGCATATTCAAGTGCCTCTTCAATTTCATCCTCATCATATCCGTCATCTAAAAGTTCAGTATAAACATTTTCAACAATATAATCCAACTCATCAAGTTCAACAATTTCAAGCAGAGTTCCACCAAGATTTTCTACAGAATCTTTGATTGTTGGATTAATCGTGATTTTGTTTTTTATACAACTTTTTTTGCTGCTTCAATATCATCCATTACTTCGGCAAGGTCATTTCTCCAGTTTGAGAAACCTTCCTTTACTTTCTTCTTTGAGATTGCCTTACCAACTACTTTGCGACGATTATGAAGATACTTATCTGACTTATCGGTATCACCATCATTATCAATATCAGCATCTTCTTGCCCTACTGGGTCAAGTGCTTCCTTATAAGCACCATAAGTTTTTACATTATACTCTTTTCCACCGGGTCCAATATCAGCAACTTTATATCCAAGTTTTTCCTTGGGAACCTCAACCTTTATCATTGCTTTTTTCTTTGCTTCATCAACAAACTCTTCTCTGGTGGGCATCCTATCAAATCTTTTTCTCTCATCATCACTAGCAATTGTAGATACAAGTTTTACCATTCTATTCATAGCAGCATCTCTCTTTGCTGCATACTTTTTAGTTTTAGGAGTAGAAACTACTTCACGACCAAGGTTGCCTGCCTTGCGTTGCATCTCATTTTTGTTTCTTTGCTTGAGTTCTACTTTGCCCTCATCAACGGCAACCTGCTCCAAATAAACCTTTGAAATATCGTTAAGAATATTATGAGACATTAGAATAAGTGCTTTCTTTTATTTTTCTATATTTATTTATGAATTCTTTTACATTACTATAACCTTTATATGGTTTTGCACCTAGTTGTAGATTTGTTTTATCTCCCTTTTCAAAACCGGGAGTCATATCTACTGCATACTTAAAATACCCAGAGGTGCCGACAAGAGTATTTGGTTTTCCTGGAAGTCTTTGCTTTCTGTCCATTTTTGTTTCTGTATATTCCATTACATCCTTTATCCAGGACTTAAACATATAGTCCTGTTCGGTAACACAAATCAAATGATTGGTGCCTCTACGAGTAATTTTACCAACCAGACCAGTATTTAAGTTCTCTACAATATCACCAAGTTTATAGATTTTTTCTTTTACATAATTTTCACGAAGATTTCTCATATCAAACTTTGGAGCAATCTCCCAGAGACAATATGATTCCTTTTTAACCTTTGAACTCTTTATACCCATTCCTTGACGAACTGCATTAAAAAGACTTTGCGTATCTGCATCATTTAGTGTTTTTGGAGTTCCTCTGCGGAAAGAATCAAAATCATTATCTAAAACTGCCTTTCTCATTTTAGATGCAGACATTCCTTCCACACCATCAGCATCAGCATCTCTTACTCCTGCAGAAACTACACGAATTAAATCAAAGTTATAAAGATCTCCATTATACTTTTGTGCAAGATTCTCAAATTCTGCCTGACGATCTGATCCAACAACAATATTCACATTTGAATATCCTTCTTCATTTGCAGCAATCAAAACATCAAAAATAGATCTCATATCATTATCATTAACAATCATTTCTTCAAAATCAGGAAACATCTTTTTCATAAATGAAATCTTCATATCAGGATCTAAAGGATTTTTCTTTGGATCTTGAGTTCTTGATGGATAAATTTTAACATCTCCACCAGAAGATATTCTCTTTGCAGACTTAAGAAGTTTATCGTGTCCAATTGTTGGTGGATTAAATCTACCAAATACAATAGTAAGTGGTGGGGTTTCTTGTGATTGATCTTCAGGAGAAGGTGATGCTTTTTTTAATTGTACTGGTTCAACAACTGATGCTGCTTTTGATTTAATTGCGGGAGAAATATTTCGTTGAGTATCTACTTCTGGTTCTTCTTTTTGTTTTGGGGATTTCTTACCCGAAAATTTTAGTTTTCCATTTTCAGTTCTTGCAACAATTTTACCAGACCTATCAATCCACCCACCATGACCATCTCCAGACAATCCAAGTTTATGAGCTTGCATTGCTGCCTGAGATTCTGCTGCTTCAGATAAAAATTGGAAAAATTTTTTCATATTGTGTTTTGGTATACCTTTATTTATTTCTCATTTCTCAATTCATTTTTAATCTCATTTTTCAATCTTTTACGATTTTCAATTTCTGATGTTCTTTGTCTTTGAGCATCAGCAGAAGATCTAGATTTCTCTTTAAACCTCTTCTGTTGATCTAATGACCTTTGACGTAGTTCTATTCTACGTTGCTCAATATCCTCAGAGAACTGATGATATGTTTTCATCTGTAAGCAACTTTTTTGAGATCAGGATTTCTTTTTCTTGCTGTTCTTTGAATAGGTAATTCTGGAATTGAATTTTTTTTAGAATCAGGACGTTGAGGTTTTTCGTCGGCATCAAGTCTATCACGAATTCTTTGTACAGTAGCAAGTTCACTTGGTTTAAGTGGGAATGAATATTTTTTCTCAATAATATCATCCCTCCACTCTTCACTCATATTCCCCATAATACATTCTGCTGCTTCTTCAGTATCAGCATAACCTTCATCAATCAAGTGTGAAAGAATAATGTTGTATAGATCTGTTTCCTCAGTAAATCCTTTTGCAAAGGCACGGGCAGCATTTCCAACCTTACCTGCGGTTACTTTAGTTGCCGCACCCATTCCAGAAGTGGCAGCCTTGTGTCTTTCAATACCCTTAAGAACAGCACCGGCAACACGATCCAAAAGTCCTTTCTTTTTTGGTTGTTGCTTTGATGCACTAACCATAGCATCTTGTCTTTGAAGTGCTGCTTTCATTCCAGAAGGTCGTTCAGATGATTCTGCTTCTTTTCTTTCTTCCTTTTTCTTACGAAGTCTTTCTAAAGATTTTCCAGTAGGTTTTCCACTTTTAAATGGTGTTCCTTTAGTGGTAACAGGTTTAATTATAACTCCACCAGCCCTTGCTTCTGTCAAATAATACTCTTCAGAAATATCATAAACAAACTCGGCAAATTCTTCTACACCAAGTTCTTCAATCAGAATTTCAACACCAATTTCATTCAAACCCATTTCACAAAAATAATGAGAGGCAATTTCTACTTCTTCATTAGATTGTTCATTTTCATAAACATTAAAATATGCTTCTTGTAGATTACGGAGTTCTTGTGCGTTCATCTTATAAAAACTTTTTAATTATTTATAAAAAAAATCCCCAGAAGAGGGGAGTGAATATTTTATAAATCTCCTTTGATCCGATTTTCACTTCGGAACACATCAAAAGTTCCTTCTGGGTATCTTGCCGAAAGTTTCTCAAAGTTCATTTGTAAGACTTCCTCAAAGTTAGTATCAAGGGCCATACAAGCTTGTGCGATATACCAACAGATATCACCGAGTTCTCTCTTTAGGTGAAATACATTTTCATCATTATAAGGTTTTCCCTGAAGAATAATCTTCTTTACAACTTCGGTGAACTCACCTGCCTCGGCACTCATACCAAATGCGGCAGTTATAAGACGAGGAATATCAGCATCATTCTCGACCTCAAGTTCAGTCATACGAGCAAGAAGTGCTGCGAAATCACTACTTGCGGGACTTGTGGTCTCACGAACGAATTCAATATATTTTTTTGTGTCGATGGTTTTTGATTGATTTTCGGTAGTCATACAATAAAAGGTTCTAATTCGGATTGGGGTAGAATTTTTTGTTCGGAAAGTTGTAAATCATCTGCTAGTTTTATACAAGAGACATTTACAGTTTCTGGATTAATATTTTTAATTTGACGATATGTTCTGTTTTCTCCAAGTTCGACAAGCATTATAGCATCAGTTATACTTGCACAATCAGAAATTTTTTTACCATTTTTATCAAACACAGAATAATAATTCAAAACTTAAATCCCTCAAATGATTTTTTAGGTTTCTTTTGTTCTTCATCATTATACTCATCTTCTTTACCAGAGTCAAGTATATCTTTTTGAGCATCTTGCTCTACATCATAAAGTCTCATTTTGGCACGATCAATACCAACAACAAATCTTTTATTGACTGTTGGATCATTATATCGGTTCTTAAGTTGCTTGACTAATATCTGTCCAAGATTCTCAAGTTCTTCTGTAGATATGAGAGCAAACATCAGATCGGCAGTTGCAGGAAGACCAAAGGATTCTGAAGTATCGGTTAGTTCTACATCAGAAGAACCAAAACCACTTCTTGTAGTCTGTGTCGCAGAAACAATCGGCACATTAAACTCCACAGCAAGTCCACGAAGTTCTTCTGCGATTGACTTTACAAGTGTATAAGAGTTGATGTTACTACCACCTTTAAATCTTGATGAAGAACAAATATTCAAATAGTCAATAAAGATAATATGAGGTCTGAATGATTTCTTAAGTGCCAACTCATTTAGAAGTGCCTTAAAGTGTCCCGAATGTGCAGATGCAGTTGGATACTCCTTAATGATAAATGTACCCTGTGTTTTCTTCGCAAGACTATTCACCTTTGTCTCAAACATTTGTTTGGGTAACTCATTAAGTTGTTGAATAGGAATGTTCAGAAGGTTTGCATCAATTCTTTCAGCAATACGTTCCTCTGCCATTTCAAGAGTGATGTAGAGAACATTCCTGCCTTGTAATAAGACGGAAGCAGCCACATGACACATAAAGAGACTTTTTCCAACACCTGTACCAGCAAGAGCGATATTGAGAGTCTTATTAGGAAGACCACCTTTTGTAATTTTGTTAAAAAATTCCAGGTCGAATTCAATTTTTTCCTCCTTTCGGTGATAAGATTCATATCTTTTCTCATAATCTAACAGATAATCGTGTCCGATGTTTGGATCAAAAGATACAGCAAGAGCATCAGAAAGAATTGATGGAATACTATCACGATTTTTCTTTTCATCCTTACCATCTGCAATATGTATAGATTCCATCAGAGCAATATATATCGCACGATCACGGCACCACTTTTCGGTTGTGTTGACTAACCAATCAATCTCTGTAGGATCATCATCAAGATTCTGAATCAAATTTGAAATTTGCTTGAAACTATCCTCATTAATATCTTTACGATTTTCAACTTCAATAGAAAGAATTTCCTTTGTTGCAAGTTGATTATATTTTTGAACGAAGTTTAGAATCTCTTCAAATATAACTTTTTGACTTGTATCCTCAAAATATTCTGCCTTAATAAAAGGAAGGACTTTTCTTGTAAACTGTTCATTATGTAAAAAGTTTCTTAAAATCAAAAACTCAATCTTGTCCATCACTTAATTTATGCTGTGGGTTGTTTGGAGAATGTAAAATATCAAATACAAATGTTATTCTGACTTCATCTGCAATATTAACTGTTCCGTGTGGTAATTTATTATTAAACCAAAAAAGTGTTCCTGGGTCAACTATAACATTTTCGTTTCCAACAAAGTATTGATATCTTCCCGATATTGATAGATGATAACGATCTCTTGTAAGATAGTAAGTTCCTTCATCAATATGTGCTCCTACAATCTCATCAATCGGAAGAGAAAGAAATCCACACCGATGAATTTCTTTACCACTAAATTCTTTTTTTAGAATTTTTCTTATTTCACTATGATGTTGATATGCAGGAGTCTTGATATTAATTTCAGAATCACCGACAAAATCTTCTTTACTTTTAACTCCACCCATTATAAGTTGAAGAGCACTGACTGGCAAATCATCAAATCCACGATCAAGAAGAGATTGAACATCTTCAATATGTTTTTGATGATCCCAATCTTGAGGATTTTTTTTGAGTTGCTTAATTACCTTTGATACATCTATTTTATCTTTTATAATCTTGATGCACTTACCCATAACTAAACTCTTTCTGTGCAGTTTCGTCAAGTGCTTGCATTACTTCGGTAGTAAAATACTTTTCTGGATCTTTAAAGATTTCTTTGGCATAAAGTTTTTTACCATTAATCTCATAACGTCCTGCTACATTTTTCCAAAGTCCACCAAGTTCACCAAGCTCAAGAAGACCGTAGTACTTATCAAGGCCGCGCTCATCATAAAATAAACGAATTTCGACAACTTTATTCTCCTTACTTAAACGTGACTTAGCAGTCTTTGCTTTGATAATGTTTCCAACGACATCTGTTCCATCCTTTTCTTTTTTCTTACTAAGATATACGATAGTAGAACTGGCATACTTAAGACCAGAACCACCCCCCATTTCTTTAGTAGGAACATATGCACCGATGACATCGTAGGTATGATTGGTTACAATCATTGGTATTTTTGCTTGACCAAGTTTGAGTGTCAACATTCTGAATGCACCCTTTACAAGTTGAGATTTGGTCATATCTCTGACTTGTTTTTCGTTCAGGGCATCAGTAATTTCTTTATCAGTTGAGAGCATTCCCAAAGAATCTAAAACAAACATACAAGGTTTGCGTTCATCTACAGGTGCCTTTAAATATATATCAACTGCCTTGAGTGCCTTGTTTCTAAAGTCCTCAATCGTTACAACTCTTACAACTACAAGTCTGGTAGTATCAACTCCACGACTTTCTAAAAGGGATTTGCTGATTGCTGCTTCAGTATCAAAATACAAACAGTATCCATCAGGATGACTATCAAGAAAATTCTTAACGACTGCCAAACTGAAGAAAGTTTTTCCTGTGCTGCTTTCACCTGCGATTGCAGTAATCTTGTTACCAGAAACCCCACCAAAGATGCTGCCACTGACAAGAGCATTAAAAATGTATGAACCAGTGTCCACGTATGTCTCAGTTTCATCAATATTGGATGCGAGTTCTGTGTATTCATCACCAATTTCTTTTACTATATCTTTTAAGAAATCCATTAGTTAAAAAAAGAATCAAGGGTTGCTGTTTTTGTAACTTCCCATCCAATACAATCAAGAATTGATTTGAGAGGGTCTAAAAATGCCTTCTCAAATTGTAACTCATAATCTATGTATTTGTCAAGGTTGAGTTCCTTTGGGAATTGTTGAATAAAGGAAATAATGTTTTCGTGAATTGGATTTGGTTTTTTCAAATAACAAAACTTAATCTTTTCACCATTATTGATTATAGAATATTTATGAGAGAGTTTTTTCTCCTTTACATAATGATTATATAAGAGAGCACCACGAACGTGAATTGGAGTTCCTTTTGAATATATTGTTGCTGGAGATTGATACTTCTGAACGTCTGATACCGAGCGGGGGAAAGATATTTGCTCTGGTGGAAGTTTTTCAAACTTTTCACGACATTTTTCAATATAAGCAATCACCTCATCTTCTGTTCCACTCATCATCAGTTTCAGAGCATCCTTAATCATTTGACGACAGGGTGCTGGTGTAGAAGATTTAACTGCCTCAATACCCATCATTTTGAGTTTGGGTTCTTCATATCGCACACCTTCACTATCCCAGACATTGAGAATGTATCTTTTTTTAGCAGTCCAAATTCCACGATC
>OFRD01000062.1_pt1 | contig 36079 bp, 35 predicted proteins | sample 1543041 | NCBI WGS metagenome assembly OFRD01 (sample SAMN07774234, study PRJEB24372) | wastewater metagenome | isolation source: Exp Tend CN 100WW | collected 2016-02
GTAGCCCTGCTGCCCATGCTGGCCGGTCAGCCCAATGCCCAGGCGCGCGCGCGCGCCCGTGAGCTGCTGGAGGTACTTGGTGTGGCGCACCGCGCCCAGGCCGAGCCGTCGCAGCTCTCGGGTGGCGAGCAGCAGCGCGTAGCGATTGCGCGCGCGCTGGCCAACCGGCCGCCGGTGATTCTGGCCGACGAGCCCACCGCGCCGCTCGACAGCGAGCGCGCCTTGGGCGTGATGCGCCTGCTCAACCAGATGGCGCAGCAGTACCGCACCGCCATCATCGTGGTGACGCATGACGAAAAGATCATCCCGACCTTCAAGCGCATTTATCACATTCGTGATGGCCGCACCTATGAAGAAGCCGGGCAGGGCCTGAGTCTTTAACGAACCCGATAAAATCCAAAACATGGACTGGCTGCGCAAACTCCCTGGCTATCAACGAACACCTTACGGGGTGGAGTGGCGTTTGCTGCGCCTGATGCCCAAAGTGTGGCTGGTCGGCACCGTGCTGCCTGCCATCATGGCCGGGCTGGCGCGATTTTTTATCACCGGCAGCACGGCTGCCGAGTTGGCCCGCAACGTTCAGCTCTTTGATTTCTTGATGATCGGGCTGGGAATTTTTATCTGGACGCTGGTTCTGGTCGTGACCATTGGTTGCGTCATTGTCTGGCTTATGAAAGGGCCGGCTTATGTCGCCGACGGTTTTGACGTATCCCACAGCGATCTCCCCAAGCCTTGACCACGCCGAGCCCCGGCTGGCGGGCGATTTGGCGATGTGGCTCATCATTCTGGCCGAGCTGCTGACCTTTGGCATTTTGTTCGTCTGCTACGCCTTCGCCCGCTCGCAGGATGTGGCGCTGTTCAACGCCTCGCAACTGACGCTTGATCTCAATTCGGGTGCCATCAACACCGTGCTGCTGATTACCGGGAGCTGGTGCGTGGTGCGTGCCGTCAAGGCCGTCCGGCGCAATGCGTCGGCATCCGGTGTGCGCTGGTTGCTGGCGGCTTTGCTCTGCGGGGTTGGGTTTGTCAGTTTGAAGGTGATCGAGTTTTCAGCCAAGCTGGATGCGGGCATTGACCTGTCCACCAACACCTTCTACATGTTCTACATCCTGCTGACGGCGTTTCACTTCTTTCACGTGATTCTGGGCATGATTTTTTTAACTGTTTTGATGTTCAAAACCTGGCGCGGGGCCTACGGCAGCCACGAGCACCATGCGCTGGAAACCGGCGCCGCCTTCTGGCACATGGTGGACTTGCTGTGGATTGTGCTGTTCCCCCTGGTTTATGTCATGCGCTAACGGCCCTACTTGCATGTTTACTCTTTCTGTCAATCGTATCTGGGTCATTCTGTTAATGGCCACCGCCACAACCTACTGGCTGGGTGAGAGTGCCCTCCCGGGGCGTCTGGGCATGGCGCCTGTGCTGCTCATGTTGGGCATGGCCTTTGTCAAGGCGATGCTGGTGATCTATGACTTCATGGAGTTGCGCCATGCGCCAAGGCTCTGGCGGCTGCTGCTGATCGGCTGGCTGGTGTTTGTTACCGGCCTGATTGTGCTGGCGTACTGGATCGGACTGCGCTGATCGGACAAGTGCCGAGAGCTGTACCGGGGAATAGCGCGCTTCAGCGCAGCCAGACATTCTTCTGTTTGCTATAAAAATAATAGCTGCTTACGCAATAAGTACGAGGGCTGGAGCTCGATATCTCTTGTGATCAAGGCAAGGGGTGGCGCGCCTCGCAGCAAGATGGCCCGGCTTTGATGGATGCTCCCCGCTGGCACCCGATGACGCCATGTGTCATGCCGCTGACACATGCGTAACACATGATTGCCCAGGGTTTTCCCTTGGTCTCAATGAATGCCGCCGTTCTGGTGCTGTGTTCTTCTATGGAGTAGCAATCAATGTCACATGTAAATTCATCGAAAGGCGCCGCTATGTCGGGCTCCTTTTCGCGCCGAATTTTAGGTGTCCTGGCACTTGTTTTAGCCGTTGCGCTTTTGGGCTCGTCAATCGGGTACTGGTCTTTGTTCCGGGTATCGGGCGAGACCGGGCGCATGGTCGATGAAGTCATGGCTGCCGAGCGCCTGGCAGGTGATTTGCACCGCAATATTTCAATCAATCTGGCACGTTCCAAGGCGCTGGCTTTGAGCTCGGAGCCGCAGGTTGGCGATGTGCTGACGCCCGAGATCAATCAGACCTCCGCTCAAGTGGCCGCGTTGTTAACGAAATTGACTTCGATGCAGAGTACGCCTGAAGACGGTGCCATACTGGCTCGCATCACCGAGGCCAATACCGCGTTCCTGAAAGCCTGCCAAGAGCTGACAGTCGCCCGCGATGGGGGCATGACCGCCAACATTGAGAAGGTGTACGCCAGCCGCTTTACGCCGACTTCCAACGCCTTGCTGGCGGCCGTGACCCAGCTGGGTGACGCCCAGCGCGCCAAAATTGATGCCTCTGTGGCCGGTATTGGCGACTTGAGCCTGACCGCGCGTTGGGGCTTGATTCTGTTCAGTATTTGCGCCCTGTTGCTGGGGGGCGTGCTGTCGGCCTGGCTGGTGCGCAGCATTACCCGCCCGATCCAGCAGGCGGTGAACACGGCCAACCGGGTCGCGGCACTGGATTTGACGGCCCACATTGAAGGCCACGATCGTGACGAAGCGGGGCGACTGCTGGTGGCCTTGGGCCGGATGCAGACCTCCTTGCACACGATGGTGTCACAGGTTCAGGGGGCCAGCCACGGTGTGGCGGAGGGCGCGACCCAAATTGCAGCGGGGAATCTGGATTTCTCCAGCCGGACTGAAATGGCGGCGTCTTTTCTGCAAGAGACCGCTGCTGCAGTTGAGGAGGTGGCTGCCACCATGAGTTCCTCGCTTGAGGCTGCGTTCCGGGGGGAAGCCCTGGCCAAATCGGCGGCCACGGAGGCTGCCGATGGTAGTGCCATCATGTCGGAGGTGATGCAGACGATGAATGACATCCGGGCCTCGTCGCGCGAAATTTCGGACATCACCGGGGTCATTGACAGCATTGCCTTTCAGACCAATATCCTGGCATTGAATGCTGCCGTGGAAGCCGCGCGCGCCGGGGAGCAGGGGCGTGGCTTTGCGGTCGTGGCGGCCGAAGTTCGTACCCTGGCCAATCGCTCTGCCGCCGCCGCCCAGCAAATCAAGTTGCTGATCAATGCCTCAGTGGGCAAGGTGGCGTTGGGGGCCAGCAAGGTTGAGCAAGCGCGCGAAAGCATGAGTTGCATTGTTGACTCTGTGGGGCGCGTAGCGCATGCCATTGGTGAAGTTACTGACGGTAGCCGTGAGCAAAGTAACAGCATGGCCAGCATCAACATGGCGGTGAACAAGCTGGATCAAATGACCCAGCAAAACGCGGCGGTGATCGAGGAGTCGGCCGCCGCTGCGCGGAGCCTGCAAGATCAGGCCGGTGATTTGCGGGACGTGGCGGGGCAGTTCCAGCTGCCGGGTTTGAGGCTCGCCTTGCGGTGATGGCGCTGTGTTGTCACGGAACTGCCATCAACTTGCCATGACGCTGTAACGCAAGGCCATCACCATGGGGTAACACCCAAAAATGGAGAAAGAAATGAAAGAACTTCCCAATCCCACTTTCGCCTTGTCCCCGGTATCCTTGCCCAGGGGGGGGCTTCACCGAAGTTCAATACCTCTGGATCAGCCGATCCAAACAGCGGCTCCTGCGCCTGAGCGCAATCGTCTGGTGGTTTCCTGGGCCCGGCACAGCGACGAAGTTCGGCAAGCGCAGCGCCTGAGGTTTAGCATCTTTGCCCAGGAGATGGGCGCACGCCTGGCGACGACCTTACCCGGTCACGATGTTGATTTGTTCGATAACTACTGCGAGCATTTGCTGGTGCGCGATGAACTCACGCAGGAGGTGGTGGGGACGTACCGCTTGCTCACCCCCGTTCAAGCCCGGCGCGTGGGCAGCACCTACAGTGACCTTGAGTTTGACCTGACCGGCCTGCGCAGCCTGCGTGAGCGCATGGTGGAGCTGGGACGCAGTTGCGTGCACCGGGACTACCGCCATGGCGGCGTGATCATGGCCTTGTGGGGGGCGCTGGCAGAGTTCATGGTGCGCAACAAGCTCGACACCATGATTGGCTGTGCCAGCATTCCGATGCTGCACAACGGCATCGTCAGCGGCGATGTGGCCGCCAGCATTTGGCAGCAACTGAAGAGCAGCCACCTGGCACCGATTGAGCATCATGTGCGACCGCGCCTGCCCTTGCCGGTGGAGCAGCTTGACAGCAGTTTGATGGTGGAGCCGCCAGCGTTGATCAAAGGCTATCTGCGCCTGGGGGCCAAGGTGCTGGGGGCGCCTGCCTGGGATCCGGATTTCAATACCGCAGACCTGCCCATGATGATGCGCATCCATGATTTACCTTCCCGTTACCGCAAGCATTTTTTGGGCACCTAAGTGCAGCATGCGCGTTTTGACTTGAATAAGTGTCTTTTTGTAACAAAATTGACATTTAAATTGTCAATAATCTGACATCTATTTGTAACAAGTGGTTCCAGTCGCATGACTTCTTCTTTTCGGTCGTTGAATTTGACGCAGACGTCCTCCGGTGTAACGCTTCTTGATCGGGATCACAGTATTCTGGCGTTCAACGAGCGGGTGCTGGATTGGGCTTACCGCAAGGACGTTCCTTTGCTGGAGCGCCTGCGCTACCTGTGCATCGTGTCCTCCAATCTGGATGAGTTTTTTGAGGTGCGCGCCGAGCCTCATTTGGCGGGGAACCAGAATAAGGATGAAAAGGGCGCCTACACGGTTCAGTCCTTCAAAAGGCTGGCGCTGGCGGCTCACACCTTGGTGGCGCGCCAGTATGCGCTGTACAACGACGACCTGATTCCCGCGCTGGAAACGCAAGGCATCCGGATTGTGTCGCACGGCGACCGCAACGAGGTTCAGCGGCGCTGGGTCAGACAGTATTTCGAGCGTGAAGTGCGGCCCTTGTTGATTCCGGTGGGACTGGATCCGTCGCATCCCTTTCCGCAGGTCGCCAACAAGTCGCTCAATTTCATTGTCCGTCTGGGCGGGCGCGATGCCTTCGGGCGTGCCAACGAAATCGCCATCGTGAAGGTGCCACGCGTGCTGCCGCGCATGATTCGCATGCCGGAGAAAGTGTGCGGTGGCAAAAACTTTTTTGTCTCGCTGTCCAGCGTGATACGTGCACATCTGGCAGAGTTATTTCCGGGACGTGATGTTGGACAGTTCTCGCAGTTTCGGGTGACCCGTCACTCTGATCTGGCGGTGGACGAGGACGATGTCAAGAATTTGCGTACTGCCTTGCGCCAGGGTTTGGAGCACCGCCATTTTGGCCAGGCCGTGCGGCTTGAAGTGTCGGCCGGGTGTTCTGAATATCTGTCGGCGTTTTTGCTCAAGCAATTTGATTTGCCGGAGCCCGCTTTGTACCGCGTCCCCGGTCCGGTCAATCTGGTGCGCCTGACGCAGTTGGTGGATCTGGTTGATGCGCCAAAATTATGCTTTCCATCGTACAAGTCGAGCTACCCGACGCAACTCAAGCCTGGGGTCTCATTCTTTGAGCAGCTCAAGCAGGGCGATGTGCTGATTCACCAGCCGTTTGAGAGTTTTGACGGGGTTCTGGCTTTCCTGCGTGAAGCGGTGAATGACCCGCAGGTGCTGGCCATCAAGCAGACCATTTACCGCACCGGCAGCGACTCCGAGTTGATGGACTTGTTGCGCGAGGCGGTGCGTCGCGGCAAAGAGGTGACGGTGGTGGTGGAGTTGAAAGCCCGCTTTGACGAAGAAGCCAATATCAACTGGGCCGAGATGCTTGAATCGATTGGCGCCCAGGTGCTCTATGGGGTGGTGGGGCTGAAAACCCATGCCAAGATGATGCTCATCACCCGGCGCGAAGGTCGGCACCTGAAGCGTTACGCCCATTTGTCCACCGGCAATTACAACCCCCGCACGGCGCGTTTGTACACTGACTGGAGTCACCTGACGGCCGACACCGCGCTGACGACAGATGTTGAAAATGTGTTCGTCCATCTGGCCAGTCAAAGCCGTTTGCCCCGCTTGAACCGGGTGCTGTTGGCGCCGCTTTATTTGCACCCCAAGCTCATCAAGAAAATCAGGGATTTGGCCGTCACCACCGCCTCGGGCGAGGCGGGACGAATGGTTCTCAAAATGAATGCACTCACGGATGAGGCACTTATCCATGCGCTGATTCATGCCGGGCAACAGGGCGTCAAAATTGATCTCATCGTGCGCGGCGCTTGCATGCTGCCAGCCCAAGTGCCAGGGCTCACGGACAACATCCGTGTCCGCTCGGTGATTGGCCGTTTTCTGGAACATTCGCGGGTTTTCTATTTCTGCCACGATGGGGTAGAAGAACTTTACCTCTCCAGTGCGGACTGGATGAACCGCAACATGATGCGCCGCATCGAGCTGGCTTGGCCGGTGACAGATCCGGTGCAGCGCCAGCGCATCATTGATGAAGAGCTGGTCGCGTATCTGCATGACGGGGTCGACGCCTGGGACTTATTGCCTGATGGCAGCTACGCCCGCGTCAAACCCGCAAATCCTCACGTAGCGCACGGTGCGCAAGCGGCCTTGATGGTGCGTTACGCCGGGCAGGAGAACTGAGATGGATCTGGTTTTATGGCGTCATGCCGAAGCCCAGGAGTGGACGCCGGGATGCGATGACATGGCGCGCGTACTCACCCCGCGCGGGGAGAAGCAGGCCGCCCGGATGGCGGGCTGGCTCGATCGCCAATTGCCGGAAGGTGCACGCATTTTGGTGAGCCCCGCTTGCCGGACCGAGCAGACGGTCAAGGCGCTGGGCCGTAAATACAAGCTCATCCCCGAGCTGGCGCCCGACTGTACCGTGGCCGAGTTGCTTGCGCTGGTGCAATGGCCAACGGCCAAAGGTTGTGTGCTGGTGGTGGGGCATCAACCGACGCTGGGGCAAACCATTGCGCAGTTGATCGGTTTGAGTGCGGGTGAATGTTCGGTCAAAAAAGGCGCGGTCTGGTGGCTGCGTAACCGGGAGCGTGACGCGTTGGCACAAACCGTGATTGCTACGGTGCAGTCGCCCGAGATGCTTTAGGGTGTTGGGGCCTTACTGGGGGCTGTCTGGCGCGAGGCCAGAACCTCATCGACGCGGTTGCGATCCATATTGACCACTTCAAACTCCCAGTCGCTGCTTGTAAATTTCTCTGTCCGTTTCGGGATTCTGCCGAGTGATGTGACCACAAACCCGCCGACCGTGTGGTAGCGCCCTTGTGCCTCGTCGGGGAGGTCGGCAATACCGAGTTTCTCCCTCATTTCATCCATGGGCAGCAGGCCATCCAGCAGCCATGAGCCATCGTCGCGTTGCACCGCCAGCGCCTGATCCGGGTTCATGGCGCCGGGCATCATGTCGCCGGCCACCGTTTCAAACAAATCGCTCAGGGTCACAATGCCCTCGGTCACGCCAAACTCATTGACGACAAAGGCAAAGTCGGCGCTTTGCTCGCGAAAGATGCGCAGCAGTTCGATCAAGGTCAGGGCCAGCGGCACATAAACCGGTGGGTTCATCGGCAGATCAGCAAAATGGAACGCACCCGACAGTGCCGCTTTCAGCACGGCGCGACTCTCGGCCAGTCCCAAAACCTGCTGCATGTCGCCCTGGCAGATGGGGTAGCGTCCATGGGGCGCTGCACGGATGGTGTTGAGGTTGTCTGCGTGCGGGCTGGCAAGGTCGATCCAGGCCACATCCTTGACCGGGGTCATCACCGCCGCAAGATGGCGGTCTTCCAGCCGGAATACATTCCACAGCAGGTGGCTTTGCTCCTTGCCAATCGAGCCCGACAGCTCACCTTCATCGACCAGCGCCAAAATATCTTCAACGCCGGTCACGGCCGGGGCGGCGCGAAAGGGCAGCACGCTCAGCACCAGATCGGCCGACCACGAGAGCAGCCGGATGGCCGGTGCCAGCAGCATGATGAACCAGCGCATGAAGGGCGCAACGCCTTTGGCCACTTCCTCCGGGTAGGCGAGGGCAATACGCTTGGGAATAATCTCGCCAAAGACAATCGCCGCCGCCGTGATCACGGTCAGGCTGAGCGTGAAGGCCATGGCCTGGCGGATGGATGCCAGGGCTGGCAGGTGCGTTGCAATGAGTTCTGATAAATGGGCGACGAGTGCTTCTTCCCCAAAAATACCCGCCAGCAAGCTGGCCGTGGTCAAACCGGTCTGCGTTGCCGCGATGAAGCGGCTCGGCTTGCTTTTGATAGCCAATGCGCAGGCCGCCGCCGTGTCGCCCGCATCCGCCAGCTGTTGCAGGCGGGATTTTCGCGACGCCGCCAGCGCCATCTCTGCCAGGGCAAAGAAGCCACAGGCCGCAATCAGGAACATCAGGATAAATAAGGGTGTCAAGGGGCTGCGCTGGGGTGAGGAAATTGATGGAAATTATGAATGCTTATGCCGCCACCTGGCGCAGTTCAAAAGCCTCGACGGCTTTCTTGACCGAGACAAAAAATTGTTGACTTCCCAAGGTATCTGACAGGCCCACCTTGGCCAGTTCTTCCCGGAATGGGCGCGGTGCATCGGCAATTTTTATCGCTATGCCTTGATGGCCCAGTTCCCGGTGCAGCTCTGCAAAACGTTGCGCGGCCGTGACGTCCATATCGGTGATTGCCTGGGCATCAATGACCAGCCATTCGAGTTCCGGCGCTGCGGCCTCCACCAGCTGACGAATGCGCTCAACCACATAGCGGGCATTGGCGAAGATCAATGGTGCGTAGAGCCGGTACACCATGACGCCGGGCACATCCTCGGCCTCATCGTCTTCCAGGCAGTCATGGAATTTTCCGTCATTGATCAGGCGCCGCAGCACCGCATCACGGGGGCGCGAAATTTGCACCAGTACCGCTATCAGTGACATCAGCAAGCCGACCAGAATGCCGGTAATGACCCCTGCCAGCAGGATCGCCAGGGTGACCGCCATGGCGATGCCAAATTCGTTGCGATCCACCTTGTAAAGGCCGCGCAGCGAGGCGACTTCAAGCATGCCGACAGCGGTCACGATGAGGGTGGCGCCCAGGGCCACACGGGGCAGCCAGGCGATCAGGCTGGTCAGGAACAGCAGAAAAAACAGCAATCCCGCCGCTGCCAGCAGTTGCGCCACCTGCGTGCGCCCGCCAGCCGCATCCACCACCGAGGTGCGTGACTGGCTGGCAGACACCGGAAAGCCCTGCCACAGCGCCGCCAGAATGTTGGCCGAACCCAGCGCCGCCAGTTCCTGGTTGGGGTTGACTTCGTAGCCATTTTTTTCGGCAAAGGCTTGCGCCAGCAGAATGCCGTCTGAAAAGGTCAAAAAGGCGATGGCCACCGCCGCTGGTGCCAGCACCTGAATGTCAGACCACAGGATCAGCGGCACCTCAAACCGGGGAAGGCCGGCCGGAACGGCGCCTACCAAGGCCACCCCGTAGTGATCCAGATCGAATATGAGCGTGGCCAGCAACGCCGCCGCCGAGCAGGCCAGCGCGCCGGGTACTTGTGGCATCCCGTGTTTGAGTAAAACGAGCAAGGCCAGGAGCAGGAGGCCCAAGACCAGGGTGGGGGCATGGGTGAAGGGCAGTTGCTGGAACAGGCTCAACAGCAGTGGAAAAAACTCTTCTCCTTGTGTTTTCAGGCCAAACAGCTTGCCTAACTGGGTCGAAATCAGAATCAGCGAAGCCCCATTGAGGTAGCCCACCAAGACCGGGCGCGATAAAAGATCTGCAATGACGCCCAGTTGCAGCCTCGCCGCCAATAACAAAACAGTGCCGGACAGCAGGCTGAGTTCAGCGGCCAGTACGGCCAGGCGTGCCGGGTCGCCGCCGGACAGGGGCAAGATGGCCGCGCCCACCAGCAAACCAATGGCTGCATCCGGCCCGGCAATGACTTGTCGAGAACTGGCAAACAGGGCGTAACCCAGTGCGGCGGCCAGTGCGGCATACAGACCGGTAATGGGCGGCAGGTGCACCAACTCGGCATACGCGATGACGGCCGGGATCATGACAATGCAGGCAGTCAACCCCGCCACCAAATCGTCCTTCAACCAGTTGCACTGGTAATGGCGCAGCGTGTTGAATAAGGGAACGTCGCGGTGAGCCTGCTTGTGATGGGTGCCGGATTTCATGGGTGAGATCGTAGCTTGCGCCGTCTGCGATGGCGCTCAGGCATTGAGCAGGATCCGTTCCCCATCGGCGTGACGCAGGCGATGGGCCAGCGTGCGTGAAATGGCCGTCATCAAAAGAAGGGCCAGTTTTTTATGCTCTTCGGCGAGCAGGTTGAATTGACCCAGTGAAAGCACGAACAAGTCGATATCGGTATGCGCGATGGCATTGTCACTGCGGGCATGATCATCGAGAAAAGCCAGGCCGCCAAAAAAATCGCCCCGTCCGTAGGTCGCAATATGGTGCAACTGCCGACTGGCGCTAATGGGTGCCATGATGCGCGCCGCGCCGCGCCGGATCAAATACAGATCCTGTTCTTGATCGCCAATGGCATAAATGAGTTCGCCCGCTTTGACGCTGCGCTGCTTCATGCGCCCTTCCAGATCAGCGATGGTCACATCCTTGCGTCCCTGGAAGAGATCCATTTCCTGCAAATTCAGCAGGGTTTCCTCGTTGACTGCTTGTGCGATGTCACCGACCAATTGATCCTCCACCCATTCAATGGCAGCCTCGATGGTCTTGAAAATCCGCACCGTATCGCTGCTGTCGATGAGGCCGGTTTGGGTGAAAAACGCCAGCAAATTCTGGCCGCTTGGCAGTTGTTCGCGCACATTGCTGATCAGCAAGGGCACGCCGCGCTCCCGCACCATGTCGCGCACCTGGTTGAGCATGTGGGCGGCGGTGATGTCCACCGATTGCACCCGGCGTAAATCCAGGATGATGTAGTCACGCGTTTTTATTTCTGCTTCCAGCACGGAATAAAGCTCATAGGTGGTGCCGAAGAACAGACTGCCTTGCAGCTCGAAAATAACCGCTGCGTCACCTTTTTGGGCGATGAGTCGCATCTCGGCTTCGGGCCGACACCAGGTGGAGGAGCGCTGGTTGACGAAGGTTTTGTGCCGCACCACCGCCCCCCCCACCTGTTCGCGGACAAACAGCAGAATCGACAAGGCCACGCCAGCTGCCGAAGCCGCGATCAATCCGACCGTCAAAGCACAGCCAATGACCAGGGTCACCACCGCAAAATCGAACACCGTGGCGCGTGACTCCAGGAAGTGCAGGGGTTCCGTGTCGATCATGCGCAGTCCAACGACGATCAGGATGCCCGCCAGCGTGGCAATCGGAATCCAGGCGATAAATGTATTCAATGCCAGTGCGGCCACCAGCACCAGAACCCCCTCAACGATGCCGGAGACACGGGTCTTGGCCCCGCTTGACAGATTCACCATGCTCGCCCCCATGGTGCCGGCGCCGGGAATCCCGCCTATCGCTGACGCGGTGATATTGGCCAGTCCCTGTGCAAACAGTTCGCGATTGGGCGCGTGGCGGGTGCGGGTCATCTGGTCAATGACGACACAGGTTTTCAGGGTGTCGATGGATAACAAGGCTGCCAGGGTCAGTGCGCTGCCCAAGAGGGCTGCAACTTGCGCGAGTTTCAACTCGCCAAATTGATGCCAGCGCCCGGTGATGGTGTGGATATAACCCTCGCCGGACGCACCGAGCGCACCCAGTACCAGCTTGTTGTCGGTCAGTGTCATCATCGATGCATCGGCGCTGGCGAGCGCTAAATACGCCAAAATTCCCGCAATAATTCCGAGGATCGTGCTGGGAATCGCCTTGGTCAGTTTGGGCGCCAGCAGCGCGACAAGCACGGTTGTTGCGCCGACAAGCAGGCTGCGGGAATCCCATATTGCCGGGGACAGGACGGCGCTCCACCAGGGGGTGTCGGGGGATGTGCCAACAAACCGGGGAAGCTGGCTGCCAATGATGATGAGTCCAACGCCACTCAAATAGCCGCTGACCACGGGGTAGGGGATATAGCGAATCAACCGCCCCAGGCCCATGAATCCGATCAATATCTGAATCAGGCCGGTCAGAATGCCAAGCACACTCAAAAGCAGGACGATGTCAGCAGGGGGCGTGCCCTGCTGCACCAGTTCAATGGCGAATGCGGAAAGTACGGCTGCCGCCGGTGCGCACGGTGCGCTGATCAGCCGATCAGTGCCACCCAAGATGGGGGCAATCAGTCCGAGTGCGGCGGCGCCGAGAATGCCTGCCAGGGCACCAAACACGGCGTACTGCGGGCTGATCGCTGAATAAACCGTGACACCAAAAGCCACTGCCGCAGGCAGCGCAACCAGCATGGAGGCGAGCCCACCCCAGAAATCTCCGGGGACTTTGAACTTGGCTGGCAGTGTTGGCAATGAAATCATGGGTTGGCTGAATCAGCAGGCGTACGCGATGTCCGCCCGCTGTGGTTAGGCTTTGCTTGGGCGGCCCGTCTTGATGGTGGGGACGGCCTTCAGGGCGGCAAGAAACGCTGTATCGGACATGGCGGCCAGGGCCTTGATGCCTGCCCGGATCAACTCGCTCTTCTTGACGGAGCTGTTCAACTGGGTTGCGCGCTGTTTGAGGTCATCCAGCACGGTGTACTCGGCCTTGGGGATGGTAAAACTGTCACGTACCAGTTTGGGTTTCTTTGCCTTGACGGGTTTTTCTGTTTTTGGCTTGGCAGCGGGTTTGACGGCTGCTTTCAACATTGTTTTCGCCGCTGGCTTGGCGCTTGCCTTGACCACTACTTTGGACGGGACTGGCGCTGGCGTCAATGTTGTGGCTGATGTTTTTACGACGGTCTTGGTGACTGGCGTCGATTTTCTTGCTACGCGCTTTGCGGGAGCTTTAGGGGGGACTTCTGCAACGACAGCCACGGGTGTCAGCGGCGTTGCTGTGGTTTTGGCCAGCGCAGGTGCTGTTTCGACCGTGCTTTTGTCATTGGCCGTGGCGATGGTTTTTTCTGTTCCAGTCATGCTGATATTCCTTTAAATAAACGGGGTATACGGTTTATACAGTTTATATCGTTTTATGGAGGATGGTCAAGCCCATTCATGACCCCAAATATTGGGTTGACACACAGATGTCATTCAATGTTTTTAGACTGGATAAATCTACTTCATGGGCATTGAAATTCAATGAGTATTCTTCGGCTAGCGACGATGGCGGTCATACCCACGACGGAGTCTGGTTCGGTTGGTTTAGCGTCAGCCATGGCTGAACGCGGCAGGGTGATACCCATCTCAACACATACAAATTCGGTACGTCGCGGGCGTGGGCCATTGGCGGGTCTGATACGCAATAACCGGCTTTACCCGGTGTTTCAGCCGATTGTGTCGCTACGTGATGGTGCTATTTATTCACATGAGGCACTGATCCGGGGGCCGCAAGACACCTTGTTTCATACGCCTGATGCGTTGCTGGCAGCGGCAGCTGAGGAGAGTTTAAATTTTGAGTTTGAAAACTGCTGTGTCACGGTAGCACTGGAACGCTGGGGGGGGCTCCGTGAATCAGGCCGCTTGTTTGTGAACATCAGCGCGGAGGTCTTGGTTCAGGTTTTGAAACATTGCGGACGTGATGCGTTGATCGACTTGATCAGTGGCTTTGGTGTGTTGCCGCGTTTGCTGGTGCTTGAGATTACCGAGTACGAGCGGGTGACTGATATGGATTATTTGGCGAGCGTTGTCTGCGAAATACGTTCTGCCGGGGTGTCGCTCGCACTGGATGATTTTGGTGATGGCCGCTCAAGTCTGCGACTGTGGTCGCAGATCAAGCCTGAGTTTGTCAAGATCGACAAATACTTTACCAAGGACATCAGCCAGCATGCCGACAAGTTGAAAACCATCCAGGCCCTGCAGCAAATTGCGGTCATTTTTAACACCTCACTGGTCGCTGAAGGCATTGAGACGGAGGACGATCTGCGGGTGCTGCGTGATATGGGGATTGAGTATGGGCAGGGTTATTTTTTTGGGCGCCCGGCGCTGCAGCCCTATGAACGGGCCGATGCTCAGGCGCTGGAGGTGATGCGGGATCGACGGGTCGCCGTGTTCCCCGAATTGCGCCGGGCGCCCAACGCGGGCTCGCTTAGCCGTCTTGCGGTGGTGGCGGCGCCAACGGTGGGTTTGGCTTCCACCAACGATGAGTTGGCGACGCTGTTTCTGGGGCATGCCAAGCTTCATTCGGTGGCGGTTGTTGATGGCACCCGACCGGTCGGGATCATCAATCGGTCTCGCTTTATGAATGAGTACGGCAAGCTGTATTACCGGGAGGTATGGGGCCGCAAACCCTGCATGATGCATGCCAATCTTGAGCCCCGTTTGATTGAGCGCAACCACAATGTTGACGAGTTGATCGGGATTCTTACCTCGGATGATCAACGTTACCTGGTCGATGGTTTTGTGGTGACGAACAACGGGCGCTATGAGGGCGTAGGAACGGGGGAGCAGTTGGTGCGCTCCGTGACGGAAACCCGCATTGAGGCGGCACGCCATGCCAATCCACTGACCTTTTTGCCGGGCAACATCCCGATCAGTCAGCATATCGAGCGGCTTTTGAGCAGTGGCGTTGAGTTTGTGGCCTGTTATGCCGACTTGAATAACTTCAAACCCTTTAATGACCAGTACGGTTATTGGCGTGGGGATGAAATGATTCGGCTGGTGGCCCGACTCGCCGTTGCCCACTGTGATCCACAACGTGATTTTGTCGGGCATGTGGGAGGTGATGACTTCATCATCTTGTACCAAAGCGCTGACTGGGAGTTGCAATGCCAGCAATTTGTGACCGAATTTGGACGGTGCGCGATTGAGCTGTTTGATGCACCCGCACGTGAAGCGGGGGGCATTCATGCGGACGATCGGTATGGGGTTCCCCGGTTTTTTCCGCTGACCACGATCTCGGTCGGGGCGGTCAAAATTCAGGGAGGGGAATTTACCAGTGCCGAGCAGGTGGCCTCCATTGCTGCGCGGGCTAAACACGAAGCCAAAACGCGCAGCGAAGGTTTGGTGATACTGGCTAATTCAGAAATCAGCACTCACTGAGACTCAGCGTCCAAGGTGTTCGCTGCCAGGCGAGCACCTCTTCGCGCAATAAATGAGCCGATTGGGGGAAGGCTTGCGCCCAGCCCGCGCGATAGTTGATGCAGAAGTTGTTGACATTCTCAAGCTCGCGATTCACTGTCAGGCCCTTCAGATCCGGGTCGCGCCGGGCGTGGCATAAAATCACGGCCAGCCGCAGGGCGAGCAACTGTTGGACGAATATCTCGTCTTCAAAGTCGACTTCGAGCTTGCGCAGTTTGCCCCGGTGTCCCAGAACCAGCAGGCTGAGCTTGTGCAGTTCGGTCAGCGAAAACCCCATGGCATCGGCATTGTCCAGGATATAGGCCCCATGCTTGTGGTAGTCGCTGTGTGAGATTTGGCTGCCAATTTCATGCAGCTGGGCCGCCCAGTTCAGCTTGCGGCTCCCGCGTTCATCGGTCAGATTGGCCGCCGGGAGCTGGGAGAAAAAATGCTGGGCAACTTGACCCACGCGCAGGCCATGGGCGGTGTCCGTGCCAAATTTGTTGGCCAGGCGTTGAATCGATTTGGATCGCACATCGGTTTGATCCGACGTATTACCCATCAAGTCAAATAAAAGTCCGTGCCGCAAGCCGCCCGTCGCTTGTTGCAGGTGATCGATTTGCATCAAATCAAACAGGGCACGCAAAATACTCAGGCCCCCACCGATGATGGCCCGGCGGTCATCGCGCATGCCGACCAGGCGAATTCGATCAGCACTTTGCGCGTTGATCAGTTTATCCAGCAGCCAGTCCAAGCCATCGCGTGTGACGGTGCCTGCGGGCCAGCCTGCAGCGGCCAAAACATCTCCGACGGCACCCACGGTGCCCGCTGAGCCGTAAGCCACATCCCAAGCATCGCGCCGGTAGGCGTTGAGGGCTTCGTCCAATACCGCTTTGGCGGCAATTTCGGCCATTTGAAAGTTGTGTTTGGAGAGCTGGTTGTCCGGGAAATAGCGCGTTGACCAGGCAATGCTGCCGACCCGGTAAGACTCCATCAGTTTGGGTTCGAACCCCTGGCCGACAATGAGTTCGGTCGAGCGTCCGCCAATGTCAATCACCAAGCGGCGTTCGTTCCCCTGTGGCAGGGCGTGCGCAACCCCCTGGTAAATCAGCCGGGCTTCTTCCCGACCGGAGATGACGTCGATGGGAAACCCCAGCACCTCATTGGCACGGCCCAAAAATTCATCCCGGTTGCGTGCTTCACGCAAGGTTTGCGTGGCGACCGCACGCACTTCCACGTTGTTGAAGCCTGCCAGGCGTTCGCCAAAACGGGCCAGGCAATCCCAGCCGCGTTGCATGGCTTGGGGGGTCAGGTTGCGTTCATCATCAAGACCGCTGCCTTGACGAACGGTTTCTTTCAGGTATTCGGTGCGGTAAAACTGATCGTGTTCAATGCGGCCAATTTCAAGGCGAAAGCTGTTCGATCCTAAATCGACAGCGGCCAGGCGAGTTCCATCTTGCATCAGTTATGTTCCTATTTTTTCAATGTTCAGCATAGCATTTGGACGCGGGCGAACTCATTTTTGACGGAGTTTCCATGTGGTTCAGCAAGTGGTGAATCCAGTTGAGGCAGTTTTTTTTCTTGTCAACGGCTTGCACGACCCGCCAAGGTGCTTCGGGGATATGGATACGCGTCAAAGCGCAGCTGTTACGCATCATCCGAAATGGAAAACCAGTATTTTATTAACTGAATGCCAGGGTGCACCAGCATTTTTTCAAATCCGGGCAGCGACCGGAAAAACTTCTCGTGTGGTTCACCCGAGCAAAAGTCCATCACCTGCTCCATGCCAGCCCGGTTGTAGCCACTGCGGTCAAGCAGCATAATTTCGCCAGCACCTGCCAGGTGTGCAACATAGCGCCACAAATACCATGGCGTTTGTTTCCTGGCTGCGCTGGACTGGTTTGTCGTCATTTGAATTCAAGCCGGACTCCTGGAGGTGTATGCGAACTCTCAATGGTAGGCCGGTTTCGTGACGCTGGCATGACAGGTGCTGCTGATGAGTTTGATTTATGCTCCTTTTTTTATAGCGGCATGTGCAGTGGGTACGGGGGCTGGCGGCTCATTTTATGTATGGTTCAATGTGCTTGCTGTGACCCAGCGCCTACAATGAAAAACTGCATGGAATCTGTCTGCCATGCAGTCCATCTTTTTCTTGCTTTAGCGTAAAAATTTAAAATCCAGCCTAAGTTAATGGCCCGTGCCAAAAGCTGATACTGATCATTTGGGAGTACTTTTTACTCATGGATTTGCAACGCCGATTTTTTCTACGCGGCCGGGTGGCCACTCCGGTTCCGAAACGAGTCCCCCGGCCGCCTTGGGCCGTGCTTGAGGCCGATTTCATTCAGCGCTGCACGCGCTGTGATGCCTGCCTGAGCGCTTGTCCCGAGGGGATTTTGGTGCGGGGCGATGCTGGCTTTCCAGAAGTGACATTTGCGCAGCGGGGTTGCTCTGAATGCGGCGCGTGCGTTCAGGCTTGTGCCCCGCAGGTGCTGCACCGCGTGCCGGATACGCCACCCTGGAGCTGGCGTCCCCTGTTTTCATCCGCCTGTCTGGCCCAGCGCCGGGTGGAGTGCCGTGTTTGTGGCGAGATGTGCGAGCACGATGCCATCCGTTTCAAACCCGTGTTGGGCGGTGTGGCCAATCCGGTGCTGGATGCGAATAAATGCACCGGCTGCGGGGTGTGTGTCGCCCCTTGCCCGACCCAGGCCATCCAGCTGCAGGAGATCTCATCATGAACTCTAGGGTTGACCTTTTGCCGAGACAGGAATGGATTGATTTGGTTGAAGCCCTCATTCATTCCCGTCAGCATATCGGGCCCAAGCACCTGGTGGAGCCAGGCCCTTCGCATGCGGTGCTTTTGCGACTTCTGGAGTCGGCCGCAGCCGCGCCCGATCATGAGCAACTGCGGCCCTGGCGCTTTATTGTTATTGGCACTGAAGCACGTCCCCGGTTGGCCGAGGCTTTTGCCCAAGCGCTGCTTGAGCGTGATCCGGAGGTACTGACTGAGCAGCTCGAAGACGCCCGCAGCAAGGCTTATCGCGGCCCGGTGCTGCTGCTGGCGGTGGCTGACTTGCGCAGGCCCAATCCTGATGTCCCTGACACCGAAAAACTGTTGTCCTTGGGTTGTGCCATCCAGAATTTGCTGCTGGCCACGCTGGCACATGGTTTTGCCTCAGGATTGACGAGTGGGCGGGCCTTGTCCTCCACGGCTTTGCGCCAGACCTTTGGTATTGCAGAGGGAGAGCAGGCCGTGTGTTTTATCAATCTGGGCACGGCCAGCAAGGCGCGGCCACGCAAAGTGCGTCCGGCACCGCTTGATTTTGTAACCTGGGTTTAAACGACAACAGGGGCTAAGCAAGATCTGGATCTTGCTTAGCCCCTGCTCGGTACAGAAGAACGCCGGAGATGACGGCGTCATCCCCGGCTGCTGTCAAATCATTTCGGTGGAACGGCTGGATTCTCTTTCGGGCTGCCGATGTTTTGCTCAACAGCGGGTAAGGTGTGGGCAATACCCTTGTGGCAGTCAATGCAGGTCTTGCCTTCCGAGAAGGCTGTCTGGTGCGTTCTGGCTGAGCGTTTATTTTGCTCAGCGTAGTCCATGGACGTAAAGTTATGGCAGTTGCGGCATTCGTGGCTGTCAGTGCGCTTCATGCGATTCCACTCATTCTGGGCCAGCTGGGCTCGTTTGGCGTTGAACTTTTCCGGGGTGTCAATGGAGCCCAGAATTTTGTGCAGAACTTCATTGCTTGCCTGCAGTTTTCGGATCATCTTGGGTCCCCACTCCTTGGGTACATGGCAGTCAGGACAGGTGGCGCGCACCCCGGTACGATTCTGGTAGTGGATGGTATTTCGATACTCCACGTACACATTTTCCTGCATCTCGTGGCACGAAATACAGAATTCCTCCCGGTTGGTGAATTCCATGGCCGTGTTGAAACCACCCCAAAAGAGGATACCGGCGACAAAGGTCGCCGCCAGTACCATGAACTGGCGGGTTTTCATCATCGCCCAAGTGCGTGCGATCAGTCCCGGCTTGGGCTTGCTGGTGTCGTTGTTGTTGTTCATTTCGGATTCCTTTAATTATTGCAGGCCGCGTGCCCGCTCAAAGGTATTGTCAACCAGCGGCTTGGCGTCGGTTTGCGGCACGTGGCATTGGGTGCAGAAGTAGCGGCGTGGCGAGATGTTGTCGAGTTCCTGTCCTTCACGGGTGCGGAAATGCGTCACACTGACTTTGGTGGCGCCGCTGACCTTTGTTTTTTGCCAGGCATGGCAGTCCATGCACTTGTTGTAATTTTTGGTGATCTGGTAGCCTTGCGTGGTATGCGGAATCAGGGGCGGTTGCTGCACAAAGTCGCGATCAGCCGGGCCGTGGTCGCGCTCTTGTCTGAATCCACCGGGGGGATTGTCCTGTGTTATCGGTGTGCCTTGGCGCAACGCTTGCAGTTTGACCGGCTCCCCCGTTTTATCAGCGGCGTAGCTGATTTGACTAGCGCTGAGGGCTAGCAGCCCGGCGGCCAGGGTTAAGCTGAGGAACTTCTGGATGCTTTTTTTCATGGTCAGACTCTCTTTTGGTCAAAGCGGTGGGTATAGGTGAATACATCGGGGCCGCATACGTCAATGCAGCGGCCACAGTTGGTACAGGCGGAATCGGTAATCACCGGCGAAGCGCCGTTTTTGCCTTTAAGGGCGACGGGAATCACTTGTGGTTCCGGGCAGACGGCATAACAGTCGGCGCAGTCGTTGCAGCGGCTGCTGGCTTGTGCGCTGACGCGTACCAGGCTCTTGCGGCCAATCACGGCATAGGCGGCGCCCATGGGGCACAAATGACCGCACCAGCCGCGTGGTGCTACCAGCAAATCGTACAGAAAGAGGGCCAGCGTGGCACCCAGCGCCATGCTGCCGCCAAAAATAAGAGCCCGCTGGGTCAGTGACACCGGGTTAACCCATTCCCACACGGTGACACCGCTGATGGCACAGGCCGCCAGAATGGCGGGAATCAGCCAGTAGCGCAGCTCGCGGGGTGCGCGGCCGGTCGTGATTTTCAGACGACGGCGCAGCCAGCTGGCACTGTCCGTGACCGCATTGATCGGGCACACCCAGCTGCAAAACACCCGGCCGCCCATGGCGGCGTAGAACACGATGACGATGGCTGCTCCCAGCAGCGTGCTGAGCGCTGGCCAATGCCGGGTGGCCAGCACTTGCGCCAGAATAAAAGGATCGGTCAGTGGCAAGGTGCCCAGCGTCAGGCTGGATGACAGGTTGCCCTTGACGACCCAGATACCGGCCCAAGGCCCCAGCAGGAACAGGCTCAGAATGAGCAATTGTGACAATCTGCGCAGGATCAGATACTGGTGCGCCCGCCACCAGCCTTTGTCGCGTACCGCCTCATCGCCCACCCGATGAACGGTGGCGCGGCGGTTGGGCGCGGCTGTGCGGCTCACTGCGGGCCTCCAAGTGGGTGGTTTCCATACGGGGCTTGGCCCGAACGCAAGGGTGCCAGATCACCCGGCACCGGCTGGCTGGGCAGGTTTTGAGTGGGCTGGTTGAATTGAGGGCGGTTCTGCTGGTTTTCAGCCGCCCAGCCTTTTCGGTAGTGATGCCCCAACTCACCGCGCGCCAGACTCATGGGCAGCACCTTGATGGCGGATTGCTCCAGCACGCAGCTCTTTTCGCACTTGCCACAGCCGGTGCAGGCATCGGCATGCACCGTGGGCAAGAACATGGCGTGGCGGTCACTGCGGCTGTTGCTGACTTTTTCGAGCGTGATGGCTTTGTCAATCACCGGGCAGACGCGGTAGCAGACATCGCAGCGCAGGCCGAGAAAGTTCAGGCAGTTTTCTTCGTCAATGAGTACTGCGACGCCCATCCTGGCTTGGGTGATGTCGGTCAGCTGTCGATCCAGTGCGCCGGTAGGGCAGGCTTTGACGCAGGGGATGTCTTCACACATCTCGCACGGAATGTTGCGTGCTTCAAAGTAGGGCGTGCCAACGGCAACGCTGCTTGCCCAATCGCGTGTCAGCGAGTCACCCCAGTCACTCAGTTTGAGATTGTGGGGTGGACAGTCCCGCACGCACAGGCCGCAGCGCACACACGCACCCAGAAATTCAGCCTCGGGCAAGGCACCCGGTGGGCGCAATGCCTGGGCAGGTCGTGCCACGCTCGGCAGTGCCAGCAGCGCAGCACCACCCGCCACCAAAGAGGCAGTGGTGGCACTGGCGGCGCTTTGCAGCAGCTGGCGGCGTGACAGATCCATGACGTACGATTTGGCCGATCAGGTACGAACGATCTTGACCGCGCATTTCTTGAAGTCGGTCTGTTTCGAGATCGGGCAAGTTGCGTCCAGTGTCAATTTATTGACCAGGCGGCCTTCGTCAAAGAAGGGGATGAACACCAAACCACGTGGCACTTTGTTGCGCCCTTTGGTTTCCACTGACAGGGTGATTTCACCGCGTCGCGACGCCACTTTGACGTGCATGCCGCGCTGAATGCCGCGATCTTTCGCGTCATCGGGGTGCATGAACACCACGGCTTCGGGCACGGCGCGGTGCAACTCGGGCACGCGGCGCGTCATGGTGCCGGTATGCCAGTGTTCCAGCACACGGCCGGTACACAGCCAGAGGTCAAATTCCTTGTCCGGGCTTTCCGGTGCGGGCTGGTAAGGCAGGGCAAAGATGTTGGCCTTGCCGTCCTTGTTGCCGTAGAACTTGACGCCTTCGCCTTTTTTGACGTAGGGGTCGTAGCCCTCGCGGAAGCGCCACAGCGTCTCCTTGCCGTCCACCACCGGCCAGCGCAGACCGCGTACCTCGTGGTATACGTCAAACGGGGCCAGATCGTGGCCGTGGCCGCGACCAAATTCAGCGTACTCCTCGAATAAGCCCTTTTGAACGTAAAAGCCAAAAGCCTTGGACTCGGTGTTGGTGTAGTCCTTGATGTACTTGCCGTTGATTTTTCCGACGTCAGTCATGGGGTACTTGTTGACCTTGCCGTTTTTGTACAGCACGTCAAACATGGTTTTACCCTTGAGTTCGGGCATTTTGGCAATCAGCTCGGCAGGCCAGACTTCCTCAATCTTGAAGCGTTTGGAGAACTCCATCAGCTGCCACAGGTCAGAGCGGGCATCGCCTGGGGGGCTGACCTGCTGGCGCCAGACCTGGGTGCGGCGCTCGGCGTTGCCAAAGGCACCTTCTTTTTCGACCCACATGGCCGCAGGCAGAATCAGATCGGCTGCCATGGCCGATACCGTGGGGTAGGCATCGCTGACGACCACAAACGCTGCCGGGTTGCGCCAGCCGGGGTAGATTTCACCGTTGATGTTGGGGCCGGCCTGCATGTTGTTGTTGGTCATGGACCAATAACATTTGATCTTGCCGTCCTTCAGGGCGCGACTTTGCGCCACGGCGTGCAGGCCGATTTTGTCGGGCAGGGTGCCTTCTGGCAGATGCCAGATTTCTTCAGCGTGTTTGCGGTGCTCAGGGTTGGTCACCACCATGTCAGCCGGCAGGCGGTGGGCAAAGGTGCCCACTTCGCGTGCGGTACCGCAGGCGCTGGGTTGACCGGTCAGCGAGAACGGGCCTGAGCCAGGGGTGCTGATCTTGCCCGTCAACAGGTGAATGTTGTAGACCATGTTATTGGCCCAGGTACCACGGGTGTGCTGGTTAAAGCCCATGGTCCAGTACGACACAATCTTGACCTGCGGGTCAGCATACAGCTTGGCCAGATCTTCGAGTTGTTTGACGGGTACGCCGGAAATCTGGCTGGCTTTTTCAGCGGTGTACTCGCTGACGAACTTGGCGTATTCCTCGAACGTGATCGGGGTCGAATCGTTGGGGCTGCCTTTGGGTTTGCCGTCCGCACCGGGGTAACCGTTGGCGGTGGCGTCCTTTTCCAGTGCATGCACCGGGCGCAGGCCATAACCGATGTCGGTAGCACCCTTCTTGAAATTAATGTTTTTCTTCACGAACTCGGTATTGACCTTTTTGTTCGTGATGATGTAGTTGGCAATGAAGTTCAGGATCGCCAGATCGCTTTGCGGCTTGAAGATGATCGGCTGATCGGCCAAGTCAAAGCTGCGGTGTTCATAGGTGGACAGTACCGCCACTTTGACGTGCGGGTTCGACAGGCGACGGTCCGTGATACGGCTCCACAAAATGGGGTGCATCTCGGCCATGTTGGAGCCCCACAGCACAAAGGCGTCGGCTTGCTCGATGTCGTCGTAGCAGCCCATGGGTTCATCAATACCGAAGGTGCGCATGAAGCCGGTGACGGCGCTGGCCATGCAGTGGCGCGCATTGGGATCGATGTTGTTGGTGCGAAAGCCTGCCTTCATCAGTTTGACAGCGGCATAGCCTTCCCAGACGGTCCACTGGCCGGAGCCAAACATGGCAATGCCATTGGGGCCATCGGCCTTGAGGGCAGTTTTCCATTTGTCGGCCATGATGTCAAAGGCTTCATCCCAGCTGACGGGGGTGAAATCACCTTCTTTGTCGTATTTGCCGTTCTTTTTGCGCAGCAGCGGGGTCGTCAGGCGATCCTTGCCATACATGATTTTGGACAGGAAGTAGCCCTTGATGCAGTTCAGGCCCCGGTTTACGGGCGCTTCTGGATCGCCTTGGGTGGCGACGACTTTGTCATTTTGAACGCCCACGAGCACCGCACAGCCCGTGCCGCAGAAGCGGCAGGGGGCTTTGTCCCAGCGCACACCCACGTCGCTGGCAGACTTGCCGACGGCGTTTGGTGCGGCTTCAACAACGATAGGAATGCCCGCAGCGGCCGCGCTGGCGGCCAGGGCCTGGGATTTCAGGAAGTCACGGCGATTGGATTCCATTGTCTTTTTCTCCATTGAGTGCGTGGGCGCAGAGACAGTCTGCAAATTCTTGGTTGCGGATAATGGGGGTTTACCCATGATTTGTCATTGACTTGAGTCAAGTTTTAGAGGGGTTTCCCTTGGTGGCGTCTGTGCCTTCCGCCATCTGGCCCAGGCTGGTGCGCCAGGACTGGTAGTTCACATCAGCCGAAGCGGGGGCGTCTGCGGGCATGACATCGGCGCCGGAATACTCATAAACGAGTGAGGTGTTAAGCACCTTGGGCAGCAGGGCGATGGCCGCCATGTTTTGTGCGGCGGTGGTGTCGCTGGTGTCTTCCAGGATGATGACCAAGCGACCGTCGCCGGAGTTGAGGGCGATGTCAAGCCCCGGCCAGCTGGCAAGTTCGGCCATGACGTCTGCCACATGCTCCGGTCTTACCCGGACGACGGTTCCCAAGATGCTCATGCAAGATTCCTTTGAATAACAAAATAAACGCAGGGCAGTGGCGCAAGCCAGGCGCTGCGTGCGCTGAAATCAGCTGGGTCGGCGGCATTATCGTCCTTGCCATAGATGAAATGGGCGATGGACAAGGTGACCGGCTGCATCGTGCGCGTCAACTCGCTGGCGGGAGGAATGGTGGGGTGCCTTTATTCGCGCAAAATCATCTGACCCCGAATTTCCCCGGCGGGGTGGGCGGCGGTGTGAATGTTGGCATACCACTTGCCCGCCAGCAGATCGGCAACCTGCGTTGGGGTCAGCGTGGCCTGACCTTCCAGGGGGCTCTTGAGGGGGTCTTTCAAGGGCAGGGTGATGCTGGCGTTGCTGCCAATGGCGGCCGGGCCATGGAAATGACCGGCCGTGGCGGGGCCACTCAGGCCGCTAAACGACATCTTCCAGCGCAGCAGCCGGGTGTTTTTGTCCAGCAAGGCGTCCACCCGACCCGTTGCCGGGGTGGCCACGGAAGGTGCCTCGTTCAAACCCGTCATCTGGGTGCTGAATGCCGCCAGATGTGCATCGGGTTGCAGGATGCTGCAGCCCGCCAGGGCCAGTGCCACACCGGTGCTGGCGAATGCTGCGCGTAGCGCAAGATGAAAACGCATGCATGACTCCTTCGACGTTTTTATTGATCGGGGCATTGCTCTGAGTGTAGGGTTCTGTTCGCCGCTGAGTCTGCGTTGGCTTGCCTCAAAGTTGTAACTAAATATGCTTGCAGCCCTTTTGTTGATAGGTTTGTTTGCTATGAAATTAATAGCATTTGTGTGGCCGGGCTGCGCTGCAGATTAAGCGGTGTAATAGAGGCTATGCAGATCCAAACAAAACATCAAAACCTGGGGTATTTCTCTTGAGCGCAGAAGATCTGGCCGCCCTGTCGCTGGCCGCCTTTGACCAGGTCGTGGCCGCCACGACCGGCTTTCGTTCCCGCCCCGGCCAGCGCGACATGGCGCAGCGCATTGCCAGCAGCCTGTCCAGCGTGACGCTGGGCGAGCACAGCAACCCCGGCAAAGCCATCACCGTCATTCAGGCCGGTACTGGCGTGGGTAAATCGGCGGCCTACCTGTCCACCACGGTGGCGATGGCCTTGGCGCTCAAAACCCGGGTGGTGATCTCTACCGCCACGGTTGCCCTGCAAGAGCAGCTCATGACCAAGGACTTGCCTGCGCTGGCTGCCGTGCTGGATACGCCTTTTGTGTTTGCGCTGGCCAAGGGGCGCGGGCGCTACGTCTGCAAGCTGAAGCTGGAGCGACTCGCCGTGGCAGGCGGCGACGCCGATGCCACCGACGACCTGTTCGAGCCGGACGAAGACCTGCCGCCGCCGCGCGCCGCCTATGCCAAACAACTGCAGGGCGACGAAGACCCCGAAGAGCGTCGCATGAAGCTTTATGAGTCGCTGGCCGATGCGCTGGCCCGCAACAAATGGGACGGCGACCGCGACAACCTGGCCGAGCAGCCCGAGCCACGCGACTGGTCGGCTGTGGCTGCCGAACGCCACACCTGCACCGCCCGGCACTGCCCGCGTTTTCGTGACTGCAGCTACTACAACGCCCGCACCAAGCTGGCCGAGGCGCATGTCATCGTGGCCAACCACGATCTGGTGCTGGCCTCGCTCGGGCGCAAGGCGCTGCCCGAGCTGGACAAATGCCTGATCGTGTTTGACGAAGGCCACCACCTGCCCGCTGTGGCGCTGGACCAGTTCTCCAGCGCCATGGATTTGTCCAGCCTGCGCTGGCTCGATAAACTGCCCAAAACCCTGCACGAGGTGAGTGAAAAAATCCACGCCACGCTGGCGCAAGATGTCACCACGCTGGCGCAGCAGCTCAAAACCGCGCTGTTTGACGTGGGCCGCATGGTGATGGACCTGCTCACCGTCAACACCACCGGCTACGACGGCACCTACCGCTTTAAAAACGGCGTGCTGCCCGATAACTTCACCGACCCCATCACCCTGATTCACGCCCACGCCGAGGGTCTGTCCAAAGCGCTGGAAGCGCTGGGCGCCGAGGTGAAACTGCTGGCCAAAGAAGACCCGCCGCAAGCGCTGGCCTGTTCGCAGATGTACGCCAAGCTGGGTCAGTTGGCGCCCAAGCTGGCCAGCGTGGTCGAAACCAGCAGCCTGCTGCTGGAGCACGGCCCGCAGCCGCTGGCCAAGTGGCTCAAGTCCGACACCAGCTCGGGGCTGGTGTTTTTGACCGCCCACGCCTGCCCGATCGTGCCGGGCGACCTGCTGCGCCAGGGGCTGTGGAGCCAGGTGCGCGGCGCCATCGTCACCTCGGCCACGCTCACCAGTTGCGGCAGTTTTGACTATTTCCTGAAAGAAGCCGGGCTGGTCAACAACCCCAATGCTTCCACGCTGGAGGTGGAAAGCCCGTTCAACTACACCACGCAGGGCCAGCTGATCGTGGTCGAGACCGAGGCCGATCCCAAAAATGCCGAGGCCTACACCCGCGAGATGGTGAGCGAGTTGCTGGTCGATTTGATGCACGTCCGCCACGGTGCGCTGGTGTTGTTCACCTCGCGCGTACAAATGAAGGCGGCGGTGGATGCGCTCTCGCTGGCGTTGCAGGAGGTGGTGCTGGTGCAGGGCCAAATGGCGCGCGGGCGTCTGCTGGCCACGCACCAGGCGCGGGTGGTGAACGGCTTCCCGTCGGTCATTTTTGGCTTGCAGTCGTTTGGCGAAGGGCTGGACTTGCCGGGCCAGCTGTGCGAAACCGTGTTCATCGCCAAGCTGCCGTTCAGCCCGCCGTCCGACCCGGTGGAGGAGGCGCGCTCGGAGTGGCTCAAGAGCATTGGGCGCGACCCGTTTTCGGAGCTGGTGGTGCCCGCCACCGGCATCAAGCTGCTGCAGTGGACCGGCCGCGCCATCCGCACCGAGGACGACCACGCCAGCGTGATTTGTTATGACCGGCGCCTGCTCAAGCTGGCCTTTGGGCGGCGCATGCTGCAGGGCTTGCCGCCGTATGCCGTGTCGCGCCGGGTGGCTGGCGTGGTGCAGGCGCTGTGATGCGCTTGCATTTTCGGCAAATGGCCGCAGTTGGCCGTGATGGTTAACGGAGTTTGAAGTTGGATCAAGTGATTAAAACGGTTTTTGGCCTGGTACTGCGGGTGGTGTTGCTGTTGGCCGGGCTGGTGGTGCTGGCCAGTCTGCTGGCGGCGGCGCTGCTGTTGCTGATGGTGTGGCTGCTGCGCGCGACGTGGGCCCGTTTGACCGGGCAACCGGTGAGCCCCTGGCGTTTTCAGATCAACCGGCAGGCCATGATGGATCGCTTCTATCGCGCCCCCGGGCAGGGCCGTGCGCCACGCGACGACGTGTCGGATGTGATTGATGCGGAAATCAAGGAAGTGAAAGACGTCAAGTCACTGGATCGGCGGGGCGATCACACTGGGCCTTGACGCCCGCAGTCAGGCTTGTCAGGATGGCATGGACTCGTGCGCCAGGACGGGGTCAATCAGCCGTCTGGCGCTTTGAAAGCGCCGCCAGCCGATGCGGGCTTGATGCACCAGCTCGGGGTCGTCTGAGGCGCGAAGCGCATTCAGGTTGGCGGTGAACTGGTTGAACATTTCGCGCAGCACGCGTTGCGCGGTCTCGGCCAGCGCTTGCTGGGTGGCGAGTGCCGGTGCCTAGGTTAATGCCGAGTCGTCGCGGCCCCCGGTTTTGAGGGTCTGCAGCCACTGCGGTTGGGTGTCGCTGCCGATGCGACGTACGCGTAAGGCGATGCGCTGTTGGCGCAAGGTCTGCGCAGGCGTGTCGTAGTAAACGCTGTGCAAATGCTCGTGGCGCGCCTTGCGCCGTGCCAGGACAGGGGTGCGGGGCAGACGCAGGGGCAGGCTCAATGGCTCTGCGGTGGGCAATGCCAGCTTGAACTCAATCTCTTTGAAACGGGGGCAGTGCGTCAGACTTGGCTGGTTTCAACGGAAGCCCCTTGTTTCTTTTTTTGGACGGTCAAACAAAAAAAGCCCATCGGTCAAAGAGTGGGCTTTTTTGTTTTTGCGTGTCGACCGCCAGAGGCGGTCGATGAAGATGTTAGGTTGACGAGCCTTGACCCCGGCACTGGCTTCACAGTTAGGGCTGCTTGGTTCCCCACCTGACCCGGTTGGCCGCTTCACCATGCGGGAAGGCCCGTCAGCCGATATTGTAATTGCTTTGCGACGCTTTTTCCGGGCTCGCGCCAGCGTAGATCTGGATGCCGTACTCTAGCGCCATGACCGAGTCCGCTTTTATGTCTGTTGAAACCCTGTTTGCGCAGGGCAATCGCCTGATGGCGGCAGGCGATGCCCCCCGTGCCGAGGCCTGTTTTCGGGCCGCCTTGCAGCTGGCACCCGACACCGCCGAGGTGTATGCCAATCTGGCTTTTTTGCTCGATGCGCGGGGTGCGGTCGCCGAGGCTGCGCAGTGTTACGAGCAGGCCATGGCGCTGAATCCCTACATTGCAGAAGTGCATTTGAATTACGCCACGCTGCTGGCCAGCCAGCAACGTCTGGATGAGGCCGAGGCCGCCTACACCCGCGCCATTCTGCTCGCGCCCGAGTCCCCGGCGGGCTGGTCCAATCTGGGTGGGCTGTATGCGGGGATGAAGCGCAATGTGGAGGCGGAGGTTTGTTGCCGCCATGCTTTGCTGTTGGATGTGCACTATGCCAATGCCCGTTTCAACCTGGCGTATGTGCTGTTGCGCCAGGGCCGGTTGGAGGAAGGCTGGCCGTGTCTGGAAGCGCGTGACTGGTACGGCGCGCTGCAATCGCAGCTGGACTGCCCGCGCTGGCGGGGTGAGTCCCTGCTGGGTAAGTCGCTGCTCATCGGCTTTGAGGCAGGGCACGGCGACATGATCCAGTTTGGCCGCTATGCCGCCGTCCTCAAGCGCCAGGGCGCCGCACGCATTAGCTTGCTGTGCCACCCGGCACTGAAAACGCTGTTCGCCACGCTGGAAGGCGTGGATGAGCTCATCGCTTTTGACGCGCACATGCCCCCAGCGGGTTGGGATTGCTGGACGCCGGTGATGAGCATTCCTCTTTACTGCCAGACCCGGCTGGACTCCATTCCGGCCCAGCTGCCATATTTGCAGCCCTTGGTCGAGCGTGTGGCGCGTTGGCAGGCGCAGCTTCCGGCCACAGGCCTGCGGGTGGGTCTGGTGTGGAAAGGCAACCCGCAATTTGAAAATGATGCCGAGCGCTCGCTGTCAGGCCTGGAAGTGCTGGCGCCGCTGTGGCGTGTGGCGGGCGTGCAGTTCATCAGCCTGCAAAAAGGGCAGGGCGAAGACCAGGCCATGCAGCCGCCAGCGGGCTTGCCGCTGCGGCACCTGGGCTCGCAGATCGAGGATTTTGCCGATACTGCCGCCATCGTGGCCAGCCTGGATCTGGTGATTTGCGTGGACACGGCGGTGGCCCATCTGGCGGGCGCTTTGGGTAAACCCTGCTGGGTGCTGCTGCCGTACTACAAGACCGACTGGCGCTGGCTGGAAGAGCGCACCGACTCGCCGTGGTATCCCGGCAGCATGCGCCTGTTTCGTCAAACGGCAGCGGGAAACTGGCCACCGGTGGTGGCTGAAGTTCAGGTGGCGTTGGCGCAGTGGGTGCTGGAAACTGCCCCCGGCGCCACACCTTAGAATCAGCCCCCATGTCCTACCTCGTGCTCGCCCGCAAGTACCGCCCCCGCAACTTCACTGAAATGGTGGGGCAAGACCACGTCGTGCAGGCGCTGACCAATGCGCTCACCACGCAACGCTTGCACCACGCCTATTTATTCACCGGCACACGCGGCGTCGGTAAAACCACCGTGTCGCGCATTCTGGCCAAGTCGCTCAACTGCCAGGGCCCCGATGGTCAAGGTGGAATCACCGCCACCCCTTGTGGCGTCTGCCAGGCATGCTCTGATATTGATAGCGGCCGCTTTGTCGACTACACCGAACTCGATGCCGCCTCGAATCGGGGCGTGGACGAAGTGCAGGCGCTGCTGGAGCAGGCGGTCTACAAACCGGTGCAGGGCCGCTTCAAGGTCTTCATGATCGATGAGGTGCACATGCTCACCAACACGGCGTTCAACGCCATGTTGAAGACGCTGGAAGAGCCGCCCGAGTATTTGAAATTTGTGCTGGCCACGACCGACCCGCAAAAAGTGCCGGTCACCGTGCTGTCGCGCTGCCTGCAGTTCAACCTGCGCCCGATGGCCCCCGAAACCATCCGCGAGCACCTGCAAAAAGTGCTGCAGATTGAAGAAGTCCCAGCCGATCTGCAGTCCTTGCGTCTGGTGGCCCGCGCGGCGCGCGGCTCCATGCGCGATGCCTTGAGCCTGACCGATCAGGCGATTGCCTTTGGCGCCGGCCAGTTGCAGGAAGCCAATGTGCGCCTGATGCTGGGCAGTGTCGATCGCTCGTATGTGTTTCGCCTGCTCGAAGCGCTGGCGCACGGCGATGGCAAGACCGTGGTGGAAACCTCGGAAGTGCTGCGCCTGAACGGCCTGAGCGCCGCCTCGACGCTGGAAGAAATGAGTTCGGTGTTGCAGCGCATGGCGGTGCTGCAAGCCGTGCCCGGCCTGGCTGCTGAGGCCGATGACACCGACCCGGAAGCCGCTGACCTGGCCCGCCTGGCCGCGCTGATGCCCGCTGACGAGACGCAATTGCTCTACAGCATCTGCCTGCACGGGCGTGGTGAACTGGGGCTGGCGCCGGACGAGTACGCGGCGCTGACCATGGTGCTGCTGCGTCTGCTGGCCTTCAAGCCGCGCACGGGCGCGGCGCTGGCTGAAAAAAAAACTCTAAATAATCCGCCCCTGGAGGCGCCCAGGGGCGTCGTGGCCCCGGCGCCCCGGCCTGCGCCAGCTCAGTCTGCGCCAGCGCCGGTTGGTTTGCCGACTCGCCCCAGCGCGCCAGTGCCGTCACCCAGCCCGGCCCGGGTGCCACCCTGGGAAGATGAGCCGAATAGGGCTCCAGCCCTTGCAGAATATGCGTCGCCTGCTATTAAAACAGGAGCGATGCCTGCACAGTCGGCCGTCTCGCCTCATGTTTCAGAGTCAAAAGAGCCTGCAGCCCTCGTCCTGTCTGAGCAGACAGCTATCAATAACATAGCAACGCCAGCGCGGGCGTCGGCCGAGGCGCGGGCTGTGGATCCGACAGGCGCCCCGGCGACGGTGGCTTGGCCGCCCAGCGAAGAGGGTGAGTTCTGGCACCGCACCGTGCAGCAGCTGATTGCCGAAGATGCCATTACCGCGCTGGTGCGCGTGTTGGCCTTGCAGTCGCAGCTGGTCGCGCGCGACAGCGGGCAGTGGACGCTGCGGGTGGCGCATGAATCGCTCATCCAGGCCAGCAGCCGTGACCGTCTGCTTGCGGCCTTGCAGGCGGCGGGTCATGCGGTGCAGCTGGTGGTCGAGGTGGGCGTTGTCACCGACAGCCCGGCCCGGCGCAATGCGGCCCTCGCCGTGGAGCGGCAGCAGATCGCCGAAAATATCATTCTGGATGATCCGTTTGTGCAGACGATGATGCGTGATTTTGGGGCGAAAATCGTGCCCGGCAGCATCAAGCCAGGCTGATCCCCATCGTTATTCAGTTTTTAGCGCCTTTTTCCAAAAGGCATTTTCAGTCCCATTTCAAACTCCAACCAAGGAATTCCCATGTTCAATAAAGGTCAACTCGCCGGTCTCATGAAGCAAGCCCAGGCGATGCAGGAAAACATGAAAAAAGCCCAGGACGATCTGGGCAATATTGAAGTCAGTGCCGAGTCCGGCGCCGGACTGGTCAAGGTCACCATGACCTGCAAGCACGACGTCAAACGCATCACCATCGACCCCAGCTTGCTGGCCGAAGACAAGGACATGCTGGAAGACCTGGTGGCCGCCGCCTTCAACGCCGCCGTGCGCAAAGCCGAGGAAACCTCGGCCGAGAAAATGGGCAAACTCACCGCCGGCATGCCCAGCCTGCCCGGTGGCATGAAGTTCCCGTTCTAGGCCCCGCGTGGCAGAAACCAACTCACTGGAGGCGCTGATTCAGGCGCTGCGCCGTTTGCCGGGGGTGGGCGCCAAGTCCGCCTCGCGCATGGCGTTTCACCTGATGCAGCACGATCGGCCCGGCGCGCTGACCCTGTCACGCGCCTTGCGCGACGCCGCCGACAGTGTGTTGCACTGCGAGCGCTGCAACACCTTCACGCAAGCCGAGGTGTGCGCCACCTGTCTCGACCCCCGGCGCGACGCCAGCAAACTGTGCGTGGTGGAGACCCCGGCTGACCAGTCGGCACTGGAGCGCACCAATGCCTACAAGGGCTTGTACTTTGTGCTGATGGGCAAACTCAGCCCGCTGGACGGTATCGGCCCGAAAGACATTGGCCTGAAGAAACTGTTTGACCGGGCTTGCGACGGCATCGTGCAGGAGGTGATTCTGGCCACCAACTTCACGGCCGAAGGCGAGGCCACCGCGCATGTGATCAGCGAAGGCTTGAAAGCGCGCGGCCTGCGCCTGACCCGGCTGGCGCGTGGCGTGCCGGTGGGCAGCGAACTGGAGTATGTGGATTTGGGCACCATCGCCCACGCCCTGGTGGATCGGCGCTGACCTCAGGGGCCAAGGCCGCAACGGCTAGCGTTTGGCGTGTTGAGCGCTGCTTTTTCCCTTGTTCGGCGCCGAGGTTCTGGCTTGCACCGGCAGAAACAGCACGACCTGCTGCCCGGCCTTGAAGGCCGCTGATGCATTGACCTTGTTCCAGTCGGCGACGCTGGCGGCGCTGACCCGGTAGCGCTCGGCCAGGCTGGCCACGGTGTCTTTTTTGCCGGCCTTGATGGTTGTGCGTTTCAGGACGACATCAGGGGCCAGCGAGAGCTGGCCGTTGTCGGCCAGGTGCAGGGTGACATCCGTGTCCAGGTGCGTTGATCGCTTCACCAGCAGGCTGGAGCCGGCCTTGATCACCATCCCGCCGGGAATGTTGTTGGCGCTGCGCAATTCGCTCTCACTCATGCCCACGCGCCGGGCGGCATCGGCCGTTTTCATGGTCGAGGGGGCCTGCCAGACGGTCCAGCTCGCCAGTCCGCCGCCACTGTAGGCCTCCAGGTTGTTCTGAAAGGTGGAGACGTTGTCCCACGGCAGCAGGATTTGCGGCGTGCCCGCAGCGAAGATCACCGAGCGACTGGCTGACGGATTCAGCGCCTTGAAGTCATCCAGCGGCACCTCGGCCAGTTTGGCCGCCAAGGCCACGTCAATGTCGTGCTTGAGATCGACGCTCTGGAAGTAGGGGTGGTTGCCGATGTGGGGCAGGCTGGAGTTGAAGGCGCCCGGGTTGGCAATGATGTTTTTCAGGGCCTGCAGCTTGGGCACGTAAAAACGGGTTTCGTTGGGCATGCTCAGTTCGGTGTAACTCAGGCCCAGACCGGCGCGCTGGTTTTTGGCGATGGCGCGGCCCACGCTGCCTTCGCCCCAGTTGTAAGCGGCCAGCACCAGTTGCCAGTCGCCAAACATGCCGTAGAGTTTTTGCATGTAGTCCAGCGCGGCACGGGTCGAGGCCTGCACGTCGCGCCGGTCATCGCGAAACGCGGTCTGCTTCAAGGAAAAATTCTTGCCGGTGGCGGGCATGAACTGCCACATGCCCGCCGCCTTGGCGCTCGACACGGCTTGCGGGTTGAAGGAACTCTCGACAAAAGGCAGCAGCGCCAGTTCGGTCGGCATGTTGCGCCGTTCCAGCTCTTCCACAATGTAGAACAGGTATTTGCGCGAACGCTCGGTCATGCGCAGGATGTAATCGGGCCGGGCGGTGTACCACTGCTCGCGGTCGGACACGATGTCACTCTCCAGATCCGGCATGCTGAAGCCCAGGCGCATGCGCTCCCACAAGTCGGTCGGCGGTGTCAGTCGGGCAACGGCTTTCGAGCTGGCTTGCGCTGTCGTGATGGGACGCAGGGTGGATCCCGTTTTCTTTGATTTTTTGGCTGTTGGAGCGGCGGGGATGGCGGTTGTTTGATTGATCGATTCCGTCAGTTGATAGAGGCTGCTGGGTTCTTCAGGGGAAGGAGGGGCGCTGGTGCTGGCACAGCCGGTGAGCCAGACCAGCAGGGTCAGGCCAAGAAGATGAAGAAGTTTCATTGGAACTCGTTTTTCCACCGGCGCAGGGCCGCAAAAATGCTCACCTCGTCGCGGGCTGATGCGTCAAAGCCCTGTGCCGCCTGAATGAGGGCGGCTTGGCGTGTGCGCAAAAAAGGGTTGATCTGGCGCTCCAGTCCGAGGGTGGAGGGCAGGGTGGGTTGTTGCGCTGCGCGCAAGTCCCGGGCGGTGGTCGTGTAGTGGGCCAGCGTTTCGTTGGCGGGATCGACCACTCCCGCAAACTTCAGGTTGCTCAAGGTGTACTCGTGGGTGCAGCACACGCGCGTTGTGTCTGGCAAAGCTGCCAGGGTGTCGAGTGAGGCCAGCATCTGGGCCGGGTTGCCTTCAAACAGGCGGCCGCAGCCGCCGCTGAACAGGGTGTCCCCGCAAAACAGCAGCGGGGCCGCGTCCATGTCGGCGCAGTAGTAAGCGATGTGACCGGCGGTGTGGCCGGGAACGTCGATCACCTGAAAGTTCAAGCCGAGTGCTTGCACCGTGTCGCCCCCCGCCAGGCGGGTCAAGGGCTCGGGCATCACTTCATGGGCGGGGCCATACACCCGGGCCCCTGTCGCCTGGCGTAAAACCGCCACACCGCCGGTGTGATCGGCGTGGTGGTGCGTGACTAGAATGGCGGCAAGTTGCAGGTTTTGTTGTTGCAGGGCCGCCAGCACAGGCGTGGCATCACCGGGGTCGACGACCAGCGCCTGACGGCCATCGTGCAGCAACCAGATGTAGTTGTCGGCAAAAGCGGGGAGTGGAGTTAACTTCATGAACGATCCAATTATAGTTTTGCATGACTGGTTTCAGACTCCGCCGGGGCGTTACCTGCTGGCTTGGGAGCGCGCCCAGCTTGATTTGGCCGTCGCCGATCTGTTCGGTTTTCATGCCCTGCAGCTGGGTCTGCCAGAGCTGGATGCCCTCTCTGCCAACCGCATGCCGCACCGCTGGCTGGCCACCCATACCCTAGCGCCGGAGTCGGACTTTGTGACCGATTTTTCGGCCCTGCCGTTCCCGGCGAACAGCCTGGATCTGGTCGTTTTGCCCCATTCGCTGGAATTGGCCCCCGATCCCCACACCACCTTGCGCGAGGTCGCCCGGGTGCTGGTGCCCGAGGGCAGGGTGGTGATTTGTGGTCTGAATCCGCTGTCGCTCTGGGGTTTGCGCCAGCAGCGCGCGCGCCTGTACCATCGGTTCGGTTTTGGCGACTTGTTTTTACCCCAGGCCGGGGAGTTCATTGGCTATTGGCGCTTGCGCGACTGGCTTCGTTTGCTCGGGTTTGAGGTGGAAGTTGGCCGTTTTGGCTGCTACCGACCCGCCTTCTCCCATGAAAAGTGGCTGCAACGCTTGCCGTGGCTGGAGCGCGCGGGCGAGCGTTGGTGGCCGATTCTGGGCGCCGTGTATTTTTTGGTGGCGGTGAAACGGGTACGTGGCATGACGCTGCTGAGTCCGGCCTGGAAAACGCCCCGCCTGTTGCCGTCTGCTCCTGTTTCTATAGCGAGTAGCGCAACGTTGACAAGGGCTGCAGCCCTAAATGATATAAAGAAGTTAAAGGATTCGGATTGAACGCGATAGAGATTTACACCGATGGCGCCTGCAAGGGCAATCCCGGCCCGGGTGGCTGGGGCGCTTTCTCAAGTCAGAGGGCGCACAAAAGGAGTTGTTTG
>OFRD01000063.1_pt1 | contig 35965 bp, 37 predicted proteins | sample 1543041 | NCBI WGS metagenome assembly OFRD01 (sample SAMN07774234, study PRJEB24372) | wastewater metagenome | isolation source: Exp Tend CN 100WW | collected 2016-02
TCGCCTACGGATACCGGGACGACGCCTATTTCTTCCTCAAAATCCGAGCCGCCTTCCCCGGAGTTGGGTGAAGAACCATAAAAAATTGCTGGCGTCAAGCATTTTGTTGAAATCACGCGAAGCTTGAAACCATATACGGGGCAATAGGTTAGCTCTGTTTCATGCCGTTCGCAGAGGATGCGGCATTGTGGGCTGGGAGCCACATAAGAGCCTGGAGAAAGAGAGTCGAGTCGCGTTGCAGCGATGGAGATTGCCAATGGCTGGCAGGCTTGTTCAGTCATCTTAGCCGATTCCCTCGCAGCCTATCCAGAACGAAGAACGCGCAGCGTTGGGCTGCGCGTTCGAGGGATGGTCAGTCTGGTTCCAGTGCATCTTCAGCTTGGCTTCGGTGGCACGGCCTTGCTGCCGTTTCCTTTCCTGAATCCCCGATCCCCCGCCATGAACGCCTCCAGCATGTGCGGGATCAGCGTCGAGGCATCGACCGCCTCGCCATACGCCTGCGCATGCAGCGCGGCGTAGCGGTCGAGATCGGCTTTCAAGCTGGCCGGGCAAGCGAAGGTCAGCTTGACGCTTTCGGTCTTGGGTAGCGGCCCCAGCCGCAGTTTCTTGGTCGTGCTCATCGAGAAGTCCCCTTGTTGAAGAACAGCGGCTGATAAGGCCGTAGCACCAGATCGCGGTTGACGATGATGCGCACCGGCAAGCCGGGGCGGCTGGTCAGCGTGGGTTGGATGTTGAGATTGCGCCGGGTCACTTCCTGGCCGACCTGGTTCACGGTGTCCTGCAGGCTGTCGCGCCCGGCGATGATGACGCGATCGCCGTCCTGGCGGTTCTCAGGTGCAGCCAGTTCGGCACCGACACCCAGCAGCGTGGTCAGCACGGCACCTGCAAAGATCCGATCCCAATGCCAGTCCACGTTGTCCTCCAGACCGGCATAGCCTGCCGGGTCGGTGCCGATCAGGTTGTCGAGCGTGAGTGATGACGTGTCGGGCAGGATGATGCGATTCCACACCACCTGCACGCGGCTCTGGCCGTAGCTGACCTGGCTGTTGTACTTGCCCAGTATGCGAGATCCCTGCGGGATCAGCAGGAACTTGCCAGTGGCCGTGTCGTAGATCGGTTCCGTCACCGTGGCGATCACGTCGCCCGGCAAGTCGGACTTGATGCCCGTGACCAGTGCCCCGGCAATGACCGTTCCGGCCATCACCTGATACGGCGAGGTGGGCATTTGCAGGTTGCCGGAGTTACGGGTTTCCGTAGAACCGCCTGTCAGGAACGCCTCTTTCTGGTCTTGCCGGTTCTGCACGGCAGTCGGATCAGCAGGCTGGGCCGCCGTCGAGGCCGGGCCAGCGGCCAGTGGATCGAAAGCGGCATTGGCGGCGAAGCCCGGCGCGGCAGCGACTTGCGACTGCGCCACGGGCGCGGCCTGCGGGGAGCCGGTGCGGAAGAACACCGTTGAAGCTGCCGCCGCTTCTGCTTCCTTGTGCAGCGCATCGTTGGGGTCGTAGCCGGGCGCGGCATAGGTGGCGGCGACCGGCTGCTGCGAATTGACGATGGCCGGCCCCAGATCACCCGGTAGCGGTGGCCCCAGCTCCGGCACGTCGGGCGGCAGCGCTGGCAACTTGGAATAGTCGGCAGGAAGTTGGTCGAGGCCTTCCGAGCGCGATACACGATCCACGTTGTACAGTTCGGTGGATTCGCCCGCGCCGCGTTGCTGCGGTTGCAGTGACCAGATCAGCGCGCCCATCACGCCAACCGACAGGCCGCCAGCGAGGATGGCCAGCGTGCGTCGGTTCAGACGCGTGACCGGGCGCGGTTGGGCGCGCAGCGCCACCGCCTCGGGTGCCATCTTGTCCGCCTGCGGCGTGGCAAGGTCGGGAGTGTCGTCCTGGCTCATGCTCAGTTCCTCCCGACGATGCCATCCGCGCGCTCGATGCGCACCATATCGCCCTTGTCGGCCCCCAGGCGCAGTTCTGCTGCACCGAACAGGCGATCCACGATGTAGTACGGCGAGCGGAAGCGATAGTTCACCAGTTGCCCGTCGCCCTGTGCGCCGATGACGAACAGCGGCGGCAGCTCGCCCTGGGCGATGCCTGCCGGGAACTGGATATAGACCTTCTCGCCATCATCAAAAGCGCGCAGCGGTTTCCACGATGGATTGCTGCCGCTGATTGCATAGCGAAAGCGGATGTTATCCAGCGACAAGCCTGCATCGACCGGCGCGGCAGCGTTGGCGGCTTGGGCTTGGCGCCGCAAGGCCAGCATTCGGTCTTTCGGGTAGTCCCAGGACACCGACGCCATCCATGCCTTGTCGGTCGAAGTCAGTTCCAGCAGGTACGTCCTGCGGCTGGTGGTAATGACCAGATTGGTCTTCAAGCTGGAACGGATAGGCTTGACCAGCACATTGACGCGCAGATCGGCCCCGCTGCCGCTGGAGGTGTCACCGACGATCCAGCGCACGGTATCGCCCGCAGCGACCGTCACCAGTTCCTCGCCAGGCTGGAGCGCGATCACCGTCACGCGACCTACTGACGCATAGACCTGGTACAGCGCGCCATCGCTATACGGCCAGACCTGGATCGCATTGACATAGCCTTCGCGCGTCGGAGCCACCCGTGCCTCGGCATTGGCTTTCGAGACACGTACCGTCTCATCAGCCGGTTCAGGCGCAGGCTTCGCATCCTTTTCCTCCGGCACTGGCTTCAACTGCTCAGGCAATGGCAGTGGCTCTGCAATAGTGACCACCTCGATCGGCACAGGCATTTCCGGCAAAGGCTCCGCCTGTACCGGCTCATCCAAGGAAATCACTGGCGGGGGTTTGCCCTGCGTGGCGCAGCCGGCCAAGGCCAGCACGACAAGCGGCAAAGCGTAAAAACGGAAAGGCACATTCATGGCTTCACTCCTTCAGACGAATCCAGTTCACGGCTCCACGACAGGCCATTGACGTAGATGCCCAGCGGGTTGCGGCGCAGGCGTTCTTCGGTGCGCGGGGTCTGCTGCACGATGGACACCACCGCCGTCCATCGCTCCAGCCCGGCCGCCGCGCCATTGACGTAGCGGCGTTCCATCCAGCGCACGTTGAACGACGCATCGCTGGCGCGAACCACGCTGGTGATCTGTACCGTTACCGACTCTTTGCCGATGCGGGCGAACGGGTCATTCACCCGCGCATAGTCGTTAAGCACCGCCGCGCCTCGGTCGGTGGTGTAGTCGTAGGCATCGAGCCAGTTCTGGCGCACGACGATGGGGTCGATGGACAGTGAGCGCACCAGCGTCACGAACCGCGCGATATGGTGTGCCGTCTGCGCATCGGTGGGCCGGTACGGCGTGGCCGCTTCGCCCACGGTGCGCACCTGGCCGGACTGATCGACTTCGATGACATAGGGCGTGACGATGGATTGGGCCGAGCGCCACACCAGGCCACCGGCCATCAGCAGCGCGAGCACCAGGCAGCCGAAGGCCATCAATCGCCAGTTCTTGGCCTGCACGCGGGCCGAGCCGATGCGCTCGTCCCACACCTGGGCAGCGGCTTGATACGGGGTGGCAGGCTGCGGCGTATCGGCATAGCGCACCTGCGGTCGTTTGAATCGCATGGCGTTCTCCTTGAAAGTCAGCTATCGGAATCTCGCAGACTCGGGCCTTGGCCCGAACCGCCGCCGTCGCCACCGCGCAGCGTGTGCGCGGCCGTGGTGGTGGCCTGGGTGAGTCGTTGGCGGCGTTGCAGGCGCTTGGCCCAGCCCGGTTTTTCCTGCTTCTGCGCGTTGGCCGTGTCGCCAGCGGCATCGCCTGCGGTGGCCTGCCCGGAACTGGCAGCGCCACCGCCTGAGCCACCATCGGTGCCGGAGCCTTGCCAGCCTGCTTTGAATGGCGCGGCCGCCTTGGCTGCCGCCGCTTTGATGCCTGCACCGGCGCGCTGGCCAGCGGCCTGTGCGCCGCCCTTGGCGACACTGCCCAGTCCAGCCATCGCGCCTTTGGCTCCGCCGCCCGCAGCGGCAGAACCGGCCTGGAAAGCCGACTTCGCGCTGCCAGCCGCCGAAGTCGCGGCCCGCGCGCCAGCCCCGGCGAGCTTGGCGGCAGCCGGTGCCATGCGCGCTCCGGCCATCACGGCACCGCCCACGCCGGTGGCGGCGGCACCTACGGCAACCGCCGCGCCTGCGGCACCAATCGCAGCACCGGCCATCGCGCCTGCGCCAAGCTGCGGTGCACCGGATACCAGCCCGGTGGCAATGCCCGGCCCGAAGATCCCCAACGCCAGCAGCGTGAGCGAGGCCAGCATGATGACCACTGCATGGTCGATGGACGGCTCGGCCGGATGCACCTGGAACTCGGCAAACAGGCCCGAGCCGATGCCGACGATGACGGCCAGCACCAGCACCTTGATGCCCGAGGACACCACGTTGCCCAGCACCTTCTCGGCGAGGAAGCTGGTCTTGTTCCACAGCGCGAACGGCACCAGCACGAAGCCCGCGAGCGTGGTCAGTTTGAACTCGATCAGCGTGATGAAAAGCTGGATCGCCAGCACGAAGAAACACAGGATCACCACCGCCCAGGCCAGGAACATGACCACGATGGGCGTCATGTTCACGAACACTTCGGGGAAGCCCGCCATGTCGCTGATCTGCTCAAGAATGGGGGCCGCCGCGTCGATGCCGGTCTTGGCCAAGCGTCCCGGTTGCAGGAATTCGCCCATGCTCATCGTCGAGCCGCTGGCCGTCAGGCCGAGGCCCGCGAACGAGCGGAAGACAATGCTGGCCAGCCAGTTGAAGTTGTTGATGATGTAGGCGAAGGCACCGACGTAAAGCACCTTGCGCAGCAGTTTGGCGATCACATCATCGCCCTGATCGGTGGCGTGGCTCATCGCCCAGTACAGCCCGGCAATCGTCATGTCGATGACGATCAGCGTGGCGGTGAGGAACGCGACTTCGCCCTGCAGCAGCCCAAAGCCCGAGTCGATGTAGCGCGAGAAGGTAGCGAGAAATCGGTCGATCACGGTCACGTCATTCATGGCACGTCCCCCTCGAAGGGCATGGCGCCCTGGTCACTGATGGGCGAGTCGAAGCTCGGCGGGATCGGCGGCAGATCGGCCAACGTGCGGAACTCGTCAGGCCCGGTTTCACCGGCGACGAAGCGCCGCCGGAAAGCGTCGGCCGCGGGCAGGCAGGCGTCTTCGCCTGCGGCCGTCCTGTCGGCGGCACACTGCACACGCAAAGCCTTGAGCCGCACGGGATCAGCGACCAGGTCTTCGGTCGGCTGCTGGCTGCAAGCGACCAGCAGCACGGGAAGCAGCAAGGAAACGCATCGCATGGCCGTCTCCCGTCAGTTGCCGTAGAAATCCACGCGCTGCGGCGTGTACGGCGTGCCATCACCCAGGAAGCGGCGCGTCACTTCACGGCCACGCTCGACAGCCGCTGCTTGGCGTGCCAGTTCCAGCGCGGCGGCGCGTTCCTGCGTGATCTGGAGTTGCTGCGCCTGGATGGACTGCTTGGCCTGCAAGGCCAGAAGCTGGTTGGTCGCCTGCATGGCTTGCAGCGCGCCGGTGGCGGACTGACTTTGGCTGACCAGATCGGACAGTGCGCTTTCGTCTTTTGCCAGGTTCTGCGACACCTGCGCCTGCATCCGCATCGCGGTATGCAGGCCATTCAAGGTGTTCTTCCAGCGCTCCTGCGCGTCGCGCACCATCTGGTCGCCGCTGACAGTCGCGGCGTACTGCTCCGGGTACAGCCGGGCGAAGGTCGCATCCATGCTCTGCACGTCGTAGGCCAGGCCGCGTGCCTCGGCGATCAGGCGTTCGGTCGTGGCGAGCGTCGAGCGCAGGCGATTGACGATGTTGAAGTCCAGATTCGCCAGATTGCGCGCCTGGTTCATCAGCATCTGTGCTTCGTTCTGGAGTTGGTTGATCTGGTTGTTGATCTGCTCCAACGTGCGCACGGCGGTCAGCGTGTTCTGCACGAAGTTGGACGGGTCGAACACCGTCAGCGCGGATGCGGGCTGAACGATTAGCAGCGACACCGACAGCACGGCGGCAAGCGAGACAGACAGCAGACGGGGCTTGGTCTTCATGGCAAGTTCTCCTGTGGTTGGGAAAGAAAGGAAGTGGCCGCCGGTGCGGACGGCAACAGGTCGGCCGCCCAATCGAGGCCGCGATGACGTAGCCAGGCACCGGCAAAGCCAGGTGTGCCTGCGTCCAGCAGCATGCGATCCATGTCGCGTTGGTCTTGTGGGGTGGATGCCCCGGCGAAGGCCAGCGTGGTTGGCCCCAGGTCGAGGTCGAACAGGCGATTGCCCAGACGCGATTGGTAGTAGTAGTCCCGCTTGGGCTGCGCGGTCGCCACGATCTCGATCTGGCGAGAGTTCAGCCCAAAGCCTTCGTAGATCGTGCGAATCTGCGGCTCGGTGGCCTGCGGATTAGGGAGAAAGATCCGACTGGCGCAGCTTTCAATCACCGCCGGTGCAATGCTCGAATCCTTGATGTCGGCCAGCGACTGCGTGGCGAACATGACGCTGACATTCTTCTTGCGCAGCGTCTTGAGCCACTGGCGAATGCGGGCGGCGAACACAGGGTCATCGAGGAACAGCCAGGCTTCATCGAGGATCAGCAGCGTGGGCGCGCCGTCGAAGCGTTCATCGAAGCGGGCGAACAGGTAGCCCAGCACGGCCAGCACCGCCGCCTTGCTGTGCATCAGTTCTTCCATCTCGAAGCACTGCACGCCGCCGGAACCCAGGCGGTCGGCATCGGCATCCAGCAGCTTGCCGTGGGCACCGCCCAGCACATAGGGCGCAAGCGCCTGGCGCAGTGCGTTCGATTGCAGCAGTACCGACAGGCCCGTCAGCGTGCGTTGCTCCGCTGGCGCACCGGCCAAGCTGCCTAGTGCCGACCAGATCGCAGCCTTCTCGTCCGGGCCAATGACGACACCTTCATGCAACAGGCGGCCTTCCACCCATTCGGCGGCCCAGGTGCGGTAGCCCTCCTGGTCGATGCGGGCCAATGGCTGAAAAGCAATCGCCCCGTCATTGCCGAGGTCGTAATGCTCGCCGCCCAGCCCGAGGATGGTGGCGCGCATCGAGCGGCCCATGTCGAAGGCGAAGATGCGCGAGCCGGGATAGCGGCGAAACTGCATTGCCAGCGTGGCGAGCAGCACCGACTTGCCCATGCCGGTTGGCCCGGCGACCAGCGTGTGGCCCACATCGCCGATGTGCGTCACCAGCCGGAACGGCGTCGCGCCATCGGTGCGGGTGACGATCAGCGGCGGGCCATCCAGATGCGCGTTCTTCTCCGGCCCGGCCCACACGGCGGACAGCGGCATCATGTGCGTCAGGTTCAGCGTCGAGACGATGGGCTGGCGCACATTCGCGTAGGCGTTACCGGGAATGGACGACAGCCAGGCATCCACCGCGTTCAAGGTTTCGGGGATGGTGACGAAGCCGCGCCCCTGAATGACGCGCTCTACCATGCGCAGCTTCTCGTCGGCCACGGCAGGGTCGGTGTCGAGCACTGTCACGGTAGCCGTCAGGTAGCCGAAGGCCACCTGATCGCTGCCCAGTTCTTGCAAGGCGGCGTCTGCATCGGCGGCCTTGTTGTTGGCGTCGGTATCGACCAGCGGGCTTTCCTGCTGGAAGATCGTTTCACGCAACAGCGCGACGACATTCTTGCGCTTGGCGAACCACTGGCGACGCAGGCGTCCAAGCTCTTTTTCCGCTTCGGCTTTGTCGAGGCAAAGGAACCGGGTTGCCCAACGATAGCCGAAGCCCAAGCGGTTGAGGTCGTCCAAAATCCCCGGCCAAGTCGAGGTCGGAAAGCCTCGCACCGACACCACGCGCAGGTGCTGATCGCCCAGCATGGGTGCCAGACCACCGACCAGCGCGGAGTCGGCCAGCAATGCGTCGATGTGGAATGGCACCTCGGGTACGCCGACGCGGTAGCGCCGCGTGGACACCGTGGCGTGCAGGTAAGTCAGTGTCTGGCTGTCATCGAGCCAGGCAATCTCCGGCATCACGCCGTCGAGCAGGTCGAACACGCGATCCGTTTCCGCCACGAAGGCTTCCAGCCGACCCTGCCAGTCCACGCCATCGCCCGGCGCATTCTCATAGAGCATCTTGGCGGCACGGGCGCGGGATTCTTCTGGTGGCAGGTAGGCCAGCGTCAGGTGATAGGCGCTCTCGTAGTGGTGGCCGGATTCCTCGAAGGCTGCACGGCGTTCTTCCTCCACCAGCCAGGACAACGGCTCGGGGAAATCGGAACGTGGATAGCCCGCCGCTGCGCAGCGCTCGGCTTCGATGAACAAGGCCCAGCCCGACCCCAGGCGGCGCAGTGCGTTGTTCAAGCGTGCCGACGTGGCGATCAGCTCGCCTTGCGTGGCGCTGTTCAGATCCGGCCCGCGAAAATGTGCCGTGCGCTGGAACGAGCCATCCTTGTTCAAGACGACGCCCGGCCCGATCAGCCCGGCCCAGGGCAGCCAGTCGGCCAGCAGTGCGGGCCGCTGGCGGTATTCGGCAAGGTTCAGCATGTCGGCACTCCCCTATGCGTCCAGCAGCGGCTTGTGCTTGATGTGCCGGGCGAAGACCTGCATGAACTGCGGATCGACGCGCGCGCCCCAGACCGCCAGCGAATGGCCGGCGATCCAGAGCACCACGCCGGGAATCCACAGTTGCAGGCCCAGCCCGACGGCGGCGGCCAGCGTGCCGTTGGCAATCGCCACGGTGCGCGGCGCACCGCCCAGCAGGATCGGCTCGGTCAGCGAGCGATGCAGCGGCACTTCAAAGCCCGGAAGATCGGTGGCCGTGCTCATACGACGGCCCCGCCGGAGAAGCTGAAGAACGACAGGAAGAAGCTCGAAGCCGCGAAGGCGATGGACAGGCCGAAGACGATCTGGATCAGCTTGCGAAAGCCGCCACTGGTATCGCCGAAGGCCAACGCCAGGCCGGTGGCGATGATGATGATCACCGCGACGATGCGGGCTACCGGCCCCTGGATGGATTCGAGAATGGATTGCAGCGGGCCTTCCCACGGCATTGAGGAACCGGCGGCCTGCGCCGTGCCCGCCAGCAACAGCATCAACACCGCGAGCAGCAACCCTTGTCCTGCGGGTCGGGCCAGGCGATGCAAACGCGCCAGCATGGGCAGCGGGGAAAGCGGGTTTACAGAAAGACGGAAAGCATCAACGTGCGTCATGGCAGTTCTCCAGGTTGTTCAGGGATCGAGGAAGGCGTAGCGGCAGCGGCTGTAAGAGGAACCGGCGGCAGCTCGGGAAGCGTCGCTTCCAGCGCATCCGCCAGGCGGTAGCCCGCGCCGTCGAAACCGACGACGCGGGAAATGGTTTCGACGTGGCGCTTGCGGCCGCGGCCTGCGATGTGGATCACGACATTGACCGCCTCGGCGATCAGGGCGCGGGGCGGATTCACCGCCACTTCGAGGATCAGTTGCTCCAGGCGCAGCAGCGCGCCCAACGCGGAGCCGGCATGAATGGTGGCGATGCCGCCGGGGTGGCCGGTGCCCCAGACCTTCACCAGATCCAGCGCTTCGCCGCCGCGCACTTCGCCGACGATCACGCGGTCGGGCCGCAGGCGCATCGTGGCCCGCACCAGCTCGGTCATGGACACGACGCCGGCGCGGGTGCGCAGCGGCACATGGTCGCGGGCCGCGCATTGCAGTTCGATGGTGTCTTCGAGCACCAGCACGCGGTCGCCGGTGGCGGCGATCTCGGCCAGCAAGGCATTGGCCAGCGTGGTCTTGCCGGTGCTGGTGCCTCCGGCGATCAGGATGTTGTGCCGCTCGCGCACGGCATGACGCAGAAACTCGGCCTGCCCAGTGGTCAGGATGCCATCAGCCACATAGCGATCCAGACCGATGATGCTCACGGCACGCTTGCGCAGCGCAAAGGCCGGGCCGGGTGCGGCGGGCGGCAGGATGCCCTCGAAGCGTTCGCCGGTTTCAGGCAGTTCGGCGGTCAAGAGCGGTTGGCCGCGATGCACCTCCGCACCGACATGGGCGGCGACCAGGCGGATGATGCGTTCGCCATCGGCTTCGGGCAGTTCGACGCCGAGCGGCGCACGGCCAGACGACAGCCGATCCACCCACAATGTCCGGTCGGGGTTGAGCATCACTTCCACCACGTCCGGGTCTTCCAGCGCAGCGGCGATCACCGGCCCCATCGCCGTGCGCAGCATCTGGATGCGGCGATCCTGGGATGCTGCAGCGGATGAGCGCGGTTCGGGCGGGATTTGAGGAACGGCACTCATGACGCACGCTCCGCAGTGCGTTCATGGGCGGCGGCCATCGCGGCCGCGTCATCCATGCGCATCTCGAACTCACGATCCTGGGGATGCAGTTCTTCCACCACGTCCCGTACCAGGCTGCGGCCACGCAGCAGGTGGCGGCCTAACTGTTCGACGAACTGCTCGAAGCGCGCCTTGCCCTGCGCGCGAGCCGCATCCTGATGGGCCTCCGGCACCGGCGTGCTGACGGTCAGGTAGTAGCGGACGAATAGCGCCAGCGTCTCGATCTGGATGTTCTGGTCACGCTCCAGGCGCTCGGCCTGCCGCGACAGGCGATCCAGTCGTTTGGCGATGGCGGCCTCACGCTGGTCGCCGGCATCGGGTGACAGCCAGGACGCCAAGGCAGCGGCGACGATGCTGGACTTTGACACGCCTTTCTTCGCGGCCAGCTCGTCCAGACGCTTGGCGTGCTCGTGCTGGATGAACAGGTTCAATCGGTATTGGCTCATATGTCGATTCCGTCGTTGGGGTCGAGAGATGCCAGCCGCGCCGTGCGTTGCAGGGCGGGGTCGAACTGGTCGGGAAGCAGCGGGGGCATGTCGTCGTCATCGAGCAGCGCCAAGTCGCTGGGCGTGTAATCGGGTTCGGGGTCGTAGGCGACGGTTTCGGACAGCTCGGGCTGACGGCGGGGGCCGCCGTCGTCGGAGCCACCCAGGTCATCGGCAGATGCCGTGGCCTGTGCCGCAGGCACGGCCGGGATCGCCAAACCGCTCCAGTCATCGGGACGTGCAGGCGGCACATCGGCATAGCGGCCTGCCGTTAGCGCAGGCGGCGGCAGTACCCGCTGCTTGAAATTGGCATCAGCGTAGTAGCGCAACTTCTTGGCCTTGATCGGCGCGACGCTGGACACCATCACCACTGATTCGTCTGGCGCAAGCTGCATGACTTCGCCGGGCGTCAGTAGCGGCCGCGCCGTCTCTTGGCGGGACACCATCAGGTGGCCGAGCCACGGCGCAAGTCGATGGCCTGCGTAGTTCCGCTGCGCACGCAGTTCGGTAGCCGTGCCCAGCGTTTCGGAGATCCGTTTCGCCGTGCGTTCGTCATTCGTGGCGAAGGTCACGCGCACATGGCAGTTGTCCAGAATCGAATGGTTCTGCCCATACGCCTTGTCGATCTGGTTGAGCGACTGCGCGATCAGGAAACTGCGGATGCCGTAGCCGGCCATGAAGGCCAGCGCCGTCTCGAAGAAGTCCAGGCGCCCCAGAGCCGAGAACTCGTCGAGCATCAGCAACAGCTTGTGGCGGCGCTCAATGCCGTCGCTGCCATCGAGCGACTCGGTGAGCCGTCGCCCGATCTGGTTGAGGATCAACCGGATCAGCGGCTTGGTGCGGCTGATGTCCGAAGGCGGCACCACCAGATACAACGACACAGGGGATGCAGACGCGATCAGATCGGCGATGCGCCAGTCGCAGCGCGACGTGACTGCGGCCACGGTCGGATCACGGTACAGGCCGAGGAACGACATGGCGGTGCTCAACACGCCGGAACGCTCGTTGTCCGACTTGTTGAGCACTTCGCGGGCGGCGGACGCGACAACGGGATGCGGTACATCTCCAAGATGCCGCGTGGTCATCATCCGATGCAGCGTCAGCTCGAACGGGCAAGCCGGGTCACTGAGGAAGTTCGCCACGCCGCGCAGCGTCTTGTCCTCTCCCGCGTAGAGCACATGCAGGATCGCGCCGACCAGCAGCGCATGACTGGTCTTCTCCCAGTGGTTGCGCTTCTCCAGCGCCCCTTCGGGATCGACCAGGATATCGGCGATGTTCTGCACGTCGCGCACCTCGTGCGCGCCGCGCCTCACTTCCAGCAACGGGTTGTAGGCCGCCGAACTGGCATCGGTCGGGTTGAACAGCAGGCAGTGGCTAAATCGACTGCGCCAGCCAGCGGTGATCTGCCAGTTCTCGCCCTTGATGTCGTGGATGACGGCGGATGCCGGCCAGGACAGCAGCGTCGGCACCACCAGGCCCACACCCTTGCCCGAGCGCGTGGGCGCAAAGGTCAGGACGTGTTCCGGCCCTTCGTGCCGCAGGTAGTGGCCGTCATGCTGGCCGAGAAAGACGCCGGCGGGCTGCGTCAGCCCGGCCTTGCGAATGTCGGCGACATCGGCCCAGCGGGCCGAGCCATAGGTCGTCACTTTGCGCGCCTGGCGCGAGCGCCACACCGACATGGCGATGGCGACCACCACGGCCAGCAGGCCGCTGCTCGCCGCGATCATGCCGCCGGTGTCGAACACCTGCGGCGCGTAGGCGTCGAAGAAGAACCACCACTCGAACAGCTTCCACGGGTAATAGACCGGCGTGCCGTGGAAGTCGAACCAGGGCGCGCCCAGGCGTAGCTGGTAGCCCAAGGCGGCGGCGGTCCATTGCGTGGCACCCCACACACCGGCGATCACGATGCCGAAGACGGCGGCGATCTGCCCGAACAACACGCCCTGAGCTTGCATACCCTGGCCTCCGATTTCTCCTGCGCTGATTCCCCGTGGAAAACGCGGCACAAAGGCGTGCCGCAGGCGTCAGGATCGGTGCCGGTTCAGTGCCGGTCAAAGACCGTTATCGGCAGCAAGGTGATGCAAAAAGCATGGTGTCATGCAGAGGCGAAACCAGTAAAAACGCCGCAGGCGTGAGCGCGCGGCGGCGTGTCGAGAAAGAAAAATCAAGATTCGCGGCAGAAAGCCAACAATCAGAACTTCGGCGGCGTGTAGGGCGTGTTTCCATAGCCAAAGAAGCGCTTGTTCGTCGCCTCGGCCACCCGGTTGCACAGCACGTCTCCCATCGTCGGGCGTTCGGTCTTGCACTGGCGGCGCAGCTCCCTCAGGCGCGCAGGATCTGCGACCAGCTCTTCCACGGTCGGTACATTGGTTGCCTGTTTCGGTGTTTCGGACTGGCCGCAAGCGGACAGCGCGGCGACCAACAGGAATGGGGCGATCTGCTTCATGGTCATGACTCGACTTCCTCTTGGGAATCGGGTTCAAGGGGGGGCGTGGCTCTGATGCCGTCCGGCGATTCGATGGCCTGCACACGCTCGATAAAGCGTGACAGCACGTCCGAGGATCCACCTTCCCGGTGCAGCACATAAGTGGTCAGCATGGGTGAGCGACCCGCCAGCGGCCGAGCCACAATCCCAGGCTCACGGCTGCCTGCGATATGCGGCGCTCCGGCTAGGCCCAGCGCAAAGCCCGCCGACACTAACGCCATCATCAAATCGCACGAAGCCACACGTTCGGCAATCAGCGGCTCCATATCTATCCGGCGCAGTACGCGCTCGACTTGGCGAGCATGGCCTTCGCATACGTGCGGATCGCACAACACCAGCGGATAGCGCAGCACTTCTTCCAGCGGGATGCGCTTGTGCTTCAAAAGCGGATGACGTGCAGGAACCGCCACCATCAGCGCATCGCTCCAAACGGCTTCGGCAGTGATGCCTTCTCCAACTTCATCGGACTGGGCAAAGCCCACGTCGTAAAGGTCGTCATGCAGTCCCTTGATCTGCTGCGACAAGGGTACCTCGAACAGGCGAATCTCGACTTCGGGTTCTTCCTGCCGACACAGCGCCAGCAAGGACGGCAGGCGCGAGGGCGTGATGCCGTCGGACAGTGCGATACGCAACTGACCGTGGAAGCCGTTGGTGGCTGCATTCACGCTATCGCGCGCCTGCTGCAAGGCGGTGAAGATGCGCGGCACATGCTCCAGAAACAGCTTGCCCGCCCGTGTCAGCCGCGTGCTGCGGCTGGTACGAATGAACAACTGTTCGCCCAGGCTCTCCTCCAGCTCCTTGATAGTGCGCGACAGCGGTGACTGCTCGATGTGCAGCCTCTCCGCCGCGCGGGCGAAATGTAGTTCTTCGGCGACAGCGAGAAAGCAGCGTAAGTGTCGAATCTCCATTTCGCCTCCTGTTGTCAGTACAAAGGCCGTTTGAGAGTCGCAGCGTTGTAGCCGCTCATCTCACCGAGTTCATCCAGTTCAGGCCTGTCGCCGCTTTTGTGGCGCTGCGCGACTGCCTCGCCCTGCGGTCCGGGCAAGGCGTGTGACCAGCCGCCGGCCAGCGTCTTGTAGACCGCCACCAACGCCGTCGCCCTGCGGGTGGCGCTTTGTGCCAGCAAGTCTTCGGACTCCAAGCGTGAACGTTCGGCCTCCAGCACATCCAAAACATGGATGGCGCCGCCCTCAAATTGCAGGCGAGCCGTCTTGGCTGCCCGGCGGCTGGCCTCGGTCGCCTGTACCAGCATGGCGTACTCGGTCTGCGCGCGCGATAGGCGTACCAGCGCGTTCTCGGTTTCTTCCATGGCGCGCAGCACCGTGCGCTCGTATACCGCCAAGTTTTCGGCAGTGGCTGAATTGGCCGCCGCGATGCGCGACCGCACCCGGCCCACGTCTAGGAAGGAACCACCCACACCGAGCGAGATCATTCGCGTTTCACTATCACGCTCGAACAACGAACCAAAGCCCAACGCCTGCGTGCCGATCAGCCCTCCCAACGTAAAGCGAGGGAACAGGTCTGCCATGGCTACGCCGATACGCGCAGTGGCCGCAGCCAGCCTACGTTCTGCCGCAGCCACATCGGGACGGCGACGCAGTAGATCGCCCGGTGCACCGGCGTTGATCTGGGCGGGCAGCTCAGGCAAGGCTGCGGGGTGATCCAGCACTTCGGCCATCGCCGCAGGCGTGCGGCCAGTGAGCACGGCAATGCGGTGGGCGGCCACAGCAGCCTCAGCTTCAAGCGGCGGAATGCGCGAGCGTGTCAGCGCCAATTGCGTGCGGGCGCGGTCGGCATCGAACGACGTGCCCCGGCCGTTCTCGAACAAGACCTCGATCAGCCGCAGCGTATCGGCTTGGTTGATTTCGTTGTCCCGCGCGACCTGTAATTGCACTTGCAAGCCGCGCAAGCGGAAATAGGCGTCGGTCAACTCGGCCACCATAGCCACTTGTACGCCCGCCAGGTCGGCTGCGCTGGCCTCGGTCTCGGCGCGCTGCGATTCCACGCTGCGCCGCACTCGGCCAAAGAAGTCCAATTCCCAGATCACGGATAGGCCAGCCGAATGCAGATCGTTATCCCGGTCGGAGCGGGACGCATCCGGTGCTTGTGCAGCACTGGCGCGCTGGGTACTGATTTCACCGGACGCGCCCAGCGTCGGATAGTAGTCTTGGCGACGTTCGCGCGACAGTGCGCTGGCTTGCTCGTAGCGCGACAGTGCTATGCGGATGTCGTGATTGGCGTGAAGAGCATTCTCCACCAAAGAGTGCAGCACCGGGTCATCCAGTTCCCGCCAGAATTGCGCATCGGCCTCCGGTACAAGCTGGGACACGGCAACGGGGTCTTGGCGGGCATACGTCACTGCCTGGGGCGCGGCAGGTGCCTTGTAATTCGGCCCTACTGCGCAAGCTGCCAGCGTCAACGCCACCAAAGGGAGCAGTACCAGATGTGGCATCCGACGTAGGCATGGTCGGATGCGGGATGGCGTTTGAAGCATGACGGAATCAGTCCTTGTGGAGTCAGACATGGGTGGCCTCCATGGCGACATTTGCCTGGCGACGTGGCTTGCGCGTCGCGAGCCTGCGTAACGCGACGTAGAAAACAGGAGTCAGGAATAAACCGAACAAGGTCACGCCGAGCATGCCGGCGAACACAGTCACTCCCATAACCTGGCGAATCTCCGCGCCTGCGCCGGAACCGACCATCAGCGGCACCACGCCAGCGATGAAGGCGATGGAAGTCATGATGATCGGGCGCAGACGAAGGCGTGATGCCTCCAGCGCGGCATCGAGGATGCTGTGCCCCTTGCGCTCAAGTTCACGGGCGAACTCCACGATCAGAATGGCATTCTTGGAGGCCAGACCAATCAGCACTATCAAGCCAATCTGCACGAAAATGTTGCTGTCACCACCCGCGAGCCACACGCCCGTCATGGCCGACAACAGGCTCATGGGCACGATCAGGATGACGGCCAGCGGCAACGTCCAGCTTTCGTACAGTGCCGCCAGCACCAGGAAGACCAACAGTACCGCCAGCGGGAACACCACCAGCGCGGTATTGCTTTGCGTGACCTGCTGGTAGCTGAGGTCGGTCCACTCCAGTTGCATGCCTGGCGGCAGCACCTTGTCTGCAATGGATTGCACTTGCTGCAATGCCTGCGATGACGACACCAGACGCGGATCTGACTCACCAATCAGGTCGGCAGATGGATAGCCGTTGAAGCGGATGACGGGATCGGGGCCGAATGTCTTGCGCACGTCCACCATGCTGCCGATGGGCACCATGTCGCCATTGGCGTTGCGGGTGCGCAGTTTGACCACGTCCTCGACAGAACTGCGGAACGGTGCGTCCGCCTGAGCCATCACCCGGAAGGTGCGGCCAAAGCGCGTGAAGTCGTTGACATACGCCGAACCCAGGTACACTTGCAGCGTATCGAAAAGATCGGTCACGGCCACGCCCTGTGCCTTCGCCTTGGTGCGGTCCACTACGGCGTCAAGCTGCGGCACATTGGCCTGATAGGAACTGATCGGATATTGGAATCCCGGTTCTTGCGAGATGGCCGTCGCCAGCTCGGTGGTCGCCGTCTGCAATGCGGCATAGCCCTCACGGTTGCGATCCTGCACGTAAAGAGAGAACCCGGAACCCGCGCCCAGCCCCATGACAGGGGGCGGCATGATGGCAAAGGCCAGACCGTCCTGCTCCTGAGCGAAGCGCTCGTTCAACTGTTCCGCAATCTCGGTTGCAGTGTGCTTGCGCTCATTGATGGGCTTGAGTACGAAATACACTAGGCCGCTATTGGACGTGTTGGTCGACTGCAAGCCGTTCATGCCCGGGAACTGCACGGCGTTGTAGACGCCATCGGTCTTGAGCGCGATGTCGCTCACACGGCGGACCAGCGCTTCCGTGCGCTCCAGGGATGCACCCTCGGGTAGCTGGATGACACCGATGAGATACAGCTTGTCCTGCATGGGGATGAATCCGCCAGGGACGGCCTTGAACACAGCTCCCGTCGCCACCAGTAGCGCGATGTAGACGAGAAACACCGCACCACGCCGCCCGAGGATGCGCGACACGCTGTTTCCATAGCCATCCGCGCTGCGCAGGAAGAAACGGTTGAACGGCCGGAATATCCAGCCCAGACTGCGATCCAGCACCCGCGTGGGCAGGTCTGGCGCGGCACCATGCGGGCGAAGCAGGCGCGCGGCCAGCGCAGGCGACAGCGTCAGCGAGTTGATGGCCGAAATTACCGTGGAGATCGCAATGGTGACGGCGAACTGTTTGTAGAACTGCCCTGTCACGCCGGACAGGAATGCCATAGGCACGAATACCGAGCACAGCACCAGCGAGATGGCGACGATGGGGCCACTGACTTCGCGCATGGCCTGATGGGCCGCAGCCAGCGGCGCCAGCCCTTCGGCGATGTTGCGCTCGACGTTTTCCACCACCACGATCGCGTCGTCCACCACGATCCCGATGGCAAGCACGAGTCCAAAAAGCGTGAGCGTATTGATGGAAAAGCCCAGCATCAGCAGCACGGCGAAGGTGCCTACCACCGACACCGGCACGGCTAGCAGTGGGATGATGGAGGCACGCCAAGTCTGAAGGAACAAGATCACCACCAGCACCACCAGTCCGATGGCTTCCAGCAGAGTGTTGACGACCGCCTTGATCGACTGACGCACGAAGACAGTTGAGTCATACTCCACCGACCATTCCACTCCCTCGGGAAAGCGCTTGGCCAACTCGTCCATCTTCGCGCGGACTTGATCCGAGATTTCGATGGCATTGGCGCCCGGGGCTTCAAGGACAGAGATCGCGACAGCAGGCTTGTTGTTGAGCAACGACATCAGCGAGTAGCTGGATGCGTCCATTTCCACGCGCGCCACATCTCGCAGCCGGGTGACCTGACCCTGCGATCCGGTCTTGACGATGACGTCGCCGAACTCTTCTTCCGTCACCAGCCGGCCCTGCGCATTGATGGACAGGAGGAAGTCGCTTCCCGAGGGGTTGGGCGGCGCACCTAGTTGACCGGCCGAGACCTGGACGTTCTGTTCGCGCACGGCTTCGACCACATCGCCGGCGGTCATACCCAGCGCCGCAATTTTGTCGGGGTCCAGCCATAAGCGCATGGCGTAGTCGCCAGAGCCGTAGATCTTGGCATCGCCCACCCCCTGGATGCGTGCCAACTCGTCGCGTACATGGAGCACGGCATAGTTGCGCAGGTACAGCGCGTCATAGCGATCGCCCGGCGAGCGCAACTGCACGACCAGCGTTTCGTTGTGGGACTGTTTGACGGTCACCACACCTTGCTGGCGCACCGCTTCGGGAAGACGCGGCTCTGCCTGGGCGACACGGTTCTGTACCTTGACCTGGGCGTCGTCGGGATCGGTGCCAGGACGGAAGGTGACGGTCAGCACCAACACGCCATCACTACCGGCCACGGACTTCATGTAGAGCATGTTTTCCACGCCGGTGATGGATGCCTCCAGTGGTGCGGCTACCGTGTCGGCGATTTCGCGCGGATTTGCGCCAGGATACGTGGCGCGAACCTGTACGCTGGGTGGCACGACTTCCGGGTACTCGCTGACGGGCAAGAGCGGGATCGCGATCAACCCAACCACGAAAATGATGATGGACAGCACGGCCGCAAAAATCGGCCTGTCCACGAAAAAGCGGGCAAAGTTCATGATGGCTGGCTCTCCGCGCTCATTCGCTCGCCTGGGCGATTTGTCGGCCTGCAGGCGCCATTTCAATGTCCTGGGCCGTCACTGGCATGCCGACAGAAACCTTCTGGATGCCGTTGACGATCACGCGGTCGCCGGGATTTAGACCTTCCTCGACGATGCGCAGGCCTTCGGCCTTGCGTCCCAGCGTGATGTCGCGGCGCTGGGCGGTGTTGTTCTCATCGATCACATACACGTACTTGCGGCTCTGGTCGGTCAGGATGGCCTTGTCGTCGATCAGCATGGCCTCGAAACTGCCGCTACCCGGCAGGCGCACTCGGGCATAGAGGCCCGGCGTAAGCAGGCCGTCGGGATTGACCAGGGTGGCGCGTGCGCGGATGGTGCCGGTGGCCGCATCGACACGGTTGTCCACGAAGTCCACGTTTCCGGCGTGTGGATAGCCGTTCTCGCCGACCAGGCCCACCTGCACCGGGATACTTTCGCTGCGCTGGTCGGGGCGCTCTCCGTTGCGAGCCATGTGGGCGTAGCGCAGATAGGTACGCTCGTCGCTATCAAAATGCACGTGCACCGGGTTCAGCGAGACTACGGTGGTCAGGATGCTGGCCTGGCCGTCAGCACTCACCAAGTTGCCTGCCGTGACCAGTGCACGTCCGGCGCGGCCTGTGATGGGCGAACGTACCTGGGTGAACGACAGATCCAACTTGGCGGTCTCGACTGCGGCTTGGGCGAACTGCACGTTGGCTTGGGCCTGATCGGCGGCGGCGTGGCGCTGCTCCAACTCCTCGGTGGAGGCTGCTTGCAACGAAGCCAGCTTTTGAGCACGGGCCGCTTCGCTACGTGCCAGTGCGGCCTGCGTGCGGGCGCGGGCCAAGTCTGCTTCCGCGCGAGCCAGAGCAGCACGGTAACTGCGAGCGTCAATCTCGAACAGCACGTCGCCACGTTTGACGATCTGGCCCTCTTCGTAATTGACCCTGTCGATGTAGCCACTCACACGTGGCCGCAGCGCAACGCTTTCCACCGCCTCGACGCGGCCATTGAACTCATCCCATAGGACGATCTTGCGCACCGACACAGGTGCCACGCTGACCGTGGGTGGAGGGGCGGCGACCGCGTCGGCGGCGTCGCTATTGCAGCCAGCTAGGGACAGCGCCAGCAAGCTCGCCGCAGCTAACGGCAAGGCGCGGCGCCAGGAAGGCAGGACCGCAAGGTAAGGCAATGTGCTCATTGTTTTCAGTCTCGAAGGGATGGCGAAACCCGGTTGATAAAATTTGACATACGTGACGTATGCCATTTATCATCCACTCATACGCAACGTATGTCAATCATTTACATACACTTCTTATGTGAAAAATCGGAGGACGACCTAATGGCACAAAAGCGTGCAGAGATGATTGAGGAAACGCGGGCCAAGCTCATCAGTGCCGCCCGCGCTGCGTTCGCAACCGTGGGATATGCGGACAGTTCAATGGATGAGCTGACGGCCCAAGCCGGACTGACGCGCGGAGCGCTCTATCACCACTTCGGTGGAAAGAAAGGGCTGCTGGAGGCGGTCATCGCCCAGATTGATGCAGAGATATCTGGCCGACTGGCCGTCATCGTCGAGGAGGCGGAGTCCACCTGGGACGGCTTCGTTCAGGAGTGCATTGGCTACATCAAGATGGCCGTCGAGCCCGAAGTCCAGCGGATCGTCCTGCTGGACGGGCCAGCGGTTCTGGGCGATCCCTCCCAGTGGCTCTGCCAGAACGTGTGCATCGTGAACACGCGCCGCAGCCTCCAGAAGTTGATCGAGGAGGCAGTCATACGCCCCGTCGATCCCCTGGCGACGGCCCGCCTGATAAACGGGGCGCTGCTGGGCGCATCGCTGTGGATCGCCAGCGCAGACGACCCACGCGCCGCTTCCGAAAAAGCCGTGCAGGGATTTCTTGTACTGGTGGCGGGCTTGCGGCGGGACACCTCTCCCGCGCAGCCGTAACAACCCAAAGGTGCCGACCGGCAGGCCGGACTCTTTGACCCAGAAATATAGGAGTAATATTGAATGTCATCTCAACTCCAAGACGCTCTAGGCATGTTCGCCTTTCTCGCTATCGAGCTATCGGTTTTATTCATTGGCATTAGCTTGCTGGTCGGAGTTCTTCAACGTCACATCCCACCATCCAAGGTGGAAGCGTTACTGACTTCCAGTGGGAAGCGAGGCTATTTTCTTGCTGCTGGTTTAGGAGCTATAACGCCCTTCTGTAGTTGCTCGACTATCCCCATGTTGAAAGGGTTGATTCGGGCACGGGCCGGTTTTGGGCCGATGATGGTGTTTCTTTTCTCATCTCCGTTGCTGAATCCTATCGTCGTCGGCCTGCTGGTTGCCACGTTTGGATGGACACTTACTGCTATCTATGTGCTCGCCGCTTTGGTGGTCGCGGTAGGTGCCGGATGGCTGCTTCACACGCTTGGCTTCGAGCGTTATGTGCGCCGGACGGCGACACAAGAGAGCAGTGGATGTAGTTCATCAGCAAGCCCGTGCAGTGCTACATCGACCGCATCGAGTTGCGGCACCAACAGCTGCGACACCACTCCGAAGACGGCTTCTTGCGGGGCTGATAGGAAGACAACAGTCTCTACGTCTAGCGAATGCTGTGACAGTCAACCCACTGTCACGGTTAAGAAAGAAGGGAAGTACAGTGGTGTGTGGCGGGAAGCTTGGTCGGACTTTATCGATGTGTTGCCTTACCTGCTCATCGGTATTGCGATTGGCAGCGTGATCTATGGTTTCATGCCCACTGACTTATTGGAGCAGTATGCAGGCCCAGATAATCCCTTTGCCATTCCAGTTGCCGCTGTCATCGGCGTGCCGTTGTATATTCGCGCTGAAGCCGTCATACCTCTGGCAGCGGCTCTGATGGCCAAAGGCGTGGGTGCCGGGACGGTGCTAGCGTTTATCATCGGCAGTGCCGGAGCCAGCCTGACTGAGCTCATTCTGTTGCGCTCTTTGTTCACGCTGAAGCTTTTAGCGGCGTTTTTAGCAGTCATTTTTGCTATGGCGATGATTGCCGGTTACGCCACCTACCTGTTTTTCTGATCAAGGCGGGAGATGATTAATTCGTTAAGCCTTCCTGGGTACCAGTTGGTGGATTCTGATGAGCAGAATGAAGACATACATTTTCGGCTTGAAGCACCTACACCAGTAGCCTGCGAGGGGTGCGGCGTGCAGGGTGAGTTCGTGCGGTTCGGCAAGCGTGACGTTCCCTATCGTGATCTGCCCATCCACGGCAAGCGGGTCACTCTCTGGGTGGTCCGCCGCCGATACACCTGCCGGGCCTGCAAGACAACATTCAGGCCCCAGCTACCGGAGATGGTGGACGGATTCCGTATGACACTGCGGCTGCATGAGTACGTGGAGAAGGAATCCTTCAACCACCCCTACACCTTTGTGGCGGCACAGACCGGCCTGGACGAGAAGACGGTGCGCGACATCTTCAACGCCCGCGCCGAGTTCCTGGGGCGCTGGCACCGCTTCGAGACGCCCCGCATCCTGGGCATTGACGAGCTATACCTGAACAAGCGCTACCGCTGCATTCTGACCAACATTGAGGAGCGAACCCTGCTCGACCTGCTGGCCACCCGCCGCCAGGACGTGGTGACCAACTACCTGATGAAGCTGAAAGACCGGCAGAAGGTCGAGATCGTCAGCATGGACATGTGGAACCCCTACCGGGCAGCGGTCAAGGCTGTGCTGCCCCAGGCCCGTATCGTGGTCGATAAGTTCCATGTGGTGCGCATGGCCAACGATGCCCTAGAGAGAGTGCGCAAGGGCCTCAGAAAGGAGCCGAAACCGTCCCAGAGCCGGACTCTCAAGGGAGACCGGAAAATCCTGCTGAAACGCGCTCACGAAGTCTCAGACCGGGAGCGCCTCATCATGGAGACCTGGACAGGCGCGTTCCCGCAACTGCTGGCCGCCTACGAGCACAAGGAGCGCTTCTACGGCATCTGGGACGCCACCACACGGCTCCAGGCAGAAGCCGCCCTGGACGAGTGGATAGCCACCATCCCGAAGGGCCAAAAGGAAGTCTGGAGCGATCTGGTCAGGGCAGTGGGAAACTGGCGCGAAGAGACCATGACCTACTTCGAGACGGACATGCCCGTCACCAACGCTTACACGGAGTCCATCAACCGACTGGCCAAGGACAAGAACCGTGAAGGGCGCGGTTACTCCTTCGAGGTGATGCGGGCACGAATGCTCTACACCACGAAGCACAAGAAGAAGGCACCGACTGCGAAGGTCTCTCCTTTCTACAAGAAAACCATCGGTTACGGACTGCCGGACTTCGCAGAGGAACTCAACTACGGAGTCGATCTATCAACCATCTGAGGGTGGTATCAGATTGATGGGGTGAAGGTGCCCCATCAACCATTAAATCCGTATACCCCAACCATTAAATCCGTATACCCGTATTTCTCAATGTCCCGTTTTTTGGCGACGTGGGTCACATCCATGACCTGTGGCCATTCATGGGCTACGTCACGGCACAGACGTCGCGCATCGCGCTCGCAACTGGCAGCGTCATCACCACTCTGCGTCATCCCTTGCTTGTGGCCAAAGCAGCAGCCTCGATCGACCGCTTGTCAAATCAGCGCCTGGTGCTAGGTATCGCCACGGGTGATCGGCCAACAGAGTTCCCGGCCTTCGGTCAGACAATGGATGCGCGAGCCACGTTGTTCCAAGAAGCATTGACTGTGTTGCGTCAAGCCTGGCGTGAGGACTTCCCGGAAATCTCCACGCCCCGAGTGAACTTGTCGGGTGCAGATACGCTGCCGAAACCGGCGTTGAGAGACATTCCCGTGATGGTGACTGGTCATTCACGCCAGTCGGTCGAATGGATTGCCGAGCATGGGGATGGCTGGCTTTACTATCCCCAAAATATCGCGCAGCAAGCCATGACAATCAAGAATTGGCGGTCGCTGACACCAAGATTCAAACCCTTCACGCAATCCTTCTATATTGACCTGTCGGAGAATCCCGATGAACCCCCGTCGCCCATCTTCCTCGGGTTTCGGGCTGGTCACCGATTCTTTACTGACTACTTCAGCCGCTTGCGCGATATTGGGGTTAATCATATTGGCCTCAACCTGAAATACGCGACACGTCCGGCGCATGAGATTGTTCAGGAACTTGGCGAGCATGTCGTACCGCACTTTCCGGCGCACGCTACTGCCCATTTGGAGGAGGCGCAGGATGCTGCACGGTCATAAAATTTTTGCCTGGGATCTCGCTTTTACTTCTTCGGCTGGTACCTATGCCTTCGATGTCCAATGCGAAATGCTGGCTGACATCGGTTATGACGGCCTGACCTATGCCGTCTGGTCAGGGAGCCGATGGGAAACCGCAAAGCGTCTATCCACCGTGAAAGATCGTTTCGGTTTGGAGGTCTTTAGCGTGTATGTGGTGATCGACCTGGATCAGGGCCCACAGCATCCCATCAACGCAGGACTCTTGCGGATGCTTGAGGAGATGGAAGGCGTGAAGGCTGTCAATCTTGGAATCAGGACGGCAGGCCACGGTTCAAATCATCGAAAGGCACCGGACGACAAGGTATTGCAGGACTTCCTTGGTCGGGCACTTGAGATTTGCGCACGGCGCGGAATTGACATCCTGCTGTATTTTCATCTGGGCTTCTGGATGGATCATTACTCCATTGCGGCACAGATCTGCTCGGTCGTGAACCATCCGAATCTCGGCATCGTGTTTCCAAGCTATCACTGGTATGGCTACGAAACCAATGCAGGCAGCCCGACGGAGGGCTATCAGGCAGTAGACCCGACGCCAGCGTTAATGGCGTCAACACCCTTCATGCGGGAATTGACTCTCAGCGGCGCAACCCGCAGCCCACTTGGCTGGAGTCGTATTGCCACTTTCGAGGCGCTCGATGCAGGAGAACTCGACAACTTCGCACTTCTTGGACTTGCCAAGTCGTTCGGTTATACCGGCCCCGTCGGCTATGACGGCACATTGGTCGGGGGGAATCCATACAGCACGCTCAAACGCTCCTATGACGCGATGGACGAGATGTTGGGTTTGCTGACAAAGCACCCTGGTTGGGCCAAGCGTGAAACGCACCCGTAACCTATGATTGAGCACACCTACATGTCCCAACACCCTTTGATTGCTGCCCAATTGAGGCAGGCGATGCGCGGCGTGGCCTCCACGGTGACGCTAATCACGTCGATCGCTCCCGATGGCCACGGACACGTAATGATCGCCAGTTCATTCACATCAGTCTCACTGGAGCCGCCCACGGTTCTAGTGTGCATTGGTCAGCAAACCCGTATCCATGGGCCGCTGCTGGCTGCTCGACGATTCTGCATCAATGTACTCCGCGCAGAACAGGAGGTACTTGCGGTGCACTGCCGTAGCGCCACGGGGACCGACCGTTTCGATCATGAAGCCTGGCGATTTGATGAAGTCAATGGGTTGCCCTATCTGCAAGGGGCGCAGGCTTCGCTGTTCTGTGAGCTGATTGAACACCATGCAGTCGGCACCCACTCGGTAATGCTGGCCAGTGTCGAGCGTGTGCTCACATCTGCATATGCCGATCCACTCGTCTATCTGGATGGCCGCTTCCGGGCCATAGATCCAACCCGTTGAAGATATGCAGCGAAGAATTTCACAACTGCCTCGGCATATCTCTAGACAGCCTGCCGGGTTATGTGGCTGAGACTCTTCGAGCATTAGCCAATGCCCATTCCCCGCTGCCGTCCGATTTCCCACGCCACGCCGCCACCGCTCACCGTCGCGGCAAGTTGCTGCCCCAGTCGCTGTTCAATCACCGGCTTCCACGGCACCAGACTGAACCCCATGCCGTCGTCTAGCATCGCGTAGCGCCCGCTGGCGAGCATGAGGCTGCGCCGGTAGATGCCAGCCACGCGCTGCCCGTCGGTGACGGGCCGATGCGCTAGGCCGATTTCGGCGGCAATATCCTTGGCGGCCTTTGCCAGTTCCCGATTCCGCAGCGTCCCCAGCAAGTTCCGGGCGAGGATCACCCGCTGCCCACGCCGCTGGGCCAGCCCCTGTTCTTCAAGGAAGTCGGCGCGCTGCTGCAAGGCTTCCTTCGTCTCGCCGCCAAAGCCCAGATCGCCCAGCCCCTTGCCGCCACCGATCAACTGCTGGTCCAGCCAGGTCGCGCCGATCACGCGGGCCTGCCGCTCGATGGGCAAGTGCGATTTCAGCTCCACCGCCACGCCGCCCAGGCGCTGTGCGTCGTTCTGGCGGCCACGTTCGGCCAGGTCGTCCGGCACCTTCCATAGTCCATCAGCCACACGTTCCACGATGCCGGCCCGGCGCAGGGCTTCCAGTCGGCGGACATGGGCCGCGACGACCTCCTGCGGGTCGCGGCCGGGCTTGGCTCGGCCTTGCTCGATCGCCAGGTGATGATCGGCGCGGTACAGGCCATCGCTCGCCAGCGCGGCGATGTTCTTGTCGGCCGCCCGCACCTCGTTGGAACCGCGTACCTCCACCACGGCTCCGGTGGGATAGTTCGCCAGCTCGTCGCGGGCGTTCAAAGCGACGTAGTGGGCCTTGCCGTCCACGCCGTCGATGACCAGATAGCCGCGGTCGTGCAGCTCGTCGGCCAGCCCCTTGCCGGCCACGCGGCCGACGATGGTGCGGCCGTCGTCGCCGGGCTCAAACACCGCCTGCTCGCGCGGCTGGCCGCTCATGGCGCGCTGCATGGTGCGGATGATGTCGCCACGCTCGCCCAGGGCACGCAGGGTCTTCTCAGCGTCGGCATGGATGGCCCAGGTGCTGGGCTGCACCTCGTCGGCCAGGCCGAGCCGCTGCAAGCGTTGCAGCCGGCCGATCAGTAGCAGGCGCTGGCGTTGCAACGTCGGTTCGTTGAAGCGTTCGATCCGCACCCGGTCATCCTCGCCGACCTCGCGCTGCAACGTGCGGTCGAGGCTCGTCCACCGCTCTTGCTTCACCTCGCGCTGCCAGGTCTGCTGGATCTCCAGTTCGGTGCGCGGCCCCAGCCATTCCGTCGCCAGCTCGGCGGCGCGATGGCGGAAGCCGTGGGCGATGTAGTCGCCCGCGATGACGAGGTCTCTGCCGGTATCGTCGCGTCCGCGCACGATCAGGTGCGTGTGCGGGTTGTCGGTGTTCCAGTGATCGACCGCCACCCAATCCAGCCGCGTTCCCAGGTCGGCCTCCATGCGGTTCATCAGGTGCCGGGTGTAGGTGCGCAGGTCGTCCAGCTCGGCTCCGTCTTCCGGGGAAACAATGAAACGGAAATGGTGTCGGTCGTCCTGGCAGCGTTCCTTGAAGGCATCGAGGTCGGCATGGTCGGTCTGCGGCCCGTAGGCACGGCCCGGCTCGCCGTCCCGGCCGGCACCGTCGCGCTCGATGTAGCGCAGGTGCTTGGCGAGCGACTGCGGGCTGGCGTTGCGTTGATTGACCAGTAGGGTCTTGATGGTCACGCGCCGCGACATGGACGTCAGCTTCGCCCCGGCGAAGCGCGCCGCCGTATGGCCGCGCCCCAGGCGCGAGCCGGGCCGCTGGCCGGCGCGTGCGCCGCTGCCGCCGGCTGCGGAATGGCGCATCGAGGACTTGCCGCCGCTGGCCTTGCCCGCCTGCTTGAGTACCTTGGAAACGAAGCTCTGGCCCTGGCCTTTGCCCCGGTTCTTCGGGGCGCTCGGACGCACCCGGAAATCGTCGTCGCGGCGGGCGGTCATGGCTGCGCTCCCTGCAAGCTCTGGCGTGTCCTGTCGTGCGAAGCACGGGGACATGCCTGCATTGGCGCGGGCCTCGCGCCCCAAGCGGCACGGTGGCGAAGCCGCTCCGTGCCGCGCCACCCCCATGTGCAGACAGGCTTTCTACGCGGCCTGGTGCCGCGTCCTTTTGTCTTGCCTTCCGCCTTTGCCCTTCGCTGTCGCTCCGGGCATCGTCGGCCCGGCGGCGCTGCTGCGGGAGCAGCCAGCGCGCCGGCGAACGCGCGGACTGACGCCATGAAGACAGCAGGCCGGGCGCGTTCGAAGCAAGACGCCTGCACGTTGGAAGGCTGCGTCGAAGGCAGCGCGACGTGCGGTGCGGATGCACCGGTACGGCAGGCGCGACGACACGGCAACAGCAGCGAGAACGACATGCCCGATGGCACGACAAGATGCACGGCAACGTGCAGCGAGTCGGCGGCCATCATGGGCGGGACTCCAGCCACACCGGATGCGCAACGCCGATCACGGTGGATGCGCTGACCGGGCCGAAATACCGGCTGTCGAACGATGCCGGATTGGTCACGCTCAACAGGAACAGTTCGCCCGGTTCGAGACGGCGGCAAAGCTGCAAGGATGGCAGCGGTCGGCCCAGCCGGTCGGCAGGCAGCGCGGCGGCCGCAGGCACGCCGTCGATGCGAACCTGGCCGGCGACGATGCAAACGTGTTGTGGCGCGACCGCGCCCACACGTTTGAGCAGCGGCACGCGCGTTGGCAGATAGCCGCGCTGCGCGGCCAGCATGGCGGCCCTGTTGGGCAGCGGCACCAGCACGATGCTGTCCACTGACAGCGGACGTGGCAGCGAGGCGGTGCGCGGGTCGAACGGTTCGATGCGATACCAGCCAACCGCCACACTGTCGGACGGGTTGTAGGCCAGGCGCGGCAGCGGCGATACGAAAGCCGCCCAGGCCAGCGCCGCGAGGCCGATGGCGGCCAGTGTCGCCACGACGACGCGAGCGCGCATACGTGAACGTGGGTGCAAGCGGGGACGCGGCGCAACGGCCGACGTGCTGCCCGTGTTGGTCGGGGCCGTCATGGCAGCACCTTCCCGGCCAACCAAGCGGCGTGCCGCTCGGCAGTGTATTCGGGCAGCGCAAGGCGAGCCGCCAGACGGTTGCCCAGCGTACGCCAGTACGCGGGCGACACGTCGATGGCGGCGATGCCCAGCGCTTCGATAGCGTCGATGCGTTCCAGCACGGCGCGCACGTTGGCATCGCCTTCTGCGTGCAGCAGCAGGCGCGCGCCTGGCTGCACACCTGGGATGCGCTGTACGGCATCGAGCGGCGTGGCGGCTTGCATCATCATGAGCTGCCAGCGGATCGTGCCGTAGTCGTTTGCCTCCCAGCGGATGCGGCATAGCATCGTGCCCGGCAGGAACACTGCGCAGCGCCGCCAACGGTCGAGCTGGAGTGTGCGCGCCGGTTCTCCGAAGCGCAGGTAGAGCTTAAAACGGGCCTCGATGTAGGCCAGCGAAACGCGCGTCAGCGGCACGTTGCCGGCCTGTCCGGCGAGTGTCGAAAGCGCAGGCAACGGCGTAACCGGTGCCGCGTTCGCGGCAGGCAAAGCGGATGCGGTCATGGTGTGTTCTCCCTGCGGTGTTCTGGAAACTCGCGCTCCAGCAGGCCGCGCAGCAGGTCGGCCACGGTCACGCCCCGCGTGAAGGCCGACACCTTGATGCGTGCCCGCATGGCAGGCGTGATGTCGAGGGTCAGGCGAGCGGTGTAAAGGTCGCCCTTGTTGAGCGCATCCGCGTCACCCTGGCGAATCCACGCCTCGGCGTGCGGATTGGCGGGCGGACGCGCACCGATGCCGACCCGCTTGGCTGGGCGTTTGCCGTTGGGTGGGTTGCTGTTGTCGCTCATGACGGCCACTGCAGCAGTTCGTCCACCAGGGCGGTGATTTCGCGGGCGGCGGCGCTGTCGGGCGCTGTTTCGCGGGCGAGCCGGCCAGCGGCCACGCTGTCGGCGAAGACGATGCGTTGGTGGATCTCCGAGCGCAGCGCGGGCAGCGGCTGTTCGGCCAGCGATTGCCGTGCTTCCCTGCCGATGATGGTGGTGCTGACGCGCCGATTGATGACGAAGGCCGCTGCTAGCTGCGGCCGGAACACCTGTGCCTCGCGGATCAGCGAAACCATTTCTGAGCTGGCCCACAGGTCGTAGGGGCTGGGCTGCACCGGGATTAGCACGCGCTCGGCCGCCAGCAGCGCGGAGCGCGCCAAGGCGGCGATCCTGGGTGGCCCGTCGATAATGACGTGATCGGCCCGCCTGGCGAGTTCTGGCGCTTCCTGGTGCAGTGTTTCACAGGCGAGGCCCACGGCGCTGAACAACCGTGGCAAGCCCTGCTGGCTTCTGCGCTGTGTCCAGTCCAGTGAGGAACCCTGCGGGTCGGCATCCAGCAGGATGACGTGTAGGCCGCGCATCGCCAGCTCGCCGGCGATGTGCGTGGCGAGCGTGGTCTTGCCGACACCGCCTTTCTGGTTGAGAAACGCGAAGATCATGGCGCGGCCCTCCCTGCTGGAAAGCCGGGCTTTGCCTGTCCTGCGAAACGGGGTTCGCCGTGCCGTTTGGCGGTTGTCCACCGAAACGGCGCGCTTCTACTAAAAGTTATGTATTTACTGTTAGGGAAGTTAAGGGGCGAGAAAACCCAGCAACGGCGCGGGTTTGCAGCCGATTTTTTTGCCTGATAGCACGACGATTTGTTGCCTGATAGCACGAGTCCTCTGTTGCCTGATAGCACGAGTGAATTAACAGGTTTTCCCGCAGTTATCCCCGTGCCGTGGGCGGCACGGGCCGGAATGTCAGCAGTTCGGTTTTCTCGCCAGGCATCCGCTCGATGCCCAGGACGTAGCCGGGCAGCGATTGCCGCGCCACCAGCGCGCGCAGGTCGGCGGCGAAGTCGTAGAAGCGCGCCACGCTGCCCGACTTGCGGTACAGGTGCTGGAAATCGAATTGCCAGCCATGTTCCTGCCGGCCGCCATGCTTGCGCACCAGGCGATACAGCCACCGCTCGATGCCGCCCGTGAGCCGGAAATACGTCGGGTGGATGGTTAGCACCAGGGCCGCGTCCACCACGCCCGCATAGAACCAGTCCGGCAGGATCAGCTCGATGCCCAGCGGCGTGCCGCTGGCGTCGGCCAGCTCCTTCCACTCGTTGATCCACGAGAAGCGATGCAATCGCCTTCCCGTGGTTTCTCGAATGGACGTGGCCACCGTGGTCGATTGCAGCCGGTCGAGCGCGGCCTTGAGGCGCTGGTAGTCGCGCAGCGACGTACCGCGCCCGATGAAGCGCAGGATCTCGTAGGGACGCACCTGCATCAGCCGCGAGGTCGGGATGCCCGCGTCGCGGGCTTCCACGATCTGGCTGGCGGCCCAGATCAGGATGTCGGCATCCCATATCGTGGCGATGCCATGTTCCTGTGTGCCTTCCACGCGGATGGTGATGCTCCCGCTGCGGAAATCGATCGGCGCGGTGCGCCGCGACTTCGCCAGCGAGAAGAACGGAAAGGCCATCAAGTCCTGGCTGTCGCGCGGCGCCATGTCGCCCGGCAGCGCGCGGAACAGGTCGAGCTGTTCGCGCTGCGGCAAGGCGTGCCCTGGTGGGCGGAACATGGCGATGGCCACCGACGATGCGCCGATCAGCGCGCACGGCTGTCAGCCGAGTGGTGCTCGGCATATTCGGGGTCGGAAGTGGTCTCGAAGCTGCGCGTTTCCGCCCAGGCATCAAGGTCGGCCACGGCGTACATCACACGGCGGCCGAACTTGCGGAACTTCGGGCCGCCGCCGATCACGCGCTGTTTCTCCAGCGTGCGCGGTGACAGGCGCAGGTAATCGGCAGCTTCATCGTTGGTGAGATAGCGTTGGGGGTGTGCGGGTGTGGCAGCGGGAACGGCGGCAGGCCGCAAGGGAGCGGGTCGCATGGGATGTACCTCCATCGGTAGGTAAAGCCCGGCCACACAGCGCGACCGGATGGAGGCAGTCTCAAGAAACTTGGGGTTCTTGCTCAGGGACGTTCTGCAGGGGATGCGAAACGTCCCCCCTCATGCGGCGGAACGGGGGGAAGTTGCGCCAGACGGCGATAGCCACCGCGCATCAGCCCATTGGCCCGGCGCACCAGCCGCCGCACGCGGGCGCGCAAAGCGCTGTCGGCGTGCCAGTCGGCGGCAACGGCATCCACACCAAACAGCCCTTCGGCCACCTCCCGCAAGGACGCACCCGCCAGGGTCGCGTCCAGCGCCTGAAGCGTGTGCAGTTCCAACAATGCGGACAGCGGCGGACGTGGCCGGACGGTCGCCGCAGGTACGGCACCTGCGGCTACGGCGATCTTGTTCAATTCGCTCACCAGGGCTGCATAGCGTTCGCAAGGTGCGACGCAGGCCCGGATGGCATAGGCGTAAGCCATGCCGTCGGCCAAGCCTGGCGCGAGCACGAAACGCAGGCAGCAGCCGGGCCAGCGTGCCACCAGCACCAGGCGCTTGCCGTCATGGATCAGGTGTTTGTGGCCCGGCAGCTTCCAGAACGCAAAGCACAAGGCATCGGGCGGCGGATCGGCATCCGGGTAGAGCTGCACCACGGCATCGTGATCGGGGAACCAGGCCGGGTGTGCATCCCGCGCATCCAGGGCGGGATCTTCCAGCAGGCGCAGCCCCCAATGCCCGGCGGCATCCGGTTGGCGACGACGGCGCAGCCAGTCGCGCTGGTAGTCTGGATGACGGCGCAGGTACTCCCAGGCCAGCGCCGGGCCATCCAAGTGCAGAACGTAGAGATAGGCCGCCGTGGCATACCACGGCTCGGCACTGCGATCAGCCATACGGCAACCTCCCTGTGCTGGGGATGCGTCGCCACGGCGAAACGGCGTGCTACGAGGCCATCGTCAAAACGTCATGGGTGAAGCGTAAACTGGCAGTGTCAAGACCGATGAACTCCGATACGTTGCTGAAATCGTCCGAGTGCGACGGCGGCAACGCACTCCAATGGCATGCCGCGTCGGTCAGCTTGCCGCAGCCCGCGCCAGGCATCATGACCGTTTCGATCTGGCACGCACCGCTTCGGTGCAACACTGCCAATTCAGACCGAACGGGTCACAGACCAGACCGAAATAGACACAGTGCGCCACCGCTTCGCGGTGGCCCTCAATCGGTGATCGAGCCGTTGTCTTCGGCCAGCCGCAGGTATTCCGACAGCCGCCGCACCGGCTGGAAATAGCGATCCCGCATCACGGACTGCTGCCGCGGCCCGACGATGGCGGCCAGGTCGGACAGCTTCACCGTTCCCAGTGCAGGCATGCCAATCCCCAAGCCGATCAGGCCGTGGGCAGTATCGCCATCGGCTGGGTCGAGCGAAGCCAGCAGCCAGGTGGCATGCGCATCCGGGGTGAACAGGCGCACCACGGGCTGCGGGTCGGTGTCCTGCCCGGCAGCGCGGGCCTGGCCGTTGGCCAGCAGGCGCGTGCGCTCGTCGGCGGTGATGAGCGGGGTCATGGCTGCACTCCCACGCATGCACGAAACATCAGGGACGCTTTACCGCATTCCCTCGAAAGCGCAGATGCGCAAGCCCACGCATCCGCAAAAGCGTAGAAGCACGAAGGCACATGCACGGAAGTCAGGAAAGACACGGATCAGGCTCTCCGCTTTTGCTGAAAGCCGCCAATGCGGATTTCAGTAAAGGCACAAACGGAAAAATGAACACTATAGATTGTAGCCCTATAGGGCGCAACAGGTTGTCATTCTGGATTTTGGGGAAAGTTCAGAATGACAGCATTCAAGCCATCGTTGCCCGATGCACTACGGCGGATCAGAAAGGCGCGTGGCCTGAGCCAGGAGGCGTTCTCGGATGTGTCCAGCCGAACTTACCTCAGCTCTTTGGAGCGAGGGCTGAAAAGCCCAACATTGAATAAAATTGAAGATGTTTGTGCCGTGCTGGATGTTCACCCACTCACGCTGCTGGTCCTTGCGTATGCAGGCAGTGATCCCAAAAACGCCCACGAACTGATGGATCACATTGCTCGGGAAGTTTCATCATTTTCCGAGCATCTGAATAAATAAAAGGAGGTGAGTCGTGTTCAAAATTACCGGACTGGATAAGCTTCAGAAAAACCTGAAAGATGCGCAGCGCGCCTTGAGTGAGTTAGACGGCGAACTGGGGGTCGTAAACTTTGATCCAAATGATCCCGCCAGCATTGAGGGCGCAATTCAATCGGTCAATCGAATGATCGACGACCGCTTAGGAGAATATTCTTCGAACCCTATCGTTGGCCCTCTCGCAGAACAAATGAAGGAAAAGTATCGGGAGAGTATTCTTGAAAAAGCGGCAGAAGCTAGATTGAAGTCGGATGGGGATGATTGATGGCTAAAGACTTATTCTCGGAAATAAACAATGCAGTTCTAGATTTGCAGTCCTCACAGCTTCAAACTTACGAAAGACCTCTCAAAAAATTGGCTCAACTGCTACGACATCCCGACCTTGAGCCATACAACGCCGAGCTCACGGAAGGTCTCGACGTTGAGGCGTTCATCGCTGAAAGTGAAAAGTCTGGGGGCAGCATGATTGGAAGCGCCCAGCTTGCTTGGCCAGACGACCCCAAGCAGGCGCTGGGGTTGACGTTGCTTTTAATCGAGAAGCTGGCGGCAGATCCCGGCTACGCTACCAATTTCGGACACCATTTTTTCTATTCCGGAAAAAAGGTCATTGCTGGAATTCACGCACTTACTGGCCAGCTAATCATTCCCTTTGTGCGGGATTACAAGAGTTATATCCAGACCAAGGGGAGCACGGATACCATGTTAAAAGCTCAATTTTCGCGCAAAGTCTTTATCGTTCATGGTCACGACGATGGTGCTCGTGAAACAGTGGCACGATTTCTTGAGCGAATCGGGCTTGAAGCCGTCATCTTGCACGAACAGGCTAACCAAGGACGAACAATTATCGAAAAAGTGGTTGCTCACAGTGATGTTGGTTTCGCAGTAGTTCTGCTTACTCCAGACGATGAGGGCTGCGTAAAAGGAGGAACACCTGAGCCCAGAGCCCGTCAGAATGTGCTTTTGGAGTTGGGGTACTTCATTGGTCGCCTAGGCAGAGACAAGGTATGTGCTCTCAAACGCGGGGCGGTGGAAATTCCAAGCGATTTCGCCGGTGTTGTTTGGGAGACGATGGATAGCGGCGGGGGCTGGAAACAGGCACTCGCGCGTGAGCTTGAAGCTGCCGGTCATAGCATCGACTGGAATAAGGTCATGCGTGCATAGAGTTGTGCCCCGCCGTAATGGGCGGGGCGCGGTGAGCGACTATCAGGCGGCCTTGGGCTTGCTGCGCGACCAGATCAGGTCGTGCGTGCCGTCCTCGCCTTCGATCAGGCGGGCATAGACCGTTGCAGGGAACGATGGATCGTCAAGGGTCACGGACACATAAGGGCGTCCGGCCTCGCTGGTCTTTTTCCACGCTGCGCCGATGTCGTGGCCAGCCGCTTGCAGGCGGTAGTCGGGTGCGCTTTCGTTGTCACCCTTGTCGTTGGGAACCAGCTTGACCTTGACGTTGAGCGTCAGGGTGCGAAGCGTGCCGGTGAAGCCGTCTTTCTCTGCGGTGAAGGTGCCAATGTTAGCCATGATGATTTCTCCTTTCGGGTTGAACAAGGTCGCGCCAGTGCGTCCTTGTTGTGATCCGCCCGGCGGGGGATGGGCTGGCCGCACCGCGGAGCGGTCGCAACAACGTGGAGAACCTGGAGGCGAAAAGAATTTGTCCCGCGAGGAATGCGCGCAGCGTAGGGGAAATTGTTTTCGCCGCAATGTTGCGGTCATAAAGCCCAATGCGCAGCCGCGCCACCGCCAGGATTCACGACAAGCCAAGGACGCACGGGTCGCCTCTCCCGAATGGAGACATGACCGACTCGGCATCCCCGTATGACAACCTCACCGGCTTGTTCCCTGACGCGGCCAGGTCAATGCCCCAGCAACAAGGTACGAGCGCTCCTGCCACAACTTGCGGCCACATGCTTGATGCGTGGCGTGGAAGCTCCACATCGAGGCCAGGTGGTGTGTCGGTGAACCGTCCTTCGTGACGTACAGGCAACGAACCGCCAGCGTCGAGCACGGCACGCTTTCGTGCAACCTGCCGCAGCAAGCCGGGGCGTAGCCCCACAAGCGCCGCCCATTGCGGCGAGGTGCTGTCGGAATGTCGGCGGCGCGTGCGCCGCTGCACTTGCATGGCTTCAATGGTTTTTGCGCAAAAAGCGACTTGTGCGCGGCCCCTTTGCCGCCTGACCGAAGGCGGTAAAGGGGCGTTTTGGCTTTGAGCCTTGAAACCGGG
>OFRD01000064.1_pt1 | contig 35528 bp, 29 predicted proteins | sample 1543041 | NCBI WGS metagenome assembly OFRD01 (sample SAMN07774234, study PRJEB24372) | wastewater metagenome | isolation source: Exp Tend CN 100WW | collected 2016-02
CCCTGTCAACCGCTTGCGTCGAACCAATGTCGACCGTGTACTCGCCCAATGGAGTCATGGGCTGAAATACCCTCAGGGTACCCGTTACGAATACAACCCGGTCGATCCCAGCCTCATTGGCTTGGCCTTGCGTGAGGCCACCGGTCAATCCTTGTCTAACTTTGCGTCCGATGTTTTGTGGCGCCCCATGGGCGCAGAAATGGACGGTGCTTGGTTGACGGATTCGTTGGGCCGCGAGGACGTTGATGGCGGATTTCTCGCCACTTTGCGTGACTGGGGACGTCTGGGTCTATTGGTGGCAAATGGTGGTCGAGCTAACCAGAAACAAGTTGTAGCCGAAAGCTTCATCCTCAAATGCCGGGAAACCACTGGGATTTTCGACTATCTTGCACCAGGAAAGATTGAAGGAAAACTGCTTAAAGCTGGGTATAAGAATTTTTTTCATCTTCCTATTGAGTCTGCCACTTGGCTCAAATTTCAAGGTGCAGAGGGACAGACCATACTTGCCGATCAACGGACAGGCTCAGTTCTTGTAGTTCTAAGTGCCTCGGGACAAGAGGGATACAACGGAACCTATGAAAGTATCTTTGCCGACATAGTTAAGTTGGGCTGAAAAAATAGCAAATTTTTTTTGCCGAATCCTCTTCTGGTGCTGCATTCAGTTGGATTTTTGTCATTCAGCCGACATGTCTGCAGATCACAATCTGGCCATTGTTGTTGACGTTTTTGGACCCCCATGACCTTGCCTCATTTTTCTCGCCGCCAGTGGCTGGCTTCGGCTGCGGCCGGCAGTTTTGTGCACGCACTGGGTGCGCAAGCGGCCACTTACCCTGATAAACCGGTGCGCATCGTGGTGCCATTTGCCGCAGGCGCGGGCACCGATGCCATGGGGCGTTTGTTGGCGCAGAAGTTGGGGGATTTGTGGGGTGCCAGCGTGGTGGTCGAGAACCGCACCGGTGCTTCGGGGGCGATTGGCACCCAGCATGTGGCGCAAAGCCCGGCTGACGGGCACACGCTTTTGCTGGTCGCGGCACCTTTTACCACCGTCCCTGCGGTGTTGCCCAATGCGGGCTATGACCCGGTGGCCAGTTTTGCGCCGATCAGCATGGTGGCCCAAGGGCCTTTGATGTGGGCTTGCAACAAGGATTTGCCTTTCAACACGCTGGCCGAATTGGTGGCCTATGCCCAAACCCGACCTGGGCAGCTCAATTACGGCTCTGCGGGCGCAGGTGGCATCAACCACTTGGTGCTGGAGCAGCTGAAGGCGAAAAAAGGGGTGTCGATCGTGCACATTCCTTACCGCGGCATCGCCCCCGCCACACTGGACATGATCGGCGGGCAAATCCACTTGCTCACAGGCACGATCCCGGCCTTGGCCCCTTTTGTGCGCGATGGCCGCATCAAGCCCTTGGCGGTGACCACCGCGCAGCGTCACCCGTCTTTACCGCAAGTGCCGGGACTGGCCGAGCAGGGTTTGGCCGATTTGAGTGCCTTGAATTACTTTGGTTTGGTGGCGCCCAAAGGCACGCCCGCCGATGTGGTGGATCGTTTGGGTCAGGCGATTGGCCGCATCACGGCCATGCCCGATGTGCAAGCGCGTTTCAAGGCCGATGCGCTGGAGCCCGCCCCGCAAGGTGTGGCGCACATGGACAGGTTCATTCGCAGCGATTTGGATGGCTGGAAGAAAGTGGTGCGCCAGCAAGGCATCCAGATGGACGCCATTTAAGCGGCCGTTGGTTTGGGTGAAAGACGCGTTGGCCGTTGAAGTTTGGTGACTGGTTTTCAACTGCGCTGAACGGCGGTCGCCCAAGCGGCCAGTTTGGCCTCGGCTTGGTCTCGGCTCCATTGCGGCTCGAAAACACGTTCGGTGGCCAGCCTCTCGCGCAGCTCACCCGGTTCGCTGAACACGCCTTGCTGTAGTCCTGCCAGCAAAGCCGCCCCCAGGGCGGTGGTTTCGGTGGTTTGAGGCCTGACCACGGGCAAGCCCATCAAGTCGGCTTGCATTTGCATCAGCAAGTTGTTGCTGCAGGCACCGCCGTCCACGCGCAGGGCCTTGACTTGCAGGTGCGGCAGGTGTTTGGCGTCTTGTTGCATGGCGTGCAGCAGCACGGTGCTTTGCAGTGCAATGCTTTCGAGCGCAGCGCGGGCAATGTGGGCCACACCGCTGCCACGGGTCAAGCCCTGAATGCTGCCGCGTGCATGGGGCAGCCAATAGGGCGCACCCAAACCGGCAAATGCCGGCACAAGCACCACGCCATCGCTGTCGTTCACGCTTGCGGCCAGCGCTTCCACTTCACTGCTGTGCGTGATGGCTTTGAGGCCGTCGCGCAGCCATTGCACCACCGCACCGCCCATGAACACGCTGCCTTCCAGGGCGTATTCGGGCGCGGCATTGGGCTGCAGTTGCGCGGCGCAGGTGGTGATGAGGCCGCTGTGGCTTTGCAGTGCAGTGTGCCCGGTGTGCATGAGCATGAAGCAGCCCGTGCCGTAGGTGTTTTTGACCTCGCCTGCTTGCAAGCAAGCTTGTCCCAGCAAGGCCGATTGTTGGTCGCCCGCCACGCCGCCAATGACCGGCCCCAGCCCAGGCCCAAGCAAGCCGGTTTGCACCCGACCAAAATCGGCCACAGAGGCATGCACCTCGGGCAACACGGCCCGAGGGATGCCGAACAAATCGAGCAATTCATCGTCCCATTGCCCGGTATGGATGTTCAGCAGCAAGGTGCGACTGGCGTTGCTGATGTCGGTGCGGTGGCTTTGACCCCCCGTCAATTGCCAAATCAGCCAGGTGTCTACGGTGCCAAAAGCCAGTTCACCGGCTTGTGCTTGTGCACGGGCACCAGGAATGTGGTCGAGCAACCAGCGCAGTTTGGTGGCCGAGAAATAGGCGTCGAGGCGCAAGCCGGTGCGCTGCTGAATGAGTGGCTCCACCCCTTGTTCGCGCCATTGCTGGCACAGCGCTTCGGTGCGCCGGTCTTGCCAGACGATGGCGTTGTGCAGTGGCACGCCGGTCTGGCGGTTCCACAGCAGGGTGGTTTCGCGCTGGTTGGTGATGCCCACGCCCCGGATGTCGGCGGCCGTCAAGTTGCATTGGGCGAGCACCTTTTGCGCTGTGTCGCGTTGGCTGTGCCAAAGACTCAAGGGGTCGTGTTCTACCCAGCCAGGTTGAGGGTAAATTTGCGGGAATTCTTGTTGCGCCATGCCGACGATGTGGCCGTGGTCGTTGAAAACAATGGCCCGGGAGCTGGAGGTGCCCTGGTCGAGTGCGAGCAAATAAGTGGGCTGTGTCATAGGTTGTCAGTTGGGGGTGTCTGAAGACATGTCTTTGGCGGGCGCCACGACGCAGCGAACGGCTTGATCGCGCAAGAGGCTCTCGAAATCTGGGGCGAGAGGCGCGTCGGTGAACAAGGTGTGCAGCGCTTTGAGCGGTGCCATCTCGATCATGGCTGCACGGCCAAATTTGCTGTGGTCGGCCACCAGCCAGACCTGGCGAGATTGCTCGACGATGGCCCGCGCCACCATGACTTCGCGCATGTCGAAGTCGCGCAGGGTGCCATCGGCATCGATGCCGCTGATGCCGATCAGGCCGATGTCCACCTTGAATTGGCGGATGAACGACAGCGCCGCTTCGCCCACCACGCCCAGGTCTTCGTGGCGCACCGTGCCGCCGGCCATGAGCACTTCGCACTGGGGGTTGGCCGTCAAGGTGCGGGCCACATGCAAATTGTTGGTGATCACCCGCAGATCGGCATGGTGCAGCAGTTCGCTGGCCACGGCTTCGACGGTGGTGCCAATGTTCATGAACAAGCTGGCACCCGGCGGGATGGCTGCCGCCACGGTGCGTGCAATGCGCTGCTTGGCCTCGGCATGGGTGCGCTGGCGCTGGGTGTAAGTGGTGTTGCGGGTGCTGCTGTCAATGGCGCGCACGCCACCATGAAACCGTTCCATGGCCCCGGTTTCTGTCAGTCGCTGGACATCACGGCGGATGGTTTGCAGTGTGGTGCCGAATTGGGCTGCCAAAGCCTCGGTTTTGAGGCTGCCATGCTCGCGCACATGGTGCAGCATGGCTTGTTGTCTGGGATTGAGTGCCATGGTCATGGCCCTGTTGTAACCGGTTTTTGATGTTGCAAAACTAGGGATTCCGAGCATATTTGATCATTTGCTTTTGTTATATAACCCTTAAAAGAAAATAAACGAACATAAATAATCATATTTCGCGCTCCATTATGTTTCGACCTGATCTTTCAGACTGGACCCAGGCACCCTGTGATGTGCTGGTGATCGGTGGCGGTGCCACCGGTCTGGGTGTGGCCGTGCAGGCGGCACTGGAGGGGCGACGCGTGGCGCTGGTCGAGGCGCGCGACTTTGCCTGTGGCACGTCGTCACGTTCGACCAAGTTGTTGCACGGCGGGGTGCGCTATTTGGCGCAGGGGCGTTTCAAGCTGGTGCGGGAGGCTTTGCGCGAACGGGCCATTGTGTTGGGCCTGGCCCCCCATTTGGCGCAGCCCTTGCCGTTTGTGGTGCACGAGCGGCGCTGGCTGTCTTGGGCCATCACGGCTTTGGGGCTCAAGCTGTACCAGTGGCTGGCAGGCCGCTTGAGTTTGGGGGCGACCGAGTCCATCAGCCAGCGCAGCTTGTGTGACCGTGGTTTGGCATTGCCCGGCACGGTGGCCGGGGTGCGTTATTGGGATGGTCAATTTGAGGATGCTCGGCTGGCATTGGCCTTGGCCCGGACCGCACAGGCCGCAGGTGCCCGGGTGCGCAACCACACCCGTGTGGTCGCCCTGAAGCAGCACGAAAAAGATTGGGAAGTGACGCTGCAAGATGCCCTGAATGGTCAGCAAATCACCTTGCGGGCGCATTGCGTGGTCAATGCCACTGGCGTTTGGGTCGATGGCTTGCGGCAGCTGGCTTTGTCTGCAGGGCCGCAGACAGCGGTGCCAAAGACATCGGCACAAACAACATCGGCTTCGTCATCGTCATCGCGTTCATCGGCACTGCAGGGCCTGGTCAAGCCGAGCCAAGGCGTGCACCTGGTGGTGGACCGTGCGCGTTTGCCGCTGAACGAGGCGGTGCTGGTGCCGCGAACCACCGATGGGCGTGTGCTGTTTGCAGTGCCTTGGTTGGGGGCCACGGTGATCGGTACGACCGACACCCCCCGTGACGACGCCCCGCTGGAGCCGCGGCCCATGGCCGAGGAGTTGGCCTTTTTGTGGGGTGAGACAGCACGCGCCTTGGGCGTTCGCTTGCAGGCACACGATGTGAAAAGTGTCTGGGTGGGCTTGCGCCCTTTGGTCGACAACGGACATGGCCAGCAGGGGCAAACGGCGCAAATGTCACGCGAACATCTGATCGCCCGCGAAGCGCCTGGCTTTGTGACCGTGACCGGCGGCAAATGGACGACTTACCGCAGCATGGCGCAAGAGGTGTTGAGCACTTTGGTGGCCTCTGGCGATTTGCCGAAGGCCCGGTGTGTGGCCCACACCGAAAGCCACACTTTGTTTGGTGCGCCTGCTGCCGGTGCGCTGCCCACCAGTTTGCGTGAAGCGCCAGGTGCGCATTTGCTGGGGTCTGAGGCGGCAAAGGTGTTGAATGTGCCCGGCAGCGATGAGTTGCTCGGCTTGGGTTTGACAGCGGCGATGGTGCGCTACTGTGCGCGTTCGGAGTGGGCTATCACGGTCGAGGACATGCTGGCCAGGCGCTGGCGTGTGTTGTTTCTCGATGCCCGCTTGGCCGAGCAGATGGCCCCGCGCGTGGCCGAGTTGTTGCAGCAAGAAACGGGCATCGACCCGGCGTTGCCCGCGTTTTTGGCTTTGTGCCGGCAATACCAGCTGAGTCCGGCAGACTTGGCTGGCTTATGAATGTGATGGAGGTATTTTTGTGAGCACCGATACGATTTCCAATGTGCGCTACGGCATCATCGGCTGCGGCATGATGGGGCAAGAACATCTGCGCAACATCGCCCTGTTGCCCGGTGCCTCGGTGACCCGGATATTTGAACCCGATGACGCGATGGCCGCTGCCAGTCTGGCGCTGGCTCACGGCAGCCAGCGTGCCGCGAGTCTGGCCGAGGTGGTCACTGCGCCCGATGTGGATTGTTTGCTGGTGGCCAGCCCCAATTTCAGGCACGCACAGCAGTTGGCCGAGATCGCCGCATTGCGCCCCTTACCCGTCCTGCTTGAGAAGCCTGCTTGCACCTCATTGGATGAGTTGCGCGAGCTGGCCTTGTTGGGGCACGCTTATGCCGCGCCGATCTGGGTGGCGATGGAATACCGCTACATGCCGCCTGTGGCCCGCTTGACCGAAGAAGCCCACAGCCAGCAAAACACCGGGCCGCTCGCCATGCTGTCCATTCGCGAGCACCGCTTTCCCTTCCTGGTCAAGGTGGGCGACTGGAACCGTTTTAACCGTTACACCGGGGGCACGCTGGTCGAAAAATGCTGCCACTTTTTTGACCTCATGCGGCATGTGCTGCGCAGCGAACCGGTGCGGGTGTATGCGTCCGCTTCGGTGGCGCACAACCACCTGGACGAGCGCTATGCCGATGGCGTGCCCGATATTCTGGACAACGCTTATGTGGTCGTGGACTTTGCCAACGGCCAGCGTGCTTTGCTGGAGCTGTGCATGTTCGCCGAGGGCGCGCGTTACCAGGAAGAAATTTCGGTGGTGGGATCGCGTGGCAAGGCCGAGTGCTTTGTGCCGGGACCAGGCCGTTTTTGGCCAGCCCATCTGGGCGAGCCGCCAGTGCCCAAGGTGGTGATCAGCCCCCGTGACCCCAAGGGTCCGCGCGAGCTGGATGTGCCGGTTGACCCTGTGGCCTTGGCCGCAGGAGACCACAACGGCTCCACGTTTTACCAGCACCAGCGCTTCAATGCGGTGGTGCGTGGCGTGGGCCAGGTCGAGGTCGGTTTGAAAGATGGCCTGGCCGCTGTGCTGATGGGTCTGGCCGCACAAGAGTCGGCACGCACGGGCCAAGCCATTGACCTGACTCAGGGCGCTTATGCGCTGAGTCAAATTTAAAGCGATGCCCGCTGTGCCGTTTGCATCAGCCCAGAACTTCGCGCACAAAATGCGCGGCCTTTTGCCAGTCGGCAGCGGTCATGGCGTGCCCGCCTGTTCGCTCATGCCATTGCAATCGGCGAGGGTGCCCTTGCCAATGCGGGCCAAGCACTTCGGCCATGTGCCGGGTGCCTTCGGGGTTGGCCCACAGGTCATCGCTGGCCTGGAGCAGACACACGCCACGCGGAGCGATGTGTTCCAGCAAAAAGCGGGGGGCATCGATGGCCATAAGGTGCTCGCGCACAGCCGCTTGCTGGGTGTCCGGGCCCAGCCAGTGTGGGAATTGGCTCGCCAGTTGGCTCAGGCTTTCGGCGCTGGGCGGGGTGATGGCCAAAGACGCTGCGCCGGCGGTGCCACTGTTGTGAGCGATGACGGCGTCGATGCGGTCATCAAGGGCCGTGGCCAGCAAGGCGGCTTTGCCACCTCTGGAATGGCCTGCCACGGCGATGCCGGACATTCGGCCGTCGTTGATCTGCCGCAAGGCATCTACACAGCATTGCAGGCCCCACGCCCAGACCGCCAGACACCCGCTGCTCAGGTGTGGCCAGTGTTCAAAGACCGGACCTTCGCGCTGCGCGGTGTCATTGTCAAAAGCCAGTTCGGTGCGGTTGAACCAGGCCAACGCAGTCTCTTGTTGCAGTGTGGCCGAGACGGCGTCGTTGCCCAAAACATGCGGCCAGCAAGCATCGGGGCTGAGCAGCACCGGGCAGCGTTTGGCGTGGCGGGGCCAAATCAGCGTCAAGGTCCAGCTGATCCAAGCAGGCCCGCCGACACTGACGCGCCACAACTGCAACTCGCGGTCGGTTTGCAAGAGCCGGTGCATGCGCTGCGTTTGCACAACCCCGTCATGCGGCACGAAGCCCCCAAACAGGGTCTCGAGAGCTGCGAGGTGTGGCGTCGCATGCGGCGACGGGAGAGTCGATTCATTCAGCATTCGTGTAAACGATAAGCGTGTTTCAGCGTCATTGAACTATATTCATTTCATCACTAAACGAGGAGTCAACCATGAAATCTGTTTTTATTCGTCCCCTGGCTTTGGCCGCAGGTTTGTCCGCTTTGGCGGGTTTTGCCCATGCAGGAGAGATCCGCGTCATGTGCTACCAGGACGGCGTGGAGTGCGAGGTCACCGCCGAGCTGGCCAAGCGCTTTGAGGCCCAAAATCCCGGCACCAAGGTGGTCATTGACACCGTGCCCTACAAAACCATTGTGGAGCAGTTGCCGGTGCAGTTGGCCGCAGGTCAGGGCCCGGACATTGCGCGTGTGACCGATCTGGGTGGCCTGTCCAAGTACTACATGGACATTTCTGCACACCTCAAAAACCGCAAATACTGGGATGACAACTTTGGCGCCACAGCTCCTTGGCTGCGCCCCAGCGCAAGCGACAAAGGCATTTACGGCTTCATGTCGCAATTGACCATGACCGGCCCGTTCGTGAACAAGACCTTGTTTGAACAAGCCAAAGTGCCCATGCCCGGTGCCAAGGCCACTTGGGACGACTGGATGGAGGCCAGCCGCAAAGTGGCCAAGGCCACCCAACTCAAGGCCGCTGCGGCCTGGGACCGTTCGGGCCACCGTTTTGCAGGCCCTGCCATCAGCTACGGCGCCAAAATCTTTGATGCCCAGGGCAACCCCGTCATCGATGCCGGTTACAAAAACACGGTCAACAAATTTGTCGCATGGCACAAAGACGGCGGCATGATGCGCGAAGTTTGGGCCGGCACAGGGGGTTCGACCTACGCTTCGTCGATCGATGAGTTCATCAACGGCAACGTGGCCATGGTGCTGGCCGGCAGCTGGCAGATCGGCAACCTGCAAAACAAAGTGGGCAGCAATTTTGACTGGGTCGCGGTGCCCAACCCTTGCGGTCCAGCTGCATGCTCGGGCATCCCCGGTGGCGCGGCTTGGGTGGCCTTGAAAACCAGCAAGTCACCCAAAGAAGTGGGTGCCTTCATGGACTTCATGGCGTCTGAGGCAGCCTATGCCGAGTTCAGTGCCCGCACCAACAACATTCCCGCACACGCCGGTCTGGCCAAAAAAGGCGTGGACTACGCCAGCGCCAAGCCTGCAGCCAAAGCCGCTTTGGGCGTGTTCAGTGCGGGTGTGGCGCAACTCGCGCCAGTGGCCTATCAATTCCAGGGCTACAAGTTCAACCGCGCCATCATGTTGCCCACGGTCAGCCGTGTGACGCAGGCGATTGTGGGCGAGATGAGCACGGACGAGGCGGTCAACAAGATCACCTCTGACATGCAAGACGCCGTCAAGCAAGCCCAGAAGTAAGTCTGGGCTGAGTTTGGCAACGCAGGTGTGGGCATAGCAATGCCCACACCGCTTCCCCATTGGTTTGCAGATCGCCCCGCTTTGACGGCGGGGTGAGGTTTTTTCATGAGATTTCTCGCCTTCTTTTTCAATTTGCTGGAACCTTTTTTCAGGTTCGGGCAGCAGCGCTTGGGTCTGCAGCGGCTGGGGTGGCTGTTTGTCGCGCCCAACCTGATCGTGTTTGGCTTGTTTTGCTTTTTGCCAATCCTGATCAACCTGATCTACGCGGTGACGGGCGGCGTGCAGTTGATGCCCTTGAGCCGCCCGTACACGGGGGCTGAGAATTTTCAGATTTTGTTTGAATGCGGCAACTACCTCGACTTGTCGACTTGCCGCAAAGACGTCTTTTGGCGTGCAATTTTCAACACCGTGAAGTTCAGTTTCATCCAGGTGGGCTTGATGGTCTTGCTGGCCATGGTCACGGCGCTGGTGCTCAACCGCAAAATCTTGGGGCGGGGGTTTTGGCGTGGGGTGTTTTTCTACCCGGTCTTGCTGTCACCCGTGGTGGTGGCATTGATCTGGAAATGGTTGTTGCAAAGCCAAGGCGCGTTCAATGCGGGCTTGGTGGCGCTGGAAATGTCGCCCGTGCAGTGGTTGACCGAATCGGGTTGGGCTTTTTTCTGGACCGTGTTTGTGTCGATCTGGGCGCACATGGGTTTTTACACCCTGATTTTGCTGGCCGGACTGCAGGCCATTCCGAAAGACTTGTACGAGGCCGCTGAAATGGACCGCGCCAGCCCTTGGCGCACCTTGACCCGCATCACTTTGCCTTTGTTGATGCCCAACCTGATCGTGGTGTTGGTGCTGGCCGCCATCCGCGCGGTGCAGGTTTTTGACGAGGTGTTTGTCTTGACCGGTGGCGGCCCGGGATCGGCCACCACGTTCATTGTCCAGTTCATCTACCAGACAGGATTTGCGGAGCAAATCCATTTGTACGGTTTGGCTGCGGCAGCTTCATTGGCGCTGGCGTTTTTCTTGATTGTGTTGACTTTGGCGCAGTTGCGTCTGACGCGGGCCAGCGAAGCTGGTCAGAAGGGGCGCTGAGATGGGCTGGATGAATTTTCTGTTGCGCACACGAGGGCGTCAGCGTCTGGATTGGACCGACGTGCTCAGTTACACCTACCTCGTGGTGGGTTTGTTCACCATGTTCGCGCCGGTGGTCTGGCTGGTCATGTCCTCGTTCAAGACCGAGGCGGCGATTGGGCAATTTCCGCCCACGTTCATGCCTTACACACAAAAAACAGTGGTGGTTGCGGGGCATGACAAACCCTTGCCGCTGTTTACCGTGACGCTGGACGATGGCCGGAAACGCGAAATGGCCCAGGTTCAGCGCATGGGCATCATGGCCACCATGGTGGACCCTGCGGCACCTGAAGAGCGGGTGCAGGTCAACATCCGTCAGCGCGAACCGGTCAATACCTTGAAGTTCGCCTGGGGCAACTACACCGAGTTGTTTGGCAAGTTCACCTTTGGCACTTACCTGTGGAACAGCGTGTTCATCACGGTGGTGGCCACGGTGCTGACCTTGCTCTTCAATTCCATGGCCGCGTTTGCCTTGTCCAAATACAAGTTTCGCGGGCAAAAGGGGGTGTTTTTCCTCATCATCGCCACGCTGATGATTCCGCCCACCATCATTTTGGTGCCGGTGTTTTTGGTCATCAACCATGTCGGCTTGCTCAACAGTTTGTGGGGCGTGATCTTGCCGGCGGTGGCCACGCCCACCGGGGTCTTTTTGCTCCGGCAGTACATGCTGACCATTCCGGACGAGCTGATCGAGGCGGCCCGCATGGACCACGCCAGCGAGTGGCGCATTTATTGGCGCATCGTGTTGCCCTTGTCGGCACCCGCGCTGGCGGTGCTGGCTATTTTCTCGGTCATGTGGCGCTGGAACGATTTCTTGCTGCCCTTGATCGTGTTGTCCAAAAACGAGTTTTTTACTTTGCAACTGGCGCTCAACTCGTTCCAGGGTGAGCTCAACACCCAGTGGCACTACCTGTTGGCCATGACGGTCATCACCTTGTTGCCCGTCACCTTGGTGTTTGCTTTCCTTCAACGTTACATCACCACCGGCATTGCAGGTGCCGGGGTGAAGTGAGCGGTTTGTTTTTATATTTTTGTCAGGTAGTCGATCGTGTCCACTCTTGAATTGCGTGCCCTTTATAAAAAGTTTGACCAAACCTCGGTGATCCACGGCGTGGATTTGCAGGTGGCCCACGGCGAGTTTGTGGTCTTTGTCGGCCCCTCTGGATGCGGTAAATCCACGCTTTTGCGCATGATCGCCGGGCTGGATTCGCCCACCGATGGTGATTTGCTGATCGACGGTCAGCGTGTCAACGACGTCGGGGCCGCCGAGCGTGGCTGTGCCATGGTGTTCCAGTCGTATGCGCTGTATCCGCACATGACGGTGTATGACAACATGGCCTTTGGCCTTGAAAACGCCAAGGTGCCGCGTGCGGAAATTGAGCGCAAGGTGCATGAGGCGGCCAGTTTGCTCAGGCTGGATTCCTTGCTGCAGCGACGGCCAACCCAGCTGTCGGGCGGTCAGCGTCAGCGGGTGGCGATTGGCCGCGCCATTGTGCGCAACCCCAAGATTTTCCTGTTCGACGAACCGCTGTCCAACCTGGATGCCGAGTTGCGTGTGTCCATGCGCAGCGAGTTGCGTGAGCTGCATCAGCGCTTGGGCGCCACCATGGTTTATGTGACGCATGACCAGGTGGAGGCCATGACCATGGCCGACAAGATTGTGGTGTTGCGGGCCGGTCTGGTGGAGCAGGTGGGCACCCCAGTGGCCCTGTATGAAAAACCTTGCAATACCTTTGTGGCCGGTTTCATTGGCAGCCCGCGCATGAACTTCGTGCCTGCTGCCTTGGTTCGCGCCTGCCCTGCTTTGGCAGCGTGGGTGCCATCGCAGGCGCATCAAGTGGGCATTCGCCCCGAGCATTGGCTGGCTTGCGGTCCAGGTGAGGGTTTGTCCATGACTGTGCGCCACGCCGAGTACATGGGCGCCCAACGCTTGGTGCATGCCGAGCTGCAAGACCAGACTCGGGTGGAGCTGTTGGTCGATGGCGAGCACGCGCTGTCGGCGGGGCAGACCATTCACATGCGTGTGGCCGAACACCATTTGCATGTCTTTGATGCACAAGAGCAGCGCATTGAAAGGGCGGCTGTATGAAACCCGTTGCCACTTCTGGCTGGAAAGCCCACCCTGGCGCACCCGAGGCCGATGCGGTCGCTGCGCTCACCCCGGGTGGTCAACTGCGCTTGGTGTTTTTGTCAGACACCCTGGCGCGTGTGAGCTGGCAACCTGCACAAGATTACAAAGAACCTCGAACCTGGGCCATTGCCCCGGTCGCAGGCGAAGATGTGGCCTGGCAAGGCCGAGAGCGCGCCAGTTTGGCGGGTTTTGCGCGGCCCCAGCTGACGGCGGCTGCGAACGGTCAAGGTCTGCAGACCGGCAAGCTGGCGGTGCACTGGACAGGCGGCAACGGAGACCCGGTGCGTCTGGAATGGTCGCAGCCCGGCAGCGGCAAGGTTTTTCAGTCCGACCGTGTGACCAGTGCGTATTTGAGCGAGAAGCGCACAGGGCTGGTGCGCCACTGTGTGGTGCGCGATCCGCGCGAGCATTACTTTGGACTGGGCGACAAGACCGGGCCGCTGAACTTGCATGGCCGACGTTTGCGTTGTTTGGGCCAGGACTCGATAGGGTATGACCCGGAGCGTGGCGACCCTCTGTACAAGCATTGGCCATTTTTGATGACCCGAACGGTCGACGGTTTGTGGGTCGGTATTTATTACGACACCTTGTCCGCTTGCACATTCGATCTGGGCTGCGAGCACGACAACTACCACGGCTTGTTTCGCACCACCGAAATTGACGATGGCGATCTGGACTATTACCTGATGGTGGGTGAGACACCGGCACAGGTGGTGGCGCAATTTGTGCAGCTGGTTGGCGGCACCTTGCTGCCACCCCGCTGGACCTTGGGCTTTGCCCAGACCGCCATGGGCTTGGCCGATTCGCCCAATGCACAAGAGTTGCTGGAGTCGTTTGTCGACGAGTGTCAGCAGCATGGCGTGCCGATCTCGTCTTTCCACTATGGCTCGGGTTATTCGAGTCGGGGCAAGCAACGCTATGTGTTCACCTGGAACACCAGCAAGTTCCCTGATCCTGAACGGGTCAACGCCAAATTCCATGCCGCCGGCATGAAGCTGGTGGCCAACCTCAAGCCATGCTTGCTGGACGACCATCCGGCCTATGCTGACTTGGCCAAGCAAGGTGCATTCATCGAGCACGAAGACACGCGCCAGCCTGTGGTCGAGCCTTATTGGGATGGCCAGGGTTCGCACCTGGACTTCACCCGCACACAGGCCATTCAGTGGTGGCAGTCACAGCTCAAGGCGCAGATTTTGCAACGCGGCATTGACGTGGGCTGGAACGACAACAACGAATACGCCATTCAGGCCGAAGACGCTTTCAGCGCAGGCCTGGGGCAAACCATTCCCATGCACCGCAGCCGCCCTTTGCACGGTTTGCTGATGACGCGTGCCACCTTTGAGTCGCAACAAGCCCATGCCCGCGAAACCGGGCAAGATGATTTGGTCTTCACCATCACCCGTGCGGGGCCTCCAGGCCTGCAGCGGTATGCCCAAACCTGGTCTGGTGACAACACCACCAGCTGGGCCAGTTTGAAGTGGAACATCCGCACCGGCTTGCAAATGAGCCTGTCGGGCATGTTCAATATCGGGCATGACGTGGGTGGTTTTTATGGGCCGATCCCTGATCCTGAATTGTTCCTGCGCTGGGTGCAGGCGTGCAGCCTGAACCCACGCATGGTGATGAATTCATGGAAAGAGGGCAATGTCAGCAATTTGCCCTGGATGCACCCGGAGGTCACAGAGGCGGTCACCGAGGCCATCCGATTGCGCTACCGGCTGTTGCCCTACATGTGGCAGTGCTTTGAAGCGGCCAGCCAAAAGCACGAGCCCATCATTCGGCCCACGTTTTTCAATTTCCCGAACGATGCGCGTTGCCTGCAGGACTGTGACGATTTCATGTTGGGCGATGCCTTGCTGGTGGCACCCGTCGTGGAGCAAGGCGCCACGCAACGCCGGGTCTACCTGCCCCAGCTGCCGCCGGGCGAAAGCTGGTTTGATTTTTACACCCGCGCCCCCTTGGCGGCGGGCACCGAACACTGCGTCAGTTCGCCCTTGAACCACTTGCCGCTGTTCGCCCGCTCTGGTGCGCAGATTCCTGTGGCGAATGCCTCAGCCGGGGCTTTGCCCAGGTTCGATGATCCTGTCTCGGAAACGCTGGCTTTCTGACACCCCTGAACTCGACCCCCCAAGGCAATGTGGTCGAGGCTGAATCTGAGTTGCCCCCAATGCAGCGTCTGTCGAATGTGACCGACCGCGCTGGCGCTTGCCTGTGCAACGCCTTCCCTTTGCTTGAATACCTCTGACGCCTTGTTTGATTTTTTTGCTCAAAAACTAGGGTAAACCCCCTTTTTTTGAGTCCGGCAAGTTGAGACACTCCATTTTCCAAAAACGTTTTTGGACTGGTTTTGAACCGGTTACTTTTCGGACGATACCGCCCGATATTGCACAAGGAGAATTGGATGAAACAGATGAAACGTCCCGCCGCGCAGTTGCTGGTCGGATTCGGACTGTCGCTATTGGCAACGGCATCGGCCAATGCGCAATCGGTGTTGTTTTGGTCAACCCAGGCCACGCCGGTCAACGAGCAAAAAGATGTGCGCGAGGTGGTTCTGAAGAACAGCCCCGTGCCCGTCGAATTCGTGACCAACAACGACGGTCCTTACTTCACCCGTCTGAACGCCGAATTGCAAGCGGGCAAAGGCAGCATTGGGTTGCTGGGCGCTTTGCACGGTGGTTTGTCGAGCAACACCAAAGATTTGCAAGATTTGAGCAAACTGGGTGCCACAGCCAAAGTCAGTCCGGCATTTGTCAAACTCGGCAAACTCGGCACGACAGAGCAAAAGTATGTCCCCTGGATGCAGGCCACTTTTGTCATGGCGGCCAATAAAAAAGCCTTGCCCTATTTGCCCGCTGGCGCAGACATCAACAAATTGACCTATGACCAATTGGTGGCATGGTCCAAAAATCTGGCTGAAAAAACCGGCGGCCCCAAGTTTGGCTTTCCGGCTGGCCCACAAGGCTTGAAGCACCGGTTCTTCCAAGGCTATCTCTACCCCTCTTATGCAGACTCCATGGTCACGGAGTTTCGGTCTGCAGGGGCCGAGGCGGGTTGGAACATGTTCAAAGAACTCTGGAAATACACGCACGCATCGTCCACTGGGTTTAACCAGATGCAAGAGCCCCTGAAGAATGAGCAAGTCTGGGTTGCTTTTGACCACATTGCGCGGTTGGCCGATGCGTTCAATGCAAAGCCCAATGACTTTGTGGCTTTCCCGGCACCCAGCGGTCCAACAGGACGAGGCTTTATGCCGGTGTTGGCTGGATTGGCCATTCCCAAAACTGCGCCCGACAAAGCCGGAGCAGAAAAACTGGTGGCCTACCTCATGACACCCGAAGTGCAGTTGGCCACCTTGCGCGCCACCAACTTTTTCCCCACAGTGGACGTCAAGATTCCGGCAGACATGCCTGCGTCGGTGCGCATCACCGCTGAAGCCATCAGCAAGCAAGCGGGTTCAGCAGACGCCAACCCAGGCCTCTTGCCTGTGGGCTTGGGCGCACTGGGTGGCAAGTTCAACCAGGTTTATGTAGACACCTTTGAACGTGTGGTGTTGGCCGGACAACCGGTCAAAGCGGTTCTGGACGAACAAGCCGCCACCTTGCGCAAGCTCATGCAAGAAGCCAATGCGCCTTGCTGGGAACCCGACAAACCATCCGTGGGCGCTTGTCCTGTTAAGTGAGTTTCTCTAAATCCCCGTCATTCCCGCGAACGCGGGAATCTAGTGTTGCGCGGTAGGTCGTTGGCGCAAGAGATGGATTCCCGCCTGCGCGGGAATGACGAAACACGCGGGATGACGTTGGACAGTTGTGATTAACCCCTGAAGCATGAAAACGATGAATCAACGTCTATTGCCCTATTGGCTGATTGCGCCCGCAACGCTTTTCACGGTGGCGCTGTTTGTCGTGCCGTTTTATGGTGTGGCCAGCTTGGCCTTTACCGGTTCCAACGGCGGGTTTTCGCTGGCGGCATTTCAACAAATGAGTCAGCACTGGAAGTTTGGCGCTGCCCTCCAAAATACCTTGTGGTTGGCTGTGCTGGTGATTCCTTTGCAGTTGGTGTTGGCATTGGCCATGGCCCAAATGCTGAGCCAGATACGCAAGGGCCGTGATTTGTTGCTGTATGTCTGGACGGTGCCATTGGGTATTTCAGACTTGGCTGCCGGCATCATTTGGCTGGCCATTTTTGAGCAAACAGGGTTTCTCAATTCGGTGCTTGTCTCACTGGGTGCGGCCTCTGAGCCTTTTAATTTCTTGGCTTTTCAAAACACGGGCACTTTGTTGCTGGCCGTTGTCTTGGCTGAAGTCTGGCGGGCAACCGCGATTGTTTTGGTGATTCTGGTCTCCGGCATGGGGCTGATACCCAAAGAGTATGGCGAAGCGGCCGATGTGTTCGGTGCCAGTGCCTGGCAAAAATTCAGGCATGTGACTTTGCCCTTGCTCAAGCCCAGTCTGCAAACCGCCTTGATATTGCGAACCATCTTGGCTTTTGAGGTGTTTGCGGTGGTGGCTGCTTTGTCGGGCACCAAGTTCCCGGTTTTGATGAGTGAGACCTACAACTGGCAATTCAATTTGCAAGATGGTCCTGTTGCGGCAGCCATGGCCATGGTCATTTTGGGCGTGTCCATCGTGTCCACCCTCATTTATCTGCGTGTCTTGCGCACGCCGCCAGGAGCCTCGACATGAACCGTTCAGTGCTTACGCTGGCGCAAAGACAGCGCCGTACCCGGCTGATCTTGGTGACGGGGGCCAGCCTGGTCTGCTTGTGGGTTGTTCTGCCGATCTATTTTTTGATCGCCAATGCCTTGTCGACGCCAGAGGCTGTCAATGCATTCCCCAAAAAATGGATTCCCGCCGTAGACATGGGCAGCATCCAATACTTGCTGGCCTACGAAGGCGTTTTGAAATCCTTGCTGAATTCTTTGGCGGTGGCCGTGATGACCATGGTGGGTGCCATCGCTTTGGGTGCGCCAGCGGGCTACGCTTTGGCGCGCTATGAATTCAAGGGCAAGGGTGGTTTTCGCATGCTCATCATGTTGACGCGTGCGTTTCCGTTGCCACTGCTGGCTTTGCCATTGACGGTTTATTTCATTCGGCTGGGCATCGACGACTCATTGATGGGTTTGGCCTTGGTTCACACCATGCTGGCCTTGCCGTTCTCTGTGTTGATCACCTATTCCTTGTTCTCAGGCATTCCGGTTGAACTGGAAGAAGCCGCATGGGTTTTTGGCTGCAACAAACTGCAGGCATTCACACGTGTGGTGCTGCCTTTGGCCTTGCCCGGCATGGTGGCTTCGGCGGTTTTTGCTTTCATTATTTCCTGGAATGAGGTGTTCGCTGCTTCGGTCTTGACCGTGCAAAACAGAACACTCACGGCCCTCTTGCTGCAAAGTTTGGACTATGCGCCTTTGCATTTGAAGTTTGCGGGTGGTGCCCTGCTGGTTTTGCCGGCAGCTGTTTTCATGTTCCTGATTCGCAAACACATGTTTGCGATGTGGGGCATTTCCAATCGATGAACAAAATGGCTCAGATTCAAATACAAAATATCGAAAAATCCTTTGGTGAGTTCCGTGCTCTCAAAGGCATTGATCTGCAAATCGCTGACCAAGAATTCTTGGTTTTACTGGGTGCATCTGGCTGCGGCAAATCCACTTTGCTGCGCATCATGGCCGGTTTGGAGACTGCGGATGGCGGTCATATTCATGTCGGCGAGAACCGCATTGACAATTTGGCACCCAGGGACCGCGGTCTGTCCATGGTGTTTCAAAACTACGCTGTATTTCCACACTTGACGGTTTTTGAAAACATCGCATTTGGTTTGCGCATGCAAAAAAAACCACAGGCCTGGGTTGAGAAAAAGGTCCAGGAAGTCGCCGAGTTGGTGCACCTGGAAGTGTTGCTGCACCGGTATTCAGGGCAGCTTTCTGGCGGACAGCGTCAGCGTGTGGCCCTGGCGCGTGCATTGGCGGTAGAGCCCAAAGTCATCCTGATGGACGAACCGCTGTCCAACCTGGACGCTTTGCTTCGATTGGAAATGCGCGCCGAGCTCAAGACTATTTTGGCCAAGAGTCAAGCCAGCACCATTTATGTGACGCACGACCAAGTCGAAGCCATGAGTCTGGCCGATCGGATCGCCATCATGGACCAGGGGGTGATTGTTCAGTGCGACACGCCCATCGAGATTTACCGCAATCCGGCCACCACTTTTGTGGCTGGCTTTATTGGCAACCCGCCCATGAACTTTCTACCTGCGCAGGCTGTGCAAGATGGGGTTTATGAAGTGGCAGGCATGCGTTTGAGCGGGCCCACTGGGCATGCAGCGCTCACGCTGGGTGTCAGGCCCGAAGATTTGCACCCGGCAGATGAGGGGCTGAAGTTGCAGGCCGATGTCATTGAGCCATTGGGTGCCCATACATTGGTCACCGCATTGCAGGCGCAGGGCGTCTTTCGGGCTGCTTTGCCATCCGACATGGCACTGTCCCCCAAGCAGGTATTGCACTTGCAACCTGATTTAACCCGCATCCGCTGGTATGACGCTGGCGGACGTTTGGTCATTGTTTGATAGAGAAGCCATGAACACCGAAGACATGCTGCAAGAAGCCGAGCGCATTTTGCGACTCAACGACAAGGGCCATTACACCGTTCCGACACATGGCTTGTATCCTTTTCAATGGAATTGGGACTCGTGTTTGACGGCACTGGGTCAGTTCAGGCTAAGCCCTGATCGTGCTTGGACCGAAGTAGAGACCTTGATGGCCCACCAATGGCCTGATGGCATGGTGCCGCACATTGTTTTCCACGAACGCGATGAAGGTTACTTCCCCGGTCCGGATGTGTGGCAGACCGGTCGACCCACCCCCACGTCGGGCATCACCCAGCCGCCTGTTTTGGGCATGGTGCTGGAGCAACTCTTTTTGCGTGAAGACCCGGACCATCGGAGCGAATCGCGTTGCCGCAGCCTGGTTCAGGCCGCTGCACGTTGGCATGACTGGTTTTACCGTTGTCGTGATCCCCAAGGCACAGGGGTTGTCGCGCTTTTGCACCCTTGGGAATCGGGTCGTGACAATTCTTGCGATTGGGACGATGCCTTGGCCCAAGTGCCCACAGAGGGCATCTCACCTTACCAGCGCAAAGACATCACGCACGTCGATGCCAGTCAACGACCCACCGCATTTGAATACGACCGCTATGTGGCCTTGCTTGAATGCTTTCGCGCCTTGAAGTGGGACAACACGCTCTTGCACGATGCCTCCCCCTTTCAGGTGGTCGACCCTGGGTTCAATGCGATCTTGATTCACTCTGAGTTGGCGCTGTCGCGCCTGGCAGACCAGCTGGGGGATTCGGCGCTGGCCCACAGACTGAGCGAACGTGCGGCCCGGTCCATTGGGGCCATGGACACTTTGTGGCACGGCGATTTAAAGCAATATGCGTGTCTGAATCGACGGACAGGCCAACGTGTCAACAGCGCCAGTGTGGGGGGCTTGTTGCCTTTGCTGGTGTTGCCGCAAGGGCACGAACACGTGGCCGACTTGAGTATCCGATTGACCGATTGGCTGGACAAGGCACCGTTTGGTGTTTGCAGCATGGACCCTTTGGACATGCGTTTTGATGGCAAACGTTACTGGCGCGGCCCATCTTGGCTGATTGTCAATTTCCTGCTCATCACGGGCCTGCGCCAATGTGGCGAAACCGAGTTGGCCCATCGTGTGGTGCAAGCGAGCCTTCAGTGCATTCAAAAAAGCGGATGTTCCGAGTACTACCACCCCATGACAGGTGAGGCCTTGGGCGGCGGCACATTCACATGGACTGCTGCGATGGTGATTGAATTCTTGAACATGGACGCTTCACAAGCACTGCTCACCGCCTGACAGCGTCGGTGACTGGTTAATATCTGTCCCATGTCGATTGTTCACCTGGCTCAAGATCTTGGACTGTCGGTTTCGACCGTCTCCCGTGCCTTAAATGGCTATACCGATGTGGCTGAATCCACGCGACTCAGAGTCATGGAGCGTGCTCAGGCATTGGGGTACAAACCCCATCCGGGTGCAAGAAGACTCAAATCGGGAAAGTCCGGTGCGATTGGCGTGGTGTTGCCGACATCGCAAGAAGGTGGCCAGTTCATTGACTCGATGTACTCCAGTTTGCTGGGCGGCACTTCCAGCGTTTTAGAGCCCGCTGGGTACAGCTTGATGGCCACGACTTCGGCCATCTCAACACCCGAACAAGAGCGTGGTGTTTACGAAAATTTCATTCGCAGTGGCTGGTTTGATGCCTTTGTCATTGTGCGAACCCGCTTGGTTGATCAGCGTGTCGGCTTGATGTTTGAACACGAAAAGCCCTTTGTGACCTATGGGCGCTGTGCCGACAGCACGGGCCACGCCTGGGTGGATACAGACAATGAAATGGCCTTTTTCATGGCGGCGCAACGCCAAATTGCATTCGGTCATCAAAGAATTGCTTTGCTCAACGGACCTGCCGAATACACGTTTGCCCAGTTGCGTCAGCAAGGCTATTTGAACGCTTTGAAACAGGCCAATTTGAAGGTGGATGAGCGCTTGATCGTGCAAGGTCACTTGTCTGAAACAGGTGGGTTTTCCATGGCGCAGCATTTGTTGGCGTTAGAAGACCGCCCGACTGCCTTGTTGTGTGCGACCGATGCCATGGCCATCGGCGCCATGGCCGCATGCCGTGCCATCGGGCTGCGTGTGGGCTCGGATATCTCGATCATGGGCTATGGCAACAGCGATGCCGGACGCTACAGCAACCCGCCGCTGTCGACCATTGAGCACCGTATTTTCGAAAATGGTCAACATTTAGGCCAGGTCTTGCTTTCGGTTTTGGCGGGTGAATCGCCTGAGTCTCTTCACTATCTGGAGCCCGTTGTGTTGGTGCCTCGCTCGTCTGATGCACCTGTTGCCCACTGAGTTGAAAGGAGATGCTTGTCGTGAATTTTCAAAGCCGTCATTTTTTAGAACAGCACATCGCTGACACCTTGCACTTTTACGCGCCGAGAGCGGTGGATCCCGAGGGTGGATTTTTTCATTATTTCCTAGACGATGGGACGGTCTACAACACCACGCACCGTCATTTGGTGAGCGCCACCCGGTTTGTGTTCAATGGCGCGATGGCCAAGCGTCACAGTGGGCTCGATGCCGTCACCGACTGGGCACGTCATGGCATCGCCCATTTGGAGGCGTTTCGCCGATCAGATGGTTTGTATGCCTGGACGGTCGACCATGGACAAATTGAAGACGCCACGGTCATGGCCTATGGACAAGCTTTTGTGTTGCTGGCACAAGCCCATGCTTTTAGCGTGGGATGCGCCACGCGCCAGGATGTGGAAGCCGCATTTGCACGCATGAACGATGCGTTTTTCAGTGCCGTCGATGGCGCTTATGCCGACGAGATCACGCCCGACGGTCGATTGCTGGATTACCGAGGTCAAAACGCCAACATGCACATGTGCGAAGCTTGTCTGGCTGCGTACGAGTTCACGGGAGAAGTCAGGTACCTCGATCGGGCCGAAGTGTTGATTGAGCGCTTTGCTTTTGATCTCGCAGACACCGCAGGAGGCTTGGTCTGGGAGCACTATCAAGCTGATTGGTCCATCGATTGGGACTACAACAAAAACAATCCGGGCAATATTTTCAAACCTTGGGGGTTCCAGACAGGACATCAAACCGAGTGGGCCAAATTGCTCATGATGGCCCATCAGCACCGCCCACAAAACCGTTGGGTAGATCGGGCGGTCCATTTGCAGCGAGAGGCCTACCGTCATGGCTGGGATGCGCAACATGGTGGGCTGATTTATGGTTTCGCGCCTGACAGATCGCCCTGTGATACCGACAAATATTTTTGGGTCCAGGCAGAGTCATTCGCCAGCGCTTGGCGCTTGTGGCGGCACACGGGTGAGGCTGAATTTTTGAAGCAATACCAAGCGCTTTGGCACTGGAGTTGGTTGCACATGGTGGACCATCAATACGGTGCATGGTTCCGTATTTTGGGTGCCGATGGCCGCAAGCTTGAAAACACCAAATCACCCGCAGGCAAGGTGGACTATCACACCATGGGGGCTTGCTGGGATGTGCTTGCGGTGGGTGGCTTGGACGACTGAGTCTTCAGCCGTGTGAACCTCACTGCTGCGGTATCCCGGCCTTTTGAATCACATCGCCCCAGCGCTTGATGTCGCTGTCCAGCAACTGCGCCAATTGCGCAGGCGTGCTGGCTTTGGCTTCGACGTTGAAGCCGGCCAGGCGCTGCACCATCTCGGGTTCTGACAGCACTTTGGCCACTTCGGCGCTCAGGCGATCGACCACGGCTTTGGGCGTTTTGGCGGGCGCTGCCAAGGCATTCCAGGATGACACGTTGAAGTTGCTCAGGCCCGGCAGCTCTCGCACCACCGGCACTTGCGGCTGGTCTTTCGGGCGGCTTGCGCCCATGACACCGAGCAAGCGCACGGCTTTGGCGCTGATCTGCGGTTTGAGTGGTCCCAGAATTTCCACCACCGCATCCACTTGGCCGCCGCGCAAGGCGTTGATCACCGCTGGCGTGCCGTTGTAGGGAATGATCTGGCTGATCAAATTGGCCTGCGACCTGAACAGCTCGGCCGCCAGGTGTTGGGTGCTGCCGATGTTGATGGTGCCGATGTTGAGCTTGCCCGGGTTGGCACGCCCGAAGCTGACCAACTCGGCCAGGGTTTTGTGCGGTGACGACTCAGGCACCACGATGGCGATGTCGAACAAGCCCAACAAGGAAACAGGCGCAAAGTCGCTGCGTGGGTTGAAGGGCAGGGCCTTGAACAAACCGGCACTCACGGCCGTGCCGTTGGACATCAGCAGCAAGGTGTGGCCGTCGGGCGCGGCTTTGGCCACCAGTTCGCCCGCCACGATGCCGCCAGCGCCCGGGCGGTTGTCGATGATGACCGGCTGCCCTAAATTTTCAGACAGTTTTTGGGCCACGGCACGTGCCGTCAGATCGGCCACGCCGCCTGCACCAAAGGGCACCACGATTTTGAGTGGCTTGGAAGGGAACACCGATTGGGCGTGCGCCCAGCCAGCGGGCAATGTGCTCAGAGCCAAGGATTGGAGCAACTGGCGGCGGTTGAACATGGCGATACTTCCAGAATGAATAAATCAAAAAATGAATCAGAATGAACGGTTGTGTGCAAGCACGATTGTCTTGCATCGGTGTTGAAAGGGCATTCATGGTTTTCACTGGGTCATGGGGCTGGAGCGCTGTAGGCGTGCTGTGCCTTGCTGTTCTGAGCGGATGCGCCAGCCATGGCGTGAGTGAACAAAAGTCTGTGGTGGGGGCTTCGGTTTCTGCGGCAGGTGGCTTGCATTTCCGCCCTCAAGACAAAGCGCAATGGGAGGCCGTGTCTTTGCCCGGCAAGTTGCGCACCGCATTCAAACTGGAAAAGCAGGGCCATCGCCACGCCCTGCAAGCCCATGCGCAATCGTCGGCCAGTTTGCTGCGACAGCGCGTCAACGTGGCACCCGAGAAGTTGGGGCGGCTGCAATTTGAATGGCAAGTGGAGAACCTCATGGTGGAGGCCGACATGGCTGAACGCGACCGTGGTGATTCGCCGGTGCGTTTGATCTTGGCCTTTGAAGGCGACCGCAGCCGTTTGTCAGCCAAAAACGCGATGCTCAGCGACCTGACCGAAGCGTTGACCGGAGAGCCTTTGCCCTACGCCACTTTGATGTACGTGTGGTCCAACCACCGCCCGGTAGATTCGGTCATCGTCAACCCGCGCACGGACCGTGTGCGGAAAATGGTGGTGGAGTCAGGGCCTGGGCACTTGATGCAGTGGCGTCGCTACGAGCGCGATGTGCGGGCTGATTATGAAAAGGCTTTTGGCGAAGCGCCCGGCGCTTTGGTGGGCGTGGCCATCATGACCGACAGTGACAACACCCGCAGCAACGTGCGGGCCTGGTACGGCGACATTCGGTTTGATTGAGGCGCGCACCAGTCTTGTGCGCGACACCTGATTTGGGGGATTTCCCTCTCTCTGATGCGGGCCTGAATGTTGCATATTGTTCATCTCTGAATCCCTCATTCCAAGATCAAGGTGACTTTGATGAAAAATGCCGCAAGTTTGTCTGTCCGCACCACCACATTGGTGCTGTCTTTGGGTTTGGCTGGCCTGATGGGCGCTGCCGCTGTGCAGGCCAAGCCCTTCAAATGGTCCAGCGCCAGTGACATTCCCACGCTCGACATCCACTCGCAAAACAACGCCCTGGGCAATGGCGTGCATGCGGCTATTTTTGACTCTCTGGTTTACTACAACAGCAACACCTTCAAGGTCGAGCCCAAGCTGGCCACCGCTTGGAAAGAGATGTCGGCCACCCAGTACCGCTTCAATTTGCGCAAGGGCGTGAAGTTCAGCGATGGTTCGCCCTTGACGGCCGACGATGTGGTGTTTTCACTGGATCGCGCACGCGCCAAGACCTCCAACTTCAACGTGTACACCCAAGGCTTTAGCCGCATCGTCAAGGTCGATGCCAACACGGTGGACATCATTTTGAGTGGCCCCAACCCAGTGCTGCTGAACCAGCTGACCGAGCTGCGCATCATGAGCAAAGCCTGGGCCGAAAAGAACAAGTCGGTTGAGCCCAAAGATTCCAAGTCGAAAGACGAAAACTTTGCCCACCGCAACGCCATGGGCAGTGGCGCTTACATGGTCAAAGAATGGCAGCCCGATCAAAAGCTGGTGCTGGTCAAAAACCCCAACTGGTGGGGCTGGACTGAGGTCCCCACCAACGTGACCGAGGTCATTTACACCCCCATCAAGAACGAAGCCACACGCGCTGCGGCCTTGTTGTCCGGCGAAATTGATTTTGTGCTGGACCCCAGCCCGCAAGACCTGGGCCGCATGCGCAGCAACGCCAACCTGAAGGTGATCGACGGGGTTGAAAACCGCACCATCTTTTTGGGCATGGACCAAAACCGGGCCGAACTCCCTGGCTCCAACGTCAAGGGCAAGAACCCGCTCAAGGATGTGAAGGTGCGCAAAGCGCTTTACCAAGCGATCGACATCGAAACGATTCACCGCGTGACCATGCGCGGTTTGTCGCAAACCACGGGGGCGCTGGTGTCGCCCCAGGTCAATGGCTGGACAGAAGCCACGCACAAGCGCTTTCCCTATTCGCAAGACGATGCCAAAAAGCTGCTGACCGAAGCGGGTTATCCACAAGGTTTTGAAGTGGACTTTGCCTGCCCCAACAACCGTTATATCAACGACGAAGAAATTTGCCAGGCCATCACCGCCATGTGGGCCAAGGTGGGGGTGAAGGCCAAGCTGCGCACCATGCCTTTGGTGACTTACTTCCCGATGATCCAGCGCTACGAAGCCAGTATTTACATGCTCGGCTGGGGTGTGCCAACCTTTGACGGTTTGTACAGCCTGCAATCCTTGGTGCGCACTGTGGGTGCGGGTGGCGATGGCAACTACAACGTGGGACGCTACAGCAACCAGCGCATGGACTATGTGGTGGACCGCATCAAGACCGAGACCGATTTGCCCGTGCGCAACCGTCTGCTGACCGAAGGCCTGCAATTGCAAAACGACACCGTGGCGCACATCCCACTGCACAACCAGGTCATCCCCTGGGCCATGAAGAAAAACGTCGATGTGGTGCACCGCGCTGACAACCGCCTCGATTGGACACTGATCAAGGTCAATTGATGCTGGCCTTTATTTTGCAGCGGCTGATTCAGGCCGTGGTCGTCATGGTCACGGTCGCTTTCATCGCGTTTTTGCTGTTCCAGTATGTCGGTGACCCGGTGGTGTTTTTGCTGGGGCAAGACGCCACACCCGATCAAATCAAGGAGTTGCGTCAAGGCTTGGGCCTTGATCAGCCATTCTTTGTGCAGTTCTGGCACTTCTTGTCCAACGCGGTGCAAGGCGAGTTTGGACTCAGCTTGCGCCAAGGCGCCAAGGTCTCGCGCCTGATCGCCGAGCGCTTGCCCGCCACCTTAGAGCTGGCGCTGGTGGCCGCCACCTTGGCGTTGGCCATCGGGGTGCCCATGGGGGTTTATGCGGCGCTGCGCCGTGGTACCTGGATCAGCCAACTCATCATGACGGTGTCGCTGCTTGGGGTGTCGCTGCCCACATTCCTGATTGGCATTTTGCTGATCTTGGTTTTTGCTGTGATGCTGGGCTGGTTCCCCAGCTTTGGCCGTGGCGAAGTGGTGCAAATGGGCTGGTGGTCGAGCGGCTTGATGACGGCCAAGGGCTGGCACCACATCGTGCTGCCCGCGGTCACGCTGGCGATTTTCCAGCTGACCTTGATCATGCGTTTGGTGCGCGCCGAGATGTTGGAGGTGCTGCGCACCGACTACATCAAATTTGCCCGCGCCCGGGGCTTGTCCAATCGCGCCATTCATTTTGGCCATGCGCTCAAAAACACCTTGGTGCCGGTGCTCACCATCACGGGCTTGCAGCTGGGTGGTTTGATCGCGTTTGCCATCATCACCGAGACGGTCTTTCAGTGGCCCGGCATGGGCCTGCTGTTCATTCAAGCGGTGACCTTTGCCGACATCCCGGTCATGGCGGCGTATTTGTGCCTGATTGCCTTGATCTTTGTGGTCATCAACCTGGTGGTTGATTTGCTTTATTTTGTGGTCGATCCGCGCCTGCGCGTGGGCAAGCCGGGGGGACACTGAACATGGGCGCTTCTTTGCAATCGGTACTGGGGCGTGGTGCCGCGTTTGCGCGCATCGCGCAGTTCCACCCCGAGCTCACGGCTTTTCGGCGTGACCTGCATGCCCACCCCGAACTGGGCTTTGAAGAGGTCTACACCTCGGCCCGCGTGGCCGAAATGCTCAAGGTTTGCGGCGTGGACAGCATTCACACCGGCATCGGAAAAACCGGCGTGGTGGCTTTGGTGCACGGCCAAGGCCGCTCAGCCAGTCACCCGGGCCGCATGATTGGGCTGCGTGCCGACATGGATGCCTTGCCCCTGACCGAGTTCAACGAGTGCACCTGGAAATCATCCACGCCCGGCCTGATGCACGGCTGTGGACACGACGGCCACACCGCCATGCTGATGGGTGCGGCACGCTATCTGGCCGAAACCCGTCGCTTTGATGGCACTGCCGTGCTGATTTTTCAGCCCGGCGAAGAAGGCTATGCCGGTGCCCGCGCCATGATGGAAGACGGTTTGTTTGAGCGCTTTCCGTGCGAGCAGGTCTACGCCCAACACAACTCGCCCGAGACCCCTTTGGGGGTGATCGGCATCACGCCCGGCCCCATGCAGGCGGCGGTCGACAGGATCGAGATCCTGATTCGCGGCAAAGGGGGCCATGGCGCTCGCCCGCACCAAGGCGTGGACCCGGTGCTGGTGGCGGGCCACATCATCACCGCTGCGCAAAGCGTGGTGTCGCGCAACCTTTCGGCATTTGACCAAGCGGTGGTCAGCATCTGCTCGATGCAAGGCGGCAACCCCGGTGCCATGAGCGTGATTCCCGGTGAGGTGACTTTGGTCGGCACGGTGCGCACCTACAGCGAAAGCGTGCAAGACCAGATCGAAGACCGTTTGCGTTCTTTGTGCACCGGCATTGCCCAGGGCTTTGGTGCCTCGGCCGAATTGACCTATGAGCGCGTGTACCCCGCCACGGTGAACACCTTGCCCGAAGCGCAATTTGCCTGCGATGTGGCTGCAAGCCTGGTGGGCGAAGACAAGGTCTGGCGCAACATGCTGCCCAGCATGGGCGGTGAAGATTTTTCTTTCATGCTGCAAGCCAAACCCGGTGCTTACATTCGCATAGGCCAAGGCTTGCCGCATGGCCCCGGCCCACACCCGCTGCACAACAGCCGCTACGACTTCAACGACGAAATTTTGCCCTTGGGCGCTGCACTGCATGCCAGTTTGGTAGAGCAGGCCTTGCCTTTGGCCAAGGCCGTTCAGCCTTGATGCCCGATCACATTCAACCCCAGGAGTCTTTCATGCGCACTTCCAAACTCTCCCGTTCTTTGTTGGCCGCTGCACTGGTGTCAGCCATGTCACTGGGCGTGGCACATGCCGCCACTGTGCGCATTGCCAACCAGGGTGATGCCTTGTCAATGGATCCGCACTCGCTCAACGAATCGTTGCAGCTGAGCGTGACCAACAACGTGTACGAGTCGCTGGTGGGTGTGAGCAAGGACCTGAAGTTTGAACCGGGCCTGGCGTCTTCGTGGAAGCAGACGTCACCGACGGTGTGGCGCTTTGAGCTGCGCAACAACGTGCGCTTTCACGACGACACGCCTTTCACCGCCGATGATGTGGTGTTCTCGCTGAACCGTGCTGCAGGCGAAGGCTCTGACATGCGCAGCAACACCAACGACATCAAGGAAGTGCGCAAGTTGGGCAGCCACACCATCGAGATCGAAACCAAGGCACCGTTCCCGATCCTGCCCAACGTCTTGTCGACCGTCTACATCATGAGCAAGAAGTGGTGTGAGGAAAACCAGGCAACCCGCCCGGTGGACCGCCGCAAGGGCATCGAAAACGCGGCCTCCTTCCGTGCCAACGGCACAGGCCCTTACCGCCTGCGTGAGCGTCAGCCCAACGTGCGCACCACCTTCGTGCGCAACGGCAACTACTGGGGCAAGATCGATGGCAACGTGGATGAGGTGATCTTTTCTGTCATCGCCAACGACCCGACCCGCGTGGCGGCGTTGCTGTCGGGCGAGATCGACGTCATGGAACCCGTGCCCGTGCAAGACGTGCCCCGCATCAATGCGGGTGCCAACACACGCGCCCTGGTGGCCCCAGAACTGCGCACCATCTTTTTGGGCATGGACCAAAAGCGCGATGAATTGCTGTATTCCAGCGTGAAGGGCAAAAACCCCTTCAAAGACAAGCGCGTGCGCCAGGCTTTTTACCAAGCGATTGACATGGAAGGCATCAAACGCACGGTGATGCGCGGTGCCTCCAACAACTCCGCCCTGATGGTGGGCCCCGGCATCAACGGCTACAACCCTGACCTGAACAAGCGCCTGCCCTTTGACCCCGAAGCGTCTAAAAAATTGCTGGCTGAAGCGGGCTACCCCACAGGCTTTTCGGTGGACATGAACTGCCCCAACGACCGCTATGTGAACGACGGCCAGATCTGCGAAGCCGTGGCCGCCAATTTGGCACGCGTGGGCATCAAGATCAATCTGAAGGCCGAGACCAAGGGCACTTATTTCCCCAAAATCTTGCGTCGTGACACCAGCTTCTATTTGCTGGGCTGGACGCCCAGCACCTACGACGCGCACAACGCCCTGAATGCGCTGATGCGTTGTGTAGACGACAAAGGCACAGGCCAGTTCAACCTGGGTGCTTATTGCAACCCCAAGGTGGATGAGCTCACCGTGAAGATCCAAAGCGAGACCGATCAGGCCAAGCGCAACGCCATGATCCGCGAAGTGTTCGAGCTGCACAGTGCTGACATCGGTCATCTGCCTTTGCACCAGCAAGCCTTGGCCTGGGGTACCAGCAAAAAGGTCACGCTGGTGCAACGCGGTGACAACTACATGCCTTTCAAGTCCATCACGGTCAAATAAGCCATGAACGCATTGAAACGCTGGCTGAACAGCGACGTCGGTTACAGCTTTCGCCAATCGCCCACGGCGATGGTGGCGGCTGGCATCGCCTTCGTTTGCCTTTTTTGTTCGGTCTTTGCCGGGTGGGTCTCGCCCACCAATCCGTTTGATCTGGCCACGCTGGAGCTGAGCGACGCTCGCTTGCCGCCATCGTGGATGGAGGGCGGTACCACCAAGTTTTTGCTCGGCACCGATGACCAGGGGCGCGACATCTTGTCGGCCCTGATCTACGGTTCGCGCATTTCGCTGGTGGTGGGCATCGCTTCTGTGATTCTGTCGGTGGTGGTGGGTGTGGGCATGGGCTTGTTGGCAGGCTTTCGCGGTGGTTGGGTTGACGCTTTGCTGATGCGTCTTTGCGATGTGATGCTGTCGTTTCCAGCCATTTTGGTGGCCTTGTTGATCGCGGGCGTGGGGCGTGCCTTGTTTCCTAACGCGCACGAATCCTTGGCATTTGGCGTGTTGATCATCTCGATCTCACTCACGGGCTGGGTGCAATACGCCCGCACGGTGCGTGGCACCACTTTGGTCGAGCGCAACAAAGAGTACGTGCAAGCTGCCCGGGTAACGGGCGTGGCCCCTTTGCGCATCATGTTCAAGCATGTGCTGCCCAACGTCATGGGCCCAGTCATGGTGCTGGCCACCATCCAGGTGGCCACGGCCATCATCACCGAGGCCACGTTGTCGTTTTTGGGTGTGGGTGCGCCGCCCACATCGCCCTCGCTGGGCACGCTGATTCGCGTGGGCAACGACTATTTGTTCTCTGGCGAATGGTGGATCACGATTTTTCCGGGGCTGATGCTGGTGCTGATCGCCCTGTCGGTCAACTTGCTGGGTGACTGGTTGCGCGACGCGCTGAACCCGAGATTGCGATGAGTCTTTTACAAGTCAAAAACCTGGTGGTGGAATTCCCCAGCCGCCACGGCACGCTGCGTGCGCTGGACGACATTTCTTTCGACATCGCACCCGGCGAAATCTTGGGTGTGGTGGGCGAGTCGGGTGCCGGCAAGTCGCTGACCGGGGCCGCCATCATTGGCCTGCTGGAGCCGCCAGGCCGTGTGGCGAGTGGCCAGATTTTGCTGGAAGGCCAACGCATAGACCACCTGAACGCCGACCAGATGCGCCACATTCGGGGCCGCAAGATTGGGGCGATTTTTCAGGACCCGCTGACCTCGCTCAACCCGCTGTACACCATCGGTCGGCAGCTGACCGAGACGATTTTGGCCCACCTGCCAGTGACGCCCCAAGAGGCCCGCCAACGCGCTGTTCAGTTGCTCAAGGACACCGGCATTTCTGCCGCCGAAGAGCGCATCGACCACTACCCACACCAATTTTCAGGCGGCATGCGTCAGCGCGTGGTGATCGCACTGGCCTTGGCTGCCGAGCCTCAGTTGATCGTGGCCGACGAGCCCACCACGGCGCTGGATGTGTCCATTCAGGCGCAGATCATCAGCTTGCTCAAAAAGGTCTGCAAAGACCGTGGCGCTGCGGTCATGCTGATCACGCACGACATGGGCGTGATCGCCGAAACCTGTGACCGTGTGGCCGTGTTGTACGCCGGGCGTGTGGCCGAAATCGGCCCGGTGCATCAAGTCATCAACCACCCGGCCCACCCTTACACCGCAGGCCTGATGGCCTCTATCCCCGACATGGACAGTGACCGTGAACGGCTGAACCAGATCGATGGGGCCATGCCGCGCCTGAACGCCATCCCCCAAGGCTGCGCCTTCAACCCACGCTGCCCCAAAGCCTTTGACCGGTGCCGCCAAGACCGGCCCGAGTTGGTCAACACCGGGGTCAACCGCGCCGCCTGCTGGCTGCACGACGGGGGCGCAGCATGAGCGACACGAATCACCCCAAACAAGCCCAATCACAGCGCCAGCCACTGGTTATCGCGCACGACCTGGCCAAAACATTCGACGTGTCGGCACCTTGGCTCAACCGTGTGATCGAGCGCAAACCGCGCCAGATGCTCAACGCTGTAGATGGCGTGAGCTTCGAGATAGAACGCGGCAAAACACTGGCCTTGGTGGGCGAATCCGGCTGTGGCAAAAGCACCGTGGCCCGCTTGCTGGTGGGCCTGTACGAACCCACTCGCGGCGGCCTGACCTTCGATGGGCAAGACGCGCACGCGGCGTTCAAGTCGTCCGATTCTCAAAAAATGCGCCAGCGCATTCAGATGATTTTTCAGGACCCCTATGCCAGCCTGAACCCGCGCTGGACAGTGGACAACATCATTGGCGAGCCGCTCAAAGAGCATGGCCTGATCAGCGATGCCGATGAGCTCAAGGCCCGCGTGGCCGAGCTGCTGCAGTCGGTGGGCTTGTCGCCGCTGGACATGGTCAAGTACCCGCACCAGTTTTCGGGTGGGCAACGCCAGCGCATCTCGATCGCCCGCGCTTTGGCCACCGCACCAGAGTTTTTGGTCTGTGACGAGCCGACCTCGGCGCTGGATGTGAGCGTGCAGGCGCAAGTGCTCAACATCATGAAAGACCTGCAACGCGAGCGGGGCCTGACGTATTTGTTCATCAGCCACAACCTCGCCGTGGTGCGCCATGTGAGTGACCAAGTGGGGGTGATGTACTTGGGCCGACTGGTTGAGCTGGCCGACAAGCACACGCTGTTTGGCAACCCGCAACACCCGTATACCAAGATGCTGTTGGACGCGATTCCCAAAATGCACGACACCGGCCGCGCCCGCACCCCCGTGCAAGGCGAAGTGCCCAACCCGCTGAACCCACCCAGCGGCTGCACTTTTCACCCCCGCTGCCCGCAGGCCACCGACATCTGCCGTGCCGAACGCCCGCCACTGCGCGACTTCAAAGGCATCAAGATCGCTTGTCACGCGGTGGTGTGACAGAGGCTTGGCCTGTATTGCTCTGCAGCGAGGGCGATCTTATACTACCAAGTATATTTTGGGGAGTATAAGTATGCAAAACTGGTATCAACACTTGCCTGCTTCGGCACAAGCAGCCTTTGCCAACTTGGTGCCAGCCGCTCAGTCCACCAGTTCGAACCGCACGGTGGCAGATTTGCCGGGGGGATTCACCCAGAAAAAACTCGGGCAAAAGACCTATTGGTACTACCAGTTCAAATCTTTGGATGGAAAAACCAGACAAATTTACCTGGGCAACGACTCAGAAAGCTTGAGGGGATTGATTGCCGACTTTAAAGAGCAGCCTTCTCACGCCGAGGCATTGGCGCATCTGGGGCGTTTATGCCGTTCCGCCATTGAGCTTGGGGCAAACGCCATTGGCCGCACCCATCACCGGATACTGCAACGATTGGCTGACCATGGTTTTTTCCATGCCGGTGGCATTCTCATAGGAACGCATGCTTTTTTAGCGTACCAAAACCACTTTGGCATCCGTTGGACAGAAGGCAATCAAACGCTGGACATTGACTTTGCCCATCCTGGTAATAACCTCTCCATTGCCTTGCCCGATGGGCTCAAGATGGATGCTCGCAGTGTGATCGAGTCTTTGGAGATGGGCTTCATTCCCAACGTATCGCAAACGACATTCACCAAGCAAGATGAGCCCGATTTGCAGTTGGATTTTGTGACGCCCAAGGTCAACACCACCGATAACCCCATCCGTGTCCATGCCCTGAACTTGAGCATGCAGCCACTTCAATTCATGAATTTTTCAATGGACGCCACCATGCAGGCCGTCTTGATTTCACGCAATGGTCCTGTTGCCATCAATGTCCCCAAAGCTGAACGTTACGCCCTGCACAAATTGATCGTTTTTGGAGAACGCCCGCCCGAGCTGCAAGTCAAAGCCCAGAAAGACATCGCACAGGCAGCCAGCCTGATTGCTTACCTCCAGGAGAACGAACCCGACGCCTTGGAAGAGGCCTGGGAAATGATTCAGCGCAGTGGCAAAGGCTGGATCAGCCGGTGTGTGCGCGGCGCAGATTATCTGCAATCACGGTATCCCGATGTCAAATTGGATTTCATCAAAACATGAGGGGTCATCACATCTCAAACATTTGATGCTGGAATTTCCAGACTCTAGCCTCTCATCGCATCGTTCGATTTCCGACGAGGCACACGCCAAAAAATGCATCAGGATGTGCTGAATCAACGCAAGGCTTTGATGCGTTGAGCCAAGTTCGAAAGCCTCAGAAGTAGATCGGGACAACCGTTGTTATTCGCCCAGTAAAAAAACCCACCGTGTTGCCACGGTGGGTTTTTTAGCTTTTAACTCTCAGCTGGCTTGCGCCAGCATCAAATTAGAAAGCGTGAGCCAACTGAACGCGTGTGTTGGTTGCCGAAGCAGTTGCACCAGCAGCCTTGGTGGATTGAGCTTGCAAAGCCACGTAAGTGCGCTTGCTCAGGTTGTACTGGGCAGACAAGTCGTAACCTGTGTTGTTGCCAACGATGCCGTCAGTCTTGCTGGTAGCGTATACAGCGCCAACGTTGAATGGGCCGAAAGGAGCAGACACGCTAACAGCGGTTTCGTTTTTCTTCACGCCAGCAGTATCTTTGGCAGTCTGATAACCAGCGCCCAAAATGGCAACGCCCAGGTTGTAGTTGACGCTCATGCGTGTACGGCTGTCAGCACCAGCTATCAAAGAGTTCAAGCCGTAACTGGTCATGTCCACAGCAGCAGACAGAGGGCCGTTAGCGTAGTTCAAACCAAGGACTGTCGCGTCTTGAGCAGCGGAAGTGGCTTCAGCACCGCCAGCACCGACGTTGTCGAGCATCAGGGCTTTAACGGAGAAACCGCTCATTTCAGGCGATGTGTATTGCAGCAAGTCAACGTTGGAAGCAGCAGCCAATTGAACGCCGTTATCCAAGCCGATGTATGTTGGACCACCAGCAGTGACCAAACCCAAGATGCCGTTGCCGGCTTCAACTGCGCCAACTGTCACAGTACCGAAACCGCCGGACACGAACAAGCTGGAGTCACGTGGACGTGCCCCATTGCCGTCTGTCAAAGAAGCGCCAGAAATTGCATCAGTAGCAGCGTCACGGCCGCGCAAACGCAGAGCCATGTTGGCACCGGCCTTCAAGCCACCGCCCAAGTCTTCCACAGCAGCGATGTTCCAGTCACCGTCGGTAACGCCAACACCAGTTGTCTTAGCACCAGTAGCAGACTTGGCATCGCCGTAAGCAAAACGCAGCTTACCTGTCAAAGACACAGAAGATTGAGCGAAAGCAGCGCCCGAAGCGGCCACAACAGCCAGAGCAGCTAGGATGAAATGAGACATTCAGTGATGTTCGTTGCATACATTTGGGTCAGTATGTTGTACTCTAGCGCATATGATCATCAATTTTGCAAATGTTAACAAACTAGTTGGTTTTGATGATTTTTTATCAGACGCCTTGAATTTGGTGACCGAGTGTGGTGAGTCCCCACTTCTTGTCCTC
>OFRD01000065.1_pt1 | contig 35264 bp, 27 predicted proteins | sample 1543041 | NCBI WGS metagenome assembly OFRD01 (sample SAMN07774234, study PRJEB24372) | wastewater metagenome | isolation source: Exp Tend CN 100WW | collected 2016-02
TGGAACGTGCTGCAAGGCGGGCCGCTGCCGCCGGCTGGCAGCGTTGTAAGTGCTGCACTGGACTGGGAGCGCCGCTATGCACTGATGCGCACGCACACCGCCATGCACATCCTTTGCGGCGTGGTTTGGCGCGATTACGGGGCCAGCGTTACGGGCGGCAACATGGAGCTGCTGCAGGGGCGCATGGACTTTGAATTTGAAACAATGCGGGCCGAGCTGGTGGAGGAAATTGAAGCCAAGGTCAATGCAGAAGTTGCCGCTGCGCGCGCGGTGCGCGTGCAGATCCTGCCGCGCGCTGAAGCTTTCGCAATTCCGGATTTGATTCGCACCAAGGTCAACCTGCTGCCGCCGGGCATTGCAGAAGTGCGCACCGTTGAAATTGTGGGCCTGGACCTGCAGGCGGACGGCGGCACGCATGTGGACAACACCAGCGCCGTCGGGCATTTGCGCATTTCGGATTACAAGAGCAAGGGGCGCATCAACAAGCGCCTGGTGCTGACGGTGGGCTAAAGCCAAGCGCATGCCGGCCCGCAAACGAACTTCTCCCATGGCTCAACTGCCGCTGGACACGCTTATTCACGGCGACTGCCTCGCAGTGCTGGAGCAACTGCCGGCGGCATCAGTGGATGTGGTGTTTGCCGATCCGCCCTACAACCTGCAGCTGCAGCAGGCGCTCTACCGGCCGGACAGCTCGCGTGTGGCTGCGGTTACGGATGCGTGGGATCAGTTTGAAGATTTTGCCGCATACGATGCATTCACGCGTGCGTGGCTGCAGGGCTGCCGGCGCGTGCTGAAGGACACCGGCACACTTTGGGTGATTGGCAGCTACCACAACATTTACCGCGTGGGCGCAGTGCTGCAGGATCTGCAGTACTGGATCCTGAACGATGTGGTGTGGGTGAAGGCCAACCCGATGCCAAACTTTCGCGGCGTGCGCTTTACAAACGCGCATGAGACGCTGCTGTGGGCGCAGAAGACCAAGGGCGCGCGCCACACCTTCAACCATCAGGCGCTCAAGGCGCTCAATGATGATTTGCAAATGCGCAGTGACTGGCGCCTGCCCTTGTGCAGCGGCAAGGAACGCCTGCAGGTGAACGGGCACAAGGCGCACTCCACACAAAAACCGGAGGCGCTGCTGTACCGTGTGCTGCTGGCCAGCACCAATCCCGGCGACGTGGTGCTCGATCCGTTTTTTGGCAGCGGCACAACGGGTGCGGTGGCGCGCAAGCTGGGCCGCCATTGGCTGGGCATCGAGCGCGAGCGTAAATACATCAACCTGGCGCGGCGGCGGATTGCGGCGGTGCCGCCGCCGGATCCCGCGCTGCACGCGGTGAGCACGCCGGAGCGGCGCGCGCTGCCGCGCGTGCCGTTTGGCGCGCTGCTGGAAAATGGTTTGCTGCAGCCGGGGCAGACGCTTTACTTTGGCGTGCAAGGCGCGCAGCGCGCGGTGGTGCTGGCCAATGGCCACTTGCGCTGGAGCGGACAAACCGGATCCATCCACCAAATTGGCAGTTTGATTCGCGGCAGCGCCTGCAACGGCTGGGATCACTGGTTTTACGATGATGGCAGCAGCGGCAAACGGCAAACTGTTGACCAGCTGCGCCAGCGCTTGCAGGCTGCCGCTCCCTGACCAGCAGGCTGCCCGCAGCTGCCCGCGGCCCACAGGCCGGCAGCGCAAAACAGAATAGAATTCAAATTATGTTTGCACCTGTTTCCTCCAAACTCGACCTGCAGCAAATGGAACTCGAAGTGCTCGAGTTCTGGAAGCAGCGCGAGATATTTCGCAAGTCCACCGAGATGCGCGCGGGCGCGCCGCGCTATGTTTTTTATGAAGGGCCGCCCACGGCCAACGGCAAACCCGGCAGCCACCATGTGCTGGCGCGCGCCTTCAAGGATATTTTTCCGCGCTATCAGGCAATGCGCGGCAAGTATGTGCTGCGGCGCGGCGGCTGGGACACGCATGGCTTGCCGGTTGAGATTGAGGTTGAAAAACAGCTGGGCTTGACGGGCAAGGAGCAGATTGAAAAGTTTGGCATCGCCGAGTTCAATGCGCGCTGCCGCCAGTCCGCGTTTGAATATATTCAAGAGTGGGAGCGCCTCACGGACCGGATTGGTTTTTGGGTGGATTTAAAAACCGCCTACGTGACCTACGAGAACAACTACATCGAATCAGTGTGGTGGATCCTGCGCCAGCTGTGGGACAAGCAGCTGGTGTACCGCGGCTTCAAAGTTGTGCCGTACTGTCCGCGCTGCGGCACGGCGCTGTCTGACCACGAGGTGGCGCTGGGTTATCAGGACGACGTGCCGGACCCGTCTGTGTATGTGCGCATGCGCCTCAAGGATGATCCCAACACCGCGCTGCTGGTGTGGACCACAACGCCATGGACATTGCCCGCAAATGTGGCTTGCGCTGTGGGTGCTGCGGTGCGCTACGTTACGGTGGAGCAGCCGGATGGCACGCGCCTGATTTTGGCGCATGAACTTTTGGTGGAGGTGTTGGGGGAGGGCGGACACAAGATTGTGGCAGAGCACACCGGCGCGCAGCTGGCCGGCCTGCAATACCTGCCGCTGTACAGCTTCATGCCATTTGCAGAGCAAGCCCACTATGTGGTTACGGGCGAATTTGTGACCACCACCGACGGTACGGGCATTGTGCACCTTGCGCCGGCCTACGGCGCGGAAGACATGCAGGTGGCACGCACGCACAACCTGCCGGTGCTGCAGACTGTGGACGTGCGCGGCTGCTTCATTGATGCTGTGCTGCCGTTTGCGGGCATGTGGGTCAAGGATGCGGATCCGCTCATCATTCAGGATCTGCAGGCGCGGCAGCTGTTGCACCGGGCAGGCACCATTTTGCACACGTACCCGTTCTGCTGGCGCTGCAACACTGCGCTGCTTTACTACGCGCGTGACACGTGGTATGTGGGCACCACGCGCGCCAAAGAAGCCCTCGTCAACCTCAATCAAACCATCAACTGGCACCCGGACCATGTGAAGAACGGGCGCTTTGGCAACTGGCTGGAGCACAATGTGGATTGGGCGCTGGGCCGCGAGCGTTACTGGGGCACGCCGCTGCCCATCTGGGTGGATGATGATGGCGACACGTTGATGGTGGGCTCGGTGGCGGAGCTTTCCGAACTGGCAGGCACAGCGCTGGACAAGTTGGATCTGCACCGCCCGCATGTGGACGCCATCACATTTGCCAATCCCAAAACCGGCAAGCTGATGCGGCGTGTGCCGGAGGTGATTGACTGCTGGTTTGACAGCGGTGCGATGCCAGTGGCGCAGTGGCACTACCCGTTTGAGAACAAGCAGCTGTTTGCCGAGCAGTTCCCCGCCGACTACATCTGCGAAGCGGTGGATCAAACGCGCGGCTGGTTTTATTCACTGCACGCCATTAGCACGCTGCTGTTTGGCAGCGTCGCGTACAAAAATGTTGCCTGCCTCGGCCTGATCCTCGATGGTGATGGACAGAAGATGTCCAAGTCCAAGGGCAACATTGTGAATCCGTGGGATGTGATTGCAGCGCATGGCGCTGATGCGTTTCGCTGGTACTTGTACACGGCCAGCCCGCCCGGCCAGGAGCGGCGCTTCTCTGTGGATCTTGTGGGCGAGGTGGTGCGCAACTTTACGCTTACGCTGTGGAACACGTATGCGTTTCTTGTTTCGTATGCCAACTTGGATGGCTGGCAGCCGGCGGCTGGCGGCAGCCCGGCTGCGCCCGCAGCGCTGACGGACTTGGATCGCTGGATCCTTTCTGAGCTGCACACGCTGGTGGGCAGCGTGACGGCCGCGTTTGAAGGCTACGATGTGACGGGTGCCACGCGCCCCATCGAGCGCTTTGTGTACGACCTTTCCAACTGGTATGTGCGCCGCTCACGGCGCCGGTTTTGGAAGAGTGGTGCCGGACCGGACAAGCAGGCTGCGTATGCCACGCTGCACGAGTGCCTGCTGACTTTGAGCAAGCTGCTCGCGCCGTCGATGCCGTTTGTTGCGGATGCAATTTACCGCAATCTTGCGGGTGCGCAGCAGCCGGAGTCAGTGCACTTGGCAGACTGGCCGGCGGCTGAAGCAGCGCGCATCGACCCGGCGCTGAACCATGACATGCAGATTGTGCAACGCCTTGTGTCCTTGGGGCACAGCGCGCGCCAGCGCAGCAAGCTAAAGGTGCGCCAGCCGCTGCCGGAAGCTGCATTCTGGGCGGGCGCGGATGCGGCCGGCGTGATCGCACGCCATGGCGCATTGATTGCGGATGAGCTGAACGTGAAGCAGGTGCGCCTGCTCAACTCTGATTTGGAGGCGGTGGCTTACGAGCTGCATGCGCTGCCCCGCGAGCTGGGGCAGAAGTACGGCAGCCGGCTGCCGGCCGTGCGTGACGCACTGGCCGCCCTGGATGCAGCCACTGCCGCGCGCACACTGCTGGCCGGGCAGCCGCTGGCGCTGCAGGTGGATGGCATGGCATTGGAGCTGCAGCCGACCGAAGTAGAGGTGCGCCTGCAAGCGCGCAGCGGCTTTGCGGTGGCAGCAGAGGGCGGGTTGGTTGCCGCGCTGGTGACGGACCTGACCCCGGAGCTGGTGCGTGAAGGGCTGGCGCGCGAGGTGGTGCGGCGCGTGCAAGAGCTGCGCAAGAGCAGCGGTTTCCAAATCTCAGACCGCATTCGGGTGCGCTTTCAGGCCAGCGCCCAAATTGCGCAGGCGATTGCCGAGCATCATGACTATATTGCGGGCGAGACGCTGGCGGTGGCGCTGCAGGCGGGCGCAGTTTCAGCGGACGCATGGCTGATCGACGCGGAGTCGCTTGCCGTGCAAATTGAACTGGCGGGCTGAGCCAGCGCGCGGTTGGAGAGCCGGCCCAACCGCTGATTGCTTGGCTGCGGCCGGCTGCTGGATGCGCTGCCGCGCGGCTGGCAACGTGCGCCGCATGAACTTGCGCAATGGCGCGGTGGCTCGCGGTGGTATTATCGAAACTGGCGAACTTTATAACAAATGACTACCCAATACACTGCCGTACTTCCCATGCGCAGCCAGCTGCGCTTGTTCTTGATTGCAGCCGGCGTAATTGCGGTTGACCAGCTTTCCAAGTGGCAGGTGCGCGGCCGCATGGCGATTGGCGACACTGTGGAAATACACCCGTGGCTGCGCGACGTGTTTGACCTGGCGCACACCACAAACACGGGTGCGGCGTTTGGCATGTTTAAGAGCGGCAGCACGCTACTGACTGTGCTGGCACTTTTGGTGTCAGGCGCGATTGTGTACTACAACCGCACGCTGGCGGCGGAGCAGGTGTGGGTGCGCACCGCGCTTGGCTTGCAGCTGGGCGGTGCCATCGGCAACATGCTGGACCGGCTGTATCAGGGCTACGTGACAGACTTTTTGCATCTGCACTACTGGCCGGTGTTCAATGTTGCGGATGCGGCCATTTCCATTGGAGTGGTTATCCTGATAATGGTGATGCGCGGCGAGACCAAGCCGGCGCGCACACTGCCGGCACCGGCTGTGGCAGAACCCGGCTCCAACCCGGACTGATGGCTGCAGATCGGCAGGCGGGCGCAGTGCATACCTTTCAACTGGCGCATCCCGGTGAGCGCTTGGACAAGGTGCTTGTGGAATGCATGCCGGAGCTTTCGCGCTCGCAAATTCAGCGTTTGATTGATGGCGGGCAGGTGCTGATAAACGGGCAGCTGCCCGCCAAGGCCGGGCAGCGGTTGGAAGGCGGCGAGACTGCGGTCGTTGCAGTGCCGGTGCCCGAGCCATCCACCTTGATCCGTGAACGCATTCCATTGCATGTGCTTTACGAGGATGCGGACATGCTGGTAGTCGACAAGCCGGCCGGGCTGGTGGTGCATCCGGCCGCCGGGCATGCGTCCGGTACGCTTGTGAATGCGCTGCTGGCGCATGGGATGGAGTTTGGCGCAGTGGGCGGCAGCTTGCGGCCCGGCATTGTGCACCGGCTGGACAAAGACACTTCCGGGTTGATTGTGGTGGCGAAGCATGATGCGGCGCAGCGTGCGCTGCAGGCGCAGTTCAAGCTGCGCAAGGTGGAGAAGCATTATGTGGCGCTGGTGGTGGGGCGGCCGCCGACGCCAAACGGACGCGTGGAGGCGGCAATCGGGCGCGACCCGCGCCATCGCCAGCGCATGGCTGTGGTCACCAACCCCGAGCTGCGCAGCCGCATGGCCGTGAGCGAGTATCGAACGCGCGAGTCTTTGCGCGGCTACACACTGGTGGATGTAAAGCCGGAGACGGGGCGCACGCATCAGGTGCGCGTGCACATGGCTTTTTTGGGATGCCCGCTGGCAGGCGATCTTTTGTACGGTGTGAGCAGCGGACGATACAAGCTGGCGCGCCATTTTTTGCACGCCGCCGGCCTCACGCTGCAATTGCCGAGCGGCAGCACACAAACTTTTAGCGCGCCGCTGCCCGCCGAGCTGGAGGCTTGCCTCGCAGCATTGCGTGGCTAAGCATTGCGTATTATGGCGCTGGCCGCTGTGCCGCGCCAACATCACTCTCAAATAGGTGCAGCCAAGCATGGAACTAATTGACCTGCGTTCTGACACGGTGACCAAGCCCACGCCGGAGATGCGCGCTGCGATGGCAGCGGCGGAGGTGGGCGATGATGTTTATGGCGAGGACCCCACCGTCAACGAGCTGGAGGCGGTGGCCGCGCACATGACGGGCAAGGCTGCTGCATTGTTTGTGTCTTCCGGAACGATGGGCAATGTGGCGGCGATGATGGCGCACACGCAGCGCGGTGCCGAGGTGATCTGCGGTTATCAGTCGCATGTGTTTCGCAATGAGCAGGGCCAGCTGGCGCAGCTGTGCGGCGTGCAGGCGCATCCGCTGCCGGAAGCTGCCAACGGGACACTGCCGCTGGATTTGGTGGCGGGTGCAATTCAGGGCGATGACCAGCACCACCCGATCACCAGTGTGCTGGCGCTGGAGAACACACAAAATATGTGCGGCGGCGTGCCGTTGGCTGTGGACTACATGCGGGCAGCGGGCAGCCTGGCGCGCGCGCACGGCCTGAAGCTGCATGTGGATGGTGCGCGCCTTTTCAACGCCGCCGTTGCACTGAATGTATCTGCGGCGGAGCTGGTGGCGGATGCGGACTCGGTAACCTTTTGCCTTTCCAAGGGACTTGCTGCACCAGCGGGCTCTGTGCTCTGCGGTGATGTTGAGTTCATCAAGCGGGCGCGGCGCGCGCGCAAGGTGCTGGGCGGCGGCATGCGCCAGTCCGGAATACTGGCGGCAGCCGGCTTGGTGGCGCTGCGCTCGATGGTGGAGCGGCTGGCGGATGATCATGCGCACGCGCAGCAACTGGCGCATGGCTTGGCAGCCATTGCCGGCGTAAAGCTGGACCCGCGGGCGGTGGCCACCAACATGGTGTACTTTGATCTGGATGCGCATGTGGCGCAGACGGACGCGCAGATCATGGCGCGCTTGCGCGAGCAAGGCGTACTGATCGACTTTCTGTACGCGCCATTTTCGCGCGGCTTCCGGGCCGTGACGCACTGCTGGATCACGGCGCCGATGGTTGAGCGGACACTCGCAGCCATGCGCCACGTGCTTGCAACCTAGCATGACGGAAACGCTGGTTGCGCTGGATCTGGAGACCACCGGGCTTGATGCAAACCGCGACGCGATCATTCAGATTGGCGCGGTAAAGTTTCGCGGCGAGCGCATTGAGGGCGAGTATGAAACACTCGTCAACCCGGGCGTCCCCATTCCCGGTTTCATCAGCGAGCTGACCGGCATCACGGACGCAATGGTGGCGCGTGCGCCGGCGCTTGCGGTGGCGCTGCCAGAGTTGCTGCGCTTTGTGGGCAATGCGCCGGTGATCGGCCACAACCTTAAGTTTGACCTTGGCTTTTTGCAAAAGCACGGTGCGCTGCGCAACAATGTGTCGATTGACACCTATGATCTGGCGAGTGCACTGCTGCCGAGCGCTAGCCGCTACGCACTGGTTGCGCTGGCTGCGGAGCTGGGCGTGCCGCTGCGCGATGCACATCGCGCGCTGAATGATGCGCGCGCCACGCAGCAGGTGTACGGGCTGCTGGCCAAGCGCGCCGACGAGCTCTCGCTGGACACACTGTCCGAACTGGTGCGGCTGGCTGCCGATGTGGAGTGGGGCGCGGACTACACTTTTCAGGATGCACTGCGGCGCCGCACGGAACAAGGCGCAGCGCCCAAGCGCCGCAGAGCAGGCGCCCCGGAGCGCGGCCTGTTTGCGGGCGGTGGCGCAGCGGCCGGGCCCGCGCTGCAGCCGGCTGATGAGCCGGCGCCGCTTGATGAGGCACCGCTGGTGGAAATGTTCAAGCCCGGCGGCGCACTGGCCGCACAGTTTTCCAGTTACGAGAGCCGGCCGCAGCAGCTGAAGATGATGCGGGCGGTGGCGCGCGCACTTTCCGGGCAGCGCCATCTGCTGGTGGAAGCCGGCACTGGTACCGGCAAGAGCCTTGCGTATTTGGTGCCGGCCATTTGCTGGGCAGCGCAAAGTGACTGGCGCGTGGTGATCTCCACCAACACCATCAATCTGCAGGATCAGTTGATGCGCAAAGACCTGCCCGCGCTGCAGCAGGCGCTGCCGCAGGAGTTTCGGGCGGCGGTGCTCAAGGGGCGCGGCAATTATGTGTGCCCGCGTTTGTTTGATGCGATGCGGCGGCGCCCGGCGCGCACGCTGGATGAGATGCGCGTGCTGGCAAAGCTGCTGGTGTGGCTGCCGCAATCGGAAACCGGCGATCGCAGCGAGCTGACGCTCACGGGCCCGGGCGAGCTGGAGGTGTGGCTGCGCCTCTCGGCCGAGGATGAGGGCTGCACCACCGAGCGCTGCGCCACGCTGCAGGGCGGCAGCTGCCCGTTTTATCGCGCCAAGCGCGCAGCCGAATCGGCGCATGTGCTGGTGGTCAATCATGCGCTGCTGCTGGCAGATGCTGCCTCGGAGAATCGCGTGCTGCCCGAGTATCAATACTTGATTGTGGACGAAGCGCACCACCTTGAGGCAGCCACCACGGACGGACTGTCGTTTGTGGCGCGCCAGTCCGAGCTGGAGTTTCGGCTGCGCGCACTGACGGGCCCGCAAAGCGGGCTGCTGGCGCAGGTAGTTGCGCGGGTGGGCAGCCAGCTGGGCGTTGGGCAGCAAGCCGGCTTGCGCCACCAGACAGAAGGTGTGGCAGCTGCGCAGGCGGCGGTGCTGGTGCATGTTGCCAACTTTTTTCAACAGGCCGGCCGGTTTGCGCTGGCAGCGGGCGACGGTGAAGTGGGTGCGTATTCGCGCAAGGTGCGGCTGCGCGATGAAGCGCGTGAAAGCGGCGAGTGGGCCGAGGTGCTGCTGGCGTGGGACAACCTTAAGAACGGACTGCAGCCGGTGGTGCAGGGGCTGCAGCGCGTGGCGCGCGCTGTGATTGAGGTGCAGGATGATGGCGCCGCCGAGCTCGATGATTTGCTGACGGCGCTGGCCGGGGTGGTGCGCTGGCTGACAAACTTTAATGACCAGCTGCAGGGCATTGTTGAGCAGGCGGATGCTGCGCGCATCTGCTGGGTGGAGCTTGGGCCAAATGCGCGCAGTCCGTCGCTGCACTCTGCGCCGCTGGCGGTGGGGCCGCTGCTGGAGAAGCACTTGTGGTTTGCCAAGCGCGCGGTGGTGCTCACGTCCGCCACGCTGGCCACGGACGAAGGCTTCGCGTATATCAAGAAGCGTTTGCACGCACATGATGCAGATGAGCTGATTGTTGGCTCGCCATTTAATTACCGCGAGAATACGCTGATCTGTGTGGCGGAAGATATGCCCGAGCCGGCACAGGGCGCGCTATTCCAACGAAAGCTGGAGCAGGGGCTGGCTGCGTTGTGCATTGCCACCAAAGGGCGCGCGCTGGTGCTCTTTACCTCGCATGCACAGCTGCGCCAGACGGCTGGATATTTGCGCGCGCCGTTGGAGCGCGCGGGCATCCGCGTGTTCGACCAGATTGCCAGCAGCACATCGCGCCACCAGCTGCTGCAAAGCTTCCGCGCTGCGGAGCACGCAGTGCTGCTCGGCGCGCGCAGCTTTTGGGAGGGCGTGGATGTGGTGGGCGAGTCCCTCTCCGTGCTGGTGATTACAAAGCTGCCCTTTGATGTGCCCAGCGATCCAATCATCGAGGCACGCGGCGCCACCTTTGAAGACACATTCGGCGAATACACCGTGCCGGAGGCGGCGCTGCGCCTGCGGCAGGGGTTCGGGCGCCTCATTCGCAGCAAGTCTGATCGTGGTGTGGTGGTGATATTTGACCGGCGCGTGCGCAGCAAGGCGTACGGCGTGCACTTCCTGGATGCGCTGCCCGCGTGTGAAGTGCGCGACACGCCGCTGGCCTTGCTGCCGGAAACGGCAGCGCTCTGGCTGGCGGACAACAACTAGCCGGCGGCTGCCCGATGCGCTGGGTGCGCTTTGCCACGCCGCCGCTCTTGGCCACTGCGTTGTATTGGCCCGTGCTGCAGCTGCCATTCTTTTGGGACGATGTAGGCAACTTTAATTTTCTCGCCGGCAAAGGCCTCGGAGAAATCTGGACCAGTGCTGCGGGCTTTGCGTACTACCGTCCGCTGGGGTTTAGCATCTGGTGGCTGGCGCAGCGCATCAGCGGCGCGCCGCATGCAGTGGCGCTGCATGCGCTAAATATTTTTGCGCTGGCGGGCTGCGGCTGGCTGCTGGGCGCGCTGGCCATGCGCTGGCTGGGCACCGCCACACAAATTGGCGGCCAGGCGGGCTGGGCGGCATTGGTTGCGGCTGCCCTGCTCACCGCTTCCCCCTTTGCGGCGTTGGTGGTGCCGCTTGTGGCGTCGCTTTTTCATTTACTTGTGACGCTGCTGGCATTGCTGGGCGCACTAGCCTTGCTGGAGTATCGGCGCAGTGCGCACACGGTGTGGGCCATTGCGGCTGTGCTGTGCATTGGGCTGGCGCCATTTGCGCACGAGTCCGGTGTGGCGGTTGGGCTGGCACTGCTGTGCCTGCTGGGCTGGCAACGGGTCCCCGGCGCATCCGCCGCCAGCAGCCGGGCTTGGGCGCAGCGCGCAGACCCGGCGTTGCTGGCGGGCATCGCAGCCAACGCGCTCTTTCCATTGTTGTGGTTGATGGTGCCAAAGATGCGTGCCGACAACACGCTGCCGCTGCGGCCTGCAGGCGAGCTGCTGCGCAACGCAATTTTCTTTTTGCAGGGGCTCACTTATCCGTTGCAGCCCTTTGTGCTGCCCTTGAAAGCTTGGAGTGGCTGGGATGAGAAGCTGCTGGTCAGCATTGTGGGCGGCGCAGCGCTGCTGCTTGCGGGCTGGCTGTGCGCGCGGGCGGGCACGCTGCGCTATGCACTGGCCGCCGCCGGATTTTCGGCTGCGGCCGCGCTGCCATCGATCATCACGCTGCCGGAGTTGTATGTGGTGGTGAGCCCGCGCTTGCTGGTGTTTCCAGCGGTGGGCGCGGCGTTGTTGTGGGCGCTGACCGTTGCTGCACTCGCGCAGCGCATGCGGTGGCAGCGCAGCGCAGTGCTGGCTTTGCTCGCGCTGCTGCTGTTTATGCCGGTGCGCTACGTTTGGTCGCGTGTGCAGCTGCACGTGCGCGCGCTTGCGCCGGTAGCGCAGCTGGTGCAAGCGCTGCGCGCTGCGCCGGGCGCGCGCCATTTGCTGGTGAACCCCGTCATGTGGCTGGCGCTTGACCGGCAAATTTATCCAATTGTGCATGACGGCGTGGTGGTGTTGCCGGAATACCATTCGCCCGCCGACTTGATTGCGCTTAACAGCGGCGCACCAGTGCAGCTTGACGGCGTCAACTTTCCGCTGGTGGCAACGGAGCCGCTGCACCACTACTACGATGTGTGGGGCGACGTGCTGTTTTGGGAGGCGATGGCAGAGCGCGTCCGCCAGTATGACCGCGTGTGGCTGATGTTGTACGGCGACGGCCCCCTGCAAGTGGTTGAGGCGGGGCAGGTGTTGAAGGCTGCGCCGCGCACTGCGCCACTGGCTATGTTTGGCGGGGGCAGTCTGCGGCTGCTTTCTGCGCAAGCTGTGCGTTCTGGCAGCCTGCTTAACCTTGAGCTGGTTTGGCAGGCGCAACAACCAGCGACTGCCGAGATATTTGTGCACGGCTTGGACTGCGCCGGCAAGATGCTGGGCCAGGCCGATGGCGCCGCTCTGGCGCGCATGTTTCCGCTGTGGTTGTGGCAGGCAGGCGAGGCGGTGCGGGACGTGCGGCAAATTCAACTTGCGGACGCGCCGGACAACGGGTGTACCCAAATTGCCGTTGGCCTGTTTGATCCGGCAAGCGGTGCGCGCCTGCCCGCTGTAGATGCGGCGGGGCGGGCGCTCGCAGATGACCGTTACATCATCAGGGTTCCCTAGCGCCAATTGGTTTGGCCGTCTGATGGCGCGGATATAATTCAGGCAAGCATAGGATAGCCTTCAAATGATTGATGTAAATGATTTGCGCAAGGGTGTTACCTTTATATACGACGGTGGTTTGTACCGTGTGCTTGAGTACGCGCACAATAAACCGGGCCGGGGCAACGCCACCATCCGCGTGAAAATCCGCAACCTGCGCACGGGCAGCACCATGGAGCGCACGTTCACCTCTGGCGACCGCGTCCAGAATGTGCGCCTTGATAATCGGAAGGTGCAATACCTGTATCGCGAGGGCGACTTGTATTACTTCATGGATGTGGACACCTTTGAGCAGCCGGTTATGAACGGGAAGACGCTGGGGGATGCGCTGCCGTACCTGTTGGAGAATCTGCAGGTGGACTTGACCGAGTTTGAAGGGGAAGCGCTGGGGGTTGAGCTGCCGGTAACTGTGGACATGCTGGTGGTAGAGGCAGAAATGGCGGTGCGCGGCGACACGGCCACAGGCGTTACCAAGTCAGTCAAGACTTCCACCGGCCTGCAAGTACAGGTGCCGGCATTTGTGAGTTCTGGCGATACCATAAGGGTTGACACGCGCACAGGCGAATACCTGACGCGCGTGTAATCCGCATTCCAGTTTTCTCCTGCCATTCCGTTGTGCGTGTTTGGCGCGGGGCGGGCGGCGCTGGTTTGCGTAAACTGAAAGATCAAGTGCCCTTCAAAAACTTCCTGCTTGTGCTTACAACCATGCTGCCGCGAACTTTGACCCATGATTAAGGCGCTGCTGTTTGATCTGGACGGCACGCTGCTGGACCTCGATGAAAATGAGTTTGTGCGCGCTTACACGCAGCAGCTGGCGCTGCATATGGAGCCGCATTTTGCGCCGGAGCGCTTTGGCCGTGCCCTGATGTCCGGGGTGCAGGCCATGACACAAAATTTGGATGCGGCGCGCAGCCTGAAGACAGTTTTTGGCGAGCGCTTTTACGCGCAGCTGGGCACCAGCGAGGTGGAGCAGAGCGCCGAGCTGCGCCGCTTCTACAGCCAGTGCTTCCCCGCCTTGCGCACGCACAGCCGGGCGCTGCCCGCGGCGCGCACAGTGATGCAATGGGCGCAGCAAGCCGGCTTGGAGGTGGCCATTGCTACCAATCCGCTCTTTCCGCACACCGCAGTTTCGCAGCGCCTTGAGTGGGCCGGCGTTAGCGAGGCTGAGTTCCCTTACCGTCTTGTCACTTCGTATGAGTGCGCCCACTTTGCCAAACCAACCGCCGAGTATTGGGCGGAGGTGCTCGCGGTTTTGGGGCGCCGTCCGGCAGAGGTGTTGGTCATAGGCAACGACTACGCGCTCGACATTGCGCCGGCGCTGCAGCTGGGCGCTACGGCTTACTGGGTTGCGCCGCCCGCACAAGCGCTGCCGCACGGCGGGCTTGCGCCGGCCGGCCAAGGCAGCCTCGCGGACTTTTTAGTGTGGGTGCGCACAGCGGGCCGGCTGGATGCAATCCCGCCTGCAAAACTTGACCCGGCGGCGCTGCTGCCCTGCCTGCGGGCAGCTCCCGCCGCGCTGCAAGCTGCCCTCTGCGTGCTGCCCGTTGCGCAATGGGCGGAACGCGGCGACCCGCATGAGTGGTCGCCGCTGGAAATTCTGTGCCACTTGCGCGACACGGAAATTGAAGTGGTGTTGCCGCAGCAAGCGCAGGTGCTGGAAGAGCTCAATCCTTTTATTGTGCGCGAAGACATGACCCAGTGGGTGCTGGAGCGCGCCTACAATTCCTCCGATCCCGAAGAAACAATGCATGCCTACATGGCGGCGCGGCAGTCCACTTATGCCCGCCTGCAGGTGCTGGCCGCCGCTGATTGGCAGCGGCCGGCGCGCCACACTGTTTTCGGGCCCACGCGCTTGTGCGAGCTGGTCTCCATCGCGGTCGAGCATGATCGCGCGCATGTCAGCCAGGTTCGCTCAACAGTGAATGCTATACTTGAACGGCATGGGGGAGTGTCGGAATTGGCAGACGAGCGTGACTTAGGATCACGTGGGTAATACCCGTACGGGTTCAAATCCCGTCTTCCCCATTACCCAGGGTCAAACAAGTTTCGCACGCTGTTGCACCGCTGTAGCGGTGTGCCAGCGCCATTTCTCCGCCCTAAATTAACCCCCGGCTCGCAGCGCCCGCGTGTGCAATAAGCGCCCGCGCAGCTGCCTGAGAACTTGCTGAATGAATATTGACACCCAAGCCGTTGAGCCCTGTCAGATGAAGCTGACGGTGGAGATTGACGCGGAGCGCCTGCAGCGCGCCAAGCAGGCAGCCGCCCGCAAGCTTTCTGGCCGCCTGAACATTCCCGGCTTCCGCAAGGGCAAGGCGCCCTACGCAGTTGTGGTCAAGCAAGTTGGCGAAGCAGCCGTTACCGAACAAGCGGTTGATGCTTTGGGCAGCGAGATTTACAAAGAAGCCCTCGAGCTGACGAACATAGAGCCTTCGGCCACGGGCGAGCTGGTGGAGATTGCGCATGATCCGCTGAAGTTCACTTTTGTTGTGCCGCTGCTGCCGCAGGTGGAGCTGGGGCCCTACCGGTCTGTGCGCGTGCAGTTTGAGCCGGCGCAAGTGCAAGACGAGGCCCTCACCGCTGCCTTGGAGCGCTTGCGCGCGGGCCATGCCTTGCTGGAGCCAGTGGAGCGTGCGGCGATGCTGGGCGATGTGGCGACGCTTGATTTTTCCGGCGTGCTAACGGACGCCCTGCCAGAGCGCGAGGCGCAGCTGTTCAACGCCAAAGATCAGCAGGCGCTGCTGGAGACGACGGAGGACTACCCGATGCCGGGTTTTGCGAATGCAGTGGTGGGCATCAGTGCCGGCGAGACGCGCAACTTTGAGCTGGCATTCCCGGCAGATTATTCTGACGAAGGCCTGCGCAGCAAGAGTGTGCAGTGTGAGGTGACCTGCCGCGGCCTGAAGAGCCGCACGCTGCCCGCATTGGACAATGACTTTGCGGCACTGGTGGATGCCAAGTACGAGACGCTGCTGGACTTGCGCGTGGCGCTGCGCACGGAGCTGCAACGCCAGGCAGAAGCAGAAGCGAGCAATGTGTACCAGCGCCAGGTGCTTGATGCAGTGCTGGCCGGTGCCAGCGTGCAGTTCCCGCCCGCCATGGTGCGCGAAGAAGTGGAAGACCTCGCCAAATCGCGCGACAGCTATCTGCGCTCGATGGGCATCACGCTGCCAGATTACCTGAAGACGGTGAAGAAGGACCCCGCGGAATTTATGAAAGAGCTGGAGCCGGAAGCCCAGGAACGGCTGCGGCGCTCACTGCTGCTGGGGCAGGTGGTGAAGACTGAAAAACTTGCCGTGGACGCAGCCGGCATTGATGCGCGCATCGAGCGCATGGCGGTTGGCTACGGCGAATCGGCAGCGCGTGTGCGCCCGATTTTGGGGAGTGAGCGCGGGCGCGCGCGCATCGAGCGCGACCTGCTGGGCGAGCAAGCGCTGGAGCTGCTGGTCTCCATCGCCAAAGGAGAGAGTTTGCTGCCCGCCGCGGAAATTGCGCAAGAATCAGGCGCAGCGGCGCTCGTGGGCGGCACGCCCGGTGCTGGGTAAACTCCGCGGAACAAGTGCATTGCAGGAGAAAAACCAATGAGTGATTATCTGATTCCGATGGTGATTGAGACTACTGGGCGGGGCGAGCGCGCATACGACATCTATTCACTGCTGCTCAAGGAGCGGATTTTGTTTGTCGGCTCCGGCATCAACGACCATGTTGCGAATCTGATTGTGGCGCAGCTTCTGTTTCTGGATCAGCAGGATCCCGAAAAGCAGATCAACATGTACATCAACAGTCCTGGTGGTGGAATTTATGCCGGGCTGGCCGTTTACGACACCATGCAAATGGTGCGTGCACCGATTGCCACGTACGCGGTTGGAGTGACGGCATCTTTTGGCACGGTGCTGCTAACTGCCGGCCGCAAAGGCTTGCGCTATGCGCTGCCGAATGCAACCATCCATCTGCACCAGCCTTTGGGAGGTGCGCAGGGCCAGGCCTCGGACATTGAAATTCAAGCGCGTGAAATTTTGCGGCTGCGTGCCAAGCTCAACGGAATTCTGGGGCACCACACCGGCCAGGCATTGGATGTAATTGAGCGCGACACGGACCGCGATATGTGGATGGATGCCGACATGGCAATCAAGTATGGGTTGATCGATCAAGTGCTCAGCCATTCCACATTGGGCGGTGAAGATGCCAAGAAGAACGGGAGCGCGGCTGAGAAGTAGGCGCTGCTTGGCCGGCGACGGATTTGCGATGATGGGGCGGCTCTGTGGGCGGCCCCATTTTCTTTAGAGAGGCTTGCAGATATGGATTTCACGCGTTGGCGAAATTTAATTATTGATATGGACGGCGTGCTCTGGGAGGGCCAGACGCCGCTTCCGGGATTGCTGCCATTCTTTGCTGCTGTGCGCTCAACCGGTCGTGCGTTTGTGCTGGCCACCAACAATGCCGGCCTGACGATTGACCAATACGTGGCGCGCCTTGGAAAGCTGGGGGTTGCAGTGAGCGCTGCGGAGGTGTTGAACTCCGCCGAGGCAACCGCAGACTGGCTGATGGAGCGCGCGCCGGGCGCGCGCCTGTATGTAATTGGCGGCCCGGGGCTGCTTGATGCCCTGACGCGGCGCGATTTTCAACTTGTGGACAGCGATGTTGATTATGTTGTGGTGGGCAAAGACTATGGCCTCACGTGGCATAAACTTGACGCAGCTGTTTTGGCAATTGGGTCTGGTGCGCAATTGGTGGGCACCAATCCGGATGTGACCTACCCGATTGAAAACGGGCTTGGCATTGGCAATGGTGCAATCCTCGCGGCGCTGACCGCAGCCACTGGAGCGGTGCCGATTATTATTGGAAAGCCGGAGCCAATTATGTATCGACAAGCGCTGGCGCGCATGCAGTGCACAGCTGCAAGCACGCTGGCGGTTGGTGACCGGCTGGACACGGACATTCTGGGTGCCGAACGTGCCGGCATTGCCAGCGTGCTGCTGCTCTCCGGCATTGCAACCGCTGCGCAGGCGGCAGGCAGCAGCGTGCAGCCCACCGTGGTGCTGCAAGGACTTCCCGAATTGACCGCAGCATTGCTGGCTGCGCCCGGCTGAGTTTTCGCGCTTGGGTTTCCGGCGGCGCTTTCCAACGCGTGCGCCTGCTTTTGTGCAGCTAACTTCGGGTAATATTCACTTGGATGCGCGCTAAACGGCGCTTGTCAAACTCAAACGCGGCCGGTAATGCCCCAACCAATTTTTGAACTAAGTCTGGATCAACTGCGGCAGCAGCTGGCAGCGTGGCAGCAGCCCGCCTATCGGGCTGCGCAGCTCTGGTCCGGCCTGTATTCGGATTTGCGCACCAACTTCGAGGAGTTCTCCGTCTTGCCGCGCGGCTTGCGTGCGCAACTCGCAGCCACGTACGATATTGAATGCCTGCAAATGCAAGTGGAGCGCGAATCCAAAGACGGGCACACGCGCAAGTGGCTGTTTGGATTGGCGGGCGGCGGCGAGGTGGAGACCGTGTTGATGGCGTATGACGAGCGCATGACAGTCTGCATCTCCACGCAGGCGGGCTGCGCGATGGGCTGCGTTTTTTGTGCCACCGGGCAGATGGGGCTGCTGCGCAACCTGACTGCCGGCGAAATTGTGGCGCAGGTGTTGTGGGCGGCGCGCAGCTTGAAGGTGGCTGGTGGGCGGCTCACCAATGTGGTGGTGATGGGCATGGGTGAGCCCTTTCACAATTACGAGGCGACGATGGCGGCGTTGGACCGGCTGCAAGACCCCGCCGGTTTGGGAATCGGTGTGCGACGCATTACGGTTTCCACAGTGGGGCTGCCGCATATGATCCGGCGCTTTGCACAGGAAGGCCGCCACGAGAAGCTGGCGGTGTCGCTGCATGCGGCCACGGATGAACTGCGCAACCGGCTTGTGCCGATCAACAAGCGCTATCCGCTGGCTGAGCTGATTGATGCGTGCCGCGAATATGTGCGCGGTGGCAATCGCCGGCTGAGCATGGAGTGGGCGTTGATTGATGGGCAAAATGACTCCGCCGAGCAGGCGCAGCTGCTGGTGGAACTTGTGCAGGGGCTGGGCTGCCATGTGAACTTGATTCCGCTCAACCCCACCGGCGGCTATGCCGGCCTGCGCACCGGGCGCGAAGCGGCTGACCGGTTCAAGTCTGTGCTGGACACAGGCGGTGTGGCCTGCACCATTCGGGTGCGGCGCGGCATAGATATTGGTGCGGGATGTGGCCAGCTGCGCACAAAGGCAGCAGGCGGCAAGGCGCGCTCCGCGCTGCTTTCGATTTAAACCCATGCGCGTGTTAAGCGTGATTGGCACGCGCCCGGAGGCGGTAAAGATGGCGCCGGTGGTGGCGGCGCTGCAGCGCACGGCGGGCGTGCAATCGCGTGTGCTGGTTACTGCCCAACACCGCCAGCTGCTTGACCAGGTGCTGCAGCTTTTTGGCATTCAACCGGACTATGACTTGAACCTTATGCAGCCTGACCAGTCGCCCAGTGACGTGCTGGCGCAAGTGCTGATAAATATGCAGCAGCCACTGCGGGACTTTCAACCCGATTGGGTGCTGGTGCAGGGCGACACAACCACGGTGCTGGGGGCGGGTTTGGCAGCTGCTTACGCCGGCATTGCTGTTGGGCATGTGGAAGCCGGGCTGCGCACGTACGACCGCGCCAATCCGTTCCCTGAAGAGCTGAACCGCGTGCTGGCCGACCATCTTTCCGGAATGCACTTTGCGCCCACTGAGCTGGCGCGCGCTGCGCTGCTGCGCGAAGGCATCCCGCCCGCCAGCGTACATGTCACGGGCAATACGGTAATTGATGCGCTGCAGTTTATTACCGGGTTGCCGGCTTCGGCCGCTGCGCAGTTGATGCTGGATGCGCTGCCAGCCGGCCGCCGGCTGATCCTGGTGACAGCGCACCGCAGAGAAAATTTTGGGGCGCCGCTGCAAGGCATCATCGGCGCATTGCGGGCGCTTGCGCAGCGTGGCGATGTGCAGATTGTCTATGCGGTGCATCCCAACCCGAGTGTGGCCGGCCCGGTGCAGGCTGCGCTGGGCGCAGTGCCCGGCATCACGCTGGCACCGGCGTTGGACTATTTAACCTTTGTGCACCTGATGCGCCGCGCTGCATTAATCCTCACGGACTCAGGCGGGGTGCAGGAGGAGGCGCCGGGCATGGGTGTGCCGGTGCTTGTGCTGCGCAGCGTAACCGAGCGCCCGGAAGCAGTGCAGGCCGGCGCGGCGCTGCTGGTGGGTACGGACACGGCCGCCATAGTGTCTGCGGCCAGCCGCCTGCTGGATGACAGCGCTGCCTACAAAAAAATGGCAACCGCGAGCAACCCGTTTGGGGACGGCCACGCCGGCGAGCGCATTGTGGCGCTGCTGCTGGCGGCAGGCCGCGGTGGCGCAAGCGTTGCAACCGCCTGAGCCGCAATGTGCCCGACAAGCGGGCAGCTAGTTACGCGGCGGCGAAATTTTATGGACAGTGCAATAAACTGCGCGCGTGGGATGCCCGGCCACTTGCGCGCACCACATTGTTTCGTTATACTGTTTTGGTGCAGGCGTACACCCCGTTCGCTTCAGGAGATCGAATTTGATGCCGAAACCATCTAACGAGCAGGGCCAAGGCCTTGTTGAATATGCGCTGATCTTGGTATTGGTGGCGGTGGTTGTAATCGTCATTTTGGCGCTGCTTGGCCCGGCAATCGGTGAGATGGTCTCAAGCATTATGGCTTCCATTCGCGGCGGCGGTTAGCCGGTTTTGGTGATGCTGGCACAGCCGGGCAGCCGGCTGCGTTAGTAGACGTGAATTCGCAAGCGGGCCCGCGGATGGCCCGCGTAAGTTTCGGTGGCAGGCAGGTTAGCAAACAAAATTGCCGTGAGCCCGCTGCTTTCTTCCCCGTTTTCTGCGCGACAATTTGCTGCGCGCACTGCCATCAACCTCGACGAAATTTTCTGGCACAGTGTTGACTTTCTCATTCCGCCGCGCTGCGTGGCATGCGGAGTTACGGGCCACACTTTTTGCGCCAGCTGTGCGGCGGCGGTGCAGCTGTGCCAGGCACCGCTTTGCGCCAAGTGCGGCTTGCCGCTGCAGCTGCCGGCCAGTGCAGACTGTGCTTTTTGCAGCCGGCATGATTTGAAAGTGGACCGGCTGCTTGCTGCGGGCTTTCACCGTGGCCCGCTGCAGCTGGCGATCCATGCGCTGAAATATCGCCGCAACCGGGCGCTGGCTGCGCAGCTGGGGAGCTTGATGGCTGCGGCCTGGCCCGCAGATGCGCCGGCTAATGCGCTGCTGGTGCCGGTGCCGCTGGCGCGCCAGCGGCGCAGCGCGCGCGGCTTTAACCAGGCAGAGGTGCTGGCGCGCCAGCTTGGCTGGCGATTGGGCCTGCATGTGGATGGCGCGGTTTTGCAGCGCACGCGCGAGACGCGCACGCAAGTGGGCCTCGGCGCAGCGGCGCGCGGCGAGAACGTAGCGGGCGCATTCAGTGCCAGCGCGCGCCGATTGCGGGGACGCTGGCCGGTTCTGATTGATGATGTGTGCACTACCGGCGCTACGCTGTCCGAGTGCGCGATTGCATTGCGTGCGGCCGGCGCACCGCTGGTGTGGGCTTTTACCCTTGCGCGGGCAGCGCGCAGTTAACGTGATCCTCAAACCCATTTCAATTTTCGGAGGCACCCATGACCATTCCAGTTAGCATCGAGTTGCATCATGTAAAAGTTGCCAAGCGCCTGCTCGAGTACATCGAGCGCAAGCTTTCCAAGCTTGACCACTTTCTTTCGGATATTGAGAGCGTCACGGTGGAGCTTTCCTTGCGGGCCGGCGTGCGCAGTTTGTCCGAGCGCAAGGTGGCCCAGATTACCGTGCATGCCCGCGGCACGCTGTTGCGCGCTGAGGAGACCTCGGATGATTTGCGCACGGCGGTGGACCGCGCGATCGAAAAGGTTCACCGGCAGGTGGAGCACTACAAGGGCAAGCACACGGCGCGCCGCAGTGTGCGGGGCGGCCTGCTGCGCATGTCCGCGCTTTTGGCCGAGGCGCCGGAGGTTGACAGTGATGACGAAGCTGCCGTGGACGATATCATGCGCCGCAAAAGTTTTAAGATCTCGCTAATGAGCGAGTATGAAGCAGTCGATCAAATGCTGCTGCTGGGGCATACCTTTTTTGTGTTTCTGCATGCTGATACCAGCCGCGTAAACGTGGTGTACCGGCGCAAGGGCGGCGGCTACGGATTGATCTTGCCTGAACTGGCGTAAGCCGGGAATTGGATTTCATCTGGCTGCGCAGTTGCACCCAGATGAAATCCCGATTGATGTTCAAGAAATGACCGAACCGGTTGATGTGGTTGTAATGCTGGGCGCACTGGGCCCGGCGGCGGCGGAGCAATTGCTGCAGCGTGCGCGCTGGCTGGCCACGCTGCATACGCTGCAGCAGTTGGCGGACTGTGCGGATGTGGGGCGCATCGTGCTGGCCGCGCCGGCGGAACTGCAGCAGCTGTGGCTGGCAGATGCGCCCGCGCTTGGCCTGCTGCCGCGCGTTATCTGGGATAGCGATCCGGCAGCCGTGCCGTTTCATTTTGGGGAGCGGCTGGCCGCGCTTGTGGCGCAGCATCAGCTGACGCGCCTGCTCTACGCTGGTGGTGGCAGCATGCCTTTGCTGGGGGCGGCGCGGCTGCGTGAACTTGCTGCTGAACTGCGCAGCAGCCGCACCGCGCTGGCGCTGACAAACAATTTGTACTCCAGCGACTGGCTGGGCTTGAGCGACGCGCGTGCGCTGGCAGCACTTAGCGCCCGCCTGCCGCGCGACAACATGCTCGGCTGGGTGCTGCAACAGGAGGCGGGTTTTGTGGTGCGGTCGGATGCAGCCAGCGCGGCCACGCGCTTGGACATTGACACGCCGGCGGACTTGCTGGCGCTGCGCTGGCATGCTGACACGCCGGCTGCGCTGCGCGCCTACCTGGCGGAAGCATTGCCGCCAGAGTTGGCTGCGCGCTGGCTTGAAGTGCAGCACGTGCTGGCGCGCGGTGCCAGCCACATCGCGCTGATCGGGCGGGTGTCTGCAGCGGTTTGGCAGCAGCTTGAAAGCCGCACGCAAATATGGGCACGCGTATTTGCAGAGGAACGCGGCATGACGGCCAGTGGCCGGGCGGCCGACGGGCGCGTGCGGTCCGTAATTGCCGACCACATAGAGCGCATGGGGGCGGATGGATTCTTTGCGCAGCTGGGCGAGTGGGTGAATGCAGTGCTGTTTGATAACCGCGTGTATCTGGCGCACCATAAATGCTGGCCGCCGGCTGCGGACCGCTTCGCTGCGGACTTGGGTTGGGTGGATGCAGTGCGGGATGGGCGCTTGCGCGCGCTAACCGCGGCAGCGTTGGCGTGCCGCGCACCGGTGATCATGGGCGGCTATGGCGTTGTTAGCGGCGGGCTGTATGCAATGTTGGAAGGGCTGCCGCCGCAGCCGGCTGCATCAGCAGCGCAAAATTAATGGGCACGCCCGGTTGTGGGCGCGTGCCTTACCAGCCCTCAAGAAACGGCCGCCAGTCTTCAAACTCTTCCAGATAACGCCCGTATAAATACATTGCGGATGGCTGCGGCTCGCGTGCCACGCGCCGTAAGTTCATGTGCGCCTCGCGCGGCGTACGGCCGCCCTTGAGCCGGTTGCAAGCGGGGCAGGCTGCCACCACGTTCTCCCAAGTGTGCGCACCGCCGCGATGGCGCGGCAGCACGTGATCCAGCGTCAGGTTGCCGGAGCGGCGCCCGCAATACTGGCAGGTGTTATTGTCGCGCCGGAAAATTTCCCAACGGCTGAACTTTACGGTTGGCCGCGGCCGGCGGATCATTTTTTCCAGGCGGATGATGGAGGGGCAGGCAATTTGCTGGCGGGCAGTGCTCACATAGCCGCGGCCGTTGGCCACCAGCTCGGCGCGCCCTTCCAGTACCAAGCCCAGCGCCCGCCGCAAGTGGCATACATTGAGGGGCGCAAAGTTGGCATTCAGCACCAGTACCGGAAGCTGCATGATGTTGCCGGACATGTTGATTGGTTATTTTATCATTGTGAAATTATTGCGCAGGCGGTGCGGTGTGCTTAGCTGGCGCGGCGCAAATTGCGGTAGCTGAGCCATTGGCTGTGGGCCATTAGTAGTGCGAGCAGCGCTCCGTGCAGGCCCATGCGCCAGCCCGCGAGCGTTATAAAGCGCCAATAAAACTGGCGCAGCGCCATTGTCAGCGGCTGGTGCGCACTGGCGCGCAGGCCTGCCTGCCGCATACCAGCCGCTTCAAGCTCCGCGTACACGCGCTGCTTGGCCACAAACTCCCGGACAGTGGCGTAGTTGAGGTGCACCAGCGGCTGCGCCAGCTGCGCACTTGTGCCGGTGATTTGTGCCAGCTCGTGCACCGGACGGCTGCTGTCGTAGCGCACGCAGTGCGGGCGCAGCAGGCGCAGCTGGTAATCCGGGAACCAGCCGGCATGCAGCGTTAGCCGGCCAAGAATGTAATTGTGGCGCGGCACCCACCACGCTGCCCGATCCGTTTGCGCAATTGCGCTGCGCACTTCCTGTGCCAGCTGCGCCGGCACGCGCTCGTCGGCATCCACAAACAACACCCAATCGCTCTGCACCGCGTCCAGCGCGGCATTGCGCTGCGCTGCGTAATCTTTGAACGCATGCTGCACCACGCGGGCACCGGCTGCAATTGCAATTTCAACTGTGCGATCGCTGCTGAACGAATCAAACACCAGCAGCGCATCTGCAAAGGCGAGGGATGCAAGGCACTCTGGCAGGTGCGCCTGCTCGTTAAGTGTCAGAACGATTGCGGTGAGCATACACATGGTTGCTGCGAGCTGTCGCCAATCCGCAGCATGTTTTTAGTTGCAGGTTTGCGCTGTGTGTGAGCCAGCGCGTTGAGGCCGACAACTTATGCATGGCCGTTGGCGGCAGCCGTACGCTAGCAGCGCGGGGTGGCAAAGCAGTGGTGCATGGCAATGACTGCGCTGTATGTTGCGCAGACCGCGCACGCAACAGCGATGGGGTAGGCAGCAGTTTTCGGTTGTGCACCGTCCGTTGTCAGTTGCCCGGCACAATTGTCACAAAGAACGGATCAACGCGGTTGTTAACATTGGAAATCTCCACATCCTCGTGAATTAAGCCGGCCCAAAAGTAAAGCGGGTTGCGCTCGGGCACATCGGTAATCTGCACGCTGCTGGAAATGGTGACGCGCTGGCCGGGCATCAGGTAGTAGTAATCGCCAATTTTTGTAAGCTCTTCCGGCGTGCCCAGCGCCCAGCGCCACGGGTAGTCGCGAATGCAGGTGTCACAATCCAAGCCCACGCGCCAGGCGCCGGACTCTTCGAACCATCCGAGCGTGTTTGCATTTTCGTTTTGTTTATAGGTGTAGCCGGGCGCGGGCCCGGTTGTGCGCAGTGGGGCGGTGCCGTAGTTTTCCACGGTCAGCGAAAAGTTGAGCGCATCACCCTGCACAATCGTTGCCGGCTTAAAGTCCACTGCAGCGTTCACAATTTCTGCGCGTGGCACACCGCCCAGCTCAATCGAAAGTTTTCCCTGTGCCCGCACGCGCTGCCCAAGTGCGTCTTGTGCCAGCGCCACAACGCTGTATGTTCCGTCTGGCGGCGGGTTCACACCGAGGTCAACACCGCCCTCATACTCAAAAGTGTGCAGGCCGGCAGCGCCGGGTGCAATTGTGCCTTCGCGCTCCGGGATCGGACGCGCCGCGCCTTGGTCATCAATCAAGCTCACATCCAATTTGGCGGGGGCAGCCAAGTAGGCGTTGATCCATACGCGGTCAGAAATTCCGTCGCGATTTGGCGTGAACACCAACGGTGATACGGAGAAGCCGCGCACATCCGGCAGCGCGCTGGCCGGGCTCAGAATGCTGAGAGTGCCGCGGCGCTCGGAGTCACCGCCAGTGGCGGCTGCTGCCACAACCCAGGTGTAATCGCCAGCCGGCAGCACGCGCGCCAGAATTTCCGCACTGATGGTTTCTCCCGCCAGCGCAAAGCCATCCACGACGCCTGCGAAGAGCACGGTATGGCTGCCCGAGCTGCGCTGGCTGGCGCTGCGAAAGGTGTAGCGCGTGCCAGCCGGGTCGAGCAGGTAAATTGACACGAGCGCGGGCCGCGCCAGTTCGTAGCGGATGCGCAAAATATCATCAAGGCCGTCGGCATCGGGCGTGAGGGTGGCGCTGCTGAATTCGGCGGAGCGCAGGGCAGCGCCGGCCGGCCGCAGCACCAGCCATACCGCCAGCAGCAGCCCGCCGCACACGGCAGCAGCTGCCAGCACAGTTGCAACATTTGATGGGCGCATTAAATTTTTTACCAGCCTGAGCCACGGCGCAGTTTACAGCACGCTGTATAACGCGTCAATTTTAGGCAAATTTACGCCACCACCCGGCTGGGCTGCGCGTGCGTCGTTGTGGCACTTAGGCGCGGCGCAGTATAGAATACGCGCAGCAACCGGATGACCGGATGCTTCGCGCGTGCAGCCGCCAGCGTTTGGCTGGCGTGCGGCAAACGCTGCCGCGCTTAACCCAATTCCGATCGAGGTGCCGATTGCGATCATTCCAACAACAAGACCAGGCCATGCTCGCCAATCTGGCCGAGGCCACCGGCAATCATGCCAACGCGCTCTATGAAATAGATGATGCGGAGGTGGACAGCAAGGGGCTGATTGAGTGCGCGCTGGTGCCGCTGCGCGATCTGGTTTTGTTTCCGCACATGTCTACGCCGCTGCAGATTGGGCGCGAGCGCACGCTGGCAACGGTGACGGCGGCCAACCAGCGGGGCGAGACGCTGATTGCGGTGGCGCAGCTGGATGGCGACATTGAAGACCCGCGCGTGGAAGACCTGTACACAATGGGCGTAGAGATGGCCGTGGGGCGCGTGTTGCGCATGCCGGACGGCAACACCGCTGTGCTGGCGCAGGGCCGCCGGCGCGTGGAGCTGGTTGAGGTGGTGCAGGAAGAGCCGTATCTGGTGGTGCGCGCCCGCCCGCTTGAGGATCCGGTGCCAGATCTGGCTGTGGTGCCTTCGTCCATGCGTGCGGTGCTGGCGCTGTTTGAGAAGTGTGTGCACCTGAACCATGGCCTGCCCGAAGAAGCCTACGCCTTTGCAATCAATGTTGATGAGCCGGGCTGGCTGGCGGACCTGGTGGTCTCAACCATTGGCGTTTCGATTGCGGAGCGGCAGCGCGTGCTGGAAATGCGCGACCCGCTGGCGCGCCTGCAGGAAGTGCATGTGATGCTCAGCAAAGAGTTTGCAATGCTCGAGCTGGAGGAACAGATTCACTCACAGGTGCAGCACACCATGGACCGCGGGCAGCGCGAGATGTATTTGCGCGAGCAGCTCAAGACCATTCATGGCGAGCTTGGCGAGGGCGACCCGTGGCTGCAGGAGCAGGGCGAGCTGCGCACGCGCATTACGGCTGCCGGCATGCCGGAAGAGGTGGAGCAGCGCGCGCTCAAAGAGCTGGAACGCATGGCGCAAATGCAGCCCATGACGCCCGAGGTTGGCATCATCCGCAACTACATTGATGTGCTGCTGGATCTGCCATGGCGCACCGCCACAGCAGACCGGCTGGACATCCGGCGCGCGCACAAAATTCTGGACGCCAACCACTATGGCCTGCCCAAGGCCAAGGACCGCATCCTCGAGCATATTGCAGTGCGCATGCTGGCAAAGGGCAACCAGAAGTTGCGCCAGCCGATTTTGTGTTTTGTGGGACCGCCCGGCACGGGCAAGACTTCGCTCGGCAAATCAATTGCGGAGGCGCTCGGGCGCAAGTTTGTGCGCGTCTCACTGGGCGGCGTGCGTGATGAAGCCGAGATCCGCGGCCACCGCCGCACTTACATCGGCGCCATGCCCGGCCGCATCCTGCAAACCATGCGCAAGGCTGGTTCCGTGAATCCGTTGTTCATGCTGGATGAGATTGACAAGCTGGGCAACGACTTCCGCGGTGACCCGTCCAGCGCGCTGCTGGAGGTGCTGGACCCGGAGCAGAACAACAATTTCTCCGACCACTTTCTTGAGCTGCCGTATGACTTGTCGCAGGTGATGTTCATCACCACTGCAAACTATCTGGGGCCGCTGCTGCCTGCGTTGGAAGACCGGCTGGAGGTGATTGAGTTCAACAGCTACACGGAAGAGGAGAAGCTGGAGATTGCGCGCCGCTACCTTGTGCCGCGCCAGCTGGAGCTGAATGGCCTCACGGCGCAGAAAGCCAGCTTCCCGGATGCCACGCTCACTGCGCTGGTGCGCGAGTACACCTACGAGTCAGGTGTGCGCAATCTGGAACGCGAGCTGGCCAGTGTGTGCCGCAAGATTGCAAGGCGCCTTGCAGAAAAGAAGCCGGCAGCGCGTGTTGTGCAGGCGGGGCAGCTGGCGCGCCTCTTGGGTCCGCCGCAGTTTTTAGACATGCAGGCCGAGCGCAAGGATGAAGTGGGTGTGGCTACCGGACTGGCTTGGACGCCGGCCGGCGGCGACTTGACATTGATTGAAGTGGCGCTGCTGCAAGGCAAGGGCGGGCTGCAAATTACCGGGCAGGTGGGCGAGGTGATGCAGGAGTCGGCGCAGGCTGCGCTGGCTTATCTGCGTTCGCGCAGCGCACACTTCGGCGTCAAGGCGGGCTTGTTCGAGAAGACAGATGTGCATCTGCATGTGCCAGAGGGCGGCATTGCAAAAGATGGCCCGTCAGCCGGCATCACAATTGCCACTGCGCTCATCTCCGCATTTACCAAGCGCAAGGTGCGCTTTAGCGTGGGTATGACGGGTGAGATTACTTTGCGCGGGCGCGTGCTGCCGGTGGGCGGCTTGAAGGAGAAGATTCTTACGGCCCGCCGCGCCGGGTTGAAGACGGTGATCATCCCGCGCCGCAACGAGAAAGATCTGGCTGACCTGCCGCGCCAGGCACGCAAAGATTTGCGGCTGGTGCTGGTCGATCATTTGGATGATGTGTTGAAGGTGGCGCTGACTGCGCCGCTGAAGGCTGTGGCGCAGTCAGTCAAGCCAAAGGCTAAACCCGCGAAGCCGAAGTCACGCCTGGCAAAAATCAAAGCCGGGCCCGCCAAGAAACCGCTGGCCAAGCCGCTACCGCGCCCGGCTGCGCGGCCTGCAGCCCGCAGCGCCAAGCGCTAGCGCACTGCTGCCCGGGCGCTACGCCCGGTTGAAGGCGGCTGTCAGTTTGTCCAGCGCAGTGAAGAGCAGTGGCTTCCACTGCGCCGGGTCTGGCTCGCGCGGCAGCCAGACTTTTCCCTTGGAGATGCGGCTGCCAGCGGGCAGCACATTGGTGAGCGTGGCGCGCGCTGCGTCGCTTTCCCAAAAGCGGCTGCGCAGCGAAATCAATCCGCCTTGCGTACCCACTGCTTCCACGCCTGCGCCGTAGGCACGCAGCTTTACACGCAGCTGGTAAAGCAGGTTGCGCAGCGCAGCGGGCAGAGCGCCAAACCGGTCCTCCAGCTCAGCGCGCATCTCGGCAATGCTCTGCTCCGTGCTTAGCTCCGCCAGCCGCCGGTACAAACGCACCCGCAGCGCCTGATCCGGAATGTAATTGGGCGGAATGCCCACCTCCAGCGGCAGGTCGACCGCAATCAGCGACAGATCCCAACTGGGCAGCTCCCGGCCATCGCCGTTGCTGCTCGCCCGCAGATGGTTGACGGCTTTGCGCAGCAGGCGCGTGTACAGGTGAAATCCAACTGCGGCGATGTGTCCGCTCTGGCGTTTGCCAAGGATGTCGCCGGCCCCGCGCATTTCCAGGTCCCGCATTGCAATGCTGTAACCCGCGCCCAGTTCCGTCTGCTCGGCAATGGTCTGCAGGCGTTCGCGCGCATCTTCGGTGATGCGTTTGCGGCCTTGTGTGGAATGCAGGAAGTAGGCGTAGGCGCGGTTGGCGCCGCGGCCCACGCGGCCGCGCAGCTGGTACAACTGCGCCAGCCCAAACGTGTCGGCGCGATCCACAATCAGCGTGTTGGCGTTCGGGATGTCCAGCCCGCTCTCGATGATGGATGTGCACAGCAGTATATCGTGCTCGCCGCGGATGAACTCGGCCATCACTTGCTCCAGCTGCTTCTCCGGCATTTGCCCGTGCGCCACCGTCAGGCGCGCCTCGGGCAGCAACGCAGCCAGTTTGGCGCGCACCGTCTGAATTGTTTGCACGCGGTTGTGCACAAAGAACACCTGCCCCTGGCGGTCCAGCTCGCGCAAGATGGCCTGGCGCAGCACATGCTCTTTGAACGGGCCCACATGCGTAATCACGGGCAGGCGTTCGTTGGGCGGCGTGTTGATGGTGCTGATGTCGCGCACGCCCGTCAAGCTGAGGTACAGCGTGCGCGGGATGGGTGTTGCAGTCAGCGTCAGAATATCCAGCGTGGTGCGCATGGACTTGAGATGCTCTTTGTGCGTCACGCCAAAGCGCTGTTCTTCATCAATGATCAGCAGCCCGAGATCCTTGAACTGAACATCCGCCTGCACCAGGCGGTGGGTGCCGATGATGATGTCGATGGTGCCGGCGGCCAGCTCTTTGACAATCTGGCGCTGCTGCGCCGCGTTGCGAAAGCGCGAGAGCATCTCCACGCGCACCGGGAACGCCGCCAGCCGGCGCTGAAATGTTTGAAAGTGCTGCTGCGCCAGCACCGTGGTGGGCACCAGTATCGCCACCTGCTTGCTGTCCGCTATTGCCTTGAAAGCCGCGCGCAGTGCCACTTCGGTTTTGCCGTAGCCCACATCGCCGCAGATCAGGCGGTCCATCGGGCGCGGCCGCTCCATGTCTTCGGTCACGGATGCAATTGCGCGCTGCTGGTCCTCGGTTTCAGTGTACGGAAAAGACGCGGCCAACTCCTGCTGCCAGCGCGCATCAGCGGAAAACGCGTAGCCCGGTGCAGCTGCGCGCCGCGCGTATAAATCCAGCAGCTCCTGCGCCAGCACCTCCGCTGCCTGGCGCGCCTGGTCGCGTGCCCGCGCCCACTCTGCGGAGCCCAGGCGCGAGAGCTCCGGTGTGCGCTCGTCCGGCCCGATGTAGCGGCTAAGCTGGTCAGCCTGCGTGATGGGCACATACAGGTGGTCGCCGTTTTCATAAACCACCAGCAGGTACTCGCGCTCGGTCTCATGCAGCGTGCGCGTCACCAGTTCGGTGAACTGGCCGATGCCATGCTCCAGATGCACCACCAAATCGCCCGGCTGAAATTCTTCAAAAGCACTTTCGGGCGCAGCGGCTGCTGTGCGGCGCAGCGTGCGCTGGCGCGGCTCCGGCCGGCTCCAGCCAAATATTTCTGCGTCCGTCAGCAGGTGCAGGCGCTTTTCCGCAGCGCCATTGGTTTGCGGCTCCAAGCGCAGCACCCATCCCTCGGCTAGCGCGCCTTGCACAAATAATGCGGAGCCAGCCTGCGGCACAAAATCTACAAGCTCCACCGGCGCATGGTACGGCGCATGCTCGCCCCACAACTCCGCCAACCGGGCTGCCTGCCGGCTGACGATGACTACATGGTCGCCGTCTGCGCGCAGCTTGTGCAGCAAGTCCACCAGTGGCGGGATCTGCCCGCCCAGGCGCGGGCCGGGTGCAAAATCTGCAGCCAGCCCGCTGGCGGCTGCTTCGCGCTGCTGCCCGCCCAAAATCACCAGTGGCATTGTGGAGAGTTGATCCTGCAAGTCTGACCACGACACATGCGGCGCTGGCGCGTCACTGGGCAGCTGGCGCGCCGCAATTTGTTCGGCACGCAGTTCCAGCGCTTGCTCTTCAAACTCCTGCACCGTGTCTTCAAACACCTCCCAGTCATCCGCCACCACCAGGCAGTCCGCCGGCATGTAATCCAGCAGCGTGGCAGACTCCGGATGCAGCCAAGGCAGATAAAACTCAAGCTCTGGAAATGGCACCCCGGCTGCCAGGCGCATCAAATCTTCTGAAATGGATGAGCTGGCACCCGTGTCCGCCACAGCTTGCGCACCCGGCCACGCGGCTTGCAGCCGCGCTGCCAGCTCTGGCCCGTTGGCGGGCAGCGCCTCGCGTGCGGGCACTATGCTCACGCTGTCCACCAAATCTGCGGAGCGCTGCGTCCCCGGCTCAAACTCGCGCATGCGCTCAATCTCATCGCCAAACAGTTCAATGCGCACCGGCTGCAGTCTGGTGATGGGCCAGATGTCGATGATGCCGCCGCGCCGGCAAAACTGGCCGGGCTCCACCACCACCGTCTCTTGTGAGTAACCGGCAGCCAGCCAGCTGGCCAGCATTTGGTTCAGCGGCAGATTGCCGCCGGCTTGCAGAACATGCAAGTGCGCTGCAAAGTCCGCCGGTGGCAGCGTGCGCGTCAGCAGCGCTCGGGCGGATGCAATGATGATGCGGCTGGCTTGGGTGCCGGCGGCGGGCGCGCTGCACGCCGCCAGGCAGCCCATGCGCTGGCGCAGTGCGCGCGCGCCGCGCGGCGTGCGGTCGTAAAACAGCGAGTTGGGTTCGGAGAACAGCAGTGGCGCGCTGCCTGTCCAGCATTCCAGTTCTTCCTGCAGCACAAGCGCGCGGTCGCTGCGTGCCACCAGCACCAGCAGCGGGCGCGCCAGGTCTTGCGCCAGTGTTGCCAGCACCGGCACGCGCGCTGCGCGCGAAAGCTGCAGCGGCGTGCCGGCAGCTGCCGCCGTACCCAGCAGCTGCGCGTATGCAGTGTGCTGGCGCACGGCAGCCAGCAGTCCGGTCAGAATCATGATTAAATGCGGCGCGGGCTCAGCCCACGTCCCGGTTGTGGCGGTTCATCGCCGCGTGAATGCCGTCGCGCACAAAACATTCCATCGCCGTGGCAGCTTCCTCCAACACCACCGGCAGCAGCGCGGCTTGCTCGGCAGTGAAGGGCCGCAGCACATATTCGGCCGCGTCCATCACACCGGGCGGGCGGTCAATGCCAATCCGCAGGCGCGCCACCTGTTGTGATGCAGCGTGATCCAGAATGGATTGCAGGCCGCGCTGGCCGCCGGCGCCGCCCTCGGCGCGCAGGCGAATGGTGCCCAGCGGCAAATCCAAGTCATCTGCAGCCACCAGCACGCGCTCCAGCGGCAGCTGATAAAAACGCAGCAGCTGGCCCACGGCAACGCCGCTTTCATTCATAAAAGTTTGCGGCTTGGCCAGCACCACTTGCACCGGCCCGAGGCGAAAGTCTGTGATCAGCGCCGGACCCTGCTTGCGTGTGAAGCTGGCGGCATGGCGCGCAGCCAGCGCGCTCACGGCCATGAAGCCGGCATTGTGCCGGTGCTGCGCGTAATCGCGGCCCGGGTTCCCCAATCCCACAATCAAAAAACGTTCCAACAGTTTTGCCTGAAAACGCAAAAGGGGCTCGCCCTGTGGCCAGCCCGGTCCGCGCTAGATATTGGGCAAAGTGTATCAAACGCGCAGGCGCGTGCTGGTTGGCGCGGCGTAAATGCCGGCCGCGTGCAAGGCTGCTTGCCGGCGTGCGGGCTTACGGGCGGCGCAAGTCTGCGCTGACGCTGCGCTTGAAGCGGCGCCATGTCGGCCGCACCACCGGCCGCAGCAAGCCATACACTCCCAGTGCGAGGAAGCCCGCAATCGCTGCCACGGCACCCCGTCCCAACGCCAGAAGATAGGGCGAGCTTGTGGGCGATTGCGCGCTGCCGGCAGGCGAGACGACAGGCGAGACGACGGTTGAGATGGCGGGTGCGGTGGCGTTTGATACGGCGGGCGCGGTGGCGTTTGATACGGCGGGCGCGGTGGCGTTTGATACGGCGGTTGCGACGGCGGTAGACGATGCAACCGCAGGTGTGGTGGTGGGTACAGGCGCTTCTGTGATTGGCACCGTGGCAACCGCGGTGGCAGGCGACGTGGCGCTGGCGGCGGGCAGTGGCACGCTATTTGCCACCGCCAGTCCCGCGGTCACAAATTCGAGCGGTGCGCCGCCGTCACTGCTGAAGACTCGCAAACGCAACTGGTAGGCACCGTCTGCGATCTGGGTGGTGTCCCAGCTGGCCAGCTGTCCGTTTTGCACTGGGCTGCTCCCCGCGGCTTCAATTGCAAACCAGTCAGCAGTGGGGTTGGGCTCGTACGAAAAACTCACTTCATAGTGATCAAAAGCCGGCTGTTGCGCAGTGCCGCGGATTAGTACCACGCCGCGCAAAGCCTGCCCCGGCTGCGGATCCGCAATTTCCGCAGCGCCCACCGCAGCTGGCCGGCCCAGCGGTACTAAAACCAATCCAGCGCCAATTGCCGCCCAAATCACTAAGCTGCGCAACACACAATGATTTTAACCCCGCCGCGCTGCGGCGCCTTGATGAATGCTGCGTTCCGGGTGCGGGCACAGTTGCTGGCGCGCATCTACGGGGTGGCTCCGCTCAAGTGCAGCGGGTGCGGCGGGCGGGTGCGCGTGGTTGGGTTCATCACAGAGCCGGCGACGGTGCGACAGATACTGGCGCATGTCGGCGAGCCGACAACTGCACCGGCAATCGCACCAGCACGCTCACCACCGGTGGAGGCGAATGCACAACAGCTGATTGCTCCAGAAGCGGTAGAGGCAATCCCTGAACTAGAGTTTGACTTGACGGCAAACTTGGCAGTGGAAGCCGAGCATGATAGGTTGGTGGCCGACGCGGGTGCGCATGCAGTGCCGATCCCGGACCTGGAGTTCGATCAGACGTTGGGTTGGTAATCCTGCTCTGAGGAATGGTTTATGTGGCGGAGCGTGTGTAGGTGTGGATCAGACGCTGGCTTGGTGCGGTGAGTGTTGTTGACTGCCAATGCTGTTTTATTGAAGTTGTGCAATTTACAGTCGTTATGTCGACCAATCCTCTCGAAGTATCGAATAAACGTAGTCATTAACCCTCAGTCAATGGTTGCGTGGAGGTGCGCGCACTGTTGTACTTGAACAGTGCGGGGTCAGGGTGTATTCTGGTGGCGTGGATTTGGGATTGAGTTTCCTATCCGTTCCTGATACTTCTGGATGCCGATGTTCTTCTCCGTCGACCGCCCCTCAAGCACCGACACCGAGTCAGTGTCGGTAAGCTAAGATCGGTCCATGCGTCGAATCCTGCTCCTCGCCCTGCTCGCTAGCGGTTGCTCCACATCCGCCGATAGTGTCCCAATGACGGGCCGCTTTCGAGCGGTGGTCTGGGCAGACAACTGGTTCTCGTTCAGCCTCGGCGAAACGTCCGTCTTCGAGGATTCTGTCCCGTTCACGACCGAGCGATCGTTCAACAAGGAGAGCTTTGGCTTCGATGGCGAATTTCCCCTTGTCCTGAACTTCGTCGTGAAAGACTACAAAGCCAACGACACCGGGCTCGAGTACATCGACACCCGCAGGCAGCAGATGGGCGACGGAGGATTCATCGCCCAGATCAAGGACATGACGACCGGGCAGTACGTCGCTGTCACGAACTCGGCCTGGAAGTGCCTCGTGATCCACCGCGCACCGCTCGACACCTCGTGCGAGAAGTCCGACGCGCCGGACGCCGCTTGCACGGCGCGAATCGACGCTGAACCGGCTGGCTGGAAGTCCGTCGGCTTCGACGCCCGTGCCTGGCCTGCGGCTGTTGAGTATGCGCCAGCGGCCGTTGACCCGAAGATGGGATATGACGAAGTGGATTGGGCCGCCTCGGCGCGGTTGATCTGGTCGTCGAGCCTCAAACAGGACAACACCCTGCTCTGCAGGCTCGTCGTGAACCTGCCGTGAGCGTCAGCGATCTGCCGAACAGCAATGTGTGCGGAACTCCGTCGATCTTTCTGTGACTCCGTTGGCGGCCCTGAAGGTTGCCGACCCCGTTGCAGCAAAATTTAGAGACATGGCTGGCGCAGCGGCGCGCGGGTAGGCTGGCTGCAGGCGCAGATTGGGTGGTAGATCCGGTGCCGGCATTCGTGGAGCGCGACCTGCGCAAGTTTTTTGAGTGCTGCATT
>OFRD01000066.1_pt1 | contig 35028 bp, 33 predicted proteins | sample 1543041 | NCBI WGS metagenome assembly OFRD01 (sample SAMN07774234, study PRJEB24372) | wastewater metagenome | isolation source: Exp Tend CN 100WW | collected 2016-02
AATGGTGGCTGCTGCCGGGCTGGAGCAAGCCTGTAAATTGAAATGGGGGGCAGTTTTGCCCTGTAGGTTTGTAGCTCAGCGCGTCTTCACACCAAGTTTTGACATCAGGTGCAGAGCCGGGCGGTATCCAGGTTTGCAGGGCTGGGTAGCGGGTTTGCAGGGCATGGTTGCCGCCGCAGTGGTCGCTGTGCAGGTGGGTGTTGGCCAGTTGGTCCAGTGCCCTGCCCTGCAGAGCATGCTCGACCAAGGCCAGCGTTTGGGCTTGGTGCGTGACGTAGCCGCTGTCCACCAGCGTGGCACTGTTCGCGTCGCACAGCAGAACGTTGTTGGCGGATAGCCAGCCGCGTTCCAACACGGTCACGCCTGCAGGCAAAGAGACAAAGGCAGGCATGCGCTTGCTGGTGCCTTATTTGTTGCTGCGCAATTCGCGGCGCAGGATTTTCCCGACGTTGGATTTGGGCAATTCATCGCGGAATTCGATGTATTTCGGGCGTTTGTAGCCGGTCAGGTTTTCCTGGCAGAAGCGCGACACGGTTTCTTCGGTGAGCAAGGGGTCATTGCGCACCACAAACACCTTGATGGTTTCGCCTTGCATGGTGTCGGCAATGCCCACCACAGCGCACTCTACGACGCCAGGGCAAGTCGAGATGACGTTTTCCAGCTCGCTCGGGAAGACATTGAAGCCGCTCACGATGATCATGTCCTTCTTGCGGTCAACGATGCGCGTGAAACCCTCCTGGTCCATGATGCCGACGTCGCCCGTCCGCATGAAGCCATCGGCGGTGAAGGTCTTTGCGTTTTCTTCGGGCTGGTTGTAGTAGCCCGTCATCACGTTCGGACCCCGAATGCAAATCTCACCCGAGCTGCCAACGGGCAGGCTTTGACCGGCATCGTCTTTGATGGCGATGTCGATGCTGGGCAACGGCAAACCGATGTTGCCGCTGAAGTGGGTTTGCGTGACGGGGTTGTTGGTGCCGATGGCGCAGGTTTCGCTCATGCCCCAGCCTTCGATCATGGCGCTGCCTGTGGCGGCTTGCCAATGGCGTGCAGTGCCTTCAGAGGCGGCCATGCCGCCTGCCTGCGTCAATCGCAGCGAAGAAAAATCGATCGTCTTGAACATCGGGTGTTGCATCAAGGCGTTGAACAAGGTGTTGACGCCAGGCAGCATGTGAAACGGCCGCTGCTTGAGCACATCAATGAACTTGCCGAAATCCCGTGGATTGGGCACCAAGGTCAGGTGAGAGCCTTGGCGGATGGCCAGCAAGCACAGTGTCAAAGCGAAGATGTGGTACAGCGGCAAGGCGGCGATGCTGTTGACTTTGCGCAGATCACCAATGCTGGACAGTGCCGGGGTGAACCAGCCTTCGGCTTGCAAAATGGCCGCCACAATGTTCCGGTGGGTCAGCACAGCCCCCTTGGACAAACCCGTGGTTCCTCCGGTGTATTGCAAGAACGCAATGTCATCCAGCGTTTGAGGCGTCGCTTTAAGGTTCAGGTGACGGCCCTTTGCAATCGCTTTTTTGAAGGTTGTGACCGTGCGGCCGCCGTCGAGTGGCAACTCGAACTCGGGCACCATTTTGGCCAAATGGCGCACTGCAAACGTCATCCAGCGGCCATACCAAGCCCCCAGCAAATCGCCAATCGAGGCGACCACCACATGTTGAATATCGGCGTGCTCAATCACTTCCTGCAAGGTCGCAGCAAAGTTTTCCAGAATGACAATGGTCGTGGCACCCGAGTCTTTCAGTTGGTGCTGCAGTTCTCTGGCTGTGTAGAGCGGGTTGACGTTCACGCAGGTATAGCCGGCGCGCAGGATCGCTGCCATGGTCACGGCAAACTGAGGCAAGTTGGGCAGCATGATGGCCACCCGGCTGCCTGGAGCCAAGCCTTTGTCTTGCAACCAAGCGCCCAAGGCTTTTGAGAGTTCGTCCAGCTCTTTGTAGCTCATCCAGCGGTCCATGCAGACTGAAAACGGGCTGTTGCCGTGCTCACGGAAAGCCGTCTCCAGCAAGTCCGTCAAGCTGCTGTATTGGTTGGGTTCGATGTCGTGTGGGACACCGGGTGGGTAATTCTTTAGCCAGATACGTTCCATCGCTTGATCTCCTAGATTGCCCCATTGTGGCCATCTCCGCGCCAATGTGTGATCGGGCAATTCCTGAGTAAGGCCCGTCAACGTCTCAAAGGCGACAAACAAACGGCGCAGACAAATCCAAGTGGCTGGGTACGGATTAAGGGAAAACCCGTATAGTTGCACCATGTCACCTTTAAACCCCCGTCCAGGACTTTGGCGCCGACTTTGGCGACGTTGGGTGGCGTGCGTCGATATCGGGGCACATGTTGGGCGCGGCTCTGCGCGATCTTTTGGAGGCTGGATTCCCATCCGGTCCTTGTCGCCACGCCACAAGCCGCGCATCCTCAAACATTTGTTGTCTTTGGCACCCGAAGACCGTTATTTGCGCTTTGGTTATCCCGCGACCGATGAGCAAGTTGAGCGCTATGTGTTGGGCTTGAATTTTGACCGTGATGAGATTTTTGGGGTGTTCAATCGCCGCCTGGACTTGGTAGCGATGGCCCATTTGGCCTTTTCGGTCGATCCGCAGTGGGCCACTTGTGCCGAGTTCGGCGTGTCTGTGGCGTCACATCAGCGCGGCAAAGGTTTGGGTGCTCGTCTTTTTAACCATGCCGTGATGCATGCCCGCAACCAAGGGGTGAGCATGATCTTCATCCACGCGTTGAGTGAAAACGTGGCCATGCTCAAAATTGCGCGCCACGCCGGAGCCAAGGTGCAGCGCGATGGCAGCGAGAGCGAGGCTTACCTGAGCTTGCCCGAGGCTACGCTCGACAGTCAGTTGAGCGGCATGATGCAAGAACAGATGGCGGAGCTGGACTACCAATTGAAAAACCAGGCCCATCAATTCCGCGAGTGGTTGGCCACCGTGCAAGAGATTCGCCAGGGGGTGCGTCAAGCACGGCACAGTTCGCATAAGCCATAGTTTGGTGGCTTGTCATTTGAATCCGCTATCCTAGAGTCTTAGCCATAACAGCATGTCCTGCACTCCCTGACTGTGTCCGACCCCCATCCTGCGCGCCACCCCGAGCGCGAAGACAAGCGCAGTTTTCTGCAAAAGCTTGCCGAATTCATCCATCCCGGCCCTGACTCTACCGACGAGTTGATCGAAACCTTGGCCGAGGCCGAGGACAACCACATCATCAATGCCGAGAGCCGCCTGATGCTCGAAGGTGTGATTCGCATGGCCGACATGACGGCGGGCGATGTGATGGTGGCCGCCCCCCGGATGGATTTGCTGGACATTGAAGACCCGTTTGACCAGTTGCTGCACCAGGTGATTGAGACCGCGCACTCGCGTTTTCCGGTTTTTGAGGGCGAAAAAGAAAACATCATCGGCATCTTGCTGGCCAAAGACCTGCTCAAACTGCAGCGGGCCCCTGAACTCAACATCCGTGCCTTGCTGCGCCCGGCGGTTTTTGTGCCCGAGAGCAAAGGCCTGAACGATTTATTGCGCCAGTTCCGCGACAACCGCAACCATTTGGCGATCGTCATTGACGAGTTTGGCCGCACGGCAGGCCTCATCACCATCGAGGATGTGCTGGAGCAAATCGTGGGCGAGATCGAGGACGAGTTCGACATCGCCGATGACGAGGGTGATATTTTTGGCTTGCCTGACCGCAGCTTTCGTGTCAGCGGCGACACGTCGCTGGACCGCGTGAGTGAGGCTTTTGGCGTGAATTTGCAAGAGGCCCGAGAAGACGCAGAGGGCCCGGACTTTGACACCATTGGGGGTTTGATTGCCCATGAAATGGGCCATGTGCCGCGCCGGGGCGAAATGTACATTCTGGCGGGCCTGCAGTTTGTGGTCTTGCACACGCGTGCTGGCGCTGTGCGCTGGTTCAAGGTGTCGCCTGTTTCCGCGTTATCCACCGCCGAGCCCAAGGCATGAACTTCGGCCCTGAGCGAGCGCGCGGCCTGATGACCGTGTGGCCCGCTTTGGCCGGTGCCGCGCAGGCTGCGTCCATCGCCATGCCAGGCAGTGGCCAGGCGCAGGGTTGGCTACAGGTGCTGAGCCTCGCGGTCCTGGCCGCGGGTTTGTCTCGCACCGCACGGGCCCATGCCGACCACGCTAAATCCATGCTTCTCAAGCGCGCCGCCTGGCAAGGCAGCGTGTTTGCCACCGTTTGGCTGGCGGGCTGTTTTTGGTGGTTGTATGTGTCCATGCACGACGTGGGCGGTTTGCCTGCGCCCTTGGCGGTGCTTGCTGTAGTGGCGCTGGCGGCGGCGATGTCGCTGTTTTATGCCCTGGCCTGTGCAGTTTGGGCGGGGCTGTCGCGTCATCGTGTGTGGGGCGCTCGGCCTTGGGGGCTGAGCGTGTTGTTCGCGGCCACTTGGACGCTGGCCGAACTCATGCGCGGCCAGTGGTTCACCGGCTTTCCTTGGGGGGCGGGCGGTTATGCCCATGTGGATGGCGTGCTGGCCGTCTGGGCCCCGTGGGTGGGCGTGTATGGCATGGGGGCCATCGCTGCTGCGCTGGCCATGCGGCTGGCACTGGCTGGCGTGGGCTGGCGCGCTGCCAAAACCCTGATGGGCGTGGGTGCCTTGTCTTGGGCCTTGCAAGCCTGGGTGCCTGCTTTCACGACATCGGCTGGGGTGGGGCAGGTGGAGCTCCTGCAAGCGAATATTTCGCAAAACACCAAGTTTGACGCAGGCAGTGGCATCCGCGATGCCTTGCAGTGGTACGACGCGCGGCTGCGAGAAAGCCAGCAGCCCTTGGTGGTGACGCCAGAAACCGCTATCCCTTTGCTACCCCGGCATTTGCCCGAAGGGTATTGGGCGGGTTTGCAGCAGCATTTCGCGCAAGCCGGTCGACCGCTGGCGCTGGTGGGCTTGCCTTTGGGCTCTTTGTCCGAGGGTTACACCAACTCGGTGCTGGCGCTGGGGCCGCAGGCGCTGCAAGGGCCGGGCGCTTATCGCTACGACAAATCCCATCTGGTGCCTTTTGGCGAATTCATCCCGCCCGGCTTTGTCTGGTTTGTCCGGCAAATGCAGATTCCGCTGGGTGACTTCCGCTCTGCGGGCCCCGAGCAGCCTGCCATCGAATGGCAAGGCCAGCGCTTGGCGCCCAACATTTGTTACGAAGACCTGTTTGGCGAAGAGTTGGCTATCCGCTTCAAAGACCCGGCCACAGCCCCTACCGCCTTGGTGAACGTGAGCAATATTGCCTGGTTTGGCGACACCTTGGCGATTGACCAGCACCTGAACATTTCGCGCCTGCGTGCCATGGAGCTGGGCAGGCCCATGCTGCGCGCCACCAACACGGGGGCCACGGCCATCATTGACCATCAGGGTCGTGTGACGGACCAATTGCCACGTTTTACCCGGGGGAGCCTGGTGGGCCGTTACGAGGGGCGTCATGGCCTCACTCCCTTTGCCCGTTGGGCTTCGGCTTGGGGTTTGTGGCCGCTTTGGGGCTTGTGTTGTGCCGTCCTCGGGTGGGCGTTTTTGAGGCGACAAAGACCGTAAAATCAAGGGTTCGCGCAAAGTTTGCGCCCATCCAACCTCCGCCAGCTCGCTGCTGGCCTGCTCAGGCCATGTTGACCTTCCAGCAAATTATTCTCAAATTGCAGCAATACTGGGATGCCCAGGGCTGCGCCTTGCTCCAGCCCTACGACATGGAAGTCGGCGCGGGCACCAGCCACACCGCCACGTTTTTGCGCGCCATCGGCCCTGAGCCCTGGAAAGCCGCCTACGTGCAGCCCAGCCGCCGCCCCAAAGATGGCCGCTATGGAGAAAACCCCAACCGCCTGCAGCACTACTACCAGTTTCAGGTTGTGCTCAAGCCAGCGCCCAGCAACATCCTGGAGCTTTACTTGGGTTCGCTGGAAGCGCTGGGCTTTGATCTGAAGAAAAACGACATCCGTTTTGTCGAAGACGACTGGGAAAATCCCACCTTGGGTGCCTGGGGTCTGGGCTGGGAGGTCTGGCTCAACGGCATGGAAGTGACGCAGTTCACCTACTTCCAGCAAGTCGGCGGCATCGACTGCAAGCCGATCACCGGTGAGATTACCTATGGCCTGGAGCGGCTGGCCATGTATTTGCAGGGCGTGGACAACGTTTACAACCTGAAGTGGACCGACACCATGAGTTATGGCGACGTGTACTTGCAAAACGAGCAGGAACAATCCGCCTACAACTTCGAGCATTCGGACGCCGACTTCTTGTTTGTGGCTTTCAGCGCCCACGAAAAGCAGGCACAGAACCTGATTGCCAAGCAGCTGGCGCTGCCCGCCTACGAGCAGGTGCTCAAGGCCGCACACACCTTCAACCTGTTGGATGCGCGTGGCGCAATCAGCGTGACCGAGCGCGCCGCCTACATTGGCCGCATCCGCAACCTGGCCCGCAGTGTGGCGCAGAGTTATTACGAAAGCCGCGAACGTCTGGACTTCCCGATGGCCCCGCGTGAATGGGTTGCCCAAATGCCCAAGAAAGCCGCGTGAGGGAGAACGACATGACGATACAAAATTTGCTGGTTGAACTGTTTGTCGAAGAGCTGCCGCCCAAGGTGCTCAACAAGTTGGGCTTGGCCTTTTCGGGTGTGCTGGCCGAGCAACTCAAGGCCCAGGGCCTGGCGGGTGCTGATGCCGTGGTGACCGCATTTGCATCGCCCCGCCGCTTGGCCGCGCATGTGACGGCTGTGGCCGCGCAAGCTGCCGACAAGGCTGTGCAGCAAAAGCTGATGCCTGTGGCCGTGGGTCTGGATGCTGCTGGAAACGCCACGCCTGCCTTGCTCAAAAAGCTGCAAGCGCTGGGCGCTGACGTGAGCGATCCGGCTGCCGCTGTGGCCGCGCTCAAGCGCGCCCCCGATGCGTCCGGTAAGGCGGGTGCCGAAGCCCTGTTTTACGACAGCGTGGTCAAAGGCGCTTCGCTGCAAGTGGGCTTGCAAAAGGCGCTGGAAGAAGCGCTGGCCAAACTGCCTATTCCCAAAGTCATGCAGTACCAGCTGGAAACCGATTGCGAGTTACCCGGCTGGACCAGCGTGAACTTTGTGCGCCCTGCGCACAGCTTGATCGTCTTGCACGGTGCCGCCGTGGTGCCGGTCAAGGCCCTGGGCTTGACCGCAGGCAACAGCACACAAGGCCACCGCTTTGAAGCCAAGGTCTCGCCCGTGGTTTTGCCGCACGCCGACCAGTACGACGAAGTGCTCAAGCGCGATGGTGCGGTCATTGCCAGCTTTGCCGAACGCCGTGCCGAGATCGTGCGCCAGCTGAACGCGGCCGCTGCCCAGGTGGGTGGGGGTGCGAAGCCCATCGAAGACGACGCCTTGTTGGACGAAGTGACCGCCTTGGTTGAGCGCCCCAATGTGCTCACCTGCCAGTTTGAGACCGAGTTTTTGGGCGTCCCGCAAGAGTGCCTGATCCTCACGATGAAGGCCAATCAGAAATACTTTCCGCTGCTCGACGCCTCCGGCAAGTTGACGCACCAGTTTTTGGTGGTGAGCAACATCAGCCCCTCAGATGCCTCGGCGGTGATCGGCGGCAATGAGCGCGTGGTGCGTCCGCGCTTGGCCGATGCCAAATTCTTCTTTGACCAAGACCGCAAAAAGTCGCTCGAATCGCGTGTCGAAGGCCTGTCCAAGGTGGTTTATCACAACAAATTGGGCACGCAGGGCGAGCGCATGGCGCGGGTTTGCGCCATTGCCAAGGCTGTTGGCCTGCAAGTGGGCGGTGATGCATTGGCGCAGCAAGCCGAGCAGGCAGCCCGCCTGGCCAAGACCGATTTGCTGACCGACATGGTCGGCGAGTTCCCTGAGTTGCAAGGCATCATGGGCGGCTACTACGCCCGCCACGATGGTCTGAGCACCGAGGTGGCCGAGGCGATCGAAGACCACTACAAACCCCGTTTTGCGGGCGACGAGTTGCCACGCAACAACGTGGGCTTGGTGGTGGCGCTGGCCGACAAGCTCGAAACCCTGGTGGGCATGTTTGGCATCGGCAATGTGCCCACGGGCGACAAAGACCCGTTCGCGCTGCGCCGTCATGCACTGGGCGTGATCCGCATGCTGATCGAAAAAAATGTGGCTTTGGGCTTGCCCGAGTTGCTGGCGCTGGCCATCCCCGTGTTCGGCGACAAGATCACCGACGCTTCGGGCGCGTTGATCGACTTCATCTATGACCGCTTGGCGGGCAGCTTGCGCGAGCAGGGCTTCAGTGCCCAAGAGGTGGATGCTGTGATGGCGCTGCGTCCCGCCCGTCTGGGTCAGATCGGCCAGTTTTTGTCCGCCGTGCGGGCCTTTGCCGCCTTGCCTGAAAGCCCGGCCCTGGCCGCCGCCAACAAACGCATTGGCAATATCTTGAAAAAAGCCGGTGAGGTGGACGCCCATGTGAACACCGCATTGCTGCAAGAAGACGCCGAGAAAAACCTCTACGCCGTCATGCAAAAGCTGTTGCCCGAGTCGGAAGCGCAGTTCAAGGCGGGCGACTACACCGCCAGCCTGCAGACCTTGGCTGCGCTGCGTGCCCCGGTCGATGCCTTCTTTGACGATGTGATGGTCAATGCGGAAGAAATGGACCTGCGCCTGAACCGCCAGGGTCTGCTCAAGTCGCTGCATGTGGCGATGAACCGTGTGGCAGATTTGTCGCGCTTGGCCGCCTGATCAAACCACGGCCATGCAAATCAAACTCGTCATTCTGGACCGCGATGGCACCATCAACCGGGCCAGTGACGAGTTCGTCAAATCACCCGAAGAGTGGCATCCTTTGCCCGGCTCCTTGGACGCGATCAGTCGTCTGAACCATGCGGGCTTTCATGTGGTGCTGGCCACGAACCAGTCGGGCTTGGGCCGTGGCTTGTTTGACATGGCCGCGCTCAACGCGGTGCACACCCACATGCTCAAGACCTTGGCCGCAGCGGGCGGCCGCATCGATGCCATTTTTTACTGCCCCCACGCCCCAGACGAGGCTTGCGCCTGTCGCAAACCCGCTCCTGGTTTGTTGCAGCAGATCGCAGAGCGTTACGGCATCGATCTGGCGGGTGTGCCTTATGTCGGCGACAGCCTGCGCGACATGCAAGCGGCGCAGACTGCCGGGTGCGTGCCGCATCTGGTGCTGACAGGGCGATCTTCTGATGTGCAAGGCCAGACATTGCCGCCCAGTTTCCCGGCCCATACCCGGGTGCACGCCGATCTGGCTGCCTTTGTCGATCACCTCTTGGGTGACGCTTCTTCCATGTCGCTGACTTGAATCGCCCTTGTCCATGAAACTTCTTCGCTCGATCGCTCACCTTGTGTGGATGGCCATCACAGTCATCCCTTGGGCGCTGTTTGTGGTCGTGGTCTCTTACTTTGTCAGCAGCACCCGCCTGTATTGGATTTGTGCTGGCTGGCTGCGTCTGGCGGTGAACAGCGGCACCTGGATTCTGGGCATTGAAAACCGCATTCAGGGCATGGAGAACTTGCCCCAAGGCAGCAAAGACCCAGCGGTGTTGTTGGTCAAGCACCAGTCCACTTGGGAGACCTTTGTGATGCCCGCGATCATGCCGCACCCGCTGGCCTATGTGTTCAAAAAAGAGCTGCTCAGTGTGCCGTTTTTCGGCTGGGCCATGGGTCGTTTGGACATGATCCACATTGACCGCAAGCAGCGTTCGCGCGCTTTTGCCAAGGTGGTGCAGCAAGGTCGTCGCCTGATGGAAGAGGGTGTGTGGGTGATCATGTTCCCGGAGGGCACGCGCATTCCCCGTGGCCAAAAGGGCGAATACAAAAGCGGCGGTGCCCGCTTGGCCATTGCCGCGGGCGTGCCGGTCATTCCGATTGCGGTCACGTCGGCGCGTTGCTGGCCGACCCGCGCGTTCGTCAAGACCCCGGGCGTGGTCGACATCTCGATCGGCAAAGCGATTGCCAGCGAAGGCCGCAGTGCCGAAGAATTGATGCTCGAAGTCGAAACCTGGATCGAGTCTGAAATGCACCGCCTCGATCCCGAGGCTTATCCCGTCGCCACTGGCCTCTGAGTCGGCACAGGGCGAACCATGCGAGCGCCTTTGCAGTTTGTGCTGGATTTTTTCACGGGTGGCGATCCCGTGCAGCCCAAGCCCGTCACGCCTACCGCACAGCCCAGCGGGCTGAGTGCCTCGCCAACTGACCGTGCAGCTGACCGTTCTTCGCCAGCTGTCGAGCAGGGCTTGCCCGGTGATGCGCAGGTGCCAGTCCCCATCGGGTTCACCCACCCCGCAGCCAACCGCCATGCGCAGTTGCAAGATGTCGTGGTGTCTTACCGCTTTGAGCGCTCGCGTCGCAAGAGCATTGGCTTCATGGTGGGGGCCGATGGCTTGGTGGTGCGCGCCCCCAATTGGGTGACGTTGCGCGAGGTGGATGCCGCTGTGCAGGAAAAAGGCCCGTGGATCGTGGCCAAGCTGCAGCAGTTCAAAGAGCGGCAAACCGAACAATTTCAAAAAGCCATCGAATGGCGTCATGGTGCTGAAGTGCCATTTTTGGGGCGCACCGTGCAGTTGTGTGTGCTGGAGCGCGGCGTGGGCCGCGTGCACGGGCAAGACATCGCGCCCGATCAAATTTTGCCTGTCACGGTGCCGCCAGGTGCATCGGTCACGCAAGTGCGTGATGCCGCGCAAGTCTGGCTCAAGAAACAGGCCAAAGCCTTGTTTGAACAGCGCTTGCACCACTTTGCGCCGCTGTTGGGGGTGCGCTGGCTCAAGCTCAGTTTGTCGAGTGCCAGCACCCGGTGGGGCAGTGCGCGCAACGACGGCCACATCCGCTTGAACTGGCGGCTCATCCATTTGCCTATCAGCCAGATCGACTATGTGGTGGTGCACGAGTTGGCGCATCTGCGCGAGATGAACCACAGCCCCCGCTTTTGGGAAACCGTGGGCGAGGTCATGCCCGACTATGCCCAGCGGCGCAAAGCCCTGCGCCAAGCGCCTGTGGACTTGGCTCAGGATTGAGCGGTGCTGAAGCGGTAAATGCCATCAGTGCCGCGGTGGCGCAGCAGCTTGCCTGCCAGCCACAGCAAGTTCAAGTGGGCCACGGCTTCGCCGATGGCAAAGGTGGTCTGGTGGACATCCAGCGTCCGTTTGAAAATCAAGGGCAGCACATCGTGCGCACTGAGCGCTTGTGGGCTGCAGGCTGCCAGCAATTCATCCAGACGGTCATGGTGGTGAGCATGCAATTGCGCAATGCGTGCAGCCGCGCCTCTGAAGGGGCGGCCATGCGAGGGCAGCACCAGTGTCTCTTCGGGCAGATCGGCCATTTTGTCGAGTGAGTCCAGAAACAGCTGCAGCGGATTGCTGTCGGGCTCCATGGCGTACACGCTGACGTTGGTGGAAATCGAGGGCAGCAACATGTCGCCGCTGATCAGCACCCCATGCTGTGCATCGTGCAAAGCCATGTGCTCGGGCGAATGACCAAAGCCGCTGATGCATTCAAATGCGTACTCGCCAACCTGGACCGTTGCTCCGGCCATCAAGCGGACATAGGTGCGCGGTATTTTCGGCACCATGCTGGTGTAGTAGCCCACCCGTGACTTGACAACTGCCAATTCTTCGGCCTTGTTCCAGCCGTGGGCGGCAAAAAATTGCACGGTGGCATCACCCCCGAAATTGGACACCCCCGTGCAGGCCAGCAATGCCGATTGGTATTCGCTGGTGCTCATCCACAAGGGCGCCTGCCAGCGTTCACACAGCCAGTGCGCCAAGCCCATGTGGTCGGGGTGCATGTGGGTCACCAGCACGCGCAGGATGGGCAAACCTTGCAGCACAGACGCTTCAATGTGCAACCAAGCCTCGCGGGTGGCGGGGTTGTCGATGCCGCAGTCCACCGCGGTCCAGCCCTCTTGCACCACGCCCGCTTGCGTGGGGTGCGGCCTGCGGTCACGCAACAGCCACAAGTTGATGTGGTTCAGCGCAAATGGCAGGCCCATGCGCAACCAGAAAATGCCCGGCGCCACCTCGATGGCCGCGCCCAATGCGGGCAGCTGTTCATCGAGTGGGTATTTCAAGGGGGCAGCCATGGGGAGGGGCTCGGCGCGTGCCGCAGGCATTTGCATCACGGGCGTTGTGGGCAAGGTGGACATGCGTCAGGTGGATTGGGTTAGCATTCGGAACATTGACGTTAACGTAACGTCAAACATGAATTTGCATTCTAGGGGGCGGTTTTTGACCCAGCTGTCTCTCTTGTGCAAGCCAGCGAAGGACCCTGTACGCCATGGCGAACACTTACACGATCAGCGATTTGGCCCAGGAATTTGACCTGACCACCCGCGCCATCCGTTTTTACGAAGACATGGGCTTGTTGGAGCCCGAGCGTTCTGGGCCAGGCGGGCGCAACCGGGTGTATTCGGCCCGCGACCGCACCCGGCTGAAACTGACCTTGCGGGCCAAACGCCTGGGTTTGTCGCTCACCGAGGCCAAGGACCTGATCGACATGTACGACAGCCCGCGTGACACTGGCCCACAGTTGAAAAAGTTTTTGGTCGTGCTGGCCGAACACCGTCGCCAATTGGAATCGCAACTGGCGGACCTGGAGGCGACGCTGGACGAAGTCAAAACCCACGAAAAAGAAACCCGCAGTTTGCTGAACAAGACGTCCAAAGCCACCGGTCAGGCTTGAGTTGGGGTCTGCAGCGCAACGTGATCCGCGCATATTTCCAATTGACGTTGACGTAAACGTCAATTAAAGTCCGGGCTTGACTTGACCACAGGATTCATGTGACCACAGCCTCTTCTCCTCACGAGCGCGTTGCCCTCAGTCTGGCCCGTCAGGGCATGATGACCCACTTGGGGGTGCGCTTGCTGTCGGCCACGTCCGGCCAGGTGGAACTGGCCCTGTCCTACAGCGACAAGCTCACCCAGCAGCAAGGCGGCTTTCATGGTGGTGCCATTGGCGCACTGGCCGACATTGCTGGGGGTTATGCCGCCCTCACCGTGGCCCCAGAGGGCATGGAAGTGGTCACCGTCGAATACAAAATCAATTTTTTAAACAGTTTCCAAGGCGGTGAAATCCGCGCCATTGGCAAAGTGCTCAAAGCCGGTCGACGAGTCATCGTCACATCGGCCGAAGTGGTGCACATCGATGCCGATGGCAAAGCATCGCCCTGCGCGGTGATGCAGCAGACCGTGGCACCCGTTGCCCAAACGTATTGACCCCTGTTTTTTAATCACAGCGCATCGCGCTCAAGCCCCACAGCCCCTAGGAGCCCTCCCATGAACAACCTGCCTGGCCTGAATTTCCAACTCGGTGAAGACATCGATGCCCTGCGCGACGCGGTGCGTGACTTTGCGCAAGCCGAAATTGCCCCGCGTGCGGCACAGATCGACCGTGACGATCAATTTCCAATGGACCTGTGGCGCAAGATGGGCGACTTGGGCGTGTTGGGCATCACCGTGGGTGAGGAATACGGCGGCGCGAACATGGGGTATTTGGCGCACATGATCGCCATGGAAGAAATCTCGCGTGCCAGCGCCTCCGTGGGCCTGAGCTACGGCGCGCACTCCAACCTGTGCGTGAACCAAATCAAGCGCAACGGCACGCCCGAGCAACGCGCCAAATACCTGCCCAAGCTGATCAGTGGCGAGCATGTGGGCGCATTGGCCATGTCCGAACCCGGCGCGGGCTCGGATGTGCTGAGCATGAAACTCAAGGCCGAAGACAAAGGCGGTTACTACCTGCTCAACGGCTCCAAGATGTGGATCACCAACGGGCCCGATGCCGACACCTTGGTGGTCTATGCCAAGAGCGAGCCCGAGCTGGGCGCACGCGGCGTGACCGCCTTTTTGATCGAGAAGGGCATGAAGGGTTTTTCGATCGCGCAAAAGCTCGACAAGCTGGGCATGCGCGGCAGCCACACGGGCGAGCTGGTCTTCAACAACGTGGAGGTGCCCGAGGCGAATATTTTGGGCGGCCTGAACAATGGCGCCAAAGTGCTGATGAGCGGCCTGGACTACGAACGCGCGGTGCTGACGGGTGGCCCGTTGGGCATCATGCAGGCCGTCATGGACAACGTGATCCCCTACATCCACGACCGCAAGCAGTTTGGCCAAAGCATTGGTGAATTTCAGCTCATTCAGGGCAAGGTGGCCGACATGTACACCGTGTTGCAAGCGGGTCGCTCGTTTGCTTACACCGTGGCCAAAAACCTCGACTTGCTGGGTGTTGAGCATGTGCGCCAAGTGCGCAAGGATTGCGCGAGCGTCATTTTGTGGACGGCCGAAAAAGCCACCTGGATGGCGGGCGAGGGCGTGCAGATTTTTGGTGGCAACGGCTACATCAACGAATACCCGTTGGGCCGCCTCTGGCGCGATGCCAAGTTGTACGAAATCGGCGCGGGCACCTCAGAGATTCGCCGCATGCTGATTGGCCGCGAGTTGTTTGCCGAAACCTGCTGAAATCCGCAGTCACAAAACGGCATTGCTGCACTGCGACAATCAAGGCATGAGCACATCACTACAGCACCTTTTTGACAACAACCGGGCTTGGGCCGAGCGCATGGTCACGGAGAACCCCGCGTACTTCTCGCGTCTGGCCAACCAGCAAAACCCCAAATATTTGTGGATCGGCTGCTCGGATAGCCGCGTGCCCGCCAACCAGATCACCGGCTTGGACCCGGGCGAAGTGTTCGTGCACCGCAACGTGGCCAACGTGGTGGTGCATTCCGACCTCAATGCCCTGTCGGTCATCCAGTACGCGGTCGATGCCCTCAAGGTGGAGCACATCATGGTGGTCGGTCACTACGGCTGCGGCGGTGTCTTGGCCGCCACGCGCGGCACCCGCGTGGGCTTGGCCGACAACTGGCTGCGCCACGTGCAAGACGTGCGCCTGCGCCACCGCCAGCGCCTGAACCATTTGCCCCAAGAACAGCTTGAATCGGTCATGTGCGAGATGAACGTGATCGAGCAAGTGGGCAACGTCGCCTTATCCAACGTCATGCAAGACGCCTGGAGCCGGGGCCAAAAAGTCACCGTGCACGGCTGGATTTACGGCCTGGACAACGGCTTGGTCAAAGACCTCGGAGTCACCATGAGCAATGCCAGCGAAGTGGTTAATGTGTTTCGCAGTGCATTCAAGCGCTATCCGCGGGGCGGCATGTGAAGCCCATGACGGACATGCGTGGCGTACACCTTCAGGCATCTTTCCTTTGTGGCTTCAGCCAGCGAAAGTTGATTTCTTTTTGAATTTTTTGGAGAAACCCCATGTCCGATCCCATCGTCATCGTCAGCGCTGCCCGTACCCCCATGGGCAGTTTTCAAAGCGACTTCGCCAGCCTGGCTGCCCATGACCTGGGTGGCGCGGCGATCAAGGCCGCAGTCGAGCGTGCAGGCATCAGCCCTGAACTCGTTACCGAAGTGTTGTTTGGCAACTGCCTGATGGCCGGACAAGGGCAAGCGCCTGCACGACAAGCGGCCTTCAAGGGTGGCTTGCCCAAGAGCGCGGGCGCGGTCACCTTGTCCAAGATGTGCGGCTCGGGCATGCGAGCGGCCATGTTTGCGCACGACATGCTGGTGGCCGGTACGCACGACGTGTTGGTGGCCGGTGGCATGGAAAGCATGACCAACGCGCCTTATTTGATGCTCAAGGGCCGCAGTGGTTACCGCATGGGCCACGACCGCATCTTTGACCACATGATGCTCGATGGTCTGGAAGACGCTTACGAGCCAGGTCGCAGCATGGGCACCTTTGGCGAAGACTGCGCTGCCAAATACAGCTTCACCCGCGCCGAGCAAGACCACTTTGCCACCACCAGCGTGCAGCGTGCCAGGGCCGCCACCGAGTCGGGTGCCTTTGCGGTCGAGATCACGCCCGTCACCGTCAAAGACCGCAGCGGCGAGCGCGTGGTGTCCACCGATGAAGGCCCCGGCAAAGTCAAGCTCGACAAGATCACCAGCCTCAAGCCCGCCTTCAAGAAAGACGGCACCATCACCGCCGCCAGCAGCTCGTCGATCAACGACGGTGCCGCAGCCATGGTCTTGATGCGTGCCAGCACCGCGGCCCAACTCGGCTGCAAGCCCTTGGCCCGCATCGTCAGCCATGCCACTCACGCGCAAGAGCCTGAATGGTTTGCCACGGCTCCGGTGGGCGCGACGCAAAAGGCACTGGCCAAAGCCGGCTGGAAAGTCGAAGACGTGGACCTGTGGGAAGTCAATGAAGCCTTTGCCGTGGTGCCCATGGCGCTCATGAAAGAGTTGAACGTGCCGCACGACAAAGTCAACGTCAATGGCGGTGCCTGTGCGTTGGGTCACCCCATTGGCGCGTCCGGTGCCCGCATCATGGTCACGCTGATCCATGCGTTGAAAGCACGTGGCTTGAAGCGCGGCCTGGCCACGCTGTGCATCGGCGGTGGCGAGGGCACCGCTGTGGCCTTGGAACTGATCTGAACGAAAGAGACCCATGCTGCTGACCCCTGACCAGGAAATGATTCGCGAAGCGGTGCGCGACTTTGCCCAGCGCGAGCTGTGGCCCCACGCCGCCGAATGGGACAAAAAGCACCATTTCCCCAAAGATGTGCACAAGGGCCTGGCCGAGCTGGGCGCTTACGGCATCTGCGTGCCCGAAGAGCTGGGCGGTGCGGGCCTTGACTATGTGACGCTGGCGCTGGTGCTCGAAGAAATCGCGGCTGGAGATGGCGGTGTGAGCACCACCATCAGCGTGACCAACTGTCCGGTGAATGCCATCTTGATGATGTACGGCAATGCCGCCCAAAAAACGAAGTGGCTCACGCCCTTGGCCCAAGGCCAGATGCTGGGCGCGTTTTGCCTGACCGAGCCGCATGTGGGGTCCGATGCCTCAGCCCTGCGCACCACCGCCGTCAAGGATGGCAACGACTACGTCATCAACGGCGTCAAGCAGTTCATCACCAGTGGCCAAAATGGCGACGTGGCCATCGTGATTGCCGTCACCGACAAAGGCGCTGGCAAGAAGGGCATGAGCGCCTTCTTGGTGCCCACCAGCGCCCCGGGTTATGTGGTGGCGCGTCTGGAAGACAAGCTGGGCCAACACAGCAGCGACACCGCGCAGATCAACTTCGACAGCTGCCGCATCCCGGCTGAAAACCGGATAGGCCAAGAGGGCGAGGGCTACAAGATCGCCCTGTCGGCACTCGAAGGCGGGCGCATTGGCATTGCGGCTCAAAGTCTGGGCATGGCTCGCAGCGCATTGGACGTGGCGATCGATTACGCCAAGCAGCGCGAAAGCTTTGGTACCGCGATCTTCAACCACCAGGCGGTGGGTTTCCGTTTGGCCGAATGTGCCACCCAACTCGAAGCGGCGCGTCAACTGATTTGGCACGCGGCCAGCCTGCGCGATGCCGGTCGCCCTTGCCTGAAAGAAGCCGCCATGGCCAAACTGTTTGCCAGCGAAGCGGCCGAAAAAGTCTGCTCAGCCGCCATCCAGACGCTGGGCGGCTATGGCTATGTGAGCGATTTCCCGGTCGAGCGCATCTACCGCGATGTGCGCGTGTGCCAGATCTATGAAGGCACCAGCGATGTGCAAAAAATCATCATCCAGCGTGCGCTTTGACGCCTGTAAAAAAGCCCATCGATAACGGGAGAAAAAATGCCGATCACCAAAGGTTTCCAGGCACTCGTTGATGAGGCCATGGCGCAGGTCACGACGTACAACGTGGACGAAGTTCGGGCCCGTCTGAACGACCCGAACGTGCAGATCGTCGACATTCGCGATGTGCGTGAACTTGAGCGAGAGGGCACGGTGCCCGGCGCATTGCTCGCGCCACGCGGTATGTTGGAGTTTTGGGTCGACCCGGCGTCGCCTTACTTCAAGCCGGTGTTTGCCGACGAAAGCAAGCACTTCATCTTGTTTTGTGGGGCTGGCTGGCGCAGCGCCTTGGCCACCAAAACCCTGCAAGACATGGGCATGACCAATGTGGCCCACATCGACGGTGGTTATGCCGCCTGGAAGAAGGCCCACGCGCCCATGGTCACACTGGCGCAGCACAAGGCCGAAAGCGCTTCGCGAAAAGGCGCTTGATGTCCGACCTGCAAAACAAGCCTGTGAATTTGGCACCCTGTCCCTGCTGCCGCACCAACGCCAAAGGTCAAGCACTGCGTTTTGATGCTTGCTGCGGCCTGTACCACGCTAAGCCGAACGCCCCCGATGCCGAAAGCCTGATGCGTTCGCGTTACAGCGCTTTTGTGCGCGGGGATGTGGACTACCTGTTGGCCACCTGGCACAGCAGCCAGCGGCCCGCCGAATTGACGCTTGAAGCGGGGACCCAATGGCTGGGTCTGGAGATCAAGCAGCATCGCCAGACCGGTCATGACACCGCTGAAGTGGAATTCGTCGCCCGCTTCCGTGTGGGTGGCAAGGCCGTGCGCCAGCACGAACGCAGTCGCTTCGTGCGCGAAGACGGGCGTTGGTACTACGTCGATGGCGATGTGCTCTGAGCCTTTATGATTCGCCGCATGAACTTTGAAGCCATTTTGTTTGACTGCGACGGCGTGCTGGTGGACAGCGAAGCCATCACCTGCGGCGTGCTGCGCGACATGTTTGAAGAACAAGGCTGGCGCATGACGCTGGCCGAGTGCATGCAGCGCTTTGTGGGTCACACCGTGAAAAGCCAGCGCGACACCATCGAGGCCCACACCGGGCAGCCTTTGACCGATGTCTGGCTGGAGCAGTTCTTTGCTCGGCGCAACGAGCGGTTGACGCAAAGCATCACAGCCATCGAAGGCGTGCACGAAGCGGTGGCGCATTTGCATGACCACTGCCAGGGCCGCATCGCAGTGGCCTCGGGCGCAGACCGTTTCAAGGTCGAGATGATGCTCAAACAAGTGGGCTTGATGGACTTCTTTGAAGGACGCATATTCAGTGGGCACGAAATGCCTCGCAGCAAACCGCACCCCGATGTGTACTTGGCCGCGGCCGCACATTTGCAGATCGACCCTGCGCGCTGTCTGGTGATCGAAGACAGCACCGTAGGCATCACGGCGGGCGTGGCCGCTGGCGCGACGGTGTGGGCGTATGCCCAGCCGCCCGCTGAGCATGAACCGCTGCTGCAGGCGGGTGCACAGCGGGTGTTTGCCGGTATGCGCGAGTTGCGTTTGGCTTGAATCTGCCCCGCTTGGGTGCCGTTCAAGGTGTCCTGGCTTGCCGGAAGTCTTCGGGTGTTTGCCCCGTCCAGGTCTTGAACGCCCGCATGAAGCTTTTTTCGTTTTGAAACCCCACTTCTGAAGCAATCTGTTTGATGGCACGCGGCGTGCGCAGCAGCAGGTCCGTGGCCAGGTCGCGCCGCACCGCGTCTTTCAGTTGTTGCAGGCTGGCCCCTTCTTCTTTCAGTTGCCGGTGCAGGGTGCGGGCCGACAAGTTGAGCCAAGCGGCCAGGTCATCGGCATTGCGAGTGCTTTGTGGGTGTTCGGCCAAGGCCTGGCGCACCTTTTCTACCAGCAGGCGGTCACGCCGATAAGGCCGCACCGTGAGCAACAGCGCCCGTTGCAGCATGCGTTGCAATGCGGCTTCGTCTCGGCGCACGGGCAGGCTCAGGTAGCCCGCATCGAACTGCAGGCTGTGCTCGGCCGTGTTGAATTGGGTGGGGCCGTCAAACAGCACGCGGTAACTGTCTGCGTGTTGCGGTGCGGCAAATCGCAGGTTGGTTTGCCGCAGCGAAATGCGCGAGTCGGTCAGCCAGCAGGCCACGCCCAGCACGTTGCGCAGTACCGACACCACGCAAAATTCCTGTAGCGCGCCCAAGTCTCTGTTTTCTTGCAATTGAAGACTGACCACGCCCTGTTCTTGGTTGATCTGCAAATGGATGTCGTCCGTCAGCAGGCCGTGGTGGCGGCACCAGCGGTTCAGTGCCACGCCCAAGGTGGGCGCGGTCAGCGAGGCCCGCACCAGCATGCCGTAGCTGCCCCAAGGCAGGCGGCGGCTGAACCAGCCCAGCGCCTCGTCGTCCAGTTCGCGCATGGCGGTGGCGGACAGCCACTCCATTTGTGTGGCGGTGATGCGTGCTTCGGTTTGTTGGAGTGAGCTTGGCGCAATTTGTGCCGTCGACAAGGCTGTTCTGGGGTCCAGGCCACGTTGTGTGTAAGCCATCACGATGGCTTTTACAAAGGCCATCGGGGTCTCGGCACGGCCAATGGCATTGGGGCTGGGAAGGGCGCTGATCGCGGTGCTCATGGTGGCGATGATTGTGGCACGATTTGCAACCCAATTGACGCCATGCCAGACGCCTGCAGGCGCTAAGCTGGCGGGCATTGCACGATCGATGCGACCGCTGGGCGGTGCCGAGCGTCGCGCAGCCAAGGAAGCACCATGACCGTTTTGCACTCCCAACTGAACCCGCGTTCGGCTGATTTTCAGGCCAATGCCGCAGCCATGCGGGGCCTGGTCGATGACCTGCGCGCCCACCTGGAACGCGTGGCCCAAGGCGGTGGCGAGGCCCCGCGAGCCAAGCACACCGCTCGCGGCAAGCTGCTGCCGCGCGACCGGGTACAAATGCTGCTCGACCCCGGCACGCCCTTCCTCGAAGTCGCGCCACTGGCGGCCTTGAACATGTACAACAACGATGCGCCCAGTGCGGGCGTGATCGTGGGCATTGGCCGCGTGAGCGGGGTGGACTGCATGATCGTGTGCAACGACGCCACGGTGAAAGGCGGCACCTATTACCCGATGACGGTGAAAAAGCACCTGCGGGCGCAAGAAATCGCCCAGCAAAACCGCTTGCCCTGCATTTACCTGGTCGACTCGGGCGGGGCCAACTTGCCCAACCAAGACGATGTTTTCCCAGACCGCGACCACTTTGGCCGCATCTTCTTCAACCAAGCGAACATGAGTGCGCTGGGCATCGCCCAGATCGCGGTGGTCATGGGCAGCTGCACGGCGGGCGGCGCGTATGTGCCCGCCATGAGCGACGAGACCATCATCGTGAAAAACCAAGGCACCATCTTTTTGGGCGGCCCGCCTTTGGTCAAAGCCGCCACGGGCGAAGTGGTGAGTGCCGAAGATTTGGGCGGTGGCGATGTGCACACCCGCCTGTCGGGCGTGGCCGATCACTTGGCTCAAAACGATGTGCACGCACTGGCGCTGGCCCGTCAGGCTGTGAAAAACCTCAATGCCCAAAAGACGCCGCACATCACCACGCACGCCAGCGTGCCGCCCCAATTCGATGCACAAGAACTTTATGGCGTGATCCCCACTGACACGCGCAAACCCTTTGATGTGCGCGAGATCATCGCCCGCATCGTGGACGGCTCTGACTTTGACGAATTCAAATCGCGCTTTGGCACCACTTTGATTTGCGGTTTTGCCCGCATCGAAGGCATGCCGGTGGGCATCATCGCCAACAACGGCATCTTGTTCAGCGAGTCGGCTTTGAAGGGCGCGCACTTCATCGAGCTGTGCTGCCAGCGCAAGATCCCGCTGGTGTTTTTGCAAAACATCACCGGCTTCATGGTCGGGCGCAAATACGAAAACGAAGGCATCGCCCGCAATGGCGCCAAGATGGTCACCGCCGTGGCCACGGCGGCGGTGCCCAAGTTCACCATCATCATTGGCGGCAGCTTTGGCGCTGGCAACTATGGCATGTGTGGTCGCGCTTTCGGGCCGCGCTTTTTGTGGATGTGGCCCAACGCCCGCATCAGCGTCATGGGCGGCGAGCAAGCGGCCAGCGTGTTGGCCACCGTCAAGCGCGACGGCATCGAGGGCAAGGGCGGCAGCTGGAGCATGGAGGAAGAAGAAGCCTTCAAAGCCCCGATCAAACAACAGTACGAAGACCAAGGCCACCCGTATTACGCCACCGCCCGCATTTGGGACGACGGCGTGATCGACCCCGCCGACACGCGCCGCGTGCTGGCCTTGGGCCTGAGCGCCTCGCTGAATGCGCCGATTCCTGAAACCAAGTTCGGCCTGTTCCGGATGTGATGGGTTTGCCATGAGTACAGCCCTGACCCTTTCCACCCAAAACAGTGTGCACACCATCACGCTGTCGCGCCCCGATGTGCGCAATGCCTTCAATGACGAAGTCATTGCCGATTTGAAAAGCGCTTTCCTTTCTGTGGCGCAAGATGCCAGCGTGCGCTGCGTGGTGTTGGCCGCCGAGGGGCCTGCATTTTGCGCAGGCGCAGACCTGAACTGGATGCGCCGCATGGCCGATTACAGCCAGGGCGAAAACCTGGCCGATGCGGGCGAGCTGGCGGCCATGCTGCGTGCCATCTACGAATGTCCCCAGCCCACCATCGCCCGTGTGCAGGGCGATGTGTATGCGGGCGGCATGGGCTTGGTGGCCGCGTGCGACATGGCCGTGAGTGTGGACACGGCGAACTATTGTCTGAGCGAGGTCAAGCTGGGCTTGATACCGGCCACCATCAGTCCCTATGTGATCCGTGCCATGGGCGCGCGTGCGGCGCACCGCTACTTTTTGACCGCTGAGCGCTTTGGTGCCGCCGAGGCGCACCGCATTGGCTTGGTGCACGAGGTGGTGACTGCCGATGCGCTGGACGCCCAAGTGGCCGAACTGACGCAAGCACTGGTGAACGCGAGCCCCAATGCGGTACGCGCTTGCAAGCGCTTGGTGCAAAACGTGGCCGAGCGCGAGATCAACGACGCGCTGGTGGCACAGACGGTGGCGGGCATCGCCGACATCCGTTCAAGTGCCGAAGGCAAAGAGGGCGTGCAGTCCTTCTTGCAAAAGCGCAAACCCCAATGGCTGGCTTGAGGAAGCAAACATGTTCAAAAAAATTCTGATCGCCAACCGTGGCGAAATCGCCTGCCGCGTGGCAGCCACCGCCCGCCGCATGGGCCTCAAAACCGTGGCCGTTTATTCAGACGCCGACGCCAGCGCCAAGCACGTGCAAGCCTGCGACGAAGCCGTTCATGTGGGCGGCAGCGCACCCAAAGACAGCTATCTGCGCTGGGAGCGGATTTTGCAAGCCGCCAAAGACACCGGGGCCGAGGCAGTGCACCCCGGTTATGGCTTTTTGAGCGAGAACGAAGACTTTGCCAAAGCCTGCGCAGCCGCGGGCTTGGTGTTCATCGGCCCACCGGCCTCGGCCATTTTGGCGATGGGCCTCAAGGCCGAATCCAAACGCTTGATGGAAGCCGCGGGTGTGCCTTTGGTGCCCGGCTACCACGGCGCAGACCAAGACCCAGCCTTGCTGCAACGCGAAGCCGACCGCATCGGTTACCCGGCGCTGATCAAGGCCAGCGCGGGGGGCGGTGGCAAAGGCATGCGGGTGGTGGAGAAGTCCGAAGACTTTGCGGCGGCCTTGGCCAGTTGCCAGCGCGAAGCCATCAACAGCTTTGGCAGCGATGCGGTGCTGATCGAAAAATACGTGCAGCGCCCGCGCCACATTGAAATCCAAGTATTTGGCGACACGCAAGGCAACTGCGTGTATTTGTTCGAGCGCGATTGTTCGGTGCAGCGCCGTCACCAAAAGGTGCTCGAAGAAGCCCCAGCCCCTGGCATGAGCGATGCCCTGCGCGCACAAATGGGCGCAGCGGCGGTGGCAGCGGCCAAGGCCGTCAACTATGTGGGCGCGGGCACGGTGGAGTTCATCGTCGAGCAAACGGCCTATGACCAACCCGAATCCATGAAGTTCTTTTTCATGGAGATGAACACCCGCTTGCAGGTCGAGCACCCGGTGACCGAGGCGATCACCGGTCTGGACCTGGTGGAGTGGCAGTTGCGCGTGGCCAATGGCGAGCCCTTGCCTTTGCGACAAGACCAGCTGCGCATTCAGGGCCACGCCATTGAAGCGCGCATTTGCGCTGAAAACCCCGACAACCATTTCTTGCCCGCCACGGGCACGCTGCAGGTCTACCGCAAGCCACAAGCGAGCAGCTTTGAGCGTGCGAACATGAGCGACACAGGCGTCGCGGTCCGCATCGACGATGGCGTGCGCGAGGGCGACACCATCAGCCCGTTTTACGACTCCATGGTGGCCAAGCTGATCGTGCACGGCGACACCCGCGAACAAGCGCTGGCACGGCTGGACACCGCATTGGCACAAACCCACATCGTGGGTTTGAACACCAATGTGCAGTTCTTGCGCCATGTGGTGCGCTCGCCCGCTTTTGCCAAGGCGCAACTCGACACCGCGCTCATTCAGCGCGAAGCGGCCGTGCTGTTCAAGCAAGACCCGGTGGGTCTGGCAGCAGCTGCCGCCGCAGTGATCGCCGCGACCCTGTATGCGGAGGCCGATGTGAAAGGGAACGACCCGTTCAGTCGCCGTGACGGCTGGCAGTCGCACGGCACCACGCGCCGCCGATTTGAGCTGGAGTACGACGGCCAGCCCGTGCGTGCGGTGCTGACTTATGGCGATCTGCTGCGTTTGCAGGTGGGGGAAGGGCTTGAAGGGCGGGAGGCCGCTTTGCAGTTCACGCCACAAGGCGATGGCTTGTGGGTGCAGTTCAATGGGGTGCGCACGCACAGTACGGTGCACGCACAAGGCGAAGTTCGCCATGTGTTCACGCCCCAGGGCGCGACCCGCATCACCGTGCTCGACCCGCTGGCCCATGCAGGCGAAGCCGCGCAAGAGGGTGGCCGCCTCACAGCCCCCATGCCGGGCAAGGTCGTGTCGTTCGCGGTCAAAGCGGGCGACAAGGTCAAGGCGGGGCAGGCACTGGCCGTGATGGAGGCCATGAAAATGGAGCACACCATCAGCGCCCCCCAAGACGGCACCGTGGCCGAACTGTTGTATGCCCCTGGCGACCAGGTGGCCGATGGGGCGGAGCTGCTCAAGCTGGCGGTGTGAGTCGCTGGCTGTTGTCCCACGTGACAGCCCGGTTTGGCGCTTGCTGACAAAATCACGCCATGAAAATCACCATCTGTTTTACTGGCCTGTCACCAGAGCCTTGGGTGCAAGGCCTGCAGCAAGCTTTTCCGCAGGCTGCGGTTGATGCATGGGCCCCTGGCGCAACGCAAGCTGACCACGCCATCGTTTGGGCGCCGCCTCAGCAGTTCATCGACGAACAAGCTGGGCTGAAAACCCTGTTCAACATCGGTGCGGGCGTGGACGCCTTGCTGCAGCTGCGTTTGCCGGCCCACCTCAAGGTGGTGCGTCTGGACGACGCAGGCATGTCGGTGCAGATGGCCGAATACGTGTGCCACGCGGTGATCCGGCATTTTCGCGAGTTCGACGGCTACGACGCTGACACCCAAGCAGGCAAATGGTCTTACCGCAAGCCGCGCAACCGCGCCGATTTTGCAGTCGGTGTGATGGGTCTTGGCGTGCTCGGCGAGCGTGTGGCCAAAGCCTTGCAGGTGTTTGACTTTCCGGTCAATGGTTACAGCCGCAGCGCCAAAAACCTGCCCGGCATCCGCTGTTTCAATGGGCCCCAGGGCTTGCCCGAATTTTTGGCGGCCACGCGGGTGTTGGTCAATCTGATGCCGCTCACGCCCGAGACCGAAAACATACTAAACCAAGCCACGCTGTCGACATTGCAGCCCGGTGGCTACGTCATCAACGTGGCCCGTGGCAAGCACTTGGTCGATGACGACTTGATCGCCCTGATCGACAGCGGCCATCTGGCCGGGGCCACGCTTGATGTGTTTCGCACCGAGCCGCTGCCTGCCGACCACGTTTTCTGGCAACACCCGAAAATCACCGTCACGCCCCACACCTCAGCGCGCACCCTGCGTGAAGAAAGCATTGCGCAAATCGTAGGCAAAATCCAGGCTTTGCAGCGCGGGCAGTCGATCAACGGTGTGGTCGATCCCCAGCGCGGTTATTGAAAGTTTTCCACATGTCATTGCCCTCACGCGTTCAACTCATTGATGTCGGCCCCCGCGACGGTCTGCAAAACGAAAAGCAGCCAGTGCCTTCCGCCGTCAAGATTGAGTTGGTGCACCGCCTGCAGGCCGCAGGCCTGAAAGAGATCGAAGTCACCAGTTTTGTCAGCCCCAAGTGGGTGCCGCAAATGGCCGACAACGCCGAGGTGATGGCCGGTATCCAGCGCCAGAGCGGCGTGCGTTATTCGGTGCTCACGCCCAACTTGCAGGGTTTTGAAGCGGCCCTCAAAACACAGCCTGATGAAATCGTGGTTTTTGGTGCGGCCAGCGAGGCCTTCAGCCTCAAAAACATCAATTGCTCAATCGCCGAAAGCATCGAACGGTTTGCGCCCGTGGTACAGGCGGCCTTGGCCGCTGGCATCGCGGTGCGCGGTGCCATGAGCTGCACCGTGGGTTGCCCCTACGAGGGCGAAGTGGCCCCTGAGCGTGTGGCGTATCTGGCGGGTTTGATGAAGCAAATTGGCGTGCAGCGCGTGGATGTGGCTGACACGATTGGGGCGGGTACGCCACTCAAGGTGCAAAAGGCCATCGAGGCAACGCAGCAGCATTTCGCGGTAGACCACATTTGCGGCCACTTTCACGACACCTATGGCCAGGCGCTGTCCAACACGCTGGCGGCGCTGCAAATGGGCGTCTGGAATTTCCAATCGTCTGTGGCCGGTTTGGGAGGTTGCCCTTATGCCAAAGGGGCCACGGGCAACGTGGCCACTGAAGAGGTGATTTACATGCTGCACGGCATGGGCATTGAAACGGGGATCGATCTTGACAAGCTGATCGACGCGGGGGCGTTCATCAGCGACTTTCTGGGCCGCAAAACCCAGTCGCGGGTGGCCACGGCCATCCTCAACAAACGGGCGGGCTGAAGCATGTGCGGATCAGAACTCCATGCGCTGCCCGAAGGCGTGCAGCGCGTTGCGCAGGCCTTGCAAGACGCTTCGCACCCCCATGTCCCGGTCATGCTCGATGGTGCGGCCCGCACCGCACAAGAGGCCGCCGATGGCCTTGGTGTGCAATTGGGCCAGATCGCCAAGAGCGTGATCTTCAAGCGCAAGGAAGATGGTGTGGCCGTGTTGGTGGTCACTTCCGGCGACCGCCGGGTGGACGAAAAGAAAGTGTCGGCCTTGGTGGGCAAGATCGGTCGGGCCGATGCCGATTTTGTGAAAGCGCAGACGGGCTTCACGATTGGTGGTGTCTCGCCCGTGGCGCACCTCAAGCCGCCAGTGACCTTGCTCGATCAGGACCTGTGGCGCTTTGACGAAGTCTGGGCCGCAGCCGGGCACCCGCACGGCGTGTTCCGCTTGCAACCCGAAGACCTGAAGCGCCTGACGGGTGCACCACTGGCCGATGTGGCGCAAGTCGCATCTGAGGCAGCTGATGCACCCGATTCAACAAAGGTACGTGCATGAGCCAGCACTATTGGAAAAAACTCAGTGAACGCGCCGAGCAGGTGTTGGCCGAGGCGATACCGCCTGCACCGAATTCGGTGCCATCGCCGTGTGTGTCGTTGTGCTTGATGCACCCCAGCGCGGGCTGGTGCGATGGGTGTTTGCGCACACTGCCCGAAATCGGTGGCTGGAGCCGGGCCACCGACGAAGAAAAGCGCCAGGTCTGGGCGCAAATTCCCGAGCGTTTGCGCCAGCGCCAAGCGATGGACCGCTGACGCGTTTGATTTTTTGGGCACTTGGCACCACACCATGAAAACCATTCATTTCTACCTCGACTTTATTTCTCCTTATGCGTGGCTGGCCTTCGATGCTTTGCCCCAAGCCTTGCAGGGCATCAGTTACCGGGTGGTGCACAAGCCGGTGGTCTTTGGTGCCATGCTGCACCACCACGGCCAGTTGGGCCCGGCAGAGATCCCCGCCAAGCGCGACTGGACTTACCGGCAGGTGCAGTGGCAAGCCCGCGCGCAAGGCACGCCTTTGCAGCTGCCCGCCAGCCATCCTTTCAATTCTTTGGGCTTGTTGCGGTTGGCCACGGCGTGCGATCCGGCTGGCGAGCCCAACCGCTTCGTTTGCGAGAAGATTTTTCGGCATGTGTGGTGCACCGGCCAAGAGGCCGCCGATGCCGTGCGTCTGGCTGCGCTCAATGCCGATCTGGCTCCTGTGGCCGATGTGGGCAGCGCCGAAGTCAAGCAGCGCCTGAAAGCCAATACCGACGAAGCGATCGCGCTGAACTTGTTTGGGGTGCCCAGTTTTGTGGTCGATGGCCAGGTGTTTTGGGGCAACGATGCCTTGCCTATGTTGCGGGCGTACCTGCAAGAGGACCCTTGGTTTCAGTCTCCGGAATGGACCGGGGTGGGCCGATTGCCCGTGGGCATTCAGCGCAAAGTCTGAGTTTTGTAGTCTGAGCGTGCTCGGTTGGATACAGTCGGGTATGTGCCTCAAACTTGATCTGGGGCAAGCTCCGCACCCCAATGGACTGTCATCATGGCAGCGAAGATCCCCATGAAACTGGCCCTGATTTCTGACATCCATGCCAACCGTCAAGCCTTGCAGGCTTGCCTGGCCCATGCGCGCCAGCAGGGCGTGGATCAGTTTGCCTTTTTGGGCGATCTGGTGGGATACGGCGCAGACCCTGTGGCGGTTCTCGACGAAGTGATGAACTTGGCCTTGCAAGGGGCGCTGGTGCTGCTCGGTAACCACGATGAAATGGCTTTGAATCCGCCTTCGGCGCAAGGCGCAGAGGCCACCCTGGGCTCACAGAGTGCACAGTGGACACACGAGCAGTTGAGCGCTGCACATCGGGAATTTTTGTCGCATTTGCCGCTCACCGTGGCGCAGGACGGTTTGTTGCTGGTTCATGCCAGCGCCGACCATCCGGCTTCGTGGCGCTATGTCGATGGCGAGGCTGCTGCAGGGCGATGCCTGGATCAGGCCTTGGCTGAACAACAAGGGCCGCACGTTTTGGTGGGGCATGTGCACCATCAGACGCTGTATTACCGAGGGGCTGGTCGCAACTTGATGCGATTTGACCCGACACCTGGCACGCCTGTGCCCACGCCTTTGCACCGGCCCATGGTGGGCTGTGTTGGTTCATGCGGTCAGCCGCGTGATGGCGATGCCCGCGCCATGTACGCGGTTTACGATCGCACGCTTCAAAAAATCACGTTTCACCGGGTGCCCTACAACCATGCCGAAGCCGCGGCTGCGATTCGACTGGCCGGATTGCCGGCATATTTTTCACAACGATTGGAGCGTGGACGTTGAAACTTTTGAATCCCGGACACCTGATCGATGGCTTTGAGGTCGAAGCCTGTTTGCATGCCGGTGGCATGGCCCACATTTACAAAGTGGTTTACGCCCCTTCGGATGACGGGACGCGCCGAGCAGCCGAGTTCCCAATGGCCATGAAGATTCCACGCATGACAGCGGGCGATGGCGCGGAAAACATTGTGAGCTTCGAGATTGAGTTGCAAATTTTGTCCGAGCTCAAAGGACCGCATGTGCCGCGTTTTGTGGCCGCCGGAGATTTGTCCCGAATGCCTTATCTGGTGATGGAATATGTCGACGGCCATACCCTGCAGCATTGGCTCGACCGTCGCGAGACTTTGACGGTGTCCGAGATGGCGAGCCTGGGGGCTGCCACGGCGCGTGCGGCCCACAGTCTGCACCAGCAAAACGTGTGTCATCTCGACTTGAAGCCAGCCAATGTGCTGATTCGCCCCGATGGTTCTGCGGTCATGTTGGACTTTGGTTTGTCTTGCCACGCGCACTACCCGGATTTGCTGGCCGAGGAGTTGCGCAAAGCCGTGGGCTCGCCTGTCTGGATCTCGCCCGAACAAGTGGTTGGGGTGCGCGGGGATCCACGCAGCGACATTTTTGCCATTGGGGTCATGCTGTATGAATTGACCACAGGCGAGCTGCCTTTTGGTGAACCGGCGACCGCAGCAGGCATGCGCCAGCGTTTGTGGATGGACCCGCCACCGCCACGAAAACACCGCCCGGATTTACCAGAATGGCTGCAGGAAGTGATCTTGCGTTGTTTGGAGCCCGTGGCGGCTGACCGTTACCCGTCGGCATCTCATCTGGCGTTTGATCTGACCCATCCAGACCAAGTCACCGTGACCGAACGGGGTCGAAAAATAAAGGGCACTGGCTTTTGGACCCATTTCAAGCGCTGGGTTCGTGCCAGTGGCATGGCGTACCGTCCAAGCCCAGTGCCTGTGCAGCAAATTGAGCAAGTGCCGATCATCATGGTGGCGGTGCCGCACCACGATGTGAGCGACGCCACGCTGTATTCTTTGCGCGAAGCTGTGGCCCGTTCCATGGGCATTCGTCCCGGCGCTCGGTTGGCTTGCGTGACGGTGATTTCGCCGGGGTTGACCAGCAGCACCGATGCGGAAAAAGGCGAGACCCAAGTGCACCGCTGGCATTTGAGCCGTTTGCAGCAATGGGCCCAAGCGCTTGACCTGGGCGGGCACCAAACCTCTTTTCACGTGCTCGAGTCGGGGGATGTGGCGGACGCCTTGCTGCGCTATGCGGAAGGCAATCAGGTCAACATGGTCATCATGGGGGCCGCAACGCATGGTTTGCAGATGCAAAGGGTCTTGGCCACGGTTCCGATCAAGGTGGCCATGCAGGCGCCCTGTACGGTGATTCTGGTCAAGCAAAGTCTGCCCTTTGAGCGCTTGGCCGAAGTCGCCGTCTGAATGGGTTCAATGCGATGAAGGCGGCGCTTGAGCCTCTTCATCTTGGACCTCTTTTTCCCAGCGGTTAACCAGCCATGCGTTCACCACAGTGATCAGCAAAAAAAACAGAATGCTGCCTTGCGCGGCCACCCAGAAGTTGAGGGTCCAGTCACCGATGGTGAAGTCCAATGCCCTTGCAAACCAAACCCAACCAAAGCCCACCAACGCCCACGCCAGATACAAAACGCCTGTCAAAAAGCGAATTTTCAGACGTGCAGACTGTGATTTTGGGGTTGCCACGGGTAATGAACGGTGGAATCAAGAAATGGAGTGGCCATTATCGGTGGGCGAAGCGCTAGGGATTACCCGTGAAAAACAGTCCATTTTCACAGTGCGGGAAAAATACCAAGGGTTTCTACTTGTAATGTAAGTATGTGTTGGCTTGCTGTCAGATGCGGGCAAGTGCTGCACCCAAGAATCGCCACCAAGTCTCCGTGTCGGGGACTCTTTTTTGGAGACAGCTTCATGGCTACAACTGAACCCCGTCCGATGTCGGCGGAAGAGAAGAAGGTAATTTTTGCCTCTTCTCTGGGCACCGTTTTTGAGTGGTACGACTTTTACCTGTACGGCTCGTTGGCCGCGATCATTGCCAAGCAGTTCTTCAGCGGCTTGGATGAAGGTTCTGCCTTCATCTTCGCGTTGTTGGCGTTTGCTGCCGGCTTCATCGTGCGTCCTTTTGGCGCAATCTTCTTTGGCCGTTTGGGCGACATGATCGGCCGCAAGTACACCTTCCTGGTCACCATCCTGATCATGGGTGCATCGACCTTCATCGTGGGCATCTTGCCCAACTACGCCAGCATTGGCGTTGCCGCTCCCGTCATCCTGATCTGCCTGCGCTTGCTGCAAGGCCTGGCTTTGGGTGGTGAGTACGGTGGTGCTGCCACTTACGTGGCTGAGCATGCCCCTCACGGCAAACGCGGCGCCTACACGGCCTGGATCCAGACCACTGCGACTTTGGGCTTGTTCCTGTCGTTGATGGTGATTCTGGGCACACGGACCATCATCGGTGAAGAAGCCTTCGCTGACTGGGGCTGGCGCGTTCCGTTCCTCGTCTCGATCATCATGTTGATCATCTCGGTCTTCATCCGCTTGAGCATGAACGAATCGCCTGCTTTCGTGAAAATGAAAGCCGAAGGCAAGACCTCCAAGGCCCCATTGGCTGAGTCTTTCGGTCAGTGGAAAAACCTGAAGATCGTGATCTTGGCCTTGGTCGGTTTGACTGCTGGTCAAGCTGTGGTCTGGTACTCGGGTCAGTTCTACGCTTTGTTCTTCTTGACGCAGGCCCTGAAGGTCGACGGTGCAACCGCCAACATCATGGTGGCGATCTCCTTGATCATCGGCACACCCTTCTTCGTCATCTTTGGCGCCCTGTCTGACAAGATTGGCCGCAAGCCGATCATCTTGGCCGGTTGCTTGTTGGCTGCTTTGACCTACTTCCCTGTGTTCAAGGCACTGACCAAGGCTGCTAACCCAGACCTCTATGCTGCTCAAGCCGCATCGCAAGTGGTGGTGATTGCTGATCCAGCCGAGTGCTCGTTCCAGTTCAACCCCACAGGCACCAAGAAGTTCACTTCTTCTTGCGACATCGCCAAGCAACGTTTGGCTGGCGCTTCGGTGAGCTACTCCAACGAAGTGGCACCTGCCGGTACACCCGCCATCATCAAAGTCGGCGAGACCGTGGTGAACGTCAAGTACACAGCTGAAGATGTTGCTGCTGCCAAGGCCAAGGCCGAGGAAAAGCTGGCTGCTCTGAATGCTGCTGAACCCAAAGATGCCAAGGCCATCGCCGCTGCCGACAAGTCTGTCAAAGACCTGAGCAACGAGAAGACCGCTGGTGCGACTTTGCTGGGTTCCAACTTGGGCGCTGCTTTGAAAGCGGCTAACTACCCTGTCAAAGCCGATATGGCCAAGTTCGACAAGGTCACCGTCATCATCATCCTCACTTACCTGGTGTTGTTGGTGACCATGGTCTACGGTCCTATTGCCGCCATGCTGGTCGAGATGTTCCCAACCCGCATCCGTTACACCTCCATGTCCTTGCCTTACCACATTGGTAACGGCTGGTTTGGTGGCCTGTTGCCTACGACTGCTTTCGCGATCGTGGCCCAGACCGGTAACATGTACAACGGCTTGTGGTACCCCATCATCATCGCCGGTGCAACCGTCGTGATCGGTGGCTTGTTCATCAAGGAAACCAAAGACGTCGACATCTACGCCGACGACTGATCGATCTTGTAAGCATCCCGGGGTGACTCGGGTGCTACATTCTGGGCCTTCCCTCTGTGGAGGGCCTTTTTCATTATTGGAGTTGAACTATGTGGAAAATTGCTGTTGGATTCGTGATCTTTGCTGCCTTGGGAATTTACGTGATCAGCAAGGGCGGTGACAAGTTGGACATGAGCGGTGAAAAGCATGGCGCTGACGCTATCCACTCAGAGCCAGCCAAAGCCGATGCACCTGCTGCCGCGCCCGCACCCGCTGCAGCCCCTGCTGCTGACGCCAGCGCTGCCAAGTAAGCACTGCTGACTGCGGGCACCTGGCTTCGGCAAGGTGCCAAGACCCAAAGCCACGCAGTCGCGTGGCTTTTCTTTTGGGCATCAGACATGTCACGGTCCGCGACCTAGAATGTTTGGCCTCCACCGAATAAAGCCAAGCATGCCCCAAGGTCTCATCCGCATCCGTGGTGCCCGTCAGCACAACCTCAAAAACATCGATCTTGACATCCGCACGGGTGAATTGACCGTGGTCACCGGCCCCAGCGGTTCGGGCAAGTCGAGTCTGGTGTTTGACACCTTGTATGCCGAAGGCCAGCGCCGTTATGTAGAGACCTTCAGCGCCTATGCGCGGCAGTTTTTGGATCGGATGGACAAACCCGCGGTGGACAAGGTCGAAGGCGTGCCGCCCGCCATTGCGATTGACCAGACCAACCCGGTGCGCAGCTCGCGCTCGACCGTGGGCACCATGACCGAGCTGAACGACCACCTCAAGTTGTTGTTTGCACGCCTTGGCCAGTTGTTTGACAAGGACACTGCACAAGCCGTTCGGCATGACACCCCTGAAACCATTTATGCCGAGCTGGCCCTGCGTGCGGCGCAGGCGCAAGACCCGCGCCTTTACCTGACCTTTCCGGTCGAGTTGCCCGCCAACACCAGTGCCGAGCAGGTCGAACAGTGGTTGTCTGCCAGCGGTTTTACCAAGGTGCAGGCCGAGCGCGAGGTGGCCACACCCACCGGCCCGCGCAAAGTGCTGGACGTGATTGCTGACCGTTTTCGTTTAGGCAAGGCCGAAAAAGCGCGTGTGGTGGAAGCCATTGAGGTGGCCCTCAAACGGGGTGGCCGCCTCAACGTTTACGTCGAAAAACAATCGGGGTCAGACTCCAGCTTGTCTTCGGCATCTTCTGACGCGACGTTCGACCTGTGGCGTTTTTCTACAGGCTTGCATTGCCCCGAAAGCGATCAGCGTTACACCGACCCGATCCCGTCGATGTTCTCTTTCAACTCTGCGGTGGGGGCCTGCGAGACTTGCCGGGGTTTTGGCCGTGTGATTGGGGTTGATTACGGCCTGGTCATTCCCAACGAGAAGCTCACTTTGCGGGCGGGTGCGATCAAGACCATCCAGACCCCGGCATGGAAGGAGTGCCAGGACGACCTGATGCGCCACGCCGAAACAGCGGGCATCCCGCGTGACACAGCGTGGGACAAGTTGACCGCCAGTCAGAAAGATTGGGTTATCAAGGGTTCGCCCGAATACAAGGGCAAATGGAACCAGCAGTGGTACGGCATCAAGCGGTTTTTTGAGTACCTGGAAAGCAAGGCCTACAAGATGCACATCCGTGTGCTGCTGTCGAAATACCGCAGTTACACCGAATGCCCCAGTTGCCAAGGTGCACGGCTGAAGACCGAGAGCCTGCTTTGGCGCATCGGTAGCCACAGCGATGCCGATGGCGTGTTGCCGGTTGAACAGCGCTTCATGCCCACGGGGGTGAAGTGGACGCGTGCGCAACTGGAGGCCCTTCCGGGCCTGAGCTTGCACGACATGATGATCATGCCGCTCGATCGGCTGCGTTTGTTTTTTGACCGGTTGTCGGCTTCTGGTCATTTGGGGCAGGCTGCTGCGGGTACGGCAGGTCATGGCAATCAACGGATCGCTCTCCAGAAGGGCCACTGCTTCTGCCCATGACATATCGGATTTTGGGTCAATGCCCTTTGCTTTCAAAAGTTCTAGCGCCCGCTGTTCGGCTGCATACTCCAAATGAGCTGCCCGCCATACATACTGTCCAGCATAGAAATCCCCTTTGCTCTCAAGCGCCAGTGTTGGCAGGCGCGCGTAAATGCCGTCGTGACCGCGAGCAGCCAATGTTCGCACGATCTCTTTACCCTCGGCAGACTGCATACTCAGCGCCGTTGCTGACGCTGTTGCAGCGGCGACAGACAAGAACACATCGCGACGCTTCATGGTCAGTAAACGACTGTCGGTCATAGATGATCTCCTGTGTTCAAACTTCAACGGGCTTTCTTGACGGATGGATCGGGGACATCGATGGATGCCGCATACGGAAGGTCGCCGATTTCCTTGAATGGGTC
>OFRD01000068.1_pt1 | contig 34936 bp, 29 predicted proteins | sample 1543041 | NCBI WGS metagenome assembly OFRD01 (sample SAMN07774234, study PRJEB24372) | wastewater metagenome | isolation source: Exp Tend CN 100WW | collected 2016-02
ACTTCATCGTCTGTAAATGTTGCACGTCGATTTTCATCAAGTCCTTTGTCGATACGCTTTAATTTCTTAAAGTCGAAGCCATCAATGTTTGTTTCTTTGTGCTTATGAAGCCAAGCAATCATTGCATTTATGGTGCTTTGTTCATTCTCAACAGTAGTCTGACTAATCTTTATGTTTTTCTTTGTCTTTGTTCTTTTGTAGCCGTAATCTTCGCAATCCGTTCGCTCTAATTCCTTAAGCTTTACGTCTTTGCCAATAAAGTTAAGCCAATGATTTAGATGTGTGCTGATTGTTTTGTATCTGCCAACGACAATGTGTGTGCCAATTTCTTTCTTTTTGTATTCCAAAAACATTTCAACACCCATCTTAGTGGTGATTGAAAAATAGCTTTTGCCTTGCTTCTCCATCACCTTAAGCTCGTAGTAATGGCTCTCAGCTTTGTCGATAGCTGTGCTTTTGCTTCGTGTTTTTAGACTGAAACGGGCGTATTTGTGTTCGTTGGGCAGCCACATACGCATCTGCCAAAACTCGCCTCGTTTGTACAAAACGGCGTTGTCAAACAGCGGAATTTCGTCGTCGCTAAATTGCTTTTTTTTGAGCGTCATAAAGCTTTGGGTAACTACAGTTTTGAGTAGCCGCAACGCTGTGCGACTCTTTGTGTAACTGTAAACCCAAAAGCGTTTAAAAGCAACGACTTAGCGTGTAGCGTGAAACTTTTGTGTAAGTTGAAAACCTATATAAATCAACAACTTAGCTCAAAAAAGTCACTCCCACTCGATCGTCACCGGTGGTTTCGAGGACACGTCGTAGGTCACTCTGTTAATCCCGCGGACCTCGTTGATGATGCGACCCGACACCTTCTTGAGCAAGGCATAAGGCAGTTCGGCCCAATCAGCGGTCATGAAGTCGCTGGTTTGCACTGCACGCAATGCCACTACGTAGTCATAAGTGCGGCCATCGCCCATCACGCCCACGCTTTTCACGGGCAGGAACACAGTGAAGGCTTGGCTGGTCAAGTCGTACCAGCTCTTGCCGGATTCGTCCGTGAAGTTGCGCAGCTCTTCAATGAAGATGGCGTCGGCACGGCGCAGCAGGTCGGCGTATTCTTTCTTTACTTCACCCAAAATCCGCACGCCCAAGCCAGGGCCTGGAAACGGGTGGCGATAGACCATTTCGCGCGGCAGACCCAAGGCCACGCCGAGTTCACGCACTTCGTCTTTGAACAACTCGCGCAGCGGCTCCAGCAGTTTCAGGCCCAGTTGCTCGGGCAAACCGCCCACGTTGTGGTGGCTCTTGATGGTGACGGCCTTCTTGCTCTTGGCACCGCCGGACTCGATCACGTCGGGGTAAATCGTGCCTTGGGCGAGGAACGTCGCGCCCTTGTGACCACCATCGCCTGCCTTCAATTTCGCAGCCTGCTCTTTGAACACATCGACAAACAGGCCGCCAATGATCTTGCGCTTGGCTTCAGGTTCGCTCACACCCGTCAGTTTGCCCAAGAACAGGTCACTGGCATCGACGCGAATGACGTGCGCGTGCAATTTGCCGACAAACATGTCCATGACCATGTCGCCTTCGTTCAGGCGCAGCAAGCCGTGGTCCACAAACACACAGGTCAACTTGTCGCCGATGGCGCGGTGGATCAAAGCGGCAGCAACGGATGAATCCACACCACCGGACAAGCCGAGGATGACTTCTTCGTCACCGACTTGCTCGCGGATCTTGGCAACGGCTTCTTCGATGTAGTCGCCCATGATCCAGTCTTGGCGGGCCTTGCAAATGTCGAGCACAAAGCGGTTGAGCAGCGCCTGCCCTTGAACGGTGTGCGTGACTTCGGGGTGGAACTGCACCGCGTAAAAGTGGCGGGACTCATCGGCCATGCCGGCAATCGGGCAAGCCGGTGTCGAGGCCATGACCTTGAAGCCTTCAGGCAATTGGGTGACTTTGTCACCGTGGCTCATCCAGACCTTGAGCATGCCGTGACCTTCAGCCGTGGTGAAGTCTTCAATGCCCTTGAGCAATTCGGTGTGGCCGTGGGCGCGAACTTCGGCGTAGCCAAATTCGCGGGTGTGCCCAGCTTCGACCTTGCCACCCAACTGCTCGGCCATGGTTTGCATGCCGTAGCAAATGCCCAGCACCGGGATGCCCAGTTCAAACACGGCATCAGGAGCGCGGTCATCGACTTCGTAGACGCTGGCGTGCGAGCCCGACAGGATCACGCCTTTGAGGTTGCCGTCTTTGGCATATTCACGCACCCAGTCGCTGCTCACATCGCAGGGATGCACTTCGCAAAACACATGCGCTTCACGCACGCGGCGGGCGATCAGCTGGGTGACTTGCGAGCCGAAGTCGAGGATCAGGATTTTGGAGTGCTGCATGGCAGGCGTCGTTCTTTGAGAAATGAAAAGGCGTCTGGAGTGCAGACGCCTTGGTGATCAGAGACAGATTTTAATCAGCCCGGTAGTTCGGCGCTTCTTTGGTGATCTGCACGTCATGGACATGGCTTTCGCGGATGCCCGCAGCCGTGATTTCCACAAACTGCGATTCATTGTGCATGGCCTCAATGGTGGCGCAGCCGCAATAGCCCATGCTGGCACGCAAACCGCCTGCCATCTGGTAAATGATGGAGACGACCGAGCCTTTGTAGGGCACGCGGCCTTCAATACCTTCGGGCACCAGTTTGTCAGCATTGGGGTTACCAGTGCTGGACTCTTGAAAGTAGCGGTCGGCACTGCCTTGCTGCATGGCGCCAATGGAGCCCATGCCCCGGTAGCTCTTGTAGCTGCGGCCTTGGAACAGCACGATTTCACCTGGGGCCTCTTCGGTACCGGCAAACATGCCACCCATCATGACCGTGCCTGCGCCTGCGGCGATGGCTTTGGCGATGTCGCCGCTGTAACGAATACCGCCGTCAGCGATCAGGGGCACGCCCGTGCCTTTGAGGGCAGTGGCCACGCTGTCCACCGCCATGATTTGCGGCACACCCACGCCCGCCACGATGCGGGTGGTGCAGATGGAGCCTGGGCCAATGCCCACTTTCACGCCGTCGGCACCGGCTTCGACCAAGGCCAAGGCGGCTGCGCCCGTGGCGATGTTGCCGCCAATGACTTCAATGTGCGGGTAGTTTTGCTTGACCCAACGGACTCGGTCGAGCACGCCTTTGCTGTGGCCGTGTGCGGTGTCCACCACGATGGCGTCCACGCCAGCGCGAGACAGGGCCTCAACGCGCTCTTCGGTGCCCTCGCCCACGCCCACAGCGGCGCCCACGCGCAGCTTGCCTGCGGCATCGCGTGCGGCGTTGGGGAAGTTGAGTTGTTTGGTGATGTCCTTGACGGTGATCAGGCCCTTGAGCTCAAAGGCGTCGTTGATCACCAGAAGGCGTTCCAGCTTGTGTTTGTTGAGCAGGTGTTTGGCTTGCTCGGGGGTCGTGCCTTCGGGCACGGTGATCAAACGCTCACGCGGGGTCATGATTTCGCTGACCTTTTGGTCATAGCGGGTCTCAAAGCGCAAATCACGGCCGGTGACGATGCCGACGACTTGTCGACCATCGCAGACCGGGAAGCCGGACACGCCCAGCTCGTCGCTCAGGGCCATGACCTGGCGCACCGTGGTGTCGGGGGTAATGACGACCGGGTCGCGCAAAACACCCGATTCGTAACGCTTGACCTTGGCCACTTGGGCGGCCTGTTCTTGCGCCGTAAGGTTTTTGTGCACGATGCCAATGCCGCCTTCTTGCGCAATGGCAATGGCCAAACGCGCTTCGGTGACCGTGTCCATGGCGGCAGACACCAGGGGCAGGTTCAGGCGGATGTTGCGGGTGAATTGCGTCGCAAGCGACGTGTCCTTGGGCAGGACTTGGGAGTAGGCGGGGACGAGGAGAACGTCGTCAAAAGTAAGGGCTTTACCGAGTAGGCGCATAAGCTAAGGCTCCAAAAAATGGATTGTACCCGCGCAGACCAAGGGATTTCCCGTGCCAACCCCCTCAAATGGGCGCATGCAAAACGCAAAAAAGGATCAGGCGTTTTGGTAATGCAGCACTTTGAGGGATTTTTCAGGGTCGATGTCGACGAAAGCCACCGGATTGGCCAGCCGCTCGACAAAACGCAAGGCAGGTGCGGCCTCGGCCACTTGGCTGTGCAAAAACCGCGTATCCAACTCGGGTGCATTCAGGCACAGCAGCACATGGCCTTGTGGCTCCAGCAAATCGGGCAAGCGCCGGATCAGCTTGATGTAGTCTTTGGTGGCGATGAAGCTGCCTTTTTGGTAGCTCGGGGGGTCGATCACGATCACACCATAAGGCCCCATCTTGCTGATCTTGCCCCAGGTTTTGAAGACGTCATGCCCCAAAAACCGGGCCTTGGCAGGCAACTCATTCAGGCGGTGGTTTTGCTGCCCCACCGCCAGCGCGGCTTGGCTCATGTCCAGGTTGACGACTTGCGCCGCCCCACCTTGCAACGCCGCCACCGAAAACGCACAGGTGTAGGCAAACAGGTTGAGCACGTTTTCATGCTTTGCATGGTTTTTAAGCCACTCGCGGCCATGGGCCATGTCCAGAAAGAGGCCATGGTTCTGCCCGCGCATCACATGCACCAGGTAACGGGCACCCTGCTCTGTCACCACATGCACCTCGGGCACGCTGCCAGCCATGAGACGGGTTTCAGTTTGACCTGTGGCACGGCACTGAAAAACCCAGTTGAGTGGTTCACCCGGCGCCAATGTGTCCCAGCGGGCTTGCAACGCACTTTGGCACTGGGCCAATTCATCATCGGTCGCAGGCTTGAAGCTGGTCAGCACCCACACGGGTGCAAACCAGTCCAGCGCCCAATGTTCGCAACCGGGGTACATACCCCCGCGACCATGAAACACCCGGTGCGCATCGGCGGTGTTGTGCATCTGAGAGATGGCGTTCAAAAGGGCTTGCATGGTGAGTTTCAATAACCGGCGGCCGAGCCGCTTTTGCGATTGGCAAACAGGCCAGTGCGCCCCTTACCCTGGCGTTTGAAGCGCTGGCGGCGCGCGACCTTGGGGTCGACTTTGAGGGGGCGGTACAGCTCGATGCGATCGTCGGTTTTCACAACTTCCGTCCAAGACACTTTTTTGCCCCAGATGCCGGGCTGCTGAAACTTGAGAGAGGACAGGGTCGCGGCATCGGCTGAACCCTGACTTTGCAGCCACTGGGCCACGCACAGATCCAGCACAGCCTCAACAGTGCTGCCCACGGGCACCGGCAGGATGATTTCCTGCACATGCCGAGGCGCCAGACTCCAGCAAAGCGTGACCTGAATTGTCGGCTCAGCCATAGACGGCTTCGGCGCGTTTGACAAACGCATCGACCAGGCTAGCTGCAATCTTGTCAAACACAGGGCCCACCAGTGCAGCCAAGGTCTTACTGGAAAAACCGTATTGCAAGTCCAACTCGACCTTGCAGGCCCGCTGCGTGCCATCGCCTACAGGGCTAAACCGCCACATGCCGCTCAGGTTGGAGAACGGGCCTTTGACCAGGCTCATCCCAACCGAGCGCCCTTCTTCGTGCGTGTTGCGGGTGGTAAAGGTTTGTTGGATGCCGGCCAGGCTGATGCCCACTTCGGCCACCATGCCTTGCGCGTCGGTCTCCAGCACGCTGGCGTGGTCACACCAAGGCAAAAACTCGGGGTAACGGGCCACGTCGGTGACGAGGTGAAACATTTCCTCTGGGGCATACCAGATGAGGACGGACTTGTGGATATTCTTCATACAATGCACCGATTGTAGTTTTTCGATCTGCCTGTTCGCTTATCGCCGGGCTGCACACTCTTGCGAACGGCCAGCCCGTCCTTATCTGCTCACCATGGCCACCACCAAAAAGTCTCCCGCTGCCCCCGTTTTTGCCAAGATTGCCGAGAACAAAAAAGCGTCCTTCGACTATTTTTTCGAAGAACGCTACGAGGCAGGCATGGTGCTGGAGGGTTGGGAAGTCAAGGCCATCCGCGAAGGCAAAGTGCAACTGACCGACGGCTATGTGGTCATTCGCAACGGCGAACTGTTCATCATCGGCTGCTTGATCAACCCGCTCAAAACCGCCTCAACCCACATCAGCCCCGAAGCCGCCCGCACGCGCAAACTGCTGCTGAACAAGGAAGAGATCAAGCGACTGATCGGCAAGATCGAACAAAAGGGCTACACACTGTGCCAATCAATCTGCACTGGAAGTCGGGCAAAGTGAAGTGCGACATCGCTCTGGCCAAGGGCAAGGCTGAGCACGACAAACGCGACACCATCAAGGACCGCGAAGGCAAACGCGAAGTCGAACGTGCCATGAAGAGCCGACACCGCGACCGCTGAGCGTCAGCGCCCAGTCATCAGCTTAAATCACGCAAGGGGTGGTGATCCGAAGGCCAGGGACTCGCAAAGAAACGTGCAGCTTCGGCCGCATCCACCTCTTCGACACGCGCAGGCTTCCAGTTCGGGCTGTGGTCCTTGTCGACTGCCAGCGCCCTAATGCCTTCCACGGTGTCACTGTCGCCGACGGCGCGCAGGTGGAAACAATGGTGCACCATGTCGCGCTCCATGCGCAGGTCGTCGGCCAAACTCATTTGGCGGGCTAGGCGGATTTGCTCCAGCACCACATGCAGCATCAAGGGCGAACGGTGGCGCAAGGTGTGGGCCGTTTTCTGGCTCCACTCGTCAGAGGCAGATTCCAGCTTTTGCAACATCTGCGCAATGCTGGGCAAACCAAACACTTCGTCTATTTGGGGTTGAGGGGTCAGCTTTTCTGGCGTCATGGCGCCGGCTTGGGCCAACACCCAACGCTCCACTGACTCCGCGTTTTCAAAGGGGCTGCTGATCAAAGTTTGCCAGATCGGTTCCAGCATGCCACTGGGCAGCGCGATGTCAGCCAGCTTGGCAGCAACCGCCTGCGTACCCCCCAACATGTGGCCCGTGAGCCCCAGGTATTCGCCCAAACGTCCCGGGCAACGGCTCAGAAAATAGCCACCGCCCACATCCGGAAACAGGCCTATGTGGGTTTCAGGCATGGCCATCTTGGTGCGCTCGGTCACCACGCGCACGCTGGCGCCTTGGCTGATGCCCATGCCACCGCCCATGACAATGCCGTCCATGAAAGCGATGTAAGGCTTGCTGTAGGTGTGAATCAAGTGATTAAGGCGGTACTCTTCTGTGAAAAAGTCGCCCAAAGAAGCATCGCCAGCGTGTGCTGCTTGGTGGAAATATCGAATATCACCACCTGCACAAAAAGCGCCAAAAGGGCCTTCTTTGCCCGTGCCGCGCACCGCGACAGCCAGCACTTGCGGGTCACTCTGCCAGGTCAACAGCGCTTGGGTCAAGGCGCGAACCATCTCCAGCGACAAAGCGTTGAGTGCCTTGGGTCGGTTCAGGGTGATGCAGCCGATACGGCCTTCAATTTGCGCGATGACATCAGACATTGTTTTGTCTCCAGCCTAACCATTCATTGAGAAGCAAGGCACCCAAAACCAGGGCACCTCCCAAGAGCACACTCAACTGGGGTGCCTCATTGGCGCCCCACCAAGCCAGTGCGATGCCAAAAACGATTTCGAGCAAGGCCAGCAAAGCCACTTCCGGCGCTTTGAGCACGCGGGCACAAACCACCGACAAAGCGCAAGGGATAGCCAGCTGGAACAAACCCAGAATGGCCAACAAACCCACATCATGCGCCGAAGCCTGAAACGGCATGGACAAAGGCAGGGTCAGCAATGAGGAAAGGAGTGCGCCCAACAAGACAGAAGGTACGAGGTCCAGATTCTGCCCCTCGCTCTGGCTCTTTTGCACCAGCGTCCACTGCACCGAACCCGCGATGGGCACACACAGAGCCACCATGGAGCCGATCAAGAAATTCGGATCACCCAAGCTGAGTTGTGAGCCATACATCCAACCGATTCCAATGCCGGCCAGAACAATGGCCAGCCAGGTTCGTGCGGGCAAACGATGTCCCAAAAACACCCGTGTGATCAGCGCAGTGAGCAAAGGCCCTACCGCCATGGTGATCAGTACGTTGGCCACCGCCGTCAAGGTGAGTGCCACCATGAACGCTGTGAACATGACACTCCAGCACAAACCAGAGAACCAAAAGTAACGGCTGCGCAAAGGCAGCCGTGTCCAGACACTTCGGCCCTGCCATAAGGGCAGGATGACCAGCAATGAAACGACAGTGAAGAAGCTCCGCCAGAAGGTAACTTCAAAGCTGCGGGCTTGCTCCAGGTGCCTTGTCACCACGCCGGCCATGGACCACAGGGCGGTCACGCCCACCATGGTCCAAACGGCCAAACCGTGCGTCAAACGCATGATCGTCAGCCGATCACTTGTTGCGCTTGCGGTCGCTTTCCTTCAGGAAACGCTTGCGCAGACGCACGCTCTTGGGCGTGATTTCGACCAATTCGTCGTCCTCAATGAACTCGACGCCGTATTCCAGAGTCAGGTCAATGGGGGGCGTGATCTTGATCGCGTCTTCTTTGCCGGACACACGGAAGTTGGTCAGCTGCTTGGTGCGTGTAGCGTTGACGACCAAGTCGTTGTCACGGCTGTGGATACCCACAATCATGCCTTCGTACACCGGATCGTTCGCCTTGACGAACATGCGACCCCGGTCGTCCAGCTTGCCCAGGGCGTAGGTGAAAATTTCACCGTCGTCCATAGAGATCAACACACCGTTCTTACGGCCACCGATATCACCCTTGTGGGCTTCGTAGCTGTCGAAGATGTTGGAGATCAGGCCGGAACCACGGGTCAAGTTCAGGAATTCGTTGGTGAAACCAATCAGGCCACGTGCTGGAATGCGGTATTCCAGACGGACACGACCACGGCCATCGGGTTCCATGTTGACCAACTCGCCCTTGCGCTCGCCCAAAGCTTGCATCACGCCGCCCTGGTGTGTTTCTTCGATGTCGGCAGTCACCAACTCGATAGGCTCATGACGCTCGCCGTTGACATCACGGAACACCACGCGTGGCTTGGAGACAGCCATTTCGTAGCCTTCGCGGCGCATGTTTTCGAGCAAGATGGTCAGGTGCAATTCACCACGGCCCATGACTTCAAAGATACCTTCTTCGTCGGTTTCTTTGACGCGCAATGCGACGTTGTGTTGCAACTCTTTTTGCAAACGGTCCCAGATTTGACGGCTGGTGACGAACTTGCCTTCACGGCCCGCCAAGGGGCTGGTGTTGACGCAGAAGTTCATGGTCAGTGTGGGCTCGTCCACCTTCAGCATCGGCAGCGGTGCGGGGTTGGCTGAGTCGGTCACGGTCACGCCGATGTTCAGTTCGGCGATGCCGTTGATCAGCACGATGTCGCCAGGACCGGCTTCGGTCACTTGCACACGGTCAAGACCTTGGAACTTCAGCACTTGGTTGACGCGGCCTTTGATGGCTTTGCCGTCCGGGCCTTCCATGACGACAACGTCCATTTGTGGCTTGATGGTGCCTTGGCTGATGCGGCCCACACCGATGCGACCGACAAAAGTCGAGAAGTCGAGCGCGGAAATTTGCAATTGCAAAGGTGCCGCTGGATCGCCTTTTTGTGCTGGCACATGCTTGAGCACGGTGTTGAACAGGGCCGACATGTCGGGGCCCCACTGCTCGCCAGGAGCGCCTTCTTCGAGCGATGTCCAGCCGTTGATACCCGAGGCATACACCACGGGGAAGTCCAGCTGTTCGTCGTTCGCACCGAGCTTGTCAAACAAGTCAAAAGCGGCATTAACCACTTTGTCCGGGTTTGCACCGGGCTTGTCGACCTTGTTCACCACCACGATTGGCTTGAGACCCAGGGCCAAGGCCTTCTTGGTCACAAAACGGGTTTGTGGCATAGGGCCTTCTTGCGCATCGATCAACAAGACAACGCCATCGACCATGGACAAGGCGCGCTCGACTTCACCACCGAAGTCGGCGTGACCGGGGGTGTCGACGATGTTGATGTGGGTGCCTTCCCAGCTCACGGCGCAGTTTTTGGCCAAAATGGTGATGCCGCGCTCACGTTCGATGGCGTTGTTGTCCATCACGGTGTCCACGATTTTTTCGTGGTCAGCGAATGTGCCCGATTGGCGCAGCAGCTGGTCAACCATGGTGGTTTTGCCATGGTCAACGTGAGCGATGATGGCGATGTTGCGGATTTGCTTGGTCATGCTTTCTCTTCCTTTAAACCTGCTCGGCCAGCAACGGCTCGGTGGCAGGTGATTTTTCCAAAATCTGTTGAATTTCGATCGGGCTCAACAATCGACCCGGAACCAATTCGCCGCCATGCACAACAGCTGTTCCCAGCAAGGCACGAGGATGTTCTCCATACACCACGACTTGATCACAATCAACCCAAGGGCCGCGTCTGCGCACCCCATTCAAAAAACGACCAGTGCTGTCGCTGTCCAGGCTCACTTCTGTGTAGCCTGGCAACAAAACATCCACTGGCAGCAAAGCACCCAGGCGCTTGGCTTCATCCATCGCTTCCAGATCCTGCAGCGTCACGCACTGTGATGCCACAAAAGGACCGGTGACCACACGGCGCAATGCGCTCAAGTGGCCGCCACAACCCAAGGCCTCGGCGATGTCTTCGCCCAGAGTCCTGATGTAAGTTCCTTTGCTGCAACGCACACGCAAGCGCAAAAAAGGCACATCGCCTTGCAGTTGCATGTCCAGCAAATCCAGATCATGTATCACCACGTTGCGCGCTTCGCGCTCAACGGTTTCGCCCTTGCGGGCATATTCGTACAAGGCCTTGCCGTCCTTTTTCAAGGCACTGTGCATCGGCGGAACTTGGCTGATCGGTCCCATGAACCGGTCCAGCACCTCCACCACTTGGCCTGGGGTGCAACGCACCTCACGCACTTCAATCACGTCACCCTCAGCGTCGGCTGTGCTGGTTTTCAGCCCCAGACGCACTGTGGTCTCGTAAGTCTTGTCTGCATCCAGATGCTGCTGACTGAATTTGGTTGCCGCACCAAAACACAAGGGCAACACACCACTGGCCAACGGGTCCAGCGTCCCCGTGTGCCCTGCTTTCTCGGCCCGCAGCAACCACTTGGCTTTTTGCAAAGCCTGGTTGCTGGAAAGACCCAGCGGTTTATCAAGCAACAGCACCCCGTGCACAGGGCGCCGCTGCACCCTGGTGCGTGGCGCGTTCATGCTCAGTCCTCTTGGGCGCGAGACGACACCGCTTTGGCGATCAGCGCATTCATATCGGACGCACGCTCTGTCGTACGGTCAAACAAGAAATGCAATGTCGGCACCGTGTGGATATGCAAACGCTTGAACAGGCCATTGCGCAGAAAACCCGCAGCCGCATTCAATCCTTCAGTGGCTTCTTCGGGATTGCCCGTCAAGACACTGAAATAGACCTTGGCGTGCGCGTAATCGGGCGTCACCTCAATCGCATTGATCGTGATCATGCCCACACGCGGGTCTTTCAACTCGCGTGCGATCAACTCGGCCAGATCGCGCTGGATCTGGTCGGCCACGCGGAAACCGCGATTGGGAACGGACGATTGCTTCTTGCGCGCCATTTACAGCGTTCTCGCAATTTCCTTGACGTCGAAGAATTCGAGGTAATCGCCTTCTTTGATGTCGTTGTAGTTCTTGAGCTTGATACCGCACTCGAAGCCTTCTTTGACTTCGCGCACGTCGTCCTTGAGTCGCTTGAGCGAATCGAGCTCGCCGGTATAGATGACCACGTTGTCGCGCAGCAGACGGAACTTGGCGCTGCGGGTGACTTGACCCGAAGTGACCATACAACCTGCAACCGTACCGATCTTGGAGGCCACGAACACAGTGCGAATCTCGGCCATACCCATGATTTCTTCGCGTTGCTCTGGTGCCAACATGCCCGACATGGCCGCCTTGAGCTCGTCCACAGCGTCATAAATGATGTTGTAGTAATGCAAATCAACGCCATTGCCTTCGGCCAACTTGCGCGCACCGGCATCGGCACGCACGTTGAAACCGATCACGATCGCTTTGGAAGCAATCGCCAAGTTGATGTCAGATTCGCTGATACCGCCCACGCCGGAGTAGACCAACTGCACTTTGACTTCTTCGGTCGACAGCTTGAGCAAGGATGCACCCAGGGCTTCTTGCGAACCCTGCACGTCGGCCTTGATGATGATCGGCAGCATCTTGACTTCGCCCGCGGACATGTCTGTGAACATGTTTTCGAGCTTGGCAGCTTGTTGCTTGGCCAGCTTGGTGTTGCGGAATTTACCGGCTCGGTAAGTCGCGATTTCGCGGGCACGGCGCTCGTCGCCCATGACCATGAACTCGTCACCGGCTTGCGGCACCTCGGTCAGACCTTGAATTTCGACCGGAATCGATGGGCCTGCCGACTTGATGGCGGCACCGTTTTCGTCCAGCATGGCACGCACGCGGCCAAAGGTCTGGCCTGCCAACACCACATCGCCGGTGTTCAAAGTACCGGACTGCACAAGAATAGTAGCCACAGGACCACGACCTTTGTCCAGACGAGCCTCGATGACCAGACCCTTGGCAGCGGCTTGCACCGGCGCCTTGAGTTCCAGCACTTCAGCTTGCAGAAGCACTTGCTCCAACAAGGCATCGATGCCCATGCCGGTTTTGGCAGACACAGAGACGAAAGGAGAGTCGCCACCGAATTCTTCGGGCACCACTTCTTCGGCGATCAATTCGCTGCGAACACGCTCAATGTTGGCATCGGGCTTGTCCATCTTGTTGATGGCGACCACGATCGGCACACCGGCTGCTTTGGCGTGCTTGATGGCTTCTTTGGTCTGGGGCATCACACCGTCGTCACCGGCCACCACGAGGATGACGATGTCGGTAGCTTGTGCGCCACGGGCACGCATGGCCGTGAAAGCCTCGTGACCGGGGGTGTCCAGGAAAGAAATCATGCCGCGAGGCGTTTCGACGTGGTATGCACCAATGTGCTGGGTAATGCCACCGGCTTCGCCCGAAGCCACTTTGGCTCGGCGAATGTAGTCCAACAACGATGTTTTACCGTGGTCAACGTGGCCCATGACGGTGACCACAGGGGCACGCGGCAAAGACTCGGCGTTTTGTTCTGACACTTCGTCGTCGGTGAAAGCTTCTGGATCGTCCAGCGCAGCAATCACGGCCTTGTGACCCATTTCTTCCACCACGATCATGGCGGTGTCTTGGTCCAACGGCTGGTTCATCGTGGCCATCTGGCCGAGCTTCATCAAGTGCTTGATGACTTCGGAAGCCTTGATGGCCATTTTGTGGGCCAATTCGGCCACAGTGATGGTTTCTGGCACGTGCACTTCGAGCACACGCACTTCTGCGGGGGCCTGTTGTGTGTGTGAATCATCGCGATCGCGCTCATTGCCACGGCGACCGCGTGGACCGCCGCGCCAGTTGTTGCGCCCCACACCACCGCTGCTGTCGCCGCGGGTTGGAATGGCTTTCTTTTTGGCTGGATCACCCGCCCAGCTGGATGAAAGCTTGGCAGATTTGACTTCTTTGTTGCCTGCCGGACCCGCAGGTGCGGCGGCTTGCGCAGCGGCGGCACGTGCACCGGGTGCAGGTGTGCCTGCTGGTTTGTGCAAAGTGCCTTTGACAGCCGCTTTGGGCTCAACCTTGGGCTCTTCTTTTTTAGCAACCAATACCTTTTTAGGGGCATTCATCATGTTGCGAATAGCCTCGGCTTCGGCCAATGCCTTGCGACGACGCGAGTCAAGATCGGCAGCTCGGGCGGTGTCTTCGTCGGCTTTGGCCTTCGAGTCAGCTGCCGCTTTTTGCGCTGCAGCTTCGCGTGCTTCCTGATCGGCTTTGGCTTTGGCAGCAGCCGCTTCTGCAACTTGCGCAGCTTTGGCAGCGGCAACATTTTCGGCAGAAATAACAGGTACTGTTGGCGCAGCAGGTGCAGTTTTCGCTTGCGATGCCGCATTGATGCTGGCGGCTTCAGCGCGGGCCAATTGCTCACGCTCTTCGCGGCTCAATTGAGGCTTGGCCGGAACGGCCTGACCTGCAGCCAAAGCAGCCGCTTCAGCCAAGGACTGTGCCTCAGCACGGGCTTTAGCCTCTTGTGCTGCCAACTCAGAGCGTTGTTGAGCTTCTTGTTCTTCGCGCACACGGCGCTTTTCAACCAATTCTTCTTCCTGGCGGCGAATCAGTTCGGCCTGACGGCGTGCTTCTTCTTCGCGGCGAGCCAGATCGGCATGGTCGATCACGGGCTCTTGCGGCTCTTCGGCTTGCGCCTCTTGCACCGGCTCGTCATCGCGTTTGATCAGGGTGCGTTTTTTACGCACTTCCACCTGGATCGTGCGGGCTTTGCCAGAAGCGTCGGCCTGCTTGATCTCGCTGGTGGACTTTTTCACCAAGGTGATTTTTTTGCGGTCACCGGCCACGGTGCCGTGACTCGCTTGCAGGTAACTGAGCAATTTTTGTTTGTCAGCATCGTTCAGCGTATCGCTGTCCGAAGCTTTGGCAACACCGGCTGATCGCAATTGATCAAGCAGGACGTCGGCAGATTTTTTGAGTTCGTTTGCGAACTCGGCAACAGTGGTACTGGACATATTGTGTTCAAGCCTCCATAGCTTCAGGCCTGGCCAGCGAACCAATGTTCGCGGGCTTTCATGATCAGGGCGGTCGCCTCTTCAGCTGTCTGAGCAGTGATGTCAGTCAGTTCATCGGTGGCCAAGTCAGCCAAATCGTCACGGGTTTGAATACCCGCTTCAACCAGCTTGGAAATCAGCTCAGGCGTCAAGCCTGGCAAGTCACGCAAATCCTGAGAAACGTCTTCAACGCTCTCTTCACGTGCAATCTCAAGGGTCAGCAACGCATCTTTGGCACGCGTACGCAACTCGTTGATGGTGTCTTCGTCGAAGCTTTCGATCTCCTGCATTTCCTGGATTGGCACATAAGCCACTTCTTCCAGGCTAGCGAAACCTTCGCCAATCAGGATGTCGGCAATCTCCTGGTCCACATCGAGCTTTTCCATGAACAACTGGCGGATGCCCGTGGTTTCTTCGGCTTGCTTCTGGGCAGACTCGGCTGCGTCCATGATGTTGATTTTCCAGCCCGTGAGGTCGGAAGCCAGACGCACGTTTTGACCACCACGGCCAATCGCAATCGCCAGGTTTTCTTCATCAACCACGACGTCCATGGCGTGTTTTTCTTCGTCCACCACGATCGACTGCACGTTGGCCGGAGCCAAAGCGCCAATCACGAACTGGGCAGGGTCCTCGCTCCACAAGACAATGTCGACGCGCTCGCCAGCCAATTCGTTGGTGACGGCATTGACGCGTGTGCCACGCACACCGACGCAAGTGCCGATGGGGTCCACACGTTTGTCATGCGACAACACAGCGATCTTGGCGCGGGAGCCTGGGTCGCGGGCGCAGGTTTTGATTTCCAGAAGGCCTTGCTCAATTTCGGGCACTTCCTGGCGGAACAACTCGATCATGAACTCGGGGGCCGAACGCGACAGCAAAATCGGCGCGCCGCGCAAGGTCAAGTCGACCTCCATGATCATGGCGCGCACACGGTCGCCACTGCGCAGGTTTTCCTTGGGGATCATTTCGCTGCGACGCAGACGGCCTTCAATGCGACCGGACTCGCAAATGATGTCGCCCTTGTCCATGCGCTTGACGGTGCCGACAAAAATCTTCTCGCCACGGGACATGAAGTCGTTGAGCAGCATTTCGCGCTCGGCATCACGGATTTTTTGCAAGATGACCTGCTTGGCCGCCATGGCACCAATGCGGCCGATGGGCAAAGACTCGATAGGCTCTTCGATGTACTCGTCGACTTCGATGTCCGGGATTTGCTCTTTGGCTTCGAACAGCAAAATCTCCTGCTCGGGCAACTGAAGACCGGCTTCATCGGGAACCACGTGCCAGCGGCGGAAAGTCTCGTAATTGCCGTTATCGCGGTCCACCGCAACGCGGATGTCCACTTCACCGGAATACAATTTTTTGGTAGCTTGGGCCAAAGCGGCTTCCACAGCACCAAACACCACGTCGCGCTCAACGTTTTTTTCACGTGAGATGGCTTCGACCAACATCAGCATTTCGCGATTCATGACTTGACTCTCCTGTTCCACTGGGCCTGCGGTTCAGACCCGATATAAATGCTCAAAACCCGACACCAGGTCAGGCTTCAACCTTTGGCTTGCGCCCTTTGAAATCCACCACGGGCGCCAAACGGGCCTCGCGCAATTCGTCCAATGTGAAGCCCAGCACATTCAAAGGTGCTGGGATCCTTTTTTTACTGATTCTTTGACCGGGCTTGCCGACAGGCTCATCGCTCCAGACGATTTGCCAACCTTCGCCGGTAGCTGTTCGCTCGAGAGTGCCGCGGAATTTTTTGCGGCTGGCACTGACAAGCCCTACAGCGTTTTCGCCCATGGGCGCTTTGAGCGTGATGTCAATCAACTCGCCGACAAAACGCTCGAAATCTTTTTCGTGACGCAATGGGCGATCAATACCGGGAGAGGAAACCTCAAGCCGGTTGTACGCAACGCCATCGACTTCGAGGGCAAACTGCAGTTGCCGATTGACTTTTTCGCAGTCTTCCACGTTGATGAAGAGCTCAGAGCCCGGCTGCCACGGAAAATCGATGGTAATGCGCAACAATCCGCCCGCAGTGCGGTCAATCTCAACCAGGTCATAACCCAGTCCAGTCACGGTTTCTTGAACAATTTGCTGCAATGCCACAGAGCTTCGAAATATCAACGTTAAAAAAGAAAGACCCAAAAAAAACGGGCGGTGAAAACCCGCCCGTTTGGTCGTGAAGCCAGTATTCTAGCTGAAAAACGCGCTAAGTGCGTGATTTCTAAGGAAAACGAAGCCCTGTTTACCGTGAATTTCACTCGTTTGGAAAGGCGGCCAGCAAACTCCGGGTGTAGGCATGGCGGGGCTCATACAGAACTTGCTCGGCCGACCCCGCCTCGGCGATTCGCCCCCCCTGCAGCACCATCACTTGGTGGGCCATGGCACGCAAAACGTCGATATCGTGGGTAATCAGCAAATAAGCCATGCCCCGCTTGCTCTGCAATTCTTGCAGCAATTTCAGGATTTGCTTTTGTACCGTCACATCAAGTGCGCTGGTGGGTTCGTCCAGCACCAGTAAATCAGGGCCCACCACCAAGGCCCTCGCCAAAGCAATGCGTTGCCTTTGGCCACCCGAGAACGAGTGAGGGTATCGGCTGAGCAAATCCGGGAAAGCAGCAATGCTCAGGCCGACTTCGGCCAAAGTGGCCACAACCTGGGCCTCGATTTGGCTTGCAGAGGCCTGACCATGGTGCAGGCGAAGCCCCTCCGAGACGATTTCGCCCACCGTCATCCGCGGAGACAGGCTGCCATAAGGGTCCTGAAAAACCACCTGGACACGCCGCCGCAGGGCTTTGTCGCGTGCGGGGATGTTTTGCCAGGCCTGCCCGCCAAAAGACAATTCCCCATCAAAAGGGATCAACCCAAGAACCGCTTGCGCCAAGCTGGATTTGCCCGAGCCCGACTCGCCCATCACACCCAAGGTGCTGCCCGGCATGATGCTGAAGTCGACGTCGTGCACGGCCGTGAAATGGTTTTTTTGAAACCAAGCCCGCACGCCGGGCACCGCCATGGGGTATCGCACCCGCAAGGCTTTGGCTTCGAGCAGTGGCTTGGCAGCAGAATGGGCAGACACATGCACCAAACCTTCCCGGCTGGGTCGACTGTCCAGCAGCTTTTGGGTGTACGGGTGCTGCGGTCGCGCAAACACCTCCGACAAAGTACCCTGCTCCACCATGCGGCCTTTTTCCATCACAGCCACATGGTCGGCGAAGTGGCGAACCAAGGCCAGGTCATGGGTGATCAAGAGCACAGCCATGCCGGTTTTTTGCTGCAAATCGGCCAACAAATTCAGCATTTGCAAGCGCAGACTGGCGTCCAGAGCGGTGGTTGGCTCATCGGCCAGCAGCAATTGGGGTTCTGAAGCCACGGCCATGGCCATCATGGCGCGCTGCCTTTGCCCACCCGACAGTTGATGCGGATAAGCGTCAAAGCGACGGCGCGGGTCATCGATGCCGGTATCAAGCAACCACTGCACGGCGCGGGCATCGGCGTCGCGCCGAGTCAGCCCTTTTTTGAGTTGCAGCACCTCCGAGATTTGCTGCCCCACCGTCATCAAAGGGTTGAGCGCGGTCATCGGCTCCTGAAAAATCATGGCGATCTCGTCGCCTCGGATGCGCTGCATCTCGGCAGGCGACTGTTGCAACAAATCACGCCCTTGCCACAGCACCTGGCCCGTCAGCTTTGCCGACTCCAGCAAGCGCAGCACAGACAAGGCCGTGACCGACTTGCCCGAGCCCGACTCACCAACCAACGCCACACGCTCACCGGCTCGAATGCTCAGATTCACACCATGCACCACCGACTGCCCGGCAAAGGCCACATCCAGGTCTTTCAACTCCAGCAAAGGCTGACTTGGGTTCGCGTTCATGCGTCCACCTTTCGCGGGTCCAGCGCGTCACGCAAGGCATCGCCCATAAAGGTCAGCAGCAGCAAGGTCACCACCAACACACCGAAGGTAGAGATCGAAATCCACCAAGCATCGATGTTGTTTTTGCCTTGGGCGAGCAGTTCACCCAAAGACGGTGTGCCGGGTGGAACCCCCAGACCCAAAAAATCAAGCGATGTCAAAGCCAGAATGGCGCCACTCATGCGAAAGGGCAAAAAGGTGACCACTGGGGTCATGCTGTTGGGCAGCACATGCCGCCACATGATTTGCCAATGCCCCAAACCCAGAGCACGAGCCGACTTGACGTAATCGAGTTGGCGGTTGCGCAAGAACTCGGCCCGCACATAGTCGGACAAGCCCATCCAGCCAAACAGACTTAACAGGACCAGCAACAAACCCACGCTGGGCTCGAACACCGCCGAGAAGATGATGAGCAAATACAGCTCAGGCATGGCGCTCCAGATCTCGATAAAACGCTGGAACACCAGATCGATCTTGCCCGCAAAGAAACCCTGTACAGCACCCGTCAACACGCCCAGCAACACGCCAAAAATGGTCAGGGCCAATGCGAACAAAACGGACACGCGAAACCCGTACAGCAACCGTGCCAACACATCGCGCCCACGGTCGTCGGTGCCCAACCAGTTGCGTGCGCTGGGTGGCGCAGGGTTGGGCAGAGGGGCAAAGTAATCGAGCGTGCTGTGGTGGTAGGGGTTTGGCGCTTGCAAAGCCCAGTTGCCATCCTTGCTCAGTTGTTGCTGGATGAAAGGGTCCAGGTAATCGGCGGGGGTTTCAAAGTCGCCACCGAACAGCTTTTCGGGCAAGGTCTGCACGACAGGAAAGTACCACTGCCCCTGAAAGCGCACGACCAGCGGTTTGTCGTTCGACAAGAACTCGGCCCCCAGGCTGAGAACGAACAGGGTGACAAAAATGAGCAGACTGCCCAAACCCAGGCGGTTGCCCTTGAAGCGCTGCCAAGCTCGGGCCGATGGCGAGGCCTGAGGTGCCAAACAGGAAGATGGAGATGCGCTCATGTGTCGAACTTCACGCGGGGGTCCACCCACACATAACAAAGGTCACTGACGAGCTTGGTCACCAAGCCGATCAGTGTGAACAAATACAAAGTGCCCAGCACCACCGGATAGTCACGCCGGATCACCGATTCGTAGCTGAGCAAACCCAGACCGTCCAGCGAGAACAAGGTTTCGATCAGCAAAGAGCCTGTGAAAAATGCCCCGATGAAAGCGGCAGGAAAACCGGTGACCAGCGGGATCAAAGCGTTGCGCATGACATGGCGGTACAGCACCCTGTTTTCGCTCAAGCCCTTGGCACGAGCCGTCAGCACATATTGCTTGCGGATTTCTTCCAAAAATGCGTTCTTGGTCAGCATGGTGATGACCGCAAAAGAACCCAGCACACTGGCCGTGACCGGCAGGGCGATGTGCCACAGGTAGTCGACCACTTTGCTGCCCCAACTCAATTGCTCCCAGTTGGACGAAGTCAGGCCACGCAGAGGAAACCACTGCAACTGCCCACCAAAGACGACCAGCAAAGCCACCCCCAGCACAAAGCCCGGAACCGCGTAACCGACCAGCACCAACAAGCTGGTGAGCGTGTCAAAGCGCGAGCCCGCCCGCACGGCCTTGGCAATGCCCAAAGGCACTGACACCAGGTAACTGAGGAAAAACGTCCACAAGCCCAGGCTGATCGAGACCGGCAGTTTTTCTTGGATCAGGCTCCAAACGTCTTTGGGGTAGAAAAAGCTTTTGCCAAGATCGAACTGTGCAAACTGTTTGAGCATCATCCAAAAGCGCTCCGTGGGGGGCTTGTCAAAACCATAGAGGGTTTTGATCTCGGCAATGCGGGCTGCATCCACGCCCTGCCGGCCCCGGTAAGCACTGCCCGCAGCAGCGGCGCCCTCCCCGCCTGTGTCACGCCCTTGCAATTGGGCCACCATTTGTTCCACCGGACCACCGGGCACAAACTGGATCACCGCAAAAGTCATCAGCAAGACGCCCAACAAGGTGGGGACCATCCACAACAAACGTTTGAATATGTAGGCCAGCATGGATCAAGGGCCTTTCTTGGCAGCGGCATCGCCGACAGTCGGGATGACAGACGCAGACGCAGACGCAGACGCACGGGCGGACAAGGCCGCAGGCGCTGCCCCCGCCCGCTTGGACCACCAGACCGAAGTGACCAAGGCCTCTGGCTGGTAATAACGCGGCAAGCTGGCAGGCCGCGCAAAAGCAGCGTCGCGCCAAGACACGCGGTGCACCGCACCGTACCAATGCGGCACCACGTAATGGCCGTGGCGCAACACGCGGTCCAGTGCCCGCAAGCTGGCGCCCAATTCGGGGCGGGTGGTGGCGCTCACCACTTTGTCCAGCAGTGCATCAACCGCCGGGTCTTTCAGGCCCAGCACATTGCCCGAGCCTTCGACATCGGCTGACTTGCTGCCAAAGCGCTCCAGCAATTCGGTACCCGGCGCTTCACTGCCCACGGTGCGGTTGCTGACGATGTCAAAGTCAAACACGTCCATGCGTTTTTGCAGCAGGGCAAAGTCGATCACTTTGTACTGCACCTGAATGCCCAGCTTTTCCAGGTTTTTGGCAAACGGGGTGACCACACGGCCCATGGAACCCGAACTGTCCAAAAATTCGATGGCCAGCGCCTGGCCACTGCCGTTGCGCAAAGCGCCATCGCGGTAAGTCCAACCGGCATCCCTCAGCAAATCACGCGCTTGGCGCAGGTGGTCGCGCAAGGTGTGCCCAGAATCGACGGCCAGATCCGTCTTGGGAGGCTGAGGAACGTCTTGTTCGAAAACAGCGGCAGGCAACTTGGACGTCAAAGGCTGCAGCAAAGCCAATTCATCGTTGCCGGGTCGGCCTTTGGCCTCGAAGTCGCTGGCCACAAAGTACCCACGCACGCGGCTGTAGGCGTTGTAAAACAGCTGGCGATTCAACCACTCAAAGTCCATGGCCAGCGCGATCGCTTGGCGCACACGCACATCCTTGAACTTGTCGCGGCGCAGGTTGAACTGAAAGCCCTGAAAGTCACCCGCATTGCCGTGCGGCAACTCGGCCTTGATCAACTCGCCACGCTCGAATGCGCGGCCCGTGAAGGCCCTGGCCCACTCCCGCGCAATGAAAGACTGCATGTAATCGAACTCCCCCGCCTTGAAAGCTTCGAGTTGCGCGGTGCTGTCTTTGTAAATTTTGTAGGTGATGCGGTCAAAGTTGAACAGGCCCTTGCGCACATTCAGGTCTTTGGCCCAATAAGCCGTGTCGCGCACATAGGTGATGTCTTTGCCAAATTGCACAGGGCCAACTCGGTAAGGGCCTGATGCGATGGGAACCTCCATGACCATCTGGTCAAGCGGTGTGTGCACTTTGCCTTGCAAACCCCACTTTTGACTGAACACCGGCAAGCTGCCCACGATCAAGGGCAGTTCGCTGTTGGGCCGAACAAAATCAAATCGGATGCTGCGCTCGCCCAAAACCGTGGCGGCTTTGACCTCAGAAAAATAGGTTCGGTACTGTGGGGCCGCTTGCTTGCTGGTCAGGCGTTCAAAGGTGTGGCGCACATCGGCAGCCAAGACCGGGTCACCGTTGTGAAAGCGGGCTTGCGGATGGATCTGAAAAGTCACCGACATGCGGTCGGAGGCCACCTGAATGTCCGAAGCCAGCAAACCATAAGCCGTGGTCGGCTCGTCCATATTGCCCACCAGCAAGGTGTCAAACAACATGCTCAGCATGGCCGGGGGCGCACTGCCTTTGAGGGTAAAGGGGTTGTATTTGTCGAAGTTGGATTGCCGTGTGGGAGGCACCAAAGCGATCTCACCGCCTTTTGGCGCGTCAGGGTTCACATACGAGAAATGGGCAAAACCGGCCTGGTAACGAATGTCGCCAAACTGCGCATACGCATGCGCCGCCCACGCGGTGTTCGTCGTCAAGAGCCCGAGGGCCAGCCAGCAGTGAGTCCAAAATCGGGCCATGGGTCTTCGCATGCGACAATTCTGCACACATTTTCCAGGAGTTGAAGACATGACTACAAAAACAGGATTTCTGTCGGGCAAAAAGCTGTTGATCACCGGCGTGTTGTCCAACCGCTCGATCGCCTATGGCATCGCCAAGGCTTGCCACGCGCAAGGCGCTGAACTGGCCTTCAGTTACGTGGGCGAGCGCTTCAAGGACCGCATCACCGAGTTCGCAGCCGACTTTGACTCCAAGCTGATCTTTGACTGCGATGTGGGCAGCGACGAACAAATTGAAAAACTGTTCACCGACTTGTCGGCCACTTGGCCCAAGATCGACGGCTTTGTGCACGCGATTGGCTATGCCCCACGCGAAGCCATTGCAGGCGACTTCTTGGACGGTTTGTCACGTGAAGGCTTCAAGATCGCACACGACATCAGCGCCTACAGCTTCCCTGCCATGGCCAAAGCAGCCCTGCCCTACCTGAACGACAAATCGGCCTTGCTGACCCTGACCTATCTGGGTGCGATCCGCACCGTGCCCAACTACAACACCATGGGCTTGGCCAAGGCCAGCCTGGAAGCGTCGGTGCGCTACCTGGCCGAGTCGCTGGGCAGCCAGAACCGCGGCCTGCGGGCCAACGGCATCTCGGCGGGCCCCATCAAGACCCTGGCCGCCAGCGGCATCAAAGGCTTTGGCAAGATTTTGTCGGTGGTGGCCGAAGCCTCGCCGATTCGCCGCAACGTGACGATTGACGATGTGGGCAATGTGGCAGCGTTTTTGTTGAGCGATTTGGCCGCAGGCGTGACCGCTGAGATCACGTATGTGGACGGTGGCTTCAGCCAAGTGGTCGGTGGGATTGCGGAGCCAGCTGCGGCTGACTGATTGGGCTGTGAGCTTCCGGGTCTGCGCCGTCTTGGAGAGCGCCCAAGAGCAGGCGGGCGCTGCCCGGGCTCATAACTCGCTTCGCTCGCCAAATCGCCCGGTTCAGCGCCCGCCTGCTCTCGGGCTAAGTGGATGCTCTTGTGTCCATGGGCTTGGTCGAGGTCGCCTCACTGCCTCAACACGCTGATTTGATCAAGCTGGCCTGTGTGCTGTTGGCAGTCAAGATCAACGCTCAACCGGCGCATCTTCCGGAATTGAAAAAAGCGGCCTAGGCCGCTTTTTCAATTCTCCCCCCGCAGGTGAGTTGGGGCCCTGTGCGGGGGCGATGTGGCAAAGCGAAGCGCCTCTGAGCCCTCGCACAGGGCCCCAACTCACCTGGCATGCCACTTAGCCCAAACCCGAAGAGCCACACACCCAGCGCAGGGTTTAAGCCTTCACGCAATCCGCAAAGTACCGCTTCTTGCCATCCTCGTCCTTGATCTCCACCAAACCATGGATATCCGTCTCGAAGCCTGGGCACTTCTCGTTGAACTCGCGGGCGAACTTGAGGTAGTCCACGATCTTCTTGTTGAAGACCTCGCCGGGAATCAACAGCGGAATGCCTGGCGGGTAAGGCGTGACCAAACCCACCGTGATGCGGCCTTCCAGGTGATCAATTTCTACGCGCTCAGTCTTGCGCTGCGCGATGTGGGCATAGGCATCTGACGGACGCATGGCCGGAGCCAAATCCGACAAATACATCTCAGTCGTCAAACGGGCAATGTCGTACTTGGCGTACATCTCATGCACGTGCTGGCACAGATCGCGCAAACCCATGCGCTCATAGCGCGGGTGCTTCTGGCAAAACTCCGGCATGATTTTCCACATAGGCTGGTTCTTCGCGTACTCGTCCTTGAACTGCTGCAAAGCCGTCAGCAGCGTGTTCCAGCGGCCCTTGGTGATGCCGATCGTGAACATGATGAAAAAGCTGTACAAGCCGGTTTTCTCGACCACCACACCATGCTCGGTCAGGAACTTGCTGACGATCGAGGCTGGAATGCCGGTCTTGTCAAACTTGCCATCCAAATCCAGGCCTGGCGTGACGATGGTTGACTTGATCGGGTCCAGCATATTGAAGCCGTCCGCCAACTGTTGGCCAAAGCCGTGCCACTTGCTGGCCTTCTTGCGGGGATCATTGCGCAAGATCCAGTCATCGGCGCGGCCAATGCCTTCTTCGGCAAACTTCTCAGGACCCCAGACCTTGAACCACCAGTCTTTGCCGTACTCGGCATCGATTTTTCGCATGGCACGGCGGAAATCCAAGGCTTCAGCAATGCTTTCTTCGACCAGTGCAGTGCCGCCAGGCGGCTCCATCATGGCAGCAGCCACATCACAGCTGGCAATGATGCTGTACTGTGGGCTGGTCGAGGTGTGCATCAGGTACGCCTCGTTGAAAAGAGGGCGGTCCAGCTTGGTGTTTTGCGCGTCTTGCACCAGCACATGGCTGGCTTGGCTGATGCCTGCCAACAACTTGTGGATGGATTGTGTGGCGTACACCATCGACTCTTTAGGACGTGCGCGCTTTTTGCCCATCGAATGGTAAGGGCCATAAAACGGGTGGAATGCCGCGTGCGGCAGCCAGGCTTCGTCAAAGTGCAGGTTTTCCACATAGCCATCAAGCATGCTTTTGATGGTTTCGGTGTTGTACAAAACACCGTCATAAGTGGACTGCGTGAGCGTCATCACGCGGGGCTTGACCTTTTTAGGGTCCACGCCTTTGAGCAAAGGGTTGGCCTTGATCTTGGCCATGATGGCTGCGGGCTCGAACTCGCTTTTGGGAATCGGGCCGATGATCCCGAAGTGGTTGCGCGTGGGCTTCATGAACACAGGGATCGCGCCGGTCATGATGATCGAGTGCAAGATAGATTTGTGGCAGTTGCGGTCCACCACCACAACGTCACCTGGAGCCACTGTGTGGTGCCAAACAATCTTGTTCGAAGTACTGGTGCCGTTGGTCACAAAGAAGCAATGGTCTGCATTGAAAATGCGGGCCGCATTGCGCTCGCTCTCGCCGATCGCACCATTGTGGTCCAGCAGCTGCCCAAGCTCTTCGACGGCGTTGCACACGTCGGCACGCAACATGTTTTCGCCATAAAACTGGTGGTACATCTGACCGACGGGACTCTTCAGGAAAGCCACACCACCGGAATGGCCTGGGCAGTGCCAAGAGTAAGAACCGTCTTCAGCGTAATCAAGCAAGGCTTTGAAGAAAGGCGGTTGCACACCTTCCAAATAACTCTTGGCCTCACGAATGATGTGACGCGCCACAAACTCTGGCGTGTCTTCAAACATGTGGATGAAACCGTGCAGCTCGCGCAAGATGTCGTTGGGCAAATGGCGCGATGTTTTTGTTTCACCGTAAATGTAGATCGGCACATCGGCGTTCTTGCGACGCACTTCGTCAATGAACGCTCGCAAATTGATCACGGCCGGATCCAGATCAGGTCCGGGAGAAAACTCTTCATCGTCGATCGACAAAATGAAAGCGCTGGCCCGGCTTTGTTGCTGGGCAAACTGCGACAAATCGCCATAACTGGTCACACCCAAAACCTCTAAGCCCTCGCTGACGATGGCATCTGCCAAAGCCCGAATACCCAAGCCCGATGTATTTTCAGAGCGGTAGTCTTCGTCAATGATGATGATGGGAAAGCGAAATTTCATGGGCTTGTCGGGCTGTGCGCCAAAGAAGGGACAAAGGAATTGAAACAGAGGCGAAGTTTAAGGATAAAAAGGGCTGCTTGAGCGATGCAGGTCAGAATTACGCAAAAATCCCGCAACTTGTCGACCACGCCGCCATGACAAGAATTGCGAACCCGGCCATCGATTAGCGTTTTTACGCTGCTACAATACGACGCTTCGGAGCGGTGGATGAGTGGTTTAAGTCGCACGCCTGGAAAGCGTGTGTGGGTTAATAGCCCACCGCGGGTTCGAATCCCGCCTGCTCCGCCAAAACAAAAAAGCCTGCACAATGTGCAGGCTTTTTTTCGTCTGTTTGTTCATCCCAAGCCCGAAAGCCTTGGATGAACGAGCCCCCGACTCGCGGGGGCTACCAGATCAGCGAACCACGGCGAGTTGCGAACGCTCACCACCTTTGTAGGTGTACAAGGTCAAAGCGCCATTCTTGATGTCGCCTTTTTCGTCAAAAGCGATGTTGCCAGTCACGCCTTTGTAGTTGATGGCCTTCAAAGCAGGCAGGTACTTGGCTGGATCAGCAGAACCTGCAGTCACCATGGCTGTAGCCATGACTTTGACAGCGTCATACACGTAAGGGGCGTACACCTGCACGTCTGCATTGAATTTGGCTTTGAAGTCGGTGCGGAACTTGTCCATGCCGGCTTTTTGCTCGCCTTCAACACCACCGGCTTCAGCACAGAAGACCGACTCGTCTTTCATGGCATCGCCAGCCAGTTTGGCCAACTCGGAAGTGCAGATGCCATCGCCGCCCAGGAACTTGGCTTCAATGCCCAAAGATTTCATCTGGCGCAGCATCGGGCCAGCCACAGCGTCCATGCCACCAAAGAACACGACGTCAGGCTTCTTGGCCTTCAGTGTGGTCAGGATGGAGTTGAAGTCGGAGGCTTTGTCGGTGGTGAATTCGTGACCGACGATGGTGCCGCCAGCAGCGGTAGCGCCCTTCTTGAATTCTTCAGCAACGCCTTGGCCGTAAGCAGTACGGTCATCGATCACAGCGATGTTTTTGCCCTTGAGGGTTTCCACAGCGTACTTGCCGAGGGTGCCGCCGAGGTGCACGTCGTCAGCCACCACGCGGAACGCGCCTGTGTAACCTTGACGGGTGTACTTGGGGTTGGTAGCGGATGGGGAGATCTGTGGAATACCTGCCGTGTTGTAGATCTGCGAGGCAGGAATGGTGGTGCCGGAATTCAAGTGACCGATCACGCCGTTGACTTTGGCGTCGACCAATTTCTGAGCAGCAGCAGTGCCTTGCTTTGGATCGGCAGCATCGTCTTCAGCCAGCAACTCAAACTTGACAGCCTTGTCACCAATTTTCAGGCCAGCAGCATTGAGTTCTTCGATGGCCATACGGGCACCGTTTTCGTTGTCTTTGCCCAAGTGAGCAATGGCACCGCTGACAGGACCCACGTGACCGATCTTGATCACTGTGGCGTCAGATGCGGCATCTTTTTTGCCGCAAGCAGCCAACACGACTGCAGCAACGGCCACAGAAACCAGGGTCAAAGAACGCACACCAGAAAATTTCATAGAAACTCCGAAAAATAATTTGCTTCAATTAAGCAAGCCGTAAAGATACTGCAAAAACCACTGTTTGGGGATTAGGGAAAACCAAAATTCTCTCAGGAACAGGTGGGATATTGATAATTTCAGTCCCCGTCAAGCTTGAAACGACTGGCCCATGCCTGACGCAAGCTGCGCTGCACCAATTCGGTGGTCAAACGCTCCAATTCAGGGCGCAAAGACTGCACCAACTCATCCCCCAAAGCCATGAAAGTGGTTTGTTCCAAGTCACGGGCATCCAGCGCAGCACGCAAAGCATCTGGTATTTGTGAATCAGGAATAACCGTACTCAAAACAGGTACGACCGAAGGTGTCTTATCCGACAAATAGTCGATTTCAGGCGATGTCATGGGGGCGCAATTTTGGACAAATCATGTTGCAGCAAATCGAAGCCTTGGGCCGTGTAATGACGCCAGCGTTGGCGAGCGGTCATACGACCATGGTCATCTGTTGCCACGATTTCAATCAAGCGTTCGAATTTCTCAAATCCTTGGGGTACGTCATCACCCAGATTCACCAGGACATCGAGCCCAACGCATTGCGCTGGATCGGCATGCAGCCGAATGGGTGACGCTGTCTGCACGTCTTGGGTATCGGCCGATGTGCTGTGCGGCAAAAAGTCGAGCTCCGAAAACACCCACAACGCAGTGTCCAACTGTCGCAAGGCCACATCGGAGCCCACCACGCCTACACGCAAGTTGCGAGCGTGCGCTTTTCGCAAGAGTCGGCAGACATATTGCAAACGCTCTGGCGCGTTGAAGTGAAATTCAATCCGGGTCATCACCAACCCATCAACGGCGACGAACTGGAGGTGCCTTCACCGATTTATTGCCGACTTGCGCCAACAAATAATGCAACAGCAAGCCCACTGGGCGGCCCGTAGCGCCCTTGGCAGCACCACTGCGCCAAGCGGTGCCGGCAATGTCCAGATGCGCCCACGGGTAACGCGATGAAAAGCGCTGCAAAAACTTGGCTGCCGTCACGGCGCCTGCCTGACGGCCTGCCACGTTGGCTACGTCTGCATAGCGCGACTTCAAGCCTTCGGCATAGTCGTCGTCCAGGGGCATCCGCCAGCAAGCATCACCCGACTCGTCACCTGCCAACTGAAGAGAATGCGCCAACGCGTCGTCGCCAGAGAAAAGCCCCGAACGAACAGCACCCAGAGCAATCACGCACGCCCCGGTCAAGGTCGCGATGTCGATCACGGCCTGCGGTTTGAAACGCTCGGCATAGGTCAAGGCATCACACAACACCAAGCGCCCTTCAGCGTCGGTGTTCAGAATTTCAATGGTCTGGCCGCTCATGCTGGTGACCACATCACCAGGCTTGACCGCCAGGCCATCGGGCATGTTTTCGGTGGCCGGGATCAGCCCCACCACGTTGATCGCGGGCTTGAGTTCGCCCAAGGCTTTGAACACCCCCAACACACTGGCCGCACCGCACATGTCGTATTTCATCTCGTCCATTTCGGCGGCCGGCTTGATGGAAATACCGCCGGTGTCAAACGTGATGCCCTTGCCCACCAACACCACAGGGGCCTGGGCAGCAGCTGCGCCGTTGTAGCGCATCACAATGAACCGCAAAGGCTCTGCAGCACCACGGGCGACCGCCAAAAAAGCCCCCATGCCCAGTTTGGTGACTTCTTTGGGTCCCAGCACTTCGCATTTGAACGCTGCACCTTTGGCAATCGACTTGGCCGCGTCCGCCAGCATGGCGGGGGTGCAATGGTTAGCGGGTCGGTTGGCCCACTCTTTGGCCACCTCAACGCCGGCCACAAGCGCTTGCGCCTGGGCCAATGCGGCTCGCAGCTCGGCACTGACCTGGCCTGCACTGACAACAACCTGTTTCAGGGTTCGTGGCTTGGGTTTGCTCAGTGTGCTGGTGTAGCTGTAGCTGGCATCGGCCAAAGCCGACACGGCAGTTTGCAGAGCGGTCGCAGACAATTCGGCCGCGGCATGAAGGCCGATGCGCTTGATCTTGGCAGATTTGAGGGTATTCCAGGCCGCCGTCAGGGCACTGCGCACATGCGCTGCAGTGCCGTCAACAGTGCAAGCAACCACGAGATGACGTGCCTTGATGCCCGGATGTGCGTACAAAGACAACACGGCACCGGGCTTGTGCTCAAAATCGCCATGTTGGATGGCCGCCCGAACCAAGGAGGCAATCGGGTCTTGGCCCGAGACGACGTCTTTGTCTTCCGAGGGCCACAAAACAAGCAAGGCGTCCAGATCGTCACGAATCACACTGGACAGAGCGCGCTTTTGGATTTCGAAGTTCATAATTCAGCTTTTCCTTCGCACCGATGTTATTCCATTCTTCTTTACGCAAAGACCTTGCCCGCAATTTCGGGGCCACGCTGGTGGTTTTGGTCACCATTGTGATCACCATCATCCTGATCCGGACACTGGGCCAGGCCAGTCGGGGCAGCGTCAACCCGTCCGAGGTCCTGCTGGTCATGGGTTTCAGTGTGCTGAGCCAGCTCACGACGATCATCACGCTGAGCCTGTTCATCGCCGTGGTGGCCACCCTCTCGCGCATGTACCGCGACAGTGAAATGGTGATTTGGTTTTCGAGCGGGCAGGGTCTGGGCCATTTTGTCCGTCCACTTTTTGGTTTCGCCTGGCCTGTGCTCTTGATCGTGAGCTTGCTGGCCCTTTTTGCCTGGCCTTGGAGCAACCAGCAAATCCAAGACTTGAAGGTGCGCTTTGAAAAACGCAACGACATTGAACGCGTGGCACCCGGGCAATTCCAGGAATCATCAGGTGGTCAACGTGTGTTCTTTATTGACAAAGACACGCCCGACAACCGTTTTGGTCGTCATGTGTTCATCTCAAACCAGGACGGAGAGATGGAAAGTGTGACCACAGCACAACAAGGGCGCATCGAGCTGACGGGCAATGACCGCTTCCTGATTCTCGACAAAGGCCAACAGTGGCTGACCAACCGGGAGACTGGCGAGACAAGGCTGACCCAGTTTGAGCACTACGAACTGCTGATCGACGACGAGGTCAATCTGCCCTCTTCGGGCATGAACAGCCGCTACACCGCCACATGGGACTTGTTGAAACAACCCCATCTGGAAAACCTAGCAGAACTGTCTTGGCGCCTGGGACTGGGGCTGGCTGGCATTAATTTGTTACTGATCGCCTTGGCCGTTTCGGCCGTCAACCCGCGAGCTGGACGCAGTTACCACCTTGGACTGGCCTTGTTTGTCTTCATTGCTTACTACAACATGCTGAACGTGGGCCAAAGCTGGATCGGCACCGGGCGCTTTGCGTTTTTGCCTTTCATGGTGATGTTGCATGGCGGCGTCTTTTTGATCGCCATTCTCTGGCTCTCGATTCGCCATTACAACTGGTCCTGGCGCTTCCTTTTGAATGCCGGAGCAACCCACAACAAAGGCCATGCATGAAAACCGTTCGCAGTTTGCTGCATGGCGAAATCATCCGGGCCGTGAGCTTTGTACTGGTCTGTTTTTTGGCATTGTTCTTGTTCTTTGACCTGGTCGACGAGCTGCAGAATCTGAGCCGTCTGGCCAGCCAGGGTTACAAACTGCACCACGCGCTCTTGTATGTGGCCCTCAAAACACCCACGCACATCTACGAACTGCTGCCGATATCGGTCTTGATCGGCTGCATCTTTGTCATGGCGCGACTGGCACAAAGCTCCGAATTCACCATTTTGCGCACAGGCGGCCTGGCCCCCCTGAAAGCCCTGAGCACCCTGCTCCAACTGGGACTCGTTTTTGTCGTAATGACTTTTTTGATTGGCGATTACGCAGCCCCTTGGGCCGACCGGCAGGGCGTGCAGGTCAAAGCAAAATTCCAGGGCAACTTGACGGTGGGTCAGACTGGCGCATGGCTGAAAGAGCGGCAGGGAAACCGCCATTTTGCTGTGAACGTGCGCAGCTTTGACGGCATCAGCCACATGCAAAACGTGCGGATTCATGAGTTCACCGAAGCGGGGCTTCTGCTGGCGATCACCACCGCCCCGCAAGCCGAGATTGAGCAAGGCGTATGGCAACTGCAGCAAGCTGAAGAAAAGTCGATTCAGACAACGGCATCGTCAAAAACACTGCAATACAGGGCCGTAGAACACACCAAACTGGCCTGGCCCACAGAAATCAGCGCCGACATGGTGGCCGCAGCCGTGCTCAGTCCGGACCGCATGAGAACGTGGGAGCTGTTCAATTACATGCGGCACTTGTCCAGCAACAACCAAAACGCTCAGCGCTACGAAATCGAGTTCTGGCGCAAGGTTTTTTACCCTCTGAGCTGCTTGGTCATGCTGGTCATGGCCCTGCCCTTCGCCTATTTGCACTTCCGATCAGGTCAGATCGCTGGATACGTCTTTGGCGGGGTTCTGGCGGGTATCAGTTTTTCCCTCTTGAACAATCTGTTCAGCTTCGCTGGCAACTTGCAAAACTGGCAACCCTGGCTCACGGCCGCGGCCCCGGCTTTGATCTACAGCGCCATTTCCTTGTTGGGTTTTTGGTGGATGGTGTTACGACAATGACAACTGATTTGAATCCTCACACGGGTGTGATTTTGTTTGCCCACGGTTCTCGCGATCCGCTTTGGCGCTTGCCCATAGACGCTGTCGCCCAGCAAATGCGCTTTCGGTGGCCGGGTTTGGTGGTGGAATGTGCGTTTCTGGAACTGACCACCCCTGACCTGTCCAGCACCGTCGAGTCCTTGATGATGCAAGGCAAAACGCATTTGCGCATCGTGCCCATGTTTCTTGGCGTTGGCCGGCATGCCCGGGAAGACCTGCCCAAACTGGTTGCCGACTTGATCGAGGCTTATCCCCAAGTACAGTTTGAACTGGTGCCCTCTATTGGCGAGCACCCGGCCATGACGGCGCTGATGGCAGAAATTGCGGCCAAGCAAGCCACAGCAGCATAGACCCGATAAAGCATAATGACGTGAGTCAATATGGCATTTAACGTATGAACCTGCACCAATTTCGCTTTGTCCAAGAGGCTGCACGCCGCAACCTGAACTTGACCGAAACAGCAAAGGCCCTGCACACCTCGCAGCCCGGGGTGTCCAAAGCCATCATCGAGCTGGAAGAAGAACTGGGCATCGAAATCTTTGCGCGTCACGGTAAACGCCTCAAACGCATCACGGAACCAGGCCAGCACGTGCTGCAAAGCATCGAAATCATCCTGCGTGAAGTGGGCAACCTGCGCAAAATCGGTGACCAATACAGCGCGCAGGACAACGGCACTCTGTCGATCGCGACCACCCACACCCAAGCCCGTTACGTGCTGCCAATGCCGGTAGCCAAGCTGCGCGAAAAATACCCCAAGGTCAACATCAGCCTGCACCAAGGCGCGCCCGATCAGGTGGCCAAGATGCTGCTCGACGACACGGCTGAAATTGGCATCGCTACCGAATCCCTCTCGGCTTACGAAGAACTGGTCACCCTGCCCTGTTACGAGTGGCAACACGTGCTGGTCTTGCCGCTGGACCATCCACTGGCACAAAGAGAGCACTTGTCGCTGGAAGACATTGCCAGTGAACCCATCATCACTTACCACCCTTCGTTCACAGGGCGTGGCCGCATTGACCAAGCTTTTGCTGCCAAAAAACTGCACCCCCGCATTGCGCTCGAAGCCATCGACTCGGACGTGATCAAAACCTATGTCAGGCTGGGCTTGGGCATCGGCATCGTGGCCGAGATGGCCGTCAAAGACGACCCGGTGAAAGACCTGGCAGTGAGGCCACTGGGCGCACTGCTGGGCATGAACGTGGCCCGCGTGGCCTTCAAGCGCGGCGCTTATTTGCGCCACTTTGTCTACCATTTCGCCGAATTGCTGAGCGACCGCCTGACCGCACCGTTGATCGCCAAAGCCATGAATGGGCACGTCAACGATTACGAACTTTGAGCCCTGAACTTTGAACACCATGCACGCACGCACCCCCAGTCTCACCTCCAAAGCGCCCCACATGGGCACCACCATTTTTACGGTCATGTCGGCGCTTGCCACCGAAAAAAATGCCGTCAACCTCGGCCAAGGCTTCCCGGATTTCCCGTGCGATCCCAAACTGCTCGATTTGGTGAACGACGCCATGCGTGAAGGCCTGAACCAATACCCGCCGATGACGGGTGTGGCCCCACTGCGAGAAGCGGTGTCGCGCAAAATCGAAACGCTGTATGGCCGTCATTACGACCCCGCCAGCGAGATCACAGTGACCGCGGGTGCTACCCAAGCCATTCTGACCATCATTTTGGCCATCGTGCACCCCATGGACGAAGTCATCGTGCTGGAGCCCTGCTACGACAGCTATGTGCCCAACATCGAGTTGGCGGGTGGCCTGGTCGTGCGTGTGCCCCTCACACCCGGCACCTTTCGGCCCGACTTTGACAAAATCCGCGCCGCAATCACACCCAAAACCCGCGCCATCCTGATCAATTCGCCACACAACCCCAGCGGCATGATCTGGTCCAAGCAAGAGATGCTCTCACTGCAAGAGATCCTGGCCCCCACCGACATCGTGCTCATCAGCGACGAGGTTTACGAGCACATGGTCTACGCGCCTAACCGGCACTGGAGCGCCGCGCATTTTGACGGCCTGGCCGCCCGCGCCTTCATCGTGTCGAGCTTTGGCAAGACCTATCACGTCACAGGCTGGAAAGTGGGCACTGTGGCCGCGCCAGCGGCCTACACTGCCGAATTTCGCAAGGTGCACCAGTTCAACGTGTTCACGGTCAACACCCCGATGCAGCACGCCCTGGCCCGCTACATGGCCGACCCGGCCCCCTATGTGGAACTGCCTGCGTTTTACCAGCGCAAGCGAGATCTGTTTCGGCAAGGCTTGGCACAGACCCAGTTCAAGCTGCTGCCCGGCGAGGGCACCTATTTCCAGTGTGTGGACATTTCTGACCTGAAAGTCCCCGAGAAAAACCTGAGCGAAGCTGATTTTTGCAAATGGCTGACCACCGACATCGGCGTGGCCGCCATCCCGCTGTCGGCCTTTTATGGCCAAGGTTTTGACCAGAAAGTCATCCGGTTTTGCTTTGCCAAAAAGGACGACACCTTGCTGGCTGCGCTGGAAAAACTGAAAGGACTTTAAAGCCTCATTAGCGAAGCGGGCTGCGCCCCTCGCCCCGACAAGCGCCCCCAGAACAGCGAACCGTCACGCCGCACCAGATGGTATTCAGCGGCGTGCACCCGGCCGGCCTGGAAGTCGCGTGCGGTCGCCATGCGCGCCTGTTCCCACTGCGCCAGATCGGGATAGAACGATTGCACGCTGAGCTGCTGCATGCCGCCCGGCGCATAGCCGAACAGCTCCTCCATCTTGGTGTTGCAGCGCAGGTTGTTGCCGCCCTCGACCACCGAGATGCCCAGCA
>OFRD01000069.1_pt1 | contig 34854 bp, 33 predicted proteins | sample 1543041 | NCBI WGS metagenome assembly OFRD01 (sample SAMN07774234, study PRJEB24372) | wastewater metagenome | isolation source: Exp Tend CN 100WW | collected 2016-02
ATCCGCAGATGCATGCTTGACGGTCCCTCCACCCTGGCTCCTACATACCTCGTAGGAGCCGGGAGGAACATACAAGCTTGCTCGACTCGACAAGAACAGTCGAGCAGGCTCGACGCTACGGAACACCCAGGTCACCGGATCTCGGAAATCTCCACGCCATCCAGCCCCTGCGACAGGGTGCGGGCGTCGCCGCCCTGGCTGAGCTTGATGCGCAGGCGCACTTCGTTCTGCGAATCGGCGTAGCGCAGCGCGTCCTCGTAGCTGATCTCGCCCGCCTGGTACAGCTCGAACAGGCTCTGGTCGAAGGTCTTCATGCCCAGCTGGACCGAGTCCTTCATCACTTCCTTCAGCTTGTGGATCTCGCCGTCGCGGATGTAGTCCTGCACCAGCGGCGTGCCCAGCAGGATCTCCATCGCCACCTTGCGCGAGCGGCCATCGGGCGACGGCACCAGCTGCTGCGCGACCACGCCCTTGAGGTTCAGCGACAGGTCCATCAGCAGCTGGTTGCGGCGGTCTTCCGGGAAGAAGTTGACGATGCGGTCCATCGCCTGGTTGGCGTTGTTGGCATGCAGGGTGCACAGCACCAGGTGGCCGGTTTCGGCAAACGCGATGGCGTGGTCCATGCCTTCGCGGGTACGCACCTCGCCGATCATGATCACGTCCGGCGCCTGGCGCAGGGTGTTCTTCAACGCGGCTTCCCAGCTGTCGGTATCGATGCCGACTTCGCGCTGGGTGATGATGCAGCCCTCGTGCTTGTGCACGAATTCGATCGGGTCTTCGATGGTGATGATGTGGCCGGTCGAGTTCTGGTTGCGGTAACCGATCATCGCCGCCAGCGAGGTCGATTTACCGGTACCGGTGGCACCGACGAACAGGATGATGCCGCGCTTGGTCATCGCCAGCGTCTTGATGATCGGCGGCAGGCTCAGCTCTTCCACGGTCGGAATGCGCGTCTCGATACGACGCAGCACCATGCCCACCTGGTTGCGCTGGTAGAAGCAGCTGACGCGGAAGCGGCCGACACCGGACAGGCCGATGGCGAAGTTGCACTCGTGGGTCTTCTCGAATTCCTCGCGCTGCGCCGGGGTCATCACGTTGAGGACCAGGTCGCGGCTCTGCTGCGGCGTGAGCGGGGTCTGCGTGATCGGCGAGATCTTGCCGTTGACCTTCATCGCCGGCGGCATGCCGGCGGTGATGAACAGGTCCGAGGCGCGCTGGTGCGCCATCAGCTTGAGGAACGAAGTGAAATCGATGGTGGTCGCGGTGGTGTTCACGGCGGGCTCCCAATGGGGCATGTACCAGGAAACGGTCGGAGGCGGAAACGGCGCGGGAACGGCGGCGCACTGGCGCCCGCCGCCCCGTTGCTGCCCGCCTTACTCGAACAGGCGCTTGTCCTTGGCGTAGTCGCGGGCCTGGTTGCGGGTGATCAGGCTGCGCTTGACCAGGTCCTGCAGGTGCTGGTCCAGGGTCATCATGCCGTACTGCTGGCCGGTCTGGATCGCCGAGTACATCTGCGCCACCTTGTCCTCGCGGATCAGGTTGCGGATGGCCGGGGTGCCGACCATGATTTCCCACGCAGCGGTACGCCCGCCACCGACCTTCTTCAGCAGCGCCTGCGAGATCACCGCACGCAGCGATTCGGACAGCATCGAACGCACCATCGGCTTTTCGCCGGCCGGGAACACGTCGATGATACGGTCGATGGTCTTGGCCGCCGAGCTGGTGTGCAGAGTGCCGAACACCAGGTGGCCGGTTTCCGCGGCGGTCAGTGCCAGGCGGATGGTTTCCAGGTCACGAAGTTCGCCGACCAGGATGATGTCCGGGTCTTCACGCAGTGCCGAGCGCAGCGCTTCGTTGAAGCCATGCGTATCGCGGTGCACTTCGCGCTGGTTGATCAGGCACTTCTGCGAGGTGTGCACGAATTCGATCGGATCCTCGACGGTGAGGATGTGGCCGTATTCGTTTTTGTTGATGTAGTCGATCATCGCCGCCAGCGTGGTCGACTTGCCCGAGCCGGTCGGACCGGTCACCAGGATCAGGCCCTGCGGCTGCTGGATCACTTCGCGGAACAACGGCGGGCAGGCCAGGTCCTCGAGGGTGAGCACCTCGGACGGAATGGTACGGAACACCGCACCGGCGCCGCGGTTCTGGTTGAACGCGTTGACACGGAAGCGCGCCAGCGACGGGATCTCGAAGGAGAAGTCCACTTCGAGGAATTCCTCGTAATCGCGGCGCTGCTTGTCGGACATGATGTCGTACACCAGCGCGTGGACCTGCTTGTGGTCCAGGGCTGGGATGTTGATCCGGCGCACGTCGCCGTCCACGCGGATCATCGGCGGCAGGCCTGCGGACAGGTGCAGGTCGGACGCTTTGTTCTTTACGGAAAACGCCAACAGCTCGGCGATATCCATGAGCGGCTACTCCCCAATAACGGCTTCGACTGGAAGGATCTTTCCCCGGGCGGCAGTATAGCCTCCTGATTCAACGGAACGCGTTACGTGGCCACTCCCCTGCCCCAGATCCTGAGCAACCTGCACGCCGCCGCCGAGGCCGCTGGCAGGCCCGACCCACGCCTGCTGGCGGTGTCCAAGACCCAGCCGGCCGAGGCCGTGGCCGCGCTGGCCGCACAGGGCCAGCACGCCTTCGGCGAGAACTACGTGCAGGAAGCACTGGCCAAGATGCAGGCGCTGCAGCACCTGGCGCTGGAATGGCACCTGATCGGCCACCTGCAGTCGAACAAGGCCGATGCCGTGGCCAGCCATTTCGACTGGGTGCAGAGCGTGGACCGTTCCAAGCTGGTGACCGCGCTGGCACGCCATCGCCCGGCCGCGCGTGGCCCGCTGAACGTACTGATCCAGGTCAACATCGACGATGAATCCAGCAAGCATGGCTGTGCACCGGAAGAAGTGGATGCACTGGCCGCCGCGATTGCCGCCGAACCCAGCCTGCGCCTGCGTGGCCTGATGGCGATTCCCGCACCGTGGCCGGAAGCGGAGCGCCGTCGGGATGCATTCGTGCGCATGCGCACACTTTTCCAGTCGCTGGCTGCCCAGCACGCGCAGATCGACACGCTGTCGATGGGCATGAGCAGTGACTACGCCGAAGCCATCGCCGAGGGTGCCACCCTGGTGCGTATCGGCACCGCTCTGTTCGGCGCGCGCCCGCGCCCGGCCTGATATTCCAAGGAGACTTCCATGGCAGTTGATTCCATCACCTTCATCGGCGGCGGCAACATGGCCCGCAGCCTGATCGCCGGCTTGATCCGCCAGGGCGTGCCTGCCACGCACATCCACGTGGCCGAACCGGTGGCCGCATTGCGCGAGTCACTGGCTGCCGACTTCGACGTGCAGGTGCACGACAACGCCGCTGATGCCGCCGCACAGGGCAATACCTGGCTGCTGGCGGTGAAGCCGCAGGTACTGCGCGATGTATGCCAGTCGCTGCAGGCGCTGGCACAGGCGAACCGGCCGCTGGTGGTGTCGATTGCCGCCGGCATCACCAGCGCGCAGCTGGAACGCTGGCTGGGCGGGAACCTGCCGGTGGTGCGCGCGATGCCGAACACACCGGCCCTGCTCGGCGCCGGCGTGACCGGCCTGTACGCCACCGCGTCGGTGGATGCGCAGCAGCACGCACGCGCCGAACAGGTGCTGGCCAGCGCCGGGCGCACGGTGTGGATCGACAGCGAGTCGCTGATGGATTCGGTCACCGCCGTATCCGGCAGTGGCCCAGCCTATGTCTTCCTGCTGGCCGAAGCGATGGAAGCGGCGGGTATCGCACAGGGCCTGCCTGCAGAAGCGGCGCGCACGCTGGTGGTGCAGACCCTGCTGGGTGCCTCGCGCATGCTCGATGAAGCCGGCGAAAGCCCGGCCGAACTGCGTCGCCGCGTGACCTCGCCCAACGGCACCACCCAGGCCGCGATCGAGAGCTTCCAGGCCGGTGGTTTCGAGGCGCTGGTGGATAAGGCGCTGCGCGCCGCGCAGGTGCGTGGGCAGGAATTGTCGGCGGCGAATGATTGATCCCGATGTGTGCCGACCAACGGTCGGCACCTACCAGCATCCACGCATAGCGTGGATGCTCACTGCCCCAATGTGGCCATGACGAAATCGACGAAGCACTGCAGGCGCGGACGCGGCCGTCGATCCGGCAGGTAGATCAGGTGCATCGGTCGCGGTTCGGGCAGGTAGTCGCGCAGCAGCGGCTTCAACCGCCCGGCCGCGATTTCGCCGGCCAGCAGCGCGGTCGGCTGCAGCACCAGCCCTGCGCCGGCCACGGCGGCCTCGCGCAACGCGACACCATCATTGCAGGTCAGGCGCGCTTCCCAGTCCACCTGTTCGCCGTTGGCCAGCTGCCAGCCATGGCCGCCGCGCCAGGCCAGGTGGCTCAGGCAGTCATGCCCGGCCAGATCCCCAGGGGTGCGCGGCGTGCCACGCCGGCGCAGATAGGACGGTGCCGCGCACAGGCTCATCGCGTACGGCGGCAACGGCCGCGCCACCACTTCCTGTGACGGCAGCGGCCCAACGCGGATTGCCACGTCGAAGCCATCCTCGATCAGGTCTACGCGGCGGTTGCTCAGGTCCAGCTCGATGTTCAACTGCGGCTGCGCGCGCAGCAGGCCGGCCAGTTGTGGCGCCAGCACGCAGCTGCCCCAGGTGGTTGGCGCGCTGACCCGCAGCAGCCCGCGGGGTTGTACCTGCAGTCCGGCCACGTCCGCCTCCGCCTGCTGCACCTGCTCCAGCACCTGCCGGCACCCGGCCAGGTAGGCGCTGCCGGCTTCGGTCAGGCGCTGGCGGCGGGTGTTCCGTTGCAGCAGCGCGGTCCCCAGGTGCGCCTCCAGCTGCTGGATGTACTTGCCGACCATCACCGCCGACACCTGCAGCTGTTCAGCGGCTCCTGCAAAGCTTCCGCACTCGGCCACGGCGACGAAGGCCCGCATGCAGCGAAGGGTGTCCATTGCTAATCCAGAGTTAGGAATCTGCGAAGCATACGCCGCTTACCTAACCCCTCTGTGAGGGCGCAGACTGCGCCCATTCCCCCTCTCGCAAGGAACGGCCATGAAGATCCTCCTCGTCGGTGCCAGCGGCACCCTCGGCCAGGCAGTCGCCCACCAGCTCGGCCAGCAGCATCAGATCCTCGCCGCCGGCCGCAACAGCGGTGAGCTGCGCGTCGACCTGACAGACGACGCCAGCGTCGCCGAACTTTTCGCGCGCACCGGTCCGGTCGATGCAGTGATCTCCACCGCTGGCAAGCTGCACTTCGGTCCGCTGAAGGACATGACACCCGAGCAGTTCAACCTCGGCCTGCAGGACAAACTGCTGGGCCAGGTGCGGCTGGCACTGGTCGCCCAGCACCACCTCAACGCCGGCGGCTCGATCACCCTGACCAGCGGCATCGTCAGCGCGCAGCCGATCCGCGATGGCGTCAACGCCACCTCGGTGAATGCCGCGCTGGAAGGCTTCGTGCGTGCCGCTGCGCTGGAACTGCTGCCGCGTGGCCTGCGCATCAACGTGGTCAGCCCGAACGTGCTGATCGAATCGATGGCGGCTTACGGCCCCTATTTCCCAGGCTTCGAAGCGGTGAGCGCGCAGCGCGCGGCGCTGGCCTTCCAGCGCGCGGTGGAAGGCATCCAGAGCGGCGAGACGATCACGGTCTGGTAAGAAAAAAGGGAACGAAAAGGGGACGGAGGGGATTAAGTCGTTAATGCACAAACGACATAATCCCCTCCGTCCCCTTTTCGCGGATCACTCCCAGCGCATCGGGCCGTCGCCGCGTTCGCCGAGGACGTCTTCGGGGTTGGCCAGGCGGCAGCGCTGCAGCGACAGGCAGCCGCAGCCGATGCAGCCGGTCAGTTCATCGCGCAGCAGTTCCAGCATGTGGATGCGCTCCTCCAGCTCGGTGCGCCAGCGCGCGGACAGCTTGGCCCAGTCGGCCTTGGTCGGCGCGCGGCCCTCGGGCAGGCTTTCGAAGGCACGGCCGACAGCTTCCAGTGGCATGCCCACCCGTTGCGCGACGCGGATCACGGCCAACCGTCGCAGCACATCACGGCTGTAGCGCCGCTGGTTGCCCGAGGTGCGCAGGCTGCTGATCAGCCCCTTGCGCTCGTAGAAATGCAGCGCGGAAACCGCCACGCCACTGCGCTGGGAGACTTCGCCAACGCTGAGTTCCTGGGAAACCATTGCTTGACCTAAACTGCAGTTGAGGTGGCATGCTGCTATCTTCGCCGCCAGTTGACAAGCGCGGCCCGCATCTGACTCGTATGTCCCCCACTCTTTCGCCCGCCGACGCCCGTGCGCCGGCTGATACGTCGATCCTGTCTCCCCGCTATCGCGCCACCACCATCGGCATGGTGGCACTGGTGGCGCTGCATGCCTTCGAGGCCCTGGCGGTGGCGGCCGCCATGCCGACCGTGGCCGAGGCGCTGGATGGCCTGCGCCTGTATGCGCTGGCCTTTGGCGGCACCCTGGCCACCAGTGTCATCGGCATGACCCTGGCCGGACGCTGGGCCGACCGCCAGGGACCAGCTCGGCCGCTGTGGTATGGCCTGGGCTGCTTCGTGCTGGGCCTGCTGCTGGCCGGCTTCGCCATGCGCATGGGCATGCTGGTGGCCGGGCGCCTGCTACAGGGCCTAGGCGCAGGCGCGATCTCGGTCTCGCTGTACGTGATGGTTGGCCGCAGCTATCCCGAACACCTGCGCCCGAAGGTATTCGCCGCGTTCTCCGCCGGCTGGGTGGTGCCGTCGATGATCGGTCCCGCGCTGAGCGGGCTGATCGTGCAGCATCTCGGCTGGCGCTGGGTGTTCCTGGCCGTACCACTGCTGGCGGTCCCGGCCGCGCTGCTGCTGCGCCCGGCGCTCGCACGCATGCAGCCCACTCATGCTGTCAGCAGCGACGATGGTCGCGGCAACGTGGTGCGCTGGGCCAGCGGCGCCTCGCTGGCGGCGCTGCTGCTCTACTTCGGCGGCCAGCAGCGCGGCCTGCCCGCCCTGCTCTGCATTGGCGCAGCGCTGCTGGCGCTGCTGTTCTGCGTGCATCGCCTGCTGCCCGCCGGCACATTGATCCTGCGCCGCGGATTGCCCAGCGTGATCGCGCTGCGCGGCGTCGCGGCGGCCGCATTCTTCGCCTGTGAGGCCTACCTGCCACTGCTGTTGCAGCGCGAACGCGGGCTCTCGCCCAGCTGGGCCGGTGCCGTGCTCAGTCTTGGTGCACTGGGCTGGTTCGCCGGTTCATGGCTGCAGGGCCACCAGCAGCGCGGCTGGTCACGCCAGCAGCTGCTGCGCGTTGGCACACCGCTGATGACGATCGGTATCGCCGCCACATTGGCCGTGCTGTTCAACGCAGTGCCGCTGCCGGTGGCCCTGGTCGGCTGGGCCATGACCGGCTTCGGCATGGGCATGATCTACGCTAGCCTGTCGGTGCTGACGCTGTCGTTGTCCGCACCGCACGAGCAGGGTGCCAACACCTCGGCGCTACAGTTGAGCGAGGCGCTGTCGGTAACCACCGCGCTGGCGGTTTCCGGTGCGCTGTTCGCGCTGTTCGTGGAAGCCGCGCCACACACCGGCTACCTGTTGTGCCTGGCGATCACCTTCGGCCTGGCGCTGCTGGCCACGGTGATCGCACGACGGGTGTAGCACCGCCGCATTGCGGGATTGCCGGCCAGCGGCCGGCACTACCGGCTGCCGGTCCCCATGTCATCGATATCCCGGTGCAGGATGCGCCTCACCTCCAGCACCGCCTGCGGGGTTTCCTGCACGCTGTGGCCGGAGATGATCACCTTCTCCGACAGCGCGCCCGGCAGATGTGCGCTCCAGTACGGCACCAGCCCATCATCGGATTTTTCCACCGGCAGCTCCGGCTTGCGCTGGGCGATGATCGAGTGGTACTTCAGGCCCGCCTCAATCGGCAGCTGTGCGGCGGCCTTCACGAACGGATCGCTGGCCTTGAGGTTGTCGATGCTGTTCGGGATCTTCGGCTTGGCGGTGCCATCGACCTGCTGCTCGGCCTGCGCCAGCGCCATGAACACGTCCTCGAACTTGCCGAGGATTGTCAGCGGCAGGCGTACCAGGCGACCAATCAGGCGACCGACCTTGTTGCCGGCAATGTCGGTGCCCTGGTGCGGCGCGGCGATGAAGATCGCACGCTCCACGTTCGGCTGTGCCTTGAAATGCAGCAGCGGACCCAGCTTGTTCTGCACCCGCTTCAGCCGTTCCCCCTTCAGGTCGTAGTTGGCCAGCAGGTCGTTCCACAGTACATCGCCGGAATCGCTCACCAGCAGGCGCGCCAGCACGCCGCCCATGCTGTGACCGATGTAGACCATGTCCTTCGACGCACGCGTGCTGCCGTTGGGATCGAAATGCTTCAGCGTGTCGTTGAATGCATTGGCGATCTCGTAGCGGTTCAGCGCGATCGGCGCATTGGTCGGGTAATAGACCTGCCACACCTGGAACTGCTGGCGCAGCTCGGGGTCACCCATGATCTCGTTGGCCAGGTTCACCCACGCTTCCGGGCTGCTGGCCAGGCCGTGCAGCATGAAGATGATGCGGCGGTTCGGGTCCCACGGCTGCATCAGGTAGATGTGCGGCTCGCCGATGCCCTCGCTCATGCCGAACAGGGTACGCAGCGACTGCCGGGCGAAGCCACTCTGCGCCAGCCACAGGCCGTAGGCGGCAGTGAAGTTGCCGGCCAGCGGTACCTGCTCACCGTGCAGAGTGATGCGCTCGGTCGCTTCCGGCGAATAGGCATCCAGCTCGACCCGGCGCGTGCGCATCACGTCTTCCAGGCTGCTGCCCTCGAACCGCAGCAGTGCGGTGACGTTGATCGAGGACATCTCACTGAACTCGGGCACCGAATCGTCATGGCGGTGGCGGCGGCCACGACGCTCGTCGTCCTCGTCGTCCTGCGCGGTTTCAGCCTTCGGGCCGTCGGGCGCGATCACTGGCGCGACCAGTTTCGGCGGGTCCATCACCATCACCAGTTCGGCACCGAAGCCATCGCGGCGATAGGTGCTGCGCAGGCCAACGAAGCTGACCGTTCCCGCCGGCACCAGCTGCGCCGGAATGCTCTTCAGGCCCAGCTGCTGGTAGTTGGAGGCCAGCGACCAGCTACCGACCGTGAGCGGCTTCGTATAGTCCTCGCCGGCCAGCGCAGCGGCGCGTGCGCGCACGAACAGCACCACTGCCGCCTTCTCGGCCGCGTAGTTGTAGTAGTCGCGCACCTGCGTCTGCCGGTCCTCGAAGGCCCGGTCGGACGGTGAGCGGCCACTGTAGAACAGGTAGGCATAGGCATAGCGCGCGGCTTCCAGCCAGGCATCCAATGCCGCATCGCTCATCGGCGGGTCGCCTGCGGCGGTCTTCTTTGGCGTCATCGCCAATGCAGCCTTCACCCACAGCTCGGACAGCGCCGACAGCCGCTGCTCGACATTGAGGTCGTCGGTCATCAGCAGCGTGCTGCGGCAGACCAGGAAGTCCTTCTCGCACTGCGATTCGTCCAGGCCCGCTGCGCTGAGCGTTTCACGCGCGGCCGGGCTGAGCTTGCCGGTGTTGAGCACATCCGCGCGCTTGTTGACCAGCGAATCGCTGGACTTGACCTGCTTGACGGTGACCATCGCGCAGCCGCTGCTGCCCAGCAGCAGGAAGGCGGCGAACAACACCGGCAGCAGGCGCTGCCAGCGGGTCAGAAAGAGTTGGGTCATTACTGCGGGTCCTGCTCGGTGCCGGGCACGCCCTGGCGGATCACGGTGGAGAAATGCTCGCCATCACCCAGGTCCAATGCGCGCTGGGTGATGCGGCCCTTGTCGTGCAGCTCGGCGTACGGCACGCCCGGCGTGAGTGCACCGACCTCCTGCGCGTACTCGGCCAGATAGCCGGACAGCAGCAGCCGATAGTCCAACGGCAGGCGCGGTGCGATGTGGCGGGCCAGGTCGAAGACGATGGTCGTGCAGTTGCTGGTCAGCGTGTTGTAGAAGCCCGGCTTGGCATCCAGGTCACGCGCCTGTTCGATGTACGCGGCGAACAGTTCCTTCAGCTGCGCGCGGTCCATGCCATGCAGGCGGTACAGGTAGACATCTTCGCCACGTGCGTTGGTGCGGGTGCGGATGATGTCGGTCTCCTCCGAAGCCACCAGGGTCATCTCGAACTTGCGGAAGAAGCCGCCCAGCGCGGAGAACGACTCACCGCGCTCCTTGCGGATCTCCAGCGAGAACACCACGTGGCGACCATCCTCGAAACCGAACGAGATCAGCGTGTGGGCGATCGCCGGGCCCATCCAGTACGACAGCACCAGGTCGGCCGAGCGCAGCTGGTCCAGGTCGTATTCGCGGCGCACCCAGTGCGCGTCGTAGTCGGTTTCGCTGCGCCAGCTGAAGTCGCGCACGTTGTCCAGCACCACGTGGCGCCCGTCGAAGGACACCACGTGCAGGCGCTGGGCCACGTCGTCGGCCCATACGCGGTCCTGGCGCGGGGTCAGCAGCAGCCACCACAGGCCGGCCAACGCCAGCGCCGCACCGAAGGCCGTCCCCAGGCGGCGCGAGGCACCCCCGCGCGCGACCCGCCACGACGCCCACAGCGCCACCAGCAACCACAGCACGGCCACGCCGGTGGCCAGCCAACCCGGCCCCGGCAGCTGGTAGGCCAGCAGCCCGCTCACCCACAGCGCCGCCAGCGCCATGGCACTCCCTGTCATCCAACGTCCTGCGGCGTTCACTGGCATCCTGTCGAGGTCTTCAAGCCGCATAGTTAGCCACAAGCGGGTTCACCGTGGCATCTACGGACCGTTCAGGCTGGGCGGCGCACCGTCGGCGGCGGCCTCTGCGGCCAGGTTTACTTCACAGGAGCAACGATGGGCATCACTTCCGTGGCCGGCGTTCCGGTCCAACCCCGGCACCGAGCCACCTGCCACTGCGGCACGGTCGAACTGCTGCTGGACCTGCCGGACGGTATTGTCGAACCCCGCCGCTGCGACTGCTCGATGTGCCGGCGCCGGGGGGCCATTGCCGCCAGCGTCAGCCGCGCGGGCCTGCAGGTGGTGCGCGGGCAGAACCACCTGCAGCTGTACCAGTTCAACACCCATGTGGCCGAGCACTATTTCTGCGGTATCTGCGGCATCTACACCCATCACCGGCGCCGCTCCAACCCGGAACAGTACGGCTACAACGTGGCCTGCCTGGAAGGCATCGACCCGTTCGCGCTGGGTGTGATCCCAGTCAACGATGGGGTCAACCATCCCGCCGACCGCCCCGGTTAGTGGCGAGTGCGCCGTGGCGGTGCGGCAACCTTCTGCCAGGGGGCCATGCCGCTGCGGCCGGCCCGCACCGGGCGCTTCAGCCAGGGCCGGCGGGGCGTCGCCTGCGGTTCGGTGGCGACCGGGGGAGGAACAGGTCTGCGGCCGGGCCAGAGATGATCGAGCAGCCACATGGCAGGTCTCCGTGGGGGACGGGGACGACCTACGCTAGCGGCACCTGGGCAAAGAACGGGTGAGGGCGCTGCGGCAGCCAGATGACAGCCGCGCCCCCCTCAGTCCTGCGGCCGTGACCGGCCCAGGCGGCGCACCAGCACGAAGAACAACGGCACCAGCACCACTGCCAACACCGTGCCGGAGACCATGCCGCCGATCACGCTCATGCCGATTTCACGGCGGCTGACCGCGCCCGCACCGGTGGCCAACGCCAACGGAATCACACCGGCCACAAATGCCAACGACGTCATCACGATCGGACGCAGGCGCAGGCGTGCGCCCTGCAGCGCCGCCTCCACCGCCGAACTGCCGGCGCGATAGCGGGCTTCGGCAAACTCAACGATCAGGATCGCGTTCTTGGCCGACAGGCCGATGGTGGTCAGCAAGCCGACCTGGAAGTAGATGTCGTTGACGAACCCGGCCGCCGTGGTCGCCAGCACGGTACCGATCACGCCCAGGGGGATCACCAGCACCACCGCCACCGGCACCGTCCAGCTCTCATAGAGCGCCGCCAGGCACAGGAAGATGAAGGCGATGGAGGCGGTGTACAGCCACAACGTCTGGTTGCTGGCCAATTGTTCCTGGTAGGACAGGCCACTCCACTGCAGGTCGAACCCGGGTTGATCGGCAACCAGCGCCTGCATGCGCTGCATCGCCTCGCCCGAACTGCGGCCTTCAGCGGCGCTGCCCTGGATCTGCATCGCCGGCAGGCCGTTGAAGCGCTGCTGCAGTTGCGGCCCACGCGCCCAGTGGCTGCTGGCGAAACTGGCAAACGACGCCATCTGGCCGTTGCCACCGCGCACATACCACTGGCCGATGTCGTCGGGCACGCTGCGGTAGGGCTGGTCGCCCTGCATGTAGACCCGCTTGACCCGGCCACGGTCGAGGAAATCGTTGATGTAACTGCCGCCCCAGGCCGCGGACAACGTTGAATTGATGTCGGCCTGGGCCAGGCCGAGCGCGCTGGCCTGGGCATGGTCGATGTCCAGCCGCAGCTCGGCCTTGTCGCCCAGACCGTTCAGGCGCACCGAGGTGAGCCCGTCGTCTTCGCCGGCCGCACGCACCACCTGTTCCTGCGCTGACTGCAGGGCCACGCGCCCGGCCGCGCTGGTGTCCTGCAGCCACAGTTCGAAGCCGCTGGACTGGCCCAGTCCACGCACCGCCGGCGGTGCCAGTACATTGACCTTGGCATCCGGCAAGCTGCGGAAGTAGGCATTGGCGCGTGTGATGATCGCTGCAGCGGTGTTGTCGCCCGTGCGCTCATCCCAGGGTTTCAGTGCGAGAAAGCCCTGCCCCGCGTTCTGGCCGGTGCCGGCATTGTTGCGGCCGACCACCACGAACACCACATCCAGGTTCTGCTTTTCGTGCTCCATGAAGTAGCGGCTGATCTGCTCGCCCAATGCTTCGGTACGCGCCATCGGCGTGCCTTCCGGCGTGGAGAACTGGAAGGTTACCTGGCCCTGGTCTTCCACCGGCAGGAAGCCGGTGGGCATGCGCGCGTACAGCGCGACCATGGCGACCACCAGCAGCAGGTAGAACGCCATCCAGCGCCGCGGCCGGGTAACGACGCCACCGAGCTTTCCCTGGTAGGCCAACTGGCTGCGCTCGACGCCCCGGTTGAACGCCCGGAAGAAACGACCCTGTGGCTTCTGCGCCGAAGACGGCTTGAGCAGGGTCGCGCACAGCGCCGGGGTCAGCGTCAGCGCCACCAGCGCCGACAATGCCATGGCAGATGCAATCGTGATCGAGAACTGCCGGTAGATGATGCCGGTGGAACCACCGAACAGCGCCATCGGCAGGAACACCGCGCCCAGCACCACGGTGATGCCGATCAACGCGCCGGTGATCTCGCCCATCGATTTTTCGGTCGCTTCGCGCGGCGGCAGATGCTCGTCGTGGATGATGCGCTCCACGTTCTCCACCACCACGATCGCATCGTCGACCAGCAGCCCGATCGCCAGCACCATCGCGAACAGGGTCAGTGTGTTGATGGTGAATCCGGCAACGGCCAGCACGCCGAACGTGCCCAGCAGCACCACAGGCACCGTGATCGCCGGAATCAGCGTGGCGCGCAGGTTCTGCAGGAACAGGAACATCACCACCACCACCAGAACGATGGCTTCGATCAGGGTATGGATGACCCCCTCGATCGAGACCCGCACGAACGGTGTGCTGTCACGCGGGTAGGCCACCTGCAGGCCGGGCGGGAAAGTCGGCCGCAGCCGCTCGATCTCCGCGCGCACCGCATCGGCCGTGGCCAACGCATTGGCGCCGGAGGCCAGAGTGACCGAGAAGCCAGCCGCCGGATAGCCATTGAGATAGCTGCTGGTCTGGTAGTTCTCCGCGCCGATCTCGACCCGTGCGACGTCGTCCAGCAACACCGCCGCGCCATTGGGCAGCGTGCGCAGGATGATCGCGCGGAACTGTTCGGGCGTCTGCAGGCGCGACTGCGCGGTGACCGTGGCGTTGAGGCTCTGCGTCGGGCTGGACGGCATCGCGCCCAGCTCACCCGCCGTCACCTGGGTGTTCTGCGCCTGGATCGCGGCGCGCACGTCCGAGGGCATCAGGTCATAGGCGCGCAGCTTGTGCGGGTCCAGCCACACGCGCATTGCGTAAGCCGAGCCGAACACGTTGATCTCGCCGACACCGGGAATGCGGCTGATCGGATCCTGCACATTGCTGACAAGGAAATCGGAGACGTCCACGCGCTCCATGCGCCGGCTGGTGTCGTACAGCGAGACCACCATCAGCGAATCGCCCTGCGACTTGGCGACCGTCACGCCCTGCTGCTGCACTTCCTGCGGCAGCCGGTTGATCGCCTGATTGACGCTGTTCTGCACCTGCACCTGGGCGATATCCGGGTTGGCGCTCTGGTCGAAGGTGACCGTGATGCGCGCCTGCCCGGACGAGGAACTGGTGGACGAGAAATACAGCAGGTGGTCGATGCCCTTGATCTGCTGCTCGATCACCTGGGTGACGCTGTCTTCCACCGTCTGCGCCGAGGCACCGGTGTAGTTGGCGGTGATGTTGACCTGCGGCGGCGCGATGTCCGGGTACTGCTCCACCGGCAGCTGGGTCACCGCGATGGTGCCGAAGGCCATGATGCAGATCGCCAGGACCCAGGCGAATACCGGGCGATGGATGAAGAAGCGCGGCAGCATCTGCTCAGTCCTTCCCGACCGGTGCCGGTGCCGGCTTCACCCGCACCGTCATGCCATCGGCCAGGCCCTGCGCGCCGGCCACCACCACCTGCTCGCCGGCGGCCAGGCCATCAAGCACCAGCCACTGGTCGCCGATCGCACGCGCGGTGCGGAACAGCCGCAGCCGCGCCTTGCCGTCCTTGTCCACCAGCCACGCCTGTGCCTCGCCCTTGGGGCTGCGGTCGACCGCCGCCTGTGGCACCAGCAGCGCCTGCTGGCGGGTTCCCTGCCCCACCAGCGCGCGCACGTACATGCCCGGCAGCAGCTGCCCATCCGGGTTGGGGAAACGCGCCCGCAGGGTGATGCTGCCGGTCTCCTGCTGCACGTCCACGTCGGCAAATTCCAGCGTGCCGGGCAGCGGGTAGTCGGTGCCATCGGACAGGCGCAGCCGCACCGGTGCTGTGTCGGCCTGCACGCCACCGTCGGCGATGGCGCGGCGCAGTGCCAGGTACTCATTGCTGGACTGGGTGATGTCCACGTTCATCGGGTCCATCTGCTGCACCCGTGCCAGTGGATCGGCCTGGCCCGAGGTGACCAGCGCCCCCGGCGTGAACAGCGCGCGGCCGATGCGCCCGGCAATCGGCGAGGTCACCGTGGCAAACCCCAGCCGTGTGCTGGCCGTGTCACGCGCGGCCTGTGCGGCCTGCGCCACGGCGGCAGCCTGCTGGTCGCTGGCGATCGCATCGTCCACGTCCTGGCGCGCGGCCAGCTGGTCCTTGCCCAGCGCCTGCATGCGCTGCGCCCGCAGGCGCGCGGTCACCGCAGCGGCCTCGGCGGTCTTCAGGTTGGCCTGCGCCTCGTTCAGCGCAGCCTGGTACAGCGCGGGCTCGATCTGGAACAGTGGCTGCCCGGCCTTCACCCACTGGCCCTGCTCGAACAACCGCTTCACCAGCACGCCATCCACCTGCGGACGCACGTCCGATTCCTGCGAGGCAACGCTGCGCCCAGGCAGTTCCTGCTGCAGTGCCAGCGGCTGGCTGCGCAGGGTCAGTACCGTCACCTCAGGCGTCGTCGCGCCGGGCTTGGGCGCGTCCTTGCCGCAGGCGCTGAGCAGCCCCACCAGGGCGAGCGCCAGCAGCGGCAGGCCCGCGGTTCGCGGCAGCCGCCAGGCACGGTACGGACGGGAGGGGTTCGGAAGGATCATCGGCTGCAGGTTCCACGCGTGGGGGAGCGTTCGGCGCCGAATATAGAAGACGTGGCGGCACGATCCTGCTAAATGGCGCATGAAACATTTTTCATTTGCAGTCGCTGCCCACGATTGCGAGGATGCCCCTGTCCCACTCTGCACACTGGCCCATGCCGCGCGTACTCACCATCGAGGACGATCTTGTCACTGCCGAGGAGATCGCCACCGAACTGCGCAGCCACGGCTTCGACGTGGACCTGGCCAGCGACGGCAGCAACGGCCTGGCGCTGGCACGTGCAGGCGACTACGCGGTGATCACCCTGGACCGCATGCTGCCCGGCATCGACGGGCTGGCCCTGGTCACCGCCTTGCGCCGTGAAGGCATCACCACGCCGGTGCTGATGATCAGCGCACTGTCTGACGTGGATGAGCGCGTGCGCGGCCTGCGCGCCGGCGGCGACGACTACCTGACCAAGCCCTTCGCTTCCGACGAAATGGCTGCACGCGTGGAAGTGCTGATCCGGCGCCAGGGCCAGGCCGCTGCCATCGACAACGTGCTGCGCGCCGGTGACCTGGAACTGGACCTGATGGCCCGTTCGGCGCGACGCGGCGGGCATGAAATCGCGCTGCTGCCGACCGAGTTCAAGCTGCTCGAATTCCTGGTCCGCAACGCCGGCCAGGTGGTCACCCGCAGCATGCTGTTCCAGGAAGTCTGGGGCTACCACTTCGATCCGGGCACCAACCTGATCGACGTGCATATCGGCCGCGTGCGCAAACGCATCGAACAACCCGGCCGACCGCAGCCGATCATGACCGTACGGGGAACCGGCTATGTCTTCGACGCGCAATCCTGACCACTGGCGCTCTTCCAGCAGCAGACTGCTGGGCCTGTACTGCATCCTGTTCGTGGCGTGGTCGAGCCTGCTGCTGGGCGTGATGTACTGGCGCATCTCGGATTACCTGAGTGACCTGACCGAATCGGGCCTGCAGCAGCGCGCGCACCTTTTCATGAGCTTCGACGGCCCGGCACTGGATGAAGCATTGCGCGACAGCCAGCGCTTCGATCTGCACCAGGTCTATACCTATGGGTTGTTCGACAAAGCCGGCATGCCGATGGCGGGTCCGCTGACAGCGATCCCCGAGGGACTGCCGCTGGATGGCAACTCGCATGCGGTGGACGGTTGGACGCTGGCCGATGGCCGCCACGACAACGGCGGCAGTGCGCTCGGCGTGGTGACCCGCGATGGCCGCACGCTGGTATTCGTACGCCAGAATGGCAAGCTCATGGCGGTCAACAGCATCATCCTCGATGCGCTGCTGTGGGGCGTGTCGCTGACCGTCATTCCCGGCCTGGTGGGCTGGCATCTGCTGCGTCGGCGCCCGTTGAAACGTATCCAGCAGATCGAAGCGGCCACCAACCGCATCGTTGCCGGCGACCTCGGCCAGCGCCTGCCGGTGTCCAGCCGTCGCGACGAGATCGATCGGCTGTCGAGCATCGTCAATGCCATGCTGGAACGCATCGAACAGCTGATGACCGAGGTCAAAGGCGTGTGCGACAGCATCGCCCACGATCTGCGCACCCCGCTGACCCGCCTGCGCGCGCATCTGTACCGCATGCGCGTGGGCCTGGACGAACGGGACCCGCATGCCGATCCACTGGACAAGGCGCTGGCCGAGACTGACATGCTGATGGCGCGCTTCGCCGCGCTGCTGCGGGTGTCGGAACTGGAGAGCCACCAGCGACGTTCGGCCTTCGACGCGGTCGACGTCTCCGAGCTGCTGCAGGAACTGCACCAGTTCTACCTGCCACTGGCCGAAGAGAAGCAGCAGTTGCTGGAGCTGCAGGTGGACCCGAAGGTGGGCCCGCTGCGTGGCGACCGCGAGCTGCTGTTCGAAGCGCTGGCCAACCTGCTGTCCAACGCTCTGCAGTTCACCCCTGCACACGGCCGCATCCTGCTGCGTGCGGTCGATGATCACGGCGCCCCGAGGATCGATGTGATCGACAACGGGCCGGGCATTCCGCCACAGGACCGCACGCTGATCTACCAGCGCTTCTTCCGTGGCAGCAGCAGCGCCGGCCAGGGGCCTGGATTCGGCCTGGGCCTGTCGATCGTGGCCGCCATTGCCGGCCTGCACGGCTTCCGTGTCCGTGCCGGCAGCGCCCCCAGTGGCGGCGCCTGGATGAGCATCCGCGGCGCGACGGACGGCCTGCCCTGAGCAATGGCCTTCGAGCCAATGCGCGGCCCCGCGCAGGAAAGGAAAATCAGCTGGCAACCCGCGCGTGGTCACCGGCACCATCAGCTATCGGTTCTGATCACGGCCAACGCTGGCCGCCGCAGCGGCAGGTGCAACAGCACCGCGCATGCGGCGGTCAGCAGCGCCAGGACACGCAGCAGTATCGCCAGCGCCTCGGCACTGGCCTGCTGCAGCTGTGCGCCACTCATCGCCGGAAGCAGTGCCTGTGCCTGTGCATGCGCACCCGTTGCCAGATAGGCACCGGCGCGCGCCAGCGATGCGGGCGATGCTCCCTGCAGCTGGTGGCCGATCAGCAGCGCAAGTAAGGCCGTGACTGCGGCCAATGCGATGCCTTCACCGGCCACCCGCACGGTTCCGAAGATGCCAGCGGCCATGCCCGCACGCTGCACCGGCACCACGCTGACCGACAGCCCATCCATCAGGCCCCACGGCAAGGCCGTTCCTGCGCCGATCAGCATCAGCAACGGCACCCACTGCGACGGCGACGGATGCGATGCATGGCGCGACAACAGATACAGGCCAGAGGCACAGACCAGCAGGCCCAACGTGCACAGCCGCGCACTTCCAACGCGCTCCGCCCAGCGCGCGGCCAGCATCGGCAGCACCAGCATCGGCGCGGACAAGGCCAGCATCTGCAGCCCGACCAATGTCGCGCTCTGTGCATGCACGCCCAGCAGCTGCAGAGGCAGCACCACCAGCAGCACCACGTAGCCGAAGCAGGTTGCGACCGGCAGCAGCTGGACACCCAGGAACGCCGGTTGCGAGAACAGCGAGAGGTCCAGCAACGGTGAGCGGTGCAGCCGTTCGATGCAGACGAATACCCCGCCCAGCACCAGCGTCGCCAACAGCGCCAGTTGCACGCGCATGGCATGCAGGCCGAATTCACCCAGCCACAGCAGGGCCAGGGTCAACGCCGCCAGCATCAGGCTGAAGCCCAGCATGCCGCCGACATCCAGCCGCCCGCGTTCGCCATGGCTTTCGGACAACGCGCGCGCACCCACGGCGAACGCCGCCAGCGTCAGTACACCGCCCGCGGCGAACACACTGCGCCATCCCAACGCCTGCAGCAGCAGACCCGCGAGCAGCGGCCCCAGCGCCAGCCCCGCACCGAATGTGGTGCCCAGCAGCGCGAACACACGGGCACGCACCGGGCCCTGCCAGGCATGCGCCAGCGCAGCGGTGCCGGACGCCAGCGCCGCTGCAGCGGCAACGCCCTGCAGCCCGCGCGCCAGATCCAGCCACAGCAGCGTAGGGGCCAGGCAAACGACGGCCGTGGCGATGCTGAAGCCCGCCGTACCCAGCAGGAACAACCGCCGCCGACCATAACGATCGGCCAGGCCACCGGCAGCGAGCAACAGGCTTCCGAAGGTGAGCATGAAGGCGTTGGTGACCCACGCCAGCGCAGTCGGCGACGACGCCGCGGAACGGGCCAGCGCCGGCACCGCGACGGCACCGGCCGAGAAGGACAACGGCAGCGCCAGTGCAGCCAGGCAGACGGCAAGCAGCGCCCACCGCTGCTGCGTGTGGGAAGGTACGGGGAGCATCGAAACCGGGGCCATGCGGGCCTCCATCCATCAGGGGCATTGATGATGGACAGGCCGCTATTCCAGAAAAACAGGCTCGATGGACGTTGATTGCGGCCTGATGCTCCGCAATCATGCCCCGCATGGATTCCATCTCTGCCCTGCTGGCCTTCGTCCGTACCGCCGAAGCAGGCAGCATCGTCGGCGCCGCTCGCGTCCTCGGCCTGTCCGCGTCGGCCGTGGGCAAGCGCATCGCCCGCCTTGAACAGGAACTCGGCACGCGCCTGTTCCAGCGCACCACCCGCCGCGTGCATCTCACCGACGAAGGCGAACTGCTGCTGCAGCGCTGCCGGCGTGCGTTGGATGAACTTTCCGAAGCGCAGGCAGACCTGGCGCAGCGACAGCACGCCCCGAGTGGACTGCTGCGCATCGGCCTGCCCACCATCGGCTACCGCTTCCTGCTGCCGGTGCTTCCTGGCTTCCAGCAACGCTACCCGCAGGTGCAGCTGGAACTGGACTTCAACGATCGCATCGTCGACGTGGTCAGCGAAGGCCTCGACGCGGTGATACGCAGCGGTGAACTGGCCGATTCCACCCTGACCGCGCGGCGACTGGGTGGCTTTCGCTTCATCCTCTGTGCGGCGCCCGGCTATCTTCAGGCGCACGGCACGCCCGGTGATGTGGGCGAGCTGCGCCTGCATACCGCGCTGCGCTTCCGTTACCCCACCACCGGAAAGCTGCACCCTTGGCAGCTGCCGGGCATCGAAGGCGATGCTGGAGCGCGCCTTCCCACGGCGATGACCTGCAACAACATGGAGGCCGTGCTGGCCGCTGCGATCGGTTGCATGGGCCTGGCCTGGATGCCTGACTTCCTCGCAGCCGACGCGCTGGCCGATGGCCGCCTGCAGCGGGTACTGCCAGCACTGCCCACGCACCAGGGGCAGTTCTCGTTGCTATGGCCCGGTGGGCGCCATCCCAGTGCACGCCTGCGGGTGTTCATCGACTATGCCGTTGCGCATCTGTTCCAGGGCGACAAGGCGTAGCAGGTCCACAGAATCAGTTGGTGCCCGCCGTCTGCAGGAAATTGCGCAGCACCGGCGACGGCTGTTCCGGCCGCATGCAGAACGGCAGGTCGAAACGCGCTGCTTCGTCCTCCAGCACGCGATAGACGATCTCCTGCGGGCGGAAGCTGGCCATGCTGGCCGGGACGATCGCCACGCCGGCATCCACCGCCACCAGCGACAGGACCGCATGCATGCCCTGCGCTTCCTGCACGACGCGCGGGGTGAATCCCGCCGCAGTGCACAGGCCCAGCACCTGCGCGTGGAAGCCGATGCCCTCGCCCGCCGGCCATGAAACGAACGGTTCTTCAGCCAGCATCGCCACACTGACCTCCGGCGCGTCGGCCAGCGCATGAGCGCGCGGCAGCGCAATCGCCAGGCGGTCATGGTCGAAGTCGTGCAGTACCAGCTCGGCGGCGGGAATCGGTGGAATCAACACGCCAACGTCGATGCGCTGCTCACGCAGCCACAACTGCTGCTGGCGCGACGTGGCTTCCTGCAGGTGCAACTGCACCTGCGGGTACTGCTGGCGGAAGCGGCGGATCAAACCTGGCAGGCGGCCATACAGCGCACTGCCGACATAGCCTACGCGCAGGCTGCCGGACTGCCCCGCTGCAGCTTCGCGCGTGCGCTGCAACCCCTGCTCGGCCTGCTGCAGCGTTGCCCGCGCCTCCACCAGCAAGGTCTGCCCGGCCACGGTCAGGCCCAGCGTGCGGTTGCCGCGCACGATCAGTTCACTTCCGAGCTCGTCTTCCAGCCGTCGTATCGCCGCGGTCAGCGGCGGCTGCGACATGTGCAGGCGGGCGGCGGCGCGGTGGAAATGCAGTTCTTCGGCCACGGCCACATACTGGCGAAGCAGGCGCAGGTCGATCATCTCGAAGCAGGCAGTGGGAACCCGCCTAGGGTACGCCCTCATCCGCGCACGTCGACGCTGGCGATGGCCGGCCACTGCAGCGCCACCGACTCGATGCTGTCGGCACTGACCGCGCGCAGATCCCTTGGGTACGCCACATGCTCGGCCTCCTGCAGGCGCAGTGCGTGGAACTGGCCATTGCTTGCGCGCAGCACCCAGCCGCCGTCCTGGCAGCGCGTGGACGCCAGATAGGCCACGCCCTGCGCGACCGCGTCCGGATGCAGTTCGTCGGGCTCGCCGTCGATGCCCCACATGCGCGTCTTTGCCACCGGCGAAACCGCGTTGACCACGATGCCATGCTCGGCGCCTTCCAGCGCCAGCACATTGACCAGGCCCAGCGCCGCCAACTTGCCCATCGCGTAAGCCGACAGCCCGCGCTGTGCGTACTGCGGATACAGCGCGCGATCGGAGGTGGTGATGACGATGCGCCCACCGCCCGCCGCGCGCATTGCCGGCCACGCCGCCTGCGCCAGCCACAGCGGCGTCTTCGCGGCCAGGCACAGCATCTGCTCCAGCGCGTCGTCCTCGATCGCTTCCAGCGTCTGGTACTCGACCCAGCCGGCGTTGTGGATCAGGAAATCGATGCGGCCGTGCTGCTGCAGCAGATCCTGCACCAGCCCGTAGCAGCCCGCGCGATGGTCGATGGGATCACTGACGGCCTGCACCGATAGCCCCCGCGCCTGCAATGCTTCGGCACTGTACTGGATGCGAAGCGGATCGCTGCCACGGCCATCAGTGCCGGCACCGACGTCATGCATCACCACATGCGCGCCACGCTCGGCCAGCAGGCGGCTGTAGGCCAGGCCCAGTCCACCGGCAGCGCCGGTCACCAGGCCCACCTGGCCTTCGAAGGAAATACGCGAGATCGGCTTCATGCGCCCAGCTTCAACCAAGCACGCAGGCCGCAGCCAATACTGTTCACCGCCCTCCACGATACGCGCACGCTATCGTCGGAAAGGGGACGGAGGGGATTAAGTCGTTTCAGGCACAGCAGGGCCGATTACGACTTAATCCCCTCCGTCCCCTTTTTCGCTCAGCGGCTGAAGCGGCGCGCGCCGGCGACGCAGATCACCGCGACCACGGTCACCAGCACCATGCTGAGGCTGACCGATTCGTGCAGCAGCAGCGCGGCCAGGGCCAGGCCGAAGAACGGCTGCAGCAACTGCAGCTGGCCAACAGCGGCGATGCCGCCCTGGGCCAGCCCGCGGTACCAGAACAGGAAGCCGATCAGCATGCTGAACACCGCCACGTAGCCCAGCGCCCACCACGCCGACGCACCGACCGCGGTGAACGAGGCCGGGCGCATCAGCACTGTCAGCGGCAGCATCACCGGCAACGCCAGCAGCAGCGCCCAGCTGATCACCTGCCAGCCACCCAGATGGCGGGCGAGCCGACCGCCCTCGGCATAGCCCAGCCCGCACACCACGATCGCCGCCAGCATCAGCAGGTCAGCCTGCAGCGAGGCCTCGATGCCGTTGCGCACCGCATAGCCGACCACGCAGGCACTGCCCAGCAGCGAGAACAACCAGAACGCCGGGCGCGGTCGATCGCCGCCGCGCAGCACGCCGAACACCGCAGTGCTCAGTGGCAGCAGGCCGAGGAACACGATGGTGTGTGCCGATGACGCATGCCGCAGCGCGAGCGCGGTCAACAGCGGAAAGCCGACCACCACCCCCAGACTGACCACCACCAGGCCTGGCAGGTCATTGCGCCGCGGCCACGGCTGGCGCAGCAGAAGGAGCAGGCCAAGGCCGAGCACAGCGGCAATGGTCGCGCGTGCAGCAGTGACGAATCCGGCGTCCAGCTGCAGCACCGCCAAGCGGGTGGCCGGCAGGGAGCCCGCGAAGATCACTACACCGATGAAGCCATTGATCCAACCACTCGCCGACCGTTCCACGCCTGTACTCCTGAAGGTGCCGGACGATGCCCGGCTGGACCTGTATGGAAGCATCCAGCGCGGAACGACCCCAGCTACAATCCAGTACAGTCGCAAGTAACTGTACTGCCTACACTTCCACTACGGTTCCCACATGCCACGTTCGCTCACCCGCATTGAATCGGTCATCCAGACTGTCCGCGCCCGCATCGGTGCGCGGGTGGATGGCCCCGGCTCGCGCCTGCCTTCGGTACGTGCGCAGGCGGCGGCGATGGGGGTGTCGGTCTCCACCGTGGTCGAGGCCTACGAGCGCCTGGCCGCCGAAGGTCTGATCAGTGCGCGCGCAGGATCCGGCTTCTACGTCAGTGGGCCGACCGCCCCGCTGGCGCTGGCTGAAATGGAGCCGCGGCTGGACCGCGCGGTGAATCCGCTGTGGGTGTCGCGGCAATCGCTGGAAACGCCCGCGGGCCACCTCAAGCCGGGTTGTGGCTGGATGCCCAGCGATTGGCTGTACCACGATGGCGTGCGCCGCGGCCTGCGTCGGCTGGCGCGTGCCGATGCATCACAGCTGGTCGACTACGCCGGCCCGCTCGGGCTGCCCCCATTGCGCCAGCTGCTGCAACGGCGCAGCGCGGCACTGGGCATCGATGCGCCGATGGAGCAGATCCTGCTGACCGAATCCGGTACGCACGCGGTCGATCTGCTCTGCCGTTTCCTGCTGAAGCCCGGCGACTGCGTTCTGGTGGATGACCCGAGCTACTTCAACTACCACGCGTTGCTGAAGGCGCACCAGGTGCAGGCCATCGGCGTGCCGTACACGCACAGCGGCCCGGACCTGGAGGCGTTCGCGCAGGCAGTTCAGGCGCATACGCCGCGGCTGTACATCACCAACTCGGGCCTGCACAACCCGACCGGCGCCGTATTGTCGGCCAGCACCGCCCACCGCCTGCTGGGCCTGGCCGAACGCAATGAACTGATCATCGTCGAGGACGACATCTTCGCCGACTTCGAACTGCAGCCTGCACCGCGGCTGGCCGCGCTCGATGGGCTGTCGCGGGTGATCCACGTCGGCAGTTTCTCCAAGACGCTGTCGGCAGCTTCGCGCTGCGGCTACATCGCTGCGCGCCATGACTGGATCGAGGCGCTGACCGACCTGAAGCTGGCCACCAGCTTCGGCGGCGGCCATCTGGCGATGCAGTTGATGCACATCGCGCTGACCGACAGCGGCTACCGCCGCCACATGCAGTCGGTACGTTCGCGCCTGGCCGATGCGCGCCGGCACACGCTGCGGAAGCTGCAGGCGCTGGGCATCACGCCGTGGCTGCAGCCGGAAGCCGGGCTGTTCCTGTGGTGCCAGCTGCCCGATGGCCGCGATGCCGCCGCACTGGCCCGGCAATGCCTGCGCGAGGGCATCGTGCTGGCACCGGGCAACGCGTTCAGTCAGTCGCAGCGCGCGGCCGACTATGTACGTTTCAACGTTTCGCAGTGCCAGGACCCGAGGATCTGGCAGGTATTGGCGCGGGAACTGCGCTGAGCCGAGCACCGACCAGGCAGCGTCCACGCTCAGTCGCCCCGCAGGTAGGTTTCCGCTGGAATTTCCATCAACTCCGGCCCCGAGAGCATCGCACCCTTCAGATCGGCGCCTGCGTTCAGGGCATTGTTGATGGCGTTGAGCGACGAACTGCGTTGGCAGATCGCCTTGAATGCGCCACGTGGTCCCTGGTGGTACATCTTCAATGCACGCTCGAGACCCTCCGCCAATATCGGCTCGCAGTCCAGCGGCAGTTCATGCAGGACGCCCTGCCCATCGCGCGCGGTGAATGTATGCGGCAAACGCACTCCCAGTTCCATATGCGCGATCAGGGCCATGGCAAACGCTTCCGGCAGCCAGATCAGCAGACGGATCACCAACCCGCGGGCCACGCCACGCGCGACCAGGTCCCGCTCGGCCTGTTCCTCATCGACGTCTTCCCGGCCAAGCAACGACAACGCGAGCTCGAAGGCCTCGGTCGAGGGCATTGGAGGTGGGCGATGTTCCATTCGCTGTGTCCTTCAGCTCCAGACAGGCGCGCACCTTAGGCAAAGCAGCGCCGGCGCGCAATGCCTCTTGCGCGCCGCGCTACAGTGGTATGTCCCCCGCTGCAGGAATCCGCGCATGTCCACGTTCTCCGATCCGCAGGCGGTGGCCCGCTATGCCGAAGCGCCGCTGCGCCAGGTGCCCGGCTTCCTCGCCCTGCAGCAGATGAGCCGGCTGCTGCTGGCCGAACGTGTCCCTGCGCAGGGCCGCGTGCTGGTGCTGGGTGCCGGTGGCGGGTTGGAACTGAAGGCCTTCGCCGAGGCGCAGCCGGGCTGGCAGCTGCTGGGGGTCGACCCGGCCGCGCCGATGCTGGCCCTGGCCGAGCAGACACTGGGTCCGCTGATGTCGCGCGTGCAGCTGCTGGAAGGCTATATCGACGATGCACCCGATGCGCGCTTCGACGGTGCCAGCTGCCTGCTGACCCTGCACTTCCTCGATGCCGGGCAGCGCCTGCACACGCTGCGCGAACTGCGCCGGCGCCTGCAACCCGGTGCGCCGCTGGTGGTGGCGCACCACAGCGTGCCGCAGGACCCGGCCGGCAAGCTGCGCTGGTTGCAGCGCTACGCGGCGTTCGCCGAAGCCTCGGGGGTTGCCCACGCCGATGCGCAGCGCGCGATCAACGCCATTGCCGAACGGTTGCCGCTGCTGGCACCCGAGCAGGAGGTCGCACTGCTGCAGGAGGCCGGCTTCGACGGTGTGGAGCTGTTCTATGCCGGCTTCAGCTTCAAGGGCTGGGTGGCGTACGCCGGATGATGCCTACGGCACCACGGTAATGCCGATGCGCTGCATCAACAGCGCCACCTGCTGCACATCCAGTGTGGCGCCACGCAGGTTGGTGCTGCGCAGGTCCAGCTCGCCCAGCTCCGAGTTGGTCAGGTTGCAGTCGGTGAAGTTGGCACTGTTCCAGTCGATCCCCTCGAACTGGCCACCGGACAGGTCTGAGCCCGCGAAGCTGGCACCGCTCACGTTCGCGCCGTCCCAGCGGTTCTCCCACAGTTCGCACTTTTCCAGCGTCACTCGCGAGAAATTGGCATAGCGCAGGTTCGACTTCTTGATGAACGCGCTGCAGAACCAGCTGCACGTGGTGATCTGATTCATGAAGCTGGCGTTGCTGAAGTCCGCGCCCTGCGCACGGCACTCACTGATCTCCAGGCCCAGCGCCTTGATGAAACTGAAGTGGCACATGCTGATGTCGCAACTACGGAAGCTGGCTTCCTTCAATGTGGCGCCGTTGAAGCGGCAACCGGCGCGGTTTTCAGCGTCGTAGAAGCTGCAGTTGATGAACTCGGTGGCGGTGAGGTCAGCGCCGGAGAAATCGCATTCGTGGAACTGCTGGTCGACCACTTTCTGGCCGGTGTACTGGTCCGCGCCGATGCGCAGCTTGCGGTGAACGGTGGGGGACATCGTGGATTCCATGCCAGGTGCCCCGCCATGATGCCGGGCCGCGAGGGCGATCCATAGACGCTGGCGCGGTCGGGTTCACCGACAGTCCAGCCGATCTGTGGCCACGCCCGCTAAATGCACGTTGTTGCACGTTAATGCACGAACGTGCAGACTTGCGGCATGAGCTCCGATCCCAGCCCCCTCCCCGCCCAGCGCACCCTGCAGATCCTCGAGGAACTGCGCCAGCAGGGCCGCGTGGTCGCCGCCGAACTGGCGCGCCGCTATGCCGTCTCCGAAGATTCGATCCGCCGCGACCTGCGCGAGCTGGCCGCCCAAGGCCTGTGCCAGCGTGTCTACGGCGGCGCCGTGCTGCCGCCGCCAAAGGAACGCCCGCTACGCGAGCGCCTGACCCGCGACCGTGGCGACAAGGCCGAACTGGCCGCCCGCGTCTGCGCGCTGCTGCAGCCCGGCCAGGTCGTACTGCTCGACGCCGGTTCAACCAACCTGGCGATCGCCCAGCAGCTGCCGGCCGCTCTCGGCTTGACGGTGATCACCAACGCGCCACAGATCGCCACCGCCGCCAGCGTGCTTGAAGGTACCTCGGTGCAGTTGATCGGCGGACGCCTGGCCAGCGGTGGTGGCGCGGTCGGCGCTGAAGCACTGGCCCAGGTGCAGCGCCTGCGCGCCGACGTGTACCTGCCCGGCCCATGCGCGGTGGACGGCGACACCGGCGTGTGGGCGATGGATGCCGAAGAAGCCACGCTGAAGCGCGCGATGGTGGCCTGCAGCAGCCGCGTCATCGTCGCCGCCACCACCGAAAAACTCGGTGCACGCGGCAACTGGCAGATCGCCAGCCTCGACGAGATCGACGACTTGGTGCTGACCACCTCGGCCCCGCCGGCGCTGGCCGCGCGCTTCCGTGCCGCCGGCATCGCCGTGCACCCCACTCCGCCCTGACCGTACCGCTCATGTCCCTTGCCAACCGCGCGCGTGCCGAACAGCACGCGACCCGCGCTGCGTTCTTCATTCCCGGCTTCGCCACTGCGCTGTGGGCCACCCTGGTGCCATTCGCCAAAGCGCGCACCGACATCAACGACGCTACGCTGGGCCTGGTGCTGCTCTGCCTCGGTGCCGGTTCGCTGCTGGCCATGCCGCTGTCCGGTGTACTGGCCGCACGCCTCGGTTGCCGCCGGGTGATGGTGGCCAGCAGCCTGCTGATCTGCCTGACCGTGCCCGGCCTGGCGCTGGCCGGTTCGGCCTGGTCACTGGGGCTGGTGCTGTTCGTGTTCGGCGCCGCCGTGGGCGCGATGGACTGCACGATGAACGTGCAGGCCGTCATCGTCGAGCGCGAAGCGCGGCGCGTGATGATGTCCGGCTTCCATGCCTTCTTCAGCATCGGCGGCTTCCTCGGCGCGGCCACCATGACCGTGCTGTTGTCCGCACAGCTGCCGCCACTGGCATCGGTGCTGATCGGCGTCGGCGCCATGCTGCTGGTGATGCTGCTGTCGGCGGCGTACTGGCACAGCGAACGCATGCCGCACGACACACCGATGCTGGCCCTGCCGCACGGCATCGTGCTGTTCATCGGCGTGCTGGCGTTCGTCGCCTTCCTCGGTGAAGGCGCGATGCTGGACTGGAGCGCGGTCTTCCTCAGCGATGTGCGTCGCGTCGATGCCAGCCTCGCCGGTATCGGCTACGTAACCTTCACCCTGACCATGACCGTGGCGCGCTTGTTCGGTGACGCAATGGTGGAGCGCGTAGGCCGTGAGCGCGCGATCGTGTTCGGCGCGCTGCTCGCCGCCGCGGGAGTGCTGGTGCTGACCCTGGTCACGCCGTGGCAGGCGTCGCTGGTGGGCTATGTGCTGGTCGGCCTCGGTTGCGCCAACATCGCACCGGCACTGTTCTCGCTGGCCGGCCACCAGACCCGCATGCCCGGCGCACTGGCAATCACCGCCGTTTCCACGCTGGGCTTTGCCGGCATCCTTGCTGGCCCAGCACTGATCGGTTTTGCTGCCAACCACTTCGGCCTGATCGCTGCGTTCATCGGCGTGGCCACGGCCTTGTTGCTGGTGGCCGTGTCCACACGTTGGCTGCGGATGTAGCCCAGGGCCTCAGCGCCGCCTGTGCCGCAGCTTCATCCGCAATCGCCGATAGCCGATCACCGTCGCCGTGGCACACAACGCGGTGCCAGCAACGCTCAGCAGCAGCAACACGGCCAGCCTCGCACCTTCCTGACGCAGCATCGCTGGCAGATCCCAGCTGTGCAGGAAGTAGAACAGCCAGCGCCCCACCCGTTCCCGATGCCCCATCGTCAGCAACGGGTCGCCGGTGGCCAGATCGAGATAGACACGCGTCGCCTCGGCATCGCCGAAATCCACCACTGCCACCGGGAAGCGGCGCACCGCCGCACCATTCATGGCCTCGGGCGCACGCGGATAGAAGTAGGCATCCGCGGCCTGCTGCACCACGAAGCCCTGCATCGGCGCAGCGGACAGCGCCCGCACCTTCTGCTGCAGCCACGCGGCCGGCAGCAACCGCGCAACCTGCAGATGCCCATCGCTGCCGGACACGATGCGGGTATCGCCTTTCCCATCCAGCAGCACCGCGAACAGCTCGCCTCCGATGCGGCGCCACTGGATCTCGACCGGTTGGAAGCGCTCAGCACCGGCCACCGCCAGAAGCTTCGCCGGCTCACCCAACGCGCCATCCACCGTTACCGCGCTGCCACGATAGCGTTCAACATCGATCGCCTCGCGCGTGCTGCTGAAGACCCCCAATGGATTCATCGACATCAGCCCGCTGAAGATCCAGGTGAACACGAAGGCCGCAGCCATCAGTCCGATCAGATGGTGCCAGCGCATCCACGGTTCGACGTACGGCGTCTTCGCACCGGAGCGGTAGCGCCCGCGGAAACGCCAGCGCCACACACCCACCACGATGCCGCTGACCGCCGCCACCGTGCACAGCGCGGACAGCACGATCACCACCCACGTCCAGACCGGATCCACCGACTGCATGCGCAGGAAATACAGCCAGTGCAGCCAGGCCCCCACATAGTTCCAGCGCTGCTGCACATGCGGTGCGTCCAGCACCACTTCACCGGTGCGCGAGGACACATACAGGTCACCGGGCTGTGCGCCCCCCACCTCCACCCGGTACAGCGGCCGGTGCGCGTCCAGCGCGCGCGAATGCGTCCAACGGTCCTCTTCCACGCGCATTGCACCGACAAAGGCCGGGCCGCCAGCAAACTGTGCCGCTGACGCTTCGGCGCGCTGTGCCGACACTGGCAGCAGGGCCTGGCCGGTGACGGCTGACCACGCCCCCACGTTGCTTCCCGTGCGCACCACATACGCAGGCTCGCCACGCAGCGTGGTCAGTGCCACGGTCTCCGGCTCGGCCTGCACGGCTGCAGGCAGCACCGACAGCCCGCGCAGATCGCGGGCCTCCGGCAGCACCGGTAATGCCGCCAGACGTTCACCGGGCGTCAGCTTCGGGTAGCCAATGAACAACATCACCATGCCGCTGACGAACCACAACAGCATCAGCAGGCATCCGCCGATGCCGAGCCAACGGTGCACCAGGTAGGTCCAGCGCTTGGCAGTGGATCGCAGCGACATGGTGCGCGTCCTCAGAAGCGATGGTCGACGGTGAACTCGACGCGACGATCCGCGCCCAGCAGCCACTGCGTGCTGGTGTAGTACGCGGTGGCGTAGTACGCCTTGTCGAATACGTTGAACAGGCGCGCTGACAATCGCGTGCGCGGTGCCGCCTGCCAGGTCAGTGCCAGATCGGTGGTGCTGTAGCCGGGCAGCTCCAATGTGTTGGCGTTGTCGGCATAGCGCTTGCCGACGTAGCGAACGCCACCCGCCGCACTCCAGTCCGGTGCGAACTGCCAGCTCAACCACACACTGGCCAGGCGCTCGGCCACGTTCGGCGGCACGTTGCCATCACGCGACACCAGCATCGCCGGCGAACCCGTGGTTTCCAGGAAGTCCTCGAACTCGGCCTTCAGCACCGTGGCGTTGGCATCCAGCGTCCAGTGCGGCGCGACGTTCCAACTCAGCGATGCCTCGATACCGCGCGAGGTCTGCGCGCCCACCTGCACGCGGCGGTCCGGCACCAGCGGATCGCGGCTGAGCAGCCCGGTCTTGCGGATGCGATACGCTGCCAGCGTCCACTCGCCGCCATTGAAGGCCTGCTTCAGGCCCACCTCGATCTGCCGGCCCTTGGCCAGGTCGAAGGCGCCGTTGGCCGGGCTGATCATCAGCAGCCCACTGACCGGGTCTGCTGCCTGCGAGTACTGCGCATACAGGCTCAGCGTCGGCCGCAGCGCGAACACCGTACCTGCGCGCCAGCCGGTGCTGCTGTAGGTCTTCGAGAACGCGTTCTGGCCGCTGATCAGATCGGTACGGTCGATGCGCGCGCGGTCGTGGCGCAGCCCCCCCAGCACCGACCAGCGCTCGCTCAGCGCCAAGCGGTCTTCCACGAACAGCGCGTACTGCTCGGCACGGTTGCGGTAGCGCGGCAGGTTCGGCGCGTCGCTGGCGAAATGGCCCGGCACCGGATCGAACGGGTCGACCGGGCCCGAGCTGCCGGCATAGGTGTTGTTGGTGTGTTTGAAGTGCGCGCGGTTGGCGTCCAGGCCCACCGCGAAGCTGTTCTGCAGGCCACCCGCGGTTCCCTGCACACGCAGCGTCGAGGTCAGCCCGGTCTGGTCCTGGTTGTGGGTGATCTCGGTGTTGCCGGAGCGATCGATCAGGCCGGTGGCCGGGTTGTAGACATAGGCCTCTGCATTGCGCCAATCGCGCTGACTGTCGATCTGGTAGAGGCGCGTGCGCCATTCGACGCTTGCGTTCGGCGTCCACAGCGCATCGAGCTGGGTCCAGCGGTCGCGATAGCGGATCTCGCTGTCATCCACGTTGTAGTTGCGGTGGCGCAGCGCCTCCAGCTGGCGGCCCTCGACCAGCGGCGTGCCGAAGTAGCGCATCGGTTGCTGGTAGCCCTGCGCATGGGTGAGCGTCAGCTGCAGGTCCGCGCGCGGCTGCCACAGCAACGCACCGGAGAACGTCGCGTCACTGTTGCGCCCACGATCGACCCAACCACCGCTGTAGTTGCCACTCACGTCCAGCCGGTAGGCCAGCTCGGGCGTCAGCGCGCCACCGCTGCCGAAGCCCAGGCGTGCGGTGTCCTCGCTGCCCACGGTTACGCTGATCTCGTTCTCGATCGCACCACGCGTGGGCTTCTTCGGCACGATGTTGATCACGCCGCCGATCGCACCGTCGCCATGGATGACCGAGGCCGGGCCGCGCAGCACTTCGATGCGCTCGATCGACCAGGTATCGAACGGGAAGGTGATGCCCACGCCACCGTACTGGCGCAGCCCGTCGTACAGGCGCATCACCGAAGCGCCATCGGTGAAGCCGCGGCTGGACAGCGCGCTCAGGCCGTTGCCCGGGTGCGGCATCGCACTGATCGCACCCGCCCGGCTGATCGCATCGTTGAGGTTGCTGTCGCCACGCTGCTCCAGTTGTTCGCGCGAAATCACCGTCAGGCTGGCCGGTGTCTGCAGCACGCTCAGGCCCAGCGCGGAACCGGCGTTGGCGGTGGACGAGAGCTCACCGCTGCGGGTATCGACCACCCGCACGGTGTCCAGCGTGGTCGGTGGTGCCGCATCGGCGGCAAGTACGGGGGCGGTGTGCAGGAGCAACGCGCACAGGACAGGCAGCGTCGCCCGGCGCAGGTGCGCGGAGTTGGGGTTCGTTTTCATTTTTTTCACGGCATGCAAGGCCACCCCGCAATGGCAGGGCAGCAATCAGAAAGGGGCAAACACGCGCGTGCGGGCACCGGCCGTGGCCGGCAACCTCATGGAAAAATGTTCAATGCAACACGCGTGCGGCTCAGGCGGCCATGAAGGCTGGCGGCCCACGCGCTCCCAATGTGCCGCTGATCCGTTGCGGCAACGTCTGCACCGCACCGCGCAGCGCGCGGCACACCGGTGCCATCGGCGCCAACAGCAGCACTGCCGCCACCAGCAGGGTGATCAGCCGTGCAGCGATCAGGCAGTAGTCGCAGTCCACGCCCATTTCATGATCGGCATGTGGGTCGGCGGGCGGCTTCTTTGCGGCGTCGCCATGCGGCATCGCCATCGCGTGATGGTCGTGGTGCCCTTCCATCGCGTGCTGCGCATGCTCTGCGTGCATCGCGTGATCCATCGCCGCCGTCGGCGCTGCAGCAGCCACGTGACCGTGCGCCAGCCAGCGGCTCACCAGCGGGGCGAGCAGCACCAGCAGCATGGCAAGCCATGCCAGGGCCTGGAACCGGCGGTGGAGGACAGATTGACGCACCCGGCCATTCTACGGACCCGCAGCCAACCTTGGACCCCGTTCAGGGTTTACCCCCTGCGACACGGTGACGCAGGGCTGTGCTGCCGGCCACAGCGATGGGCACGCCCTCCCTGCGCACGCCCACCACGCTGTGGATCCACGCCATGCGTGGATGCGCTTCGCGCATCAACTCACGTACTGCGCCTGCCCGTTCCCGAACGACCAGTTTTCCCGCTTCACTTCCACCAGGTTGATGAACACATCCTCGCGGCGGATACCCACCGCCGCGTGCAGTCCATCGGCGATGCCGGCATACAGCGCCTTCTTCTGCTCCAACGTGCGCCCTTCGTTCCAGGTGATCTGGATGCAGATGAAATCGTCGGTGCGGTCCACCCCCAGGTAGCCGGGGTCATAGATCAACGTGCCCGGCTCGTGTTGCTGGAAGATCTGGAAGCGATCGTTCTCCGGCACGCCCACCGCGCGCATGGCCTGGTAGATGGTTTCGCCGACGCGTTGCAGGTAGTCGGCGGATTTACCTTTGCGAAGATCGATGCGGGCGAGCGGCATGGTGGCACTCCAGAGTGGATGGGCACGGCAACGGGCCGAGACTACGCCTGCCCGGGGCGGTGGGACAGCGCAGGAATGGAATCCTCTGGTTCCATTCGTGGCATGGGCCCGCCCACGCGCGCAACGAAGGCGGTCCGGACGAACAGTTGGGCGCCTTCCACACCGACGGGCTGATCGTGGCCGCGCGACAGCTGGTACGCGAGGCACATCATTGCCTCTCCGGCGGCGACGCCTGACCGGCCCGGATATGCGCCCGCTACAATCGCGCAGGGAGCGCAGGAGACCGCAATGGACGCCGAACACCTGGAGTACTTCAAGGCCGCACTGGAAGGCCGCGCAAGCGTGGGCTGGAACGTCTGGTTCACCGCCAACCAGCAGGCGCTGGCACAACACCTGAGCCGTCCTGCACTGCTGCGCTTGAAGTTCAGCAAACTGGATGAAGCCGAACGCCTGCTGGCCGAGGCCGGCATCGTGCCCTGCAGCACAGCGGGCAAGCGCTACGAAATGTACTGCGCGCAGTTCTCGGCGGACGTGGTGGACGCGAACGGTCGCCCGCTACCGGCCATCTGGCGCGCGGCGCACGGCGGTGCCATCGGCCTGCTTGCCGATGGTGAGCAGGAGGCCGGCCAGGCGAAGCTGCTCGCGGAGTTCCGCCGCGTCCGCAAGCGCGGGCTGCAGCAGGCCCATGAATGGTTGGCCGATCTGTGCTTTGAAGGCGAGATGGAACTGAGCGGCGGCAATGCCGATGTGGGCCGTAGCCTGCTGGCGGTGGTGGTGCGGGCCGGCAGCGGTCACGACCTGCTGGATGCAACGGCGATGATCGCGCGCGAACTGCTGGAGGACCTCGGCTGAAACGGTGATCGCTTCGGCGGGCACTACGGAATCACAGGCAACAAAAAAGCCCCCATTGCTGGAGGCTTCTTTCGTTCTGCAACATGGTGGGCGGTACAGGGATCGAACCTGTGACCCTTGCCGTGTGAAGGCAATGCTCTACCGCTGAGCTAACCGCCCGGTGTGTTGCTGAGCCGCTCATTATAGGGGCTTTTCAGAGGCCGTCAACACTTTTTCACATGGGTGTTCACGGGCATTTCGAGGGGCGCCGCCG